>Ga0209515_10000238_pt1 | contig 104913 bp, 86 predicted proteins | sample Subgroupgradi54m_FD_187454 | JGI IMG/M metagenome (GOLD analysis project Ga0209515, IMG submission 187454) | Subsurface groundwater microbial communities from S. Glens Falls, New York, USA - GMW60B uncontaminated upgradient, 5.4 m (SPAdes)... ... | reverse complement strand
GAGGAAACGTACAGGCCGAGCAGTTCTTTTTCCCAACCGAGGCGCGCGCCCATGGAAGCAGGGGGACAGGCTTTCAAGGCGAGCGCCGAAACCGAGGAGGTGGCCAGCGCGAATAGCGATCCTTGATTCTGCTCTTTTTCCCGCTGTGCGTTTTTGTTGAACATGAGCAGGCGTTCCATGTTCTCCAACATCTGCGCCCGCTCGCCGAAGCGGTCCAAGGCCCCGACTTTCACCAGGGCTTCGAGGGACTTCTTGTTGAAAGCGCGGTGATGCATGCGTCCGGCAAAATCAGCCAAGTCCTTGAATGGCCCATGGGTTTTGCGCTCGACGACAATCGCCTCCACGACTTCCTCCCCCATATTTTTAATCGCCACCAAGCCGAAACGAATAGCGGTGTCGCTCATGCACGTGAATGTCGCGAACGATTCATTGATATCCGGCGGGAGGACTTCGATGCCCATGCGCCCGCATTCTTGCACCGCCTCCGCGATCTTTTCCAAATCGGCCGCTTCCGCCGTCAAAAGAGCCGTCATGTATTCGGCGGGATAATTGGCTTTTAAATACGCCGTAGCATAGGCGATCATGCCATAGGAAGCGGCGTGCGCCTTACCGAAGCCGTACGCGGCAAACGGCTCGATCAGCTTCCAAAGTTTTTCGGCAAGCGCCGGGGTGAGTTTGCCCTTCTCGATAAATCCTTTAATTAGTTTTTCTTTCTCTGCGGCCATAACCTCGGGAATTTTTTTGCCCATCGCTTTGCGGAGTTTGTCCGCGTCGAGCCAAGAGTAGCCACCGAGTTTGATAGCGGTCATGAGCACGTCGTCTTGATACACGATGATGCCGTAAGACGCGTCGAGGTACTCCTTCATGCGCGGATCTATGTAGGTGACAAGCGACGGATCGTGCTTGCGCTTGATGTATTCCGGAATGGATTCGATGGGGCCCGGACGATACAAGGCGACCATGACCATGATGTCTTCGATGCGCTCGGGCTTCAGTTCCATGAGATATTTCGTCATCCCATCGCCGTTCAGTTGGAATGTGCCCATGGTCTTGCCTTGGGCGAGCAGTTCGAAGGTTTTTTTATCGTCCAGCGGAATCGTCTCAAGCACCACCTCGGTGTCTTTGATACTTTTCACGAGCTTCACGGCATTTCCCAAAATGGATAAATTGCGAATGCCCAAGAAATCCATTTTCAACAAGCCCGCCGCTTCAACGGCTTTCATGTCGTACTGGGTAATGACTTTGCCTTCGCGTGTATCGATTTGCAGCGGCGTAAAATCCGTCAGCGGCGTGGGCGCAATCACCGCGCCGGCGGCGTGTATAGACACGTGGCGCGCGCAGCCTTCGATTTGGCGGGCCGTATCAATGACGCGGCCTACATCCGCCTCCGTATCGTAGCGTTTTTTCAAATCCGGCACTTCATTCAGGGCGCGTTCCAATGTCATGGGGAATCCTTGCGCGCCCATAGGCACGAGCTTGGCGATTCTATCGGCGAACTCATAGGGGAAGCCGAGCGCCCGGGCCACGTCGCGCACACTGCCGCGGGCCATCATGGTGCCGAAGGTGCAAATTTGAGCGACTTTGTCATGGCCGTATTTCTCCGCGACATATTGTATGACTTCGTCGCGACGATTGTCCGCAAAGTCCGCATCCACGTCGGGGGCCGACGGACGCTCCGGGTTCAAAAAACGCTCAAAGGGCAAGCGATATCGCAATGGATCCACGGTGGAAATGCCAATCGCAAAACTCACGAGCGAACCGGCGGCCGAGCCGCGCGTGGTCGTCACGATGCCATGTTGGCGGGCCCAAGTGATGTAATCGGACACGATGAGGAAATACGGCGCGAATCCTTTTTTCTCGATAACCGAGAGTTCATAATCCAGGCGATCCGTAACGGTTTTGTCCACGACCGCAACCTTCCCGATAATTTCTGCATAAGCGCGCTCACGCAAGACTTCCAAAAACGTTTTCCCTTCCGGAATTTTGAAATCGGCGAAATTCCATTTGCCCAAATCAAGCGCAATGGTACAGCGATCGGCGATGCGTCGCGTATTTTCTATCGCTTCCGGAACATCTTTGAAGCGTTCTTCCATGTACGCGGCGCCGACCAAGGACGCGTCGTATTCGTATTGTTGCATGCGTTCATAGTCCTCTAGTGTTTTTGCCCCCTTGATGCAGTTTAGGATTTTCCAAGCCTCCACGTCCGTCGGGGTGAGATAAAAAGCGTTCTTGGTTGCCACCACGGGAACCTGTAATTCCTTTCCCAGCTCAATGCACTGTTGATTGACCGCTTCCTGCTCGGGAATTTCTGGGCGATCAACAAGCTCCAAAAAGAAATTCCCTGTCCCAAAAATATCAACATAGGCAAGAATCAACTTCTTTGCTTCCTCTCGATTGCCATTTTTGAGCTGCTCTTCAATTTCCCCCCTGTGTCCGCCCGAAAGCGCGATGAGGCCTTTCGCATAGGATCGCAAGAGCTCCCGATCCAAGCGAGGTTTATAATAAAAACCTTCCAAAAAACCGATCGAGGAAAGTTTAATCAAATTTTTGTATCCTTCATTATTTTCGGCAAGCAGGACCAGCCGATTGGGCTTGGCGTCCACCCGGCCCCGCTTTTGATGCCGGCCGTCGCGCGCGACATATGCGTCCATGCCGAGAATCGGCTTTAAGCCCTCGTCCTTCATTTTTTGATAGAACTCAATCGCTCCGTATAAAGCGCCATTATCCGTCAGCGCCATGGCATCCATGTCCAGCTTTTTTACCTGCTTAACCAAGGCCTTTACCTTAGGCAAGGCCTCGAGAAGCGAATAGTGGCTGTGCACGTGAAGGTGCACGAAACGGGAGGGCATAACAAAACACAAGAAGCCGTCAAACGTTTACCTATCGTCTTCCATCGTTTTTTTCAAACGGCGGCGCACCGGCGCGCGATTTTTTGTTTGGCGGGCTTCGACGAATGCGTCTTTCTTTTCCCCGGCGAATTCCAACACGCGCTTCAACCCTTCTATCATGAGCCCCGTCATGGACGCCAGACTTTCAAAACGGGTTTTTATGGAAGTGATGGCGCTTTCGATACGCGCGATTTTTTCCTGGGCCAATTCCAAGGTGTCGTTCACATTGCGCAGGATGCTGCCGAATTGCCACATGAGCCAAAACAAAGCGGCGGTGAGCCACAGGGCGCAAAAGGCGAGCACGATGTACAAAATGTCGAGCGGAGTGAAAGGCATAGCGATTTCTACACTCGCAGTATAGCATCAAATTTCTCTTTCAGCGCGTCTTGCGCCTTACCAAGTTCCGTTTCAATCTCCACGGCGGACAATGTCCGATTCGCCGCGCGAAAAGAAAGATGCATGGCGAGCGATTTCTTTCCTTCCGGCACGCCCATACCGCGGTACACGTCGAATAATTCTACGGCCTCCAAAAGACCCGAGGCCGCTTTGAGCGCATGTTCGACGTCGGTGTACGCCGTCTTGCGGTCTACGACAATCGCGAGATCGCGCTTCACTTCCTGGAAGGCCGGGATCGGGCGATAGCTCACCGCCGACGTCGCGTGTTCGACGACTTTGTCGAAGAACAATTCCACGAGGAAGGTCGGTTGCTCAATGCCGAAGGCGGAAGCGGTCGCGGATGAAATGTGGCCGATCATGCCGACATGATCGTGTTGGCCTATCCAAATGGCGGCGGAACGCATGCGATGCCAGCGGGCATCGTCCGTGCCCGAGGCAAGACGTTCAAGCCGGAAACCGCGAATCCCCATGTCCTGCAAAAGACGTTCCAGAACGCCTCTCGCGCGGCGGAATCCTTCTTCTCCATCCACGCCGGACAATGCCAAGGTAAGGCGCATTTTTTGTTCCGGAATGTCCGCGCCATTTGGCTCATACACCGGCGCAAGTTCGAAGAGCTCGCTTTGCGGCTGACGGCGCTGATTGCTTTCCACCGCGGTCAGCAGGGTTGGAATAAGCGACGGGCGCATGTATTCCTGATCCGATGAAAGCGGATTGGCTATTTTCACCGCCGCGGACAAGGCGATGCCATAGCGCTCCAATTGCTTGGCCGAAACGAAACTGAAATTATAGGATTCCGTCAATCCTGCCGCACGCAACGATTCCTTCGCGCGGCGCTCCCAGACGAGAATCGGGTGCGGAGAAACGGCATACGGTTCTCCGACCGGCAGAATGGCCGGAATGTTCGCATAGCCGAACAGTCTGGCGATTTCTTCCACGAAATCGCGGCTGTTTTCGATGTCATGGTCGCGCCAATACGGAACGCTTACGTCGAACGTCTTGCCGTTTTTTTTCAGCGCGAATCCCAAACGCTTCAAAAGCGCGACCTGGTCCTTCGCCGGTATGTCGACGCCCATGAGCGCGGCGGCTTTTTTCGGATCAAACGAGAACATGGGCGCTTGATAGGGCGTCGCGTCAAATGTCGAGACATTAGACGCGACGCGGCCACCCGCGACTTTCTTGATAAGTTCAACCGCCCGCGCAAGAGCCGGACTCGTCGCCTGGGTCGAAAGGCCTTTTTCAAACAGCAAAGATGCGTCGGTTTGCATAGTCAAGGCACGGGCTGTCTGACGAATGTTTGCTGGGTGGAATGCGGCTGATTCGATGACAATGCGGGTCGTGCCCGCGTTTGTTCCCGTTCGCATGCCGCCGATGATACCCGCGATGGCCGCGGGCTTTTCCGCATCGGCAATCACAAGCATGTCCGATTTAAGCGCATAGGTTTTCCCATCAAGCGCTTCGATTTGCTCTCCCATTTTCGCGCGACGCACAACGATGGACTCGCCCGCAAGCGCGGCGGCATCGAAGGCATGCAGCGGATGGCCGAGTTCAAGCAAGACGAAATTGGTCACGTCCACGACATTGTTCACCGGTTTGTGGCCTGCAAGCAAGAGCTTTTTTTGCAACCACCACGGAGACGGACCGACCTTCACGCCGTCCATCACGACGGTTTCATACTTGAGAGCGAGATCGGGAGCTTCCACGCGGATTTTCAATGCGTCCTCCCCTTTCTCCGCCAGAGGCTGGTCGGCCTTTGGCTGAGAAGAGCGGGTTGGGAGAGGTTGGAGCTTTTTCGGTTTCCATGAAAATTTCCCGCCGACGGCGGCAAAGCCTTCGCGCGCTTGGCCCACGATGCCCATGCAGTCAGGGCGATTGCTCGTCACCTCAATGTCCATGATGCAGTCGTCGATATCAAGCGCCTCGGCAAGCGGCGTCCCGGGCTCGGCCTTGGTTATTTTCGTCAAGTCCCAGATCGGCCTTTCGCCTTCCAATGTGATTTCAAATCCCAATTCTTCCGGCGCGCAAATCATGCCGTGGCTCTTCAGACCGCGGATTTCCGTCTCTTGCAAAATGATCGGTTCTCCTTTTCCGTGCCAGCGCACCGATGATCCAGGCAATGCTACGGCAACGCATTGTTTCTTTTTTACATTCGTCCCGCCACAAACGATTTGAACGACGGCCGTGCCAATATCAACCATCGCAACGCGCAATTTGTCCGCATGCGGATGCGTGTCGACGGACTGCACGATGCCGACCACGATATGCTTGAAGCGATCGCGCAGATACTCGATGCGCTCGACGCTATTCCCCGCCGCCGTCATGTGTTTAATAAAATCCTCAACCGTGGCGTCGGTTTTGAGGTATGCGCGTATCCAGGTGTAAGAGGCGAGGATATTCATACTAGAACTGTTGGACGAAACGCACATCGTCGCGGTACAAGATGCGGATGTCGTCGATGGAAATTCCCTCGCGCATCGTGAGGGTGCGTTCCACGCCCCAGCCGAAAGCGAAACCGGTATATTTTTCCGGGTCCAGGCCGCCGGCTTTGAGCACATGGGGATGCATCATGCCGCCGCCGCCAAGCTCAAGCCAGCCGGACTTGCACACGCGGCAATTCTTCCCTTTCCCGCCGCAGAGGCCGCACGAAATGTCGATTTCAATGCTTGGTTCCGTGAAACGAAAATGATGCGGACGCAAACGCGTGGTACGGTTTGGGCCGAAATAGGATTTGACGAAGAAATCCAAGACGCCTTTCAAATGCGCAATCGTCAATCCTTCATCGATCATCATGCCTTCAAATTGGTGGAACATCGGTGTATGCGTTATATCCGATTGTCGGCGATACGTGCGGTTGATATTGATCATGCGAATCGGCAACCGTCCTTTTTCCAATTCACGCACTTGCGCATTGGACGTGTGCGGCGTCAAAACAATTTTGCCTTTCTCCCCGGAGGCCGCCTGTGTTTTTGTTTTCTCAATGAAAAACGTTTCCCAATCGTCGCGCGCCGGGTGGTCTTTCGGCATGTTCAGCGATTCAAAGGCATACCAGTCCCAATCGATTTCCGGCGCCCGGACGCGAACGAAACCGATGCGCGCCAATATGTCCGTAATTTCGACGATGGCCGTTGAGACGGGATGCAGATGTCCCGCCGCGGGCCAGGTGCCAGGTTCCGTCACATCCACCCATTCGCGCTCATCACGAGCCGATTGCTCGCCCGAGGCCACGGCATTGGCCTTTTGCGTGAAAAGCTCTTGAATTTTTTGCTTGGCTTCATTGACCGCGCGTCCCGTTTCGCGGCGTTCCGCCTCCGGCAGATTCGCCAGGGCGGCCATCAGGCCGGCCAGGCGGCCTTTACGTCCCAAAAAATCAACGCGGACAGCTTCCACGGCGGCGGAATCTTTCGCGCGTCCAAGCGCGGCTTCAAGATCGTGCATCAGTTTTTCAGATGGAGATTTCATACGAACACGCCGTCCTAAATGCTATGTGAGTAATTTCACGACGTCACGCAGAGTGATGAACAGAACAAGCAATATGAGCGCAAGAAAGCCGATATGGTTGGCGAGCATTTCCGTTTTCGCGTTCATCGCCTTGCGACGTAGTTTTTCCACAACCAAGAAAAGGATACGCCCCCCGTCAAGCGCTGGGAATGGCAAGATATTTACCACCGCCAAGTTAATGGAAATGACGGCCATGAATTGCAGCACATAGACCAAGCCCATGTGTGCAACTTCGCCCGTCATGACCGCGATGCCGACGGGGCCGGAAAGGTCCGCGCTGACTTTGTGCTCGACGACAAGGGACCGCAGCAAATCCCCGAAGGCGGAAACGACGGCGGCCGTCATGTTCGCCGCGGCGACGAATCCTTGCAAAACGGCGCGATGAGCGGGGAAGGTGACAAGGCCGATCGCGACGAGCCCGACGCCGACGCCGTGCACGCCCTGAGCGTTCTTCAAATCTTCCGCGACGAGACGCACCTGCCGTTCGCTCCCGTCCGACGCGCGCAAACGCGCGTCCATGCCTGCGTCGCCATGCGTCCGAATGTATGCGCGCATCGATGTTTCATCGCCAAACGCGTGTCCGTCGAGCGAAACGATGGTATCGCCAGGCTTGATGCCCGCGCGGTCGGCGGGCGATGCCGGAGCGATTATTTCCACGCGCACCATCGTATCACGCACCGTCGCGCCCGCAGGCAGAGACCCGCCCAGCATGCTCGGCATGCCGAGCATGAAACCGATGCCGAGCAAAGCGGCCGCCGTCAAAAAATTCATCGCGACGCCCGCGACGAGAATGACCAAGCGCTGCCAGGGCTTTTTCGACGAGAAACTGTCCGCCTCCCCCCTGTGCGCCCCGCTTTCTCCTTTCAAACGAACGAAGCCTCCCACTGGAATCCAGTTGACGCTGTAGACGGTATCGCCGCGTTTGACGCCCCAAACCTTCGGCGGAAACCCGAAGCCAAATTCTTCCACCTTGACGCCCATTTTTTTTGCCGCGACAAAATGCCCCAGTTCGTGCACGAACACGAGGACGGAAAGGATGGCAAGGAAGAGGAGAACAGTGAGGAGCATGGCGGTATCTTAGCGTTTGGCGTTCAACGGGGCAAACCCTGGCCGATCAATCTGTGCTAAACTTTCCCCATCTCGTTCACGCTTCTCTTTCTGTATGAAAATGCCTCGTCTTAATACATGGAAGTCCAAAAGCCTCATCGTCTTCGATTTGGACGGAACTCTCGCCCTTACGAAAGCGCCGATGGACAAGGAAATGGCGGATTTGATGAAGCGGTTGCTCGCGCAAAAGCAGGTTGCCGTGATCGGCGGAGGCACATACCAGCAATTCAAGGAACAGTTTCTTGGACATTTGAACGCATCCAAAACGCTCTTGAAAAATCTCTTTCTCTTCCCCACCACTTCCACACGGTTTTACCGATACGATCACGGCTGGAAAAAAGTTTATGCCCAAGAACTTTCGAAAGAAGAACGCGCGAAAATCAAGAAGACTTTTAAGCGCGTGTTTGAAGAAATAGACTATCGGCATCCGGAAAAAACCTATGGAAAAATCATCGAAGATCGCGGGACTCAAATTACGTTTTCCGCGCTCGGCCAAGATGTGGTCGCAGTGCTTGGAAAGAAAGGCGTCGACTTGAAAGAGCGATGGAAACGTGAACAGACGCCAACCAAATTAAAAATCGCCAAGCTGATGACAAAATACTTGCCCGAGTTTGAAATACGCGCGGCCGGCCATACATCGGTGGACGTCACGAGGAAAGGCAGAGATAAATCCTATGGACTGAAACAAATCGAAAGGTATGTGGGCGTGAAGATCAAGAACATGCTCTTTATTGGCGATGCGATTTTTCCGGGTGGCAATGATTATGCCGTCGTGAAAACGGGCGTGGACTATGTTCCGATAACCGGGCCCGAGGAAACGAAAAAATGGATTCGTTTTTTCCTAGCGCTATCGTCCAAATGACAGCGAAAAATCCAAAAAAACAGGATTGACGGCCTTGACCGCTTTTCGTAGAATACAATGGATGCGGCATGTCTCTCTAACTCCGCCTCCTCTCCCCCTATGCCCTTGGTCTGGATATTCGTTCTCGTCCTCCTCCTGCTCGCCGTCTGGTTCATCCTCACTTATAACGGCTTGATTGGATTGCGAAACCGCGTGGAAGAATCCTGGTCCGATATTGAAGTACAATTGAAACGCCGTTACGATCTCATTCCAAATCTTGTAAATATCGTGAAGGGCTATGCCGCGCATGAAGAAGGCGTATTCACCAAGGTAACCGAAGCGCGTTCGCAAGCCATGCACGCGGCCACGCCAGCCGCGCATGCGGCGGCGGAAAATGCCTTGAGCCAGACATTGAAATCGCTTTTTGCCGTGGCAGAAGCATATCCCGCGCTTCAAGCCGCGGGAAACTTTGCGCAATTGCAACAGGACTTAGTGGATGCGGAAAACAAAATCGAATCGTCCCGCCGCTTTTATAATGGCTCCGTGCGCGACTACAATACCAAACTCCAAGTCTTCCCCACCAATCTCATCGCCGGCATGTTCGGTTTTGTGAAACGGGAATTCTTCGACACGCCGGACGAAGTGCATGCCGCGCCCACGGTCTCGTTTTCCTAATGTAGCAATGCCTCGTTTCCCATGAGACCTCTGTCCCATGTCCTCCTCTTCCAACGAAATCGTCGACCGTTTTTCCACCCATTTAAAAAATGTGCTCACGCGCGCACTTTGTTTTGTGGTGGAAAACGGCCAAACGACGATTCTGCCGGAACATATGCTCTGGGCTATTGGCACGGAACGCGGCTGTATCGGCGCAGAATTGCTTAAAAAAACCGGCGTAAAGATAGAAGGACTGCGGGAACTTACGTCCACTGCCGCCTCAAGCAATGGAAAAAGCTCGTCCGAACCAATACCAAATCCCGCTTCCCCACAATTATCGGAAGCGGCCAAACATGCCATTGAAAAAGCCGTATTGACCGCCAATGCCCATCGGCATCGCTATGTCGGCACCGAGCATTTGCTTGCGGGCCTCGTGCAAATTCGGCTCACTTCCATCGAGCGTTTTTTCCAGCAAACGAAAATCAATCTGAATGACTTGGGTGAACAAATTTCTTTTGCCTTGCGTAGCGCATCGCGTTATCCGGATTTAACCGCCGCCATTGCCCCCGTGCCCGCGGGACCCATGCCTTCCCCCTTGGTGGAAGAACGTCTGTCTTCCCCCCAAGCTTTATCCGTGTTTGGGCGTGAGCTGACAGCCCCCGAGATGCAAAAGAAATTGGATCCGGTTATCGGGCGCGCGCAAGAAATCGAACGTGTCATGGAAATCCTGTGTCGCCGCAACAAAAATAATCCCCTTCTCTTGGGCGAACCCGGCGTCGGCAAAACGGCCATTGTCGAAGGACTCGCAAAGCGCATTCACGCAGGAACGATTCCTCCGGCTTTGCGCGGCAAACGCTTGATTTCGATAGATTTGGCCTCCATGATTGCCGGCACCATGTATCGAGGCGAGTTTGAACAGCGCATGCGCCATGTGATAGACGAGGCACGCAAACAGCCCGACATTATTTTGTTCATTGATGAAATCCACACCATTGTCGGCGCCGGAGCCGCGAGCGGCTCCTTGGATGCCGCAAATATTTTGAAACCGGCTTTGGCGCGCGGCGAGTTGCGCTGCATCGGCGCAACGACCTTTGCGGAATTCAAAAAACACATGGAAACCGATGCCGCCCTTGAGCGTCGTTTCCAAGGCGTGACCATTCAGGAACCCTCGCCGGCGCAGGCTCTCACCATTCTTCAGGGTCTTGCTTCCGCCTATGAAACGCATCATCATGTCCGCTTTACTCCGGAAGCCCTCGAGGCGGCCGTGCGCCTTTCCCTGCGTTTTCTTCAAGACCGCCGTTTGCCGGACAAAGCCATCGATTTAATGGACGAAGCCGGGGCCGCCGTCCGCGTGCGCGCCACCCTCCCGGGTCCTGCGGAACAACGTCGTGCCCTGGAACGTCATTTGGAAGAATTGCGCGAACGCAAACAGGCGGCCGTCTTGCATGAACAGTTTCAACAAGCGCTCGAGCTGAAAGCGGAGGAAGCGCGCGTGGAGGAAGCGCTTCATCAAGCAGAACAGGTCGCGCAGACAAGTGAAACCTCCCTCATTGACGAGCAACAAATTGCGGCGGTAGTTTCGCGCATGTCCGGCTTGTCGCTTGCCGATGTGCTCCACGATTCCGCTGATCCAGAAGCGCTTGAGACCATGCTCAAATCCCGTATCTTTGGGCAAGATCAGACGGTACGCGCCGTCTCCCGCGCCGTCTCCCGAGCCAAAGCCGGATTGAATGACCCGCGTCGACCGCTCGCTTCATTTCTTTTCATCGGCCCATCGGGAGTTGGGAAAACCGAATTGGCGAAGGCTTTGGCGGAAGGTGCGTTCAAGGACGCAAAGGCGCTCGTGCGCCTGGACATGTCCGAATATGCCGAATCGTTTACCGCGTCCAAACTCATGGGAGCGCCCGCCGGCTATGTCGGTTACAAAGATGGCGCCAAACTCACGGACCGCGTGCGTCAACGTCCTCATTGCGTCGTCCTCTTCGATGAAATAGAGAAAGCGCATCCGGATGTGCAAAATCTTTTACTGCAACTATTGGAAGAAGGCGAGCTCACGGATGCTTCCGGATTATCCGTGAGTTTTCGCAATGCCATCGTCGTCCTTACTTCGAATGCCGGCGCCGATCGTTTGCGCCAAGGCGCCATCGGTTTTGGAAGCGGCGCGGCTCTGACCATCGGCGACATGCGCCACGATCTGGAAGAACGCTTCCGTCCCGAACTCTTGAACCGCATTGAACATACTCTTTTGTTCGAACCGCTTTCAGCAGAAGCATTACAAGCCGTCGCTCGCGCACAAATCAATGAGCTCGTCGCGCGATTGACAAATCGCGGCCGCACCATGAATATTGGAGATGATGTCGCCGCCTTTTTGGCCGCGCGCGTAAATGCCACGCTCGGCGCACGCGACATGCGCCGCCTCATCCAAACGGAAATTGAAGATCGCATCGCGCACTTGCTCACAGGTGCTCCAAAAGAATTCCACGTAACGGTCGCGGACGGATCCGTTGCTGTCTCTGCCACCTAAAGCCACGAAATGCTAGAATGAAGACGATCCATCGTGGTCGCCTTCTTCTTTTGCTTGTGGCTGCCCCTGCCCTCAGACCAAACCCAACCGAAGCCGCAAACGCGGCCAAATTCCGCGCCGGCACCCAAGCCCGTGCCCGTGGTTTGGTCTTACCCAATACTCCTTCAACAGCCGCGAATAATGATGTCGAGGAAACCTCTGAGTTAAGCTTCGAAGAGCAGGCTGCACAGACAAAACAACGCGCGGCGGATAATCGAAAGCAATTCGGCTATGAATCATCTACAGCTCCTCGTACAGATAACTCAGGGTTGAGCTTCGAAGAGCAGGCTGCACAGACAAAACAACGCGCGGCGGATAATCGAAAGCAATTCGGTTATGCCTCGTCCAATACGCTTCCTGAAATTAATGCAGGAAAATCGGCAAATGACGATGAAGAAAAAGACAGTCCTGTTTTTGGCGAAGAAGGATTTGGAGGCATCGAAACAAAAAGGGGGGGAGGCGGGGCCGTAAAGGATCGTGAAGAAAAAAAAGCGGATACGGGAAGCATGGAGAATCAACGAGCCTCGGTTTTCAATCAGCGCATACAGGAATTACGCAGACAAGGCGCTCGGGCAGGAGAGGAGGAAAAAGAAGGCGAAGAAGATGCGCAAGAATTGGCCCAACAAGTCTCGCAACAAGCCGTGAGCATGGCGCTTCAAAAAGTGTGTCTGGCTTTCCCGCCGCTTTTTCTTATTTGGTTCAATGTCAAAATGGTGTATGGAAGTTGGATAAAAAAAGGGAAGGCCCTGATGATAGGCCCCTTCACCTGGAATGATGTCCTTCTTTTCGGGCCAAAACCGGGGGCGTCGCCCAATCAAAAAGTTCCGTTTCTCCCGGAGAAACTCCTCCATGTCATTCTTGTCTTCATTGATCTTCTTTTGGTGATGGCCGTTTTTGTGAACCTGATTTTCCTTGGCATTATTCTGTATGCCTTATACCTCTTTGCAACGGATCCCCTCGGCGCTTTAAAAACGTTTGGGTCAATTCTATTGGGGACTATCTTCTGACCCATGGACGCACTATAATAAACTTGTTGTCATCCTCTATGGAGCTTACTGACCGCATGAGAAAGATCCTTGCCATTTCCCTATTTGTTTTGTCGGTCTTTGGCATCGGTGCAGCTTTGTATTTTGCCTTTTTCCGGTCTTCGCCGACTCAATCGCTTCCGCCTGCGGGAGAAACGATTGTGCCCATACAAGGGGGAACATTTCCGGTCGGGGGAAGCGCCGGTGAACGCCCGGTCACCAATGAAGGTGAAGGGGCATTGCCACCGGCTTCAACGGTCGCCCAAGGAGGAATCACTCAAACAACGGAGCTCACCACATCTGCCGTGTCAAATATCGCTCTGGCAAATAATGGGTCTTCAATGAACTACTATGATCCGACCGACGGGCATTTTTACACCATTGACGCGAGTGGCGCGGTGCACAAACTTTCTGATCGCACCTTCCCGGATGTAAAAACGGCAAAATGGAATCATGCGGGAGAAAAAGCCGTGCTGGAATTTCCCGACGGTTCCAATATCGTTTACGATTTCCAAAATCAAACCCAGGTTACCCTTCCAGCACACTGGGAAGATTTTGCTTTTTCGCCCGTCAAGGACGAACTCATCGCCAAAAGTATGGCGCTTGATCCAAACAATCGCTGGCTTGTGACCAGCAATGCCGACGGTTCAAATGTGCGGGCCTTCCAAGCCTTGGGGGAAAATGCAAACAAGGTTCAAATTGCTTGGTCGCCCAATGATCAAGTCATCGCTTTCGCAGACACGGTTCCGTCGCAAGGCTCCCTGGACCGCAAGCTCATTATTCCCATTGGCAAAAACCAGGAAAATTTCAAAGGCTTGACGGTGGAAGGCTTGGGTTTTCTCCCCCATTGGTCGCCGGACGGATCAACCTTGCTCTATTCGGCCTTTGGTGATTTCAGCGATGCGAAACCCCTCTTGTGGCTGGTGAACGCCACTCCCGGCACTATGGGACAAAATCGACGCAGTATCGGCCTAAACACATGGGCAGACAAATGCGCATTTGCCGATGCCGCTTCCCTGTATTGCGCCGTGCCGACTTCTCTGCCATCGAATGCCGGTTTGCAGCGCACCCTGTTCCGCCATACACCCGACAATCTTTATAAAATCGACTTGGCCACGGGCCGCTCTTCTCTTGTCGCCATTCCCACCAACAATGCGGCCATGGAACATCTCACGGTAAGCAAAGACGGCGCCAATCTCTTTTTCATCAATGAAGGAACGGGGAAACTCGAACGTCTGCGCCTGAAATAAGTCGCGAGACCTTTTTATGAATCAGCGTTGGCTGGCCTATCTCTGTTTCGCCGTCATCGGGGGCATGACCCTGCTCCTGTTTGGGTTGCGCCTACGCCCCGTCTGGGAGCCGCCAAAACCCAAAAGGGAGACTCTCATCGCCAAAACAGAAATCCCGACCGTAACCTTTGCTGATCCGAGCCTCGGCCCGCCTACCGCACAAGTGACGATCGTGGAATTTGGAGATTTTCCATGCGGCCCCTGCGCCGTAGCTTCCGATACGGCTCGCGCCATCCAGCGCGCGTATCCTTCCAAGGTGCGGCTTGTGTGGAAATATCTTCCCAATGATTCCGCGCATCCATTTGCCACGCCGGCCGCGGTCGCCGCCCAATGCGCCCACCGCCAAGGGAAATTCTGGGAATACGCGGACGGTCTTTTCAAAAGACAAACTGTTTTGTCCGAAGATCAATTCAATCAAACCGCTCACGATATTGGTCTTGATACGGAAGCGTTCAAGAAATGCTATGGAGGAAAAGATACCTTGGCTCTTGTGAAAAAAGACGTGGAAGAAAGTATGCGTCTTTCGATTACCGCAACCCCCACATTGTTTATCAATCGGGATCGCGTCGTCGGTGCGCCTTCCGTCCATGAATTAACCGTCTATGTCAAAAAATTCTTGGGCCCATAATGTATTGGCCTGTGTCGGCATCGTTTTTTTAATTCTTGGCATCGCCGCTCCGATTTCCATAAAGGCTTCTCCCGATCTTCGTCCTTTGAACACACCGAATTTGGCCGTGCCGATTCCAAATCTCACGTTCACGCCCCTTCTTGAAAAGGACGGCAAGCTCACGGTTTCTTGGTTGGGAGATTATATCAGCGGTCTCTACACATACATGCTTGGATTTTCCGTGACGCTTGCCATTGTCATGATGATGATGGGCGGCTTGCAATATGTGCTTTCTGCCGGCGGCGCACATGCGAAAGCGGCGAAAGAACGGATCAAAAACGCCGCTATCGGTCTCGTGCTGCTGTTTGCCGTGTACCTGCTGTTGTTCATCGTCAATCCAAACCTAACGGTTCTCAAAGCGCTCACCTTTAAGAAGATCAAGCCCGTCTTTATCTCAACGGAAAACACAGCAAACGACGTCACGTCGCTTCATCTTCCCGTTCCGACCGGAACCGGCACGAATAGCGTCCCGTACTTTTCACAGCGGAATTACGACAATACATACGGCGCCTGTGGCACAATACGTACCTCGGGCTGTGGGCCGACTTCAGCAGCCATGGTATTGAATTTTTATCATGCGAGCGTAGATCCGCCGACAGTCGCCAGAGCGTTTGCCGACGCCGGATATCGCGCATGCCCAAGAGGCTCAAATCCGGATTGCAGCAAATGCGCGGGGACGGCCTATGCCGCTTTTTCTGAATCGGACATCATCAATCAAAATGGCCGCCTCACCAGCACGGTTCTCAACCAAGGAGATCGCGATGGAATCCTGAAATTATTAGCGGATGGCAAGCCGATCCTCATCTCTATCGGACCAAGCCGATTCACATCCGGCGGCCATTTCATGGTTCTTACGGGTTACAAAAACGGAAAGATCCAACTTAACGATCCGAATTCCGCTCTAAATGATGCCACGCCCGACGAAATATTCGCCGCGATTAAATTTGCCGTTTTGATCCAACCAAAAACACCATAGTTCCCTGCTTTATGTATGTCTGTACCACCTGCGACGCGCAAATGTCCAAATGGGCGGGGCGTTGTTTGGAATGCGGCGGATGGGGAACAGTCGTGGAGGAGGGAGAAGCGCCGCGCAGCCTCAACCGCCCCCTTCCCCGCCTTGAAAAGGCGGGGGGACGCTTTATTTCGGTGCGCAAGAGCGTGAAACTGTCGGACGCGGCGGGGCCGGAACGGCGCGCGCGCATTTCAAGCGGGGATGCGGAAGTGGACCGCGTCATCGGCGGAGGATTCGTCCAAGGAAGCCTGGTTTTGCTTTCCGGCGAACCCGGCATCGGCAAATCCACTCTCGTCGCCCAAATTGCTGGCTCAGTTGCTGCTTCCACCCATGTATCTGATCCGTCGGGTATTCTTCGGCCTGCTGGCTTCAGGACATCGCCGACTCCCGTGAAGCCATCGGCGACGCCTTCCGTTTTATATATTTCCGGCGAGGAATCCGCCTACCAACTTGCCGATCGTTTCTCACGTTTGAAATCGAAGGCGGATGGCGTGCATTTTCTCGAACCCTTCCCCGTCGAAACCCTCATCGCGTCCATCGAGACGGAAAAGCCCGCGCTCGCCGTCATCGATTCCGTCCAAACGCTCACGTCCACTATGGTCGAGGCGGCGGCGGGAAGCCCAACCATCGTGCGCTATGCGACGGGACTACTGCTCGATCTCGCCAAGCGCACCGGCATAACGATTTTGCTTATCGGACAAGTCACAAAAGATGGCGCCATCGCCGGACCAAAAACGTTGGAACATTTGGTCGACACCGTGCTGACGCTCGAAGGCGACCCGATGCATGCTTATCGATTGCTTCGTGCGACGAAAAATCGCTTCGGCTCAACGGACGAAGTGGGCGTATTCGAGATGACGGCCTCCGGCATGATGGCCGTGGAAAATCCATCCGCAAAGTTTCTCGAGGAACGCGCCGTCGTCCCCGGATCCGTCATCACGGCCACCGTCGAAGGCTCGCGCGCCTTTCTCGTCGAAGTCCAAGCGCTCGTCGAAAAATCCGCCTATGGCATGCCCGTGCGGCGCGCTTCCGGATTCGACCAAAACCGCCTGCAAATGCTTACCGCGATTTTGTCCAAGCGCGGGAATCTCCGTCTCGCCGACAAAGACGTATACGTGAACGTCATCGGCGGCCTCAGCTTGCGCGAACCGGCGGCGGATCTCGCCATTTGCGCCGCCATCGTAAGCGCCGACCGCGGAACCGTAAGCACGGAACCCGTCGTGTACGTGGGCGAAGTGGGTCTCGGTGGCGAAGTCCGATCGGTTCCCTTTCTTGATCGGCGTTTGAACGAAGCGAAACGGTTGGGCATAGTGCATGCGGCGGTGCCGAAGAAGTCCACAAAGAGCGTCGAGGGCTTGAGCATACGCGGCATCGGGTCGGCGGCGGAAATATAAGAGAAGGTTTGGAGGAGTTGATGCTGGGCTATTTTGCCTCCGTGTATTTTATTCCAAATGCACCTGTTCAAATGAACTGTGCACGCGTGCCGCAAGCAATGGATGACCTTCCAAGCGCGGATCGTCGACACACAAGCGCTGGGCTATGTCACGGGCGCGTTTCATGAGAGGAATGTCGGCGATCGTCGCAAGTTTGAAATCCGGGAAACCGCTTTGGGCGTCGCCAAACACATTGCCGGAGCCGCGCAATTGCAAATCCTTTTCTGCCAAGACAAACCCGTCATTGCAATCCACCAATGCAGACAGACGCTCCGAGGAGGCGCGCGACGCGTCTTGCGAAACGAGGTAGCAAAAAGACGACAGATCGGACCGGCCCACACGACCGCGCAATTGGTGTAGCTGGGCGAGTCCGAAGCGTTCCGCGCCGACCACGACCATGACGGTCGCATTGGGCACATCAACACCGACTTCGACAACCGTGGTCGAGACGAGTATGTCCACTTCCCCGTCGCGGAAACGGCATAACAATGATGTTTTCTCATCGGATTTCAACTTGCCGTGCAAAATGCCGACTTCATAGTCCTTGAACGGGCCTGCTTTGAGTGTTTTCCCGAGCTCGGTCACGCTCGCGCTCCCGCCCCTCCCTCCGACCCCCCTTAACCCACGTCCGATCGAGTCATCCGGGCTGGCCCCCCCGGGCAGGGGGGGAGCTCGCCACGCGGAGGAGGATGGCTCGGATTCAATCAAAGGACAAACGATATACGCCTGTCGCCCTTTTTTCACTTCGTCCAAGACATGGGACCAAACGGCCTTGGCTTGGAGTTCAGGCACGATTTTGGTGACAATCAGTTTTCGGCCTTTCGGATATTCATGCAAAATAGAAATGTCCAAGTCGCCGTAAAGCGTGAGGGCGAGCGAGCGCGGAATGGGTGTGGCTGTCATGGATAAAAGATGCGGCGCCTCGCCTTCGGTTCCGAGCAAAGTATGCCGCTGCTGCACGCCGAATCGATGCTGTTCGTCCACGACGACGAGGCTAAGATGCGGCAGTTTCAATCCGTCTTGGATGAGCGCATGCGTTCCGACCAAACAATGAATATTCTCGGCCGCGAGGGCCACCAGCAATTTGTTGCGCGGCATGTCGATGGACCCGATCCGCGCGCGGTTTCCCGTCAGCAAACCGACGGCCAGATCCGGCAGGAATTTCTGCAGCGCAGCCTGTTGCTGTTCGGCCAGGATTTCCGTCGGCGCGAGATACGCGGCCTTTTCTCCACGATGCACGGCATGCGCGATCGCCATTGCCGCCACGACGGATTTGCCGCTGCCGACATCGCCTTCCAATAAGCGATTCATCGGCACGAACTTAGCGCAATCCTGGATGATTTCCCACGCCGCGCGGCGCTGGGCATTCGTGAGAGTAAAGGGCAAAGAAGCGACGAATGCCTTCAAAAATGATTCATCGATAGGAAGAGGATGGGCTGGGCGCATCTTGCATTGTTCGCGCACGGCCGCGAACATGAGCTGGTGCAGAAACAATTCATCGAATTTCAAGCGTTCGATGGTCCGCGTCAAGACCACAGGGGACGGGGGGGCGTGAATGGCATGCAAGGCTTCCGCAAGCGACGGAAAATTTTCCGTCTTTACCAGATGAGACGGCAGCCATTCTTCAAACTCCGCCGCAACTGGCAAGGCGGCGACGATCATGCGGCGCAAACGATTTTGCGTCAGGCTTCCCGCGAGGCCGTACACAGGAACCATGCGGCCCGTCTGTATGTTCATTCCCGGCGGCTCATGAACGGGGTTCATCAAAGACAGGCCTCCGAATTTAGCGTCCGTTTTTCCCGCAAAAGCCCAGTTCGTCCCCGGCTTCAAGACTTTTTCCAAAAAGGGCTGATTAAACCACATCGCCTTGAGCGTCCCCGTGTCGTCCTCCAGCATGGCTTCCGTGATTTTCAAATGCGGGTTCGTCTTGGATGGGTGTGTCGCAATGGAGCGCACGCGGGCCGTCACAGTCACGGCCTGATCGGGCCTGATGTCGGCAATATTCGGCGTATGCGAATAATCGTCGTAGCGAAACGGAAGATGCATCAGCAAGTCGCCAAGGGAAATGATGCCAAGATTGCGCAAATCCGCGGCGGCTGTGGGACCGACGCCGGAAAGGGCCGTAACGGAGGTGGAACGGTGCAGGGCCATATGGCCCAAGCGTACTTTGGAAGGACCAAAAGGCAAAGACTTGTTTGAGCAGGTCCCGCCGTTTCAAACACAAACACCCCGAGTCATCGGAGTGTTTGCGTGGTGTGCTGGAGCAGACGTTCACACAGGGAGGGCTGGCATTCTGTGAAACGAAAAAAGATTACAGAGCTCCGAAAGCAGAAGGTCACCGGGTTTCTACTCTGTCTCGACACGGTTGTTCTTTATTGGAAAAGTTCCAAGCGATACGTCCTCACGGCCATGGACTTGACAGGCAGTCGGTATTGCTCTACATATAAGAACCGTCCGGACTATGCCGCGAGGCTCCCGTAGACGGCATCGATCGTCTCCGGTACCACTCGACGTACGAAGATCCGGTCAAGCTCGTCTGCCCGACGGCAGTCGCACTTCCTCGCGATGTTTGCGATGTGCTGCGAGAATGTCTTGACCGAGATGCCGAGCCTCCCGGAAAGCTCTTTGTTTCTCTTCCATCCGTCGCGGAGTTTCAGCGCTAATACTTCCAGCTCGCGACGTGTGAGCCTGCTGAGCAATTGTTCGCGTTTCTCGTTGTTCTGCTTCTCCCTGTCATCGTTTGATGACATGCCACACCTCAGCCTCGACCAGTGCGTCCGGGTTCCGAGCTTCCGTGAGTTCCGGGAAGCGGCGGATGCCTCTCTTCGAAACGGCGAGCCACCGTCGTCGCGAAGCGGAGCGCGGACATGCCGAACGTCCGTGTCGGGCATGTGCCCGAGTACTCGCCGCCTAGGGGCGTCCACACAGTTACAAGCTGTGTGGACGCCCCGTCTTTTTTGTTTAAGGTCGAGAAGGCATTGAGTATCGTCAGACACGAAGACCTGCGACCGCTCAGGCGCGCCCGCGCCTGAGGACCAGCCGACGGAAGAGCTCGTTTCCCGCCGTGCGCCGAACGCAACAGGTCCCCGACGACAGGGATGCGAGGATCTTGGACGGCCGGGTCGCCCCCAGCCTCACGACGGTTGTGCTGACCACGATGGAGCCGGCGCGCGACGAACCGTAATTTCATGCCCTCTAAATTCGAGCCTTCAGATCAGATTCAGAGGAGGAGTCCTGAAAACCGACGGAATAGAAAAGTCCTCCGGAGAGGGAGGACTTTTCTGTGGATTCCCGGTGTTCGATTACATCAGGGGTGGTGCGCTCAGCAGGATTTGAACCTGCGACCCTCAGCTCCGCAAGCTGATGCTCTATCCAACTGAGCTATGAGCGCGTTCAAAAAAGCTCAAAGTTTATACACCCGACGAATGCGGTCCGTCAAGGATTCATCTGTGCGATGTAAGTTTTCTGCGCAATAAATTCCGAGGCGATCGCGCACATCGTTTGGGTCCATATCTTCCAGGGGGATGGAGAGAAGAGGAATAAGCGGCGAAGAGAAATCCAGATAAAGAATTTTGACGGAAGGCGGCTCATAGACAATGGAAAAATCCCGTACCGTTTTGTATTCGTAAAAACGATCCCCGATGACAAGGCCAAGGGTCGTGAGAATAACTTCCACACGCCTGGGTTCCGAAAATGACGTAACGAGCGTGATGATGCTGGCCATGAGAATGATGACGGCAAACAGAAAATTGGCCGTGACGACGGCATAGACAATGAGAGCGACAGCGACTGCGCTCGCGACAATATACCAGCGGCGCGAACGCACGGCGCGAGGAAATTCATCTACATCCCAATGCAAAAGCGGTTCGCCATAATAGGGCGCCGCTGTTTCTCCTTCTCTCTTGGTTTGTTCTTGCAATACTTCCTCCATACTCCACCAGTATACCGCAATTTATGCATGACAGACCAGCAAATCGCCTCATGGCGGAGAGGGTGAGATTCGAACTCACGGATCCTTGCGGATCGGCAGATTTCAAGTCTGCTGCCTTAAACCACTCGGCCACCTCTCCGCAATAAGGCAAAACATCCGTATGATGAAAAACCGCTTAAAACAGGTCTTGACCATGGTAAACTTTAGATGGTTCTCTGGCGGAGAGGGAGGGATTCGAACCCTCGCGGGACTTTTGGCCCCCTAGGAGATTAGCAATCTCCCCCCTTCAACCACTTGGGTACCTCTCCTTAGTTGAAGCACGACTAATGTAAGCGAAATGGATGAAACGATCAAGGGAAACGATCAGGAAAGAGCGTTCCCCCTGATTTACCCCTTCGCCGTGGCAAATCCCCACACCGTTTTCACGCCCGCCGCCTTCAGCGCTTTCGCGGCGGCATCCATGGTCGCGCCGGTGGTAAACACGTCGTCGCAGAGAATGATATGGGAAGGCATTGTGGTACGTGAGGACTTTGAAGCGCTGGCTTTGCCGACTCCAGCCCTAAACGCTCCCGCGAGATCTTCCGCGCGGCGTTTTGCATGCTCGATTTTGGCTTGCGGAGACGTTCTGCGAATGCGTTCGAGCAAATCAAGATGAGGCAATGACAGCGCTTCGGACAAGGCATGTGATACCGTTTCTGCCTGATTAAAGCCGCGGGCGCGCAAGCGACCGATATGCAAGGGAATAGGCACAATGACAAATCCCTCCGGCGGAGAAGGCAGGAAAGATGCGGTGGATACCCGCGCGTGAATCCATCGCGTGATGACTTCCGCATACGGAGGATCGCCGCGATATTTCCATCCGATCAAAACCCGCCGAACACGCGGGTCCGCATAAGGAAAAAGAACGGTGAAACCGTCGAGCGCATGCGTGGATTGACAATCGATGCAGGTCCGATCGGACCCCGCTTCTCCACAAAACGGACAAGCGGCCTTTGGTCGCGCCGGCGCAAAGATTGCCGCGCAATCATGACACCACACGGTACCCTCTTTTGCGCAGCCGGCGCATCGCCTCGGAAACAAAACATCGAGCGTTCCCTGCCTCAACGCCCGTAAAGCCTTCAAGGCCTTTTCTCTTATTTCCACACCGCCGCATCAACTTTCCAAACCTCTCCGACTTTCACAAACGTAAGCATCATCTCCTGATATCGCACGCTCGCGGGGGTATTTCCCTTCACTTCTGATCGCTGGGTGGCAAGGGTCCATGTCGCCTGTCCGGATTTTTCATCAAGAAAATCATTTGTAACGGATACGACGCGCGTGGTCACGCCATAATATTGCGCGGGGGCTTTTGCGGCGCGAATGGACGCTTCCGTTTTTGCCGCAAACCCGTCGGTCATGAACGGTTCAAGATCGCGCAGATTCGCGTAATTCGCTTCCGTGGAAAAACTTCCGTATCGTTCGCCAAACCGCTTTGCTTGCGCCTGCAGACTCCCAAAAGACCTTGGTTCTTGCGGTTCTGTGCCCATCGCGGGTGGCGTGACGGGAGCGGGCCGTGCGACCGGCGCTTGTTGCGGCGCGGGAATAGACGAGGGAAGTCTCGAAGATTTCGGGTGAAAAAAGAGGGCGAAGAGAATGGCCGCGCACAAAACAAACAAGAAGAACAAGAGGATGACCCCGCGCTTGGAAGAGAAACCGTTGGCCATACGTTTGGAGAAACGGATTAAGACGTGAAGGTGCCGCGTATGCGTTCCGCTTCCTCTTGGCCCACGGTCGGAACAGAGGATTCCGCGGAGAGTAAAGCGGCGGCGGCATCACTTTGGGCCTTTTGATTCTCCATCTGTTGCTCGGCTTGTTTGGCCTCGGCTTCGATGTCGAATGCTTCCGCCTTGCTCTCCGGAACCGCCGTTTTTTCTTCCTCTTGCGCGCGGGTTTTTTCTTGTTCAAGCAATTGCTGGGGATTAGTGGTAACCAGTTGGTCCTCGGTATTGGAAGCGACGATTTTAATGGCGGCATGCTTAGGGCCCGCGAAGAAAATACCTTCCCCCACGCCCGATTCAAGCAGGAGAAATTTTTCGCCGTCCGTGAGATTAAATGTTTTCTGGATGAGATCCACCGCGGCGGAGGATTGCTTCAACAAAACCTGGATGGAGGAGTTCGTGACAATGGCTTGGCCGTATTGCGAGCGCAAGAAATCGTTCACGTCTTGCGTGATCGTGGTCACGCCCATGAAATATTTGCGGCAGCGTTTTACGAGAGCGAAAATGAATTTTGCGGAATCTTCGTTTTGCATGAGCCACCAGGCTTCGTCGATGACGAGAATGCGCTTCTTGCGCACGCTACGCACGACATTCCAAATATAGTTTACGATGGAATAAATGCCGATGGCGCGCAATTCATCTTCCAAATCACGCACGGAAAACACCACCAATTGATTGTTCATTTCAACGGTGGTCGGAGAATTGAGCAATCCGCCAAAAGTGCCTTCGGTGTATTTTTTCAAGCGGGCAACCAGGTTTTCCGCGCCTTCCATTCCTTCCAAGACATCTTGCAAGTCCTGCAAAACCGGCGCTTCCACAACGGATAAATCCGTTGTTTCGGGCGTGATGTCTTTCTTCGCATAGGTTTCAATAAGCGCCCGATCCAAGGTGGAATCTTCTTCTGGGGTAAACCCGACTTTTCCCGATTCGCCGATCGGCACGCCGATCATGATGCGCAGAAGGCCCTTGATGGTAATGACCGCGGAGCGGATAATATCATCCACCTTGGTTCCCTCCCCGATGGCGCGCGGCAAGTCAAAGGGATTTACTTTTGCGTCGGACGCGAGCGAGACATTGATATACGTTCCCCCGACCGCGTCGGAAAGATGCTTGTATTCCATTTCCGGATCAATGACGATGACATCCACGCCCATCATGAGCGAACGCAAAATTTCCAGCTTGATCGCATAGGATTTGCCCGCGCCGGATGTGGCAAATACCACCGCATTCGCATTTTGCAGACTGAAACGGTCGAAAATGATAAGCGAATTATTGTGGCGATTCACGCCGTAGAGAATGCCATTGTCGGACGTGAGGTCGGAGCTGATGAAAGGAAAGGACGCCGCGATGGGCGACGTGTTCATGTTGTAGGTGATCATCATTTCATCGTTTCCAAGGGGCAGGGTGGAATTGAAGCCTTGTTCGGCCTGATAGTAACCAGCCTTGGTATAGATGAGCTTGCTGCCAAACATGGATTCAACTTCCTGGGTGCGCTTGTCTAATTCTTCTTCGTTCTTTGCGTATAAAGTCACGTAGAAAGCGAATTGAAAAAAATGCTCGATGCCTTGGGTCAGCGCATCGCGCAAGGCTTCGATGTCGCGCAAAGCCGTTTCTTTGATGGGGTCGCGGGGAGCGCCTTTTTCCGCATCGGTATAAATGCCCGCTTCAAAAATACCCACGCGTTTTTGCAACTGCTTCAAAATGATTTCGGCTTTCACCGGATAGAAGAACATCGAGATATCGGTCGTTTTGTTGTAATTGATAAGCGGCGCCGCCCACCCAAGACCGATGTGGCGCGGATAGGTGATGATGAACAGGGTGCGCAAATACAAACCCGAGAGCCGCAAGAAAGACGGTTGCACTTCAAACGCCGCCGGAGCGATGAGATCGCGCACGGTCACCACCCCTTTGCGATACACGCGTTCTTCTTCGAGCGTTTGTTGCTCGATCAAAGCCCGCTCTTCGGCCGGTTTCACCTGTTTGGGCCGTGGCGGGGGTGGCGGGGCGGCCGCGCGTGACAATTGGGAGATATCGATAGCCATAAGATCATTCTTCAACGCCGATTTGATCTACCCCCGCAAGCCTTTGCTCTTCAAAAACATCCGGATTGTAACAGTCATAATACAATTCAATCAGCCCCTGCGTATCCAAACGCGCCGACTGCAGGCCCATGCTCAATAATTGGCCGGAAATAATATCCGCGCGACGGCCGAGCTGCTGGTGCCGTTCTTCCAATTGCTTGGTATTCAGTTTGGCCGCAATGGTCGGTGACAACGCTTCTTGCAAACGGTTAAAAAAACCCTTGCGCTTATTCGTAATCGGATCATACGGCACAACCACGTAAAAACGCTTTTGCATGATTTCCCCGAGCTCCACCAATGCACTGACGAAGGTGCGGTAATCATTAATTTGAAGACGTAAAAGCTCATTGGTTGTTTTTCTTTGCTGGTCAATGAGCGATTGCGTATAGGCGTCGATATTCATGCGGCGCGATTGAATGACAATTTGCACGGGATATTCCAGACTGTTCAAAAAGGTCATGTATGACTGAATGATCGCCTCCTGTTCATCGGTGGATTTGAGAGCGAAGTTGATGCTCGAAACCAATAGAATGGCCCGCACCGTGCCATCGTTTAAGACAACCATGTCATCGCGGATTTCCGAAATATCAAGAAACCGCTGGGTGGCGGGGCCGGGTTTCGGTTTGACGAGAGTGGTGGGAGGCATAGGGATAGGTTGTTACAACCTATTCTTCCGGCCTATACACGCCTCCCGTGTTCACCACGAGAGTCAATTCTTGCAACCGGGAACGATTCGGCGCTCCTTTTCGTTCAAACGGTGCCGGTGGCGGAGGCGTTATTTGTTTCAAGTACATGCGCAATTCCGCATTGTTGCGGTTTTTGTCCCATACGCGCAGGCGCGGCCTTTTCCATGTTTGTATTAAATTGAGCATGAAAAAATGAAAAGGCTGTCCATTGATGGGAACAAAGGAGAAAATGACCCCGATCGCAAAAAGAGGAATGCCGATGACCAAAAACCACACAAGGGATGGCAATGCCTTGAACAAAATCGCCTCGACCATCATCGTGATGAGCATTTCGATAAACTGCCGCGCCGTAAGCGGGCCGAGGATTTTGTCCTCCGCATCAATAAATTGGGGCACCGTGAATTGGTCCATGGGGTACAGTATAGCATAACGTTATGGATGTACGGATAGTACAAATATACGGATGGGAACAATATTCGTCATCCGTATATCCGTAACATTCGTACATCCGTAATTCTTTTCAAAACCTCAATTGCCCGTTCAATATCAAGACGGCGGCGGCTTCCATATCCGACGGCGCTTCGGCCCCCGCCATGCGCTTTTCCGCCAAGAGGGCCTGCAAAGAGAGACCTCGCAGTAAAGCTTCATTCGTGGCCGCCACATACCAACGATTGAGAGGCGACGCGCGCCAAGCCTTGATGGCCGCCACACGCTGGTCATATCCCTGCCCTTCCAATAAATCGACTTTGTCCGTTATTTTTCCTGCCGCTTCTTTGGGATTTTTTGAAAGACGGCGGAAATCGGCAAGCGAAAGCGCGCGCAATTCGTCCAGCGGACCCGAAAGGCGGCGCACGGGTTGCACGTCTTGCATGGGTGGCCGCGCCGAGATCCCTCCCCCTGCGCGAGGGGGCCCGCCCGGATGACTCGCTTGAGTGCGGGGGGGTTGAGGCAGAGAGGAAGCGATGGCTTGTTTTACTTTTTGCGCATCGACGCGCTTCGCGGCTTGGGCGATGGACTGCTCGGCAGAGATGCCAAGACTGGAACGCATGGCCGAGGCTCCGACGGGAACGGTCGGCGCTTTGCCCGTCAATTCCGCATAGCGCCGAGCCAAAAGCTGTTCTTCCTTGGCGCGTGCGGACAAATCCGGATTCATTTTGGCAATGTTTTTTTGTACATGCTCAGCCTTGTCCAAAACAACTTTAGCGGCACTTTCGGCAACAAGCCCTTCCGCCGCCGCTTCTATTTTCTCCATAAGATCGGCGAGTGGCCGACCCGAAATGCCAACACCTCCTGCTGTAACAGGTTTTTCAATCTCGGCCCTCGTGGCATAGGCATCGCGGATATCGTGCAAACGTGAATCAATGATGCGTTCCAAGCGCTTTTTCTGTTCGGGGTCTTTCAGGTTTGCTAAGGCAACGAGGTCACCAACGTCTCCCCCCCTTCCGAAGGGGGCCCGCCCGGACGACCCGGTCGGACGGGGGCTGGGGGGGGTTATCGGCTGCGAGGAATCCCGCGGCTTCGTCACCACGGGAGACACGGCAGCGATGGGCGCAGCCGGCACTACTGGCTTCGAGGCCGTCGATGGAGAAGCCTTGACTGGAATCACGGGCACGGGCGGAGCACCGACGCCACCCCCACTAGGCATGACCGAACCACCCCCCTCTTTTAAAGAGGGGGTCTGGGGGAGTCTAGGGGGAGTGCTCGGTGCAGGTGCAAGCGGCGCTTCTGGCTTCGCTGGCGCGCTCGGTGCCCAAACGCGAAGGGTGCCTTCTACATCTCCAACCTCTTCCGCAATGGGGAGCAAAATATTTTTCGCAATCTGCACGGCTAACGACTTCGCTTGTTCATCTTTTAAGCTCATCGAAGTCTGCAATATGCGTGGCAACTCTAATAGGTTGGTTTTACCAAGCACGACATCCTCTGTCACTTGGTTCACCACCGCCTGATCGTTTTCCGGCAACCCAACGGAAACCAGAGCTTTTCCATATCGTTCCATCACATCAAACCCGACGAGATAATCGAGTACGCGCGGAGGAAGATCGTTGTAGGAACGAATGGACATGGTGTAAAGGAATTGCCTACACAAGTCTGTTATTTATTTCCTCAAGGCGGCGTTTGGCAACCTCCAGAGCTTGCTGCTCAGCACGCAAATTGGCTTCTACGCCCGCCATGCGCGCCCTGCCGGCGGGTGACTTGCTTGTCCCAACAGCAGCACTTGTGTCGTTTAGGTCTTTTTGCGCCCGGTCTACCGCAGGCTGATACATACTGGCTATTTCTGCCGTAAGAGTCTGTGCATCTCGTTCGAGTTGCCCACGTTCCGCAGCCAAGCGACTCGCCTCTTGGTATTGAGTATTAACACGTTTGTATTCTTCGCGAGCCGCCTCAAGTGTCCGGGCAGCCGCGGCGTCGTTTCGGTTCTGTTTGTAGGCAAGACCCGCGTCGTCGTAGGCCACTCGGGCTGCATTATGAGCATTCCTCAGATCAGGCAGGATATCCACAGCGGTTCGCAGCTGCTCTGCTGTTGCCTGTGGAGGTCGTGCGTTCAAAACCGAACGCTGATTATTCAGATACGTTTCCATCTTCCTGTATTCTTTCTGTTTGTTTTCGGACAAATTCTGATCATTGGCTGCCCGTGTAATCATGGGTTGAAGTGTGGCAATTGCACCCAACAACTTCCTCTGTTTGCCAGGATCAGATGCAGACGTCTTGTAACTTGCCACCAGTCGTTGCAAATCACTCAATTTCATTTCTTCCGTTAAGGCGCGGTTTGCGTCATTGTTACCCCCGGCGGCTCCCAAAACCGAAGCCACGGCAGTAATTTCTTCGGGTTTCTGACGCAGTTTTTCTGTGAAATCTTGTTCCGCTCGCTTATCCGTAAAGGTGCCATCTTGCGAAACCAAGCCAGCCGCAACCATCTCCGCCGGCGGCGGAACCAAACGATCCATGGCGATTTTCGCCGCATTCCCAAGCTTGCCTTGGCGACCCATTTCATAAGCCGTAATGGAATTGCCGTCCTTATCCACTTCGCCGGTCGGTCCCATCTTTTTGATATGGTCCTGAAGCTGGCGGGCGCGATTGGATGCCTCGGCGCGGCGCGCTTCAAACGCATTGTCAGATTCCCCGTCGCGCTTTTTCATTTCGCCCGGATCAATCGACTTGAAATCCAGCTTTTTCAAGTCGTCAACATTTTTGAGTGTGTCCGAAAAATCGTATGTCCTCTTGCCTGCGGCATCCGTGCCGGTCTTCGCAAAATAATCCGCCCGTTCCTTCTTGAAATCTTTGTACTTTTCCTTGAATTTCGGATCGGCATGACCGTAAGTGTTTTCAATGTCTTTGTCATAAGCCTGCAATAAATCGCCGACATTGACGCCCGCTTCTTCCAATTTTTTGCGATAGTCTTTCTCATCGATTGCCTTCTTCAAATTACCGAGTATTGCTTGTTTATTTCCCTCAAATCGCCCGGATTTCTTCCCTCCCTTCGAGTGCCCGGCCGCTTGCTCCATGAAAGCCATTTTCTGCTTGTCTGTCACAAAGGCTTTTGACATCTTGTCCATACGTTCGGCGTCTTCTTTGTGCACATTCTTTTCTTTTTCCTCAAAATGTTCCGCCGCTTTTCCGATTTTCCGCGTCAAAGCCGCTCCGCCGAGCACGCCGGGGACTTGGCGCGTAAGTGTTTGCAAACCGCGAGTCAAGGCGCTTCCGGCTTTATTGCGCGTCAGGCCAATGCCGCGTTCTCCCACAAGCGGAATACGCGAGCCAATGCCTTTTGCCGTCGAAATACCGAAATTGAGCGGGGCCAAGGCGGCGCCTTTGGAAAATCCGCGGGCTTTGCCAAGCGCCTTGCTTACAACACTGCCGCCGGCAACGCTTTGACAAAACGTGTTCGCCGTATCAAAGCCGGCAAAGATAAGAGAAAGACCGAGAATAAAACTCATGAGACGAGGCATGTCGAAAATTTGGTTCAATAAACCGGTATTGACTTCCGCCGATGTAAACCCTTCCATCGCCGCAATATTCCCAGCCCCCGCCACGGCAAGCGCCAGCCACAAAAAGAACGTGAGCACGGGGCCAATGACGAGAAAACATTTGAAACTGTCCCACCACTGCGAATACGCATTGCTTTCGATAATGCCTTTGGCCGACCCCACAAACCATGTAAGCGGAGAAATCGTAACGAGGATCCAGAGCATGACAATGCGAAAAGCGAGAATGACCACGAGCGCAATGAGAACGGAGAGGACAATAAGCATCATCACAAAGGCCATGACGCCGCCGATGAGATAATCGGAAGCCGCGACAGGAATACCCTTGTCAACCGCCGCGCCGCCCGCGCCGATGAACCCGGTATTTTGGCTGAAGGACATGATGCTCGTGAGCCCCAAAAACGTGACGAAATTCCCGCCCGCGATATCTTTCAGCGCATTGGCAAAGGTGAGTGTCAACACTTGGCTCGCGTCAATGGCAAGACCACACAGGGTTCTGCTGAAATTGATGATGACGGCCCATTTTAAGAGACGGGGAATTTGCTGTTGCCATTGAAATTTGTGATAGCCGATGATGGTACCAAAGGCGATGGCAATAAGAAGGATGACATAAAACATGTTTACCGAATCGCGCACAATGGCCCAGCCTGCGGCGACAATCGGCGACGTGGAAAAATTATTGTATGCAAGAATGGCAACGATGATATCGATGACAAGAGCAATGAGAGAACCGATGCCGGAAGCGAGATACATGAAAATGTCGGCTATCCAAAACGCTATTGTTTCAATAATATTTAGTCCGACATGGTCTTTGGGAGCGGTGGCCGCCGCGGAAGCCGATGCCGAAGGGGCGGGAGCCGCGGCTGTCGCCGCCGGGGCCGTTGTGGCATCTTCTGCAACAGCAATGTGTGGATGAAAATAAAAACCGCCAAAACCAAGGGCGAAAATAACAAGCAAAACGGCGCCGATGCACCTGTTTTTTTTCTTTGCCCATTGCGCTAACCACGACATAGATGAAGCGATTATAGCATAGGGCGAAAGAAAAGAACCGAGATAAAAGAAAAATCCCGCCTCTCAAAAATCAAGAGGCGGGAGAAGATCAGGGCACAATGACGCGCAAACCGCAGCCGAGCGATCCGGGAGACGGATCGGCAACCGGCGCAATCGGCACGCTTGCGGAATCCTGGAAGGCTTGGGCCAGGCCATTCAGGGTGTAAGTCGGCCAGGGGCCGACACAGGACCAGGAGACATTCCCCTGCGCATCCTCGTATTCCACCGAGAAACGGAAGGTGTCGCCCGGCCGCGTATCGATAAGGACGAAATCGATACGCGACGCATTGTGCGCTTCCGAAAGCGTGTGCCAGGAAAATCCGAACTGGCCATTCCTGCGCCGATGTTCGCCCGAAAGCGTGATGCGGCGCAAGGTTTCGCTTGGCGCTTGCCAATTCAGATTGAGTTGATGTGAAGACGGCGGAGGCGAAGTCGGTTGGCAAGCGCCGATGGATGGGTCTTGCATGTTGCAGTCCTTGTCATTTGGCACGCCGTCGCCGTCCATGTCGGTGTCGCAGGCATCGCCCATGCCGTCGCCGTCCAAATCGTGCTGATCGGCATTGTCATGGAGCGGACAATTGTCCCGCGCATCCGGTACGCCGTCGCCGTCACGATCGACATCGGGCGAAGGCGTGGGTGACGGATCCGGTTTTGGCGTCGGTGTCGGCGAGGGCGGTGTGACGGGCCAATCCAATCGCACCAAACCCGCGCACGTCATCACCGCATCATGCGTCAAACATCCACGGCCTTCGCGGCAATTGCCGCTGTGCGCGAAGAGAAGGCGCACGGTGCCGGTCGGGATTTGAAGCGGCTCGCGCCGACCATATCCCATGAAACGCAGGGTCTCAAGATCGGAAAATGCCAGAGCGGCACCGTCAGAAACCGCATAGATCGTCCCGTCTCCTTCGCGAATGAGGCTCCCGTCACGAAAGGTGGCAAACCCCAGCTTTTCCGGCCAGTCCTGCAAATGCGTATCGTCGTCTGGCATGTCGGCCAAGGCCACATCCCGCACGCCTTGCATGCCCCAAGAAGCAAGCACCGCTTCCCAAGCTTCATCTCGGACCCGCATGCGATAGCGATCCGGACGGGTGCGCGCGCCGACGAAAAGCCACAGGGTGCCATCGCCGACAAAACCAGCCATCACCTCGCCGTCTTGATCGATGTCGGCGCCGCGGGCATAGCAGGAAAGCTCGTCCGCGGAAATCGTGAGCACGTCGTTGAAGTCATAGCCATAGCTGTTGAATACGGCTTCGTTTTTGATGTGGCGCAGGCGCCGCCCATCAAGACGAAAGACGCTCGCATCCGACGGGCTTTTCACCAGCACGCCGTTTGGATGCCACGCATTTGTCTTCAACCCGGAGAGATACGAGGTTGCATTAACACCGCAATTCGCCTCGTCGCCATTTATCGTCTCCATGCCGACATTTGCGGCCAATGACCGCACGCGATAGGACAAAGGAACGGATTGCCCGTATTCCGCCTTCCGTCGCGCGTCGCCCAGGTGCCGACCGATGTGAACGTGGTCGCCCGTGCACATGCCGGTGCAGCCTTCGTACCCAAGCAATTGTCCCTCGGCCAGGGCTTCTCCGTCATGCACGAACACCTGTTTCATGTGCGCCAACACCACGTAGCTGCCGTCGCCGAGATCGATGTTCACATGATTCCCGAAATTCGCGGCAGAATTCTCCGTATGAACGCGCGCAATGCCGCCGACCGGGGCGAAAAGCTCCTCGTCGCGCACATTGCTCGTGTCGAGATCGAGATCATGCAGGGTGGAACGCATGCGATGACTGAAGGACCCGTTTGCCCCTTGCACGCAGGGCATGAAGGTGCCCTCCGGTCGCGGCAACTGGACAACCTGGGTGCCCAGACCGCCGACATCGCTCTCTGAAAACAGGCTCGGAATCTCCGGCGTGCATGAGCACATGAACGGAATGCACAGCGACAACAGGACCCAGAACATCCACGACAGACGATGCGTCACGGCTGACTCCTCTTTCTGCGTCATCTCGAATGCCCGTCAGACGGGTTGTGAGATGATGCGAAGACATTTGCGAGACAAGACGATCCTCATTGACCGGCCGCCTCCCGCGCATCGCCAGATCTTGCGTCGCGCCGGAGAAAGCCTGCTAAACGCCTCGTGCGTCCGCACATGCGGACAGACGAAGTGTTCTGACGAATGTTGAGAAGTCTCCCCCATTAAACTCCCCAATGTTCGCCGCACAGATCGCATGTTCTGCAAAACGCACATCCGCGGTGCCGATGCTCAAAGCTCCATCCGCAAAGAACAATCGCCAAGGGATATCGGGCAAGACAGATATGCATTTTCTGGATCGCTTCGCATGCGATCTCCAAATCATTTCATCATAAAAATGCCTTATTGTCAATCGTTTTTGCGCTAATTTAAGCGAATATTCGGTTTGTCTCCTCCGACAGACAAAACAAAAACCCGACCAATGACGGGCGGGTTTGTGTCGGCGTAAACCGACACGTGCTTGGGGATAACAGCTCTCCCTCGATGCGAGGGGGGCTAGCCGATCTTGTCCTTCTTCATCCATGGGCGCAGCACTTCGGGAATGACAATGTGACCATCGGCCGTCTGAAAGTTTTCCAGCATCGCCTTAAGGATGCGACCCAAGGCGAACGCGGTCGCATCGGCGGTATGCACCAACTCCGCCGCGCCTCCTCGCGCACGGCGAACGCGGATCTTGAGATCGCGGGATTGATAATCCGTCATGTAGTCGGCCGTATGCGTCTCACGATATCTCCCCTGGCCTGGAAACCAGCAGTTGATATCGGTGCCGGCCGCGTTTGGCTTGCCGATATCGGCCGTGCACTTTTGCAGCAATTGATACGGCAAACCCAACTGCTGCACCAAATATTCTTGGATGGCTATGTGCAGCTTATGCTCTTCCGCTCCCGTTTCCGGCGTGGTGAACGATTCCATTTCCAATTTGTCGAACTGGTGCATGCGGAAAATGCCCTCTTCGTCCTTGCCATAGGTACCCGCTTCACGGCGAAAAGACGTAGCGTAACCGAGATAGCGGATGGGGAACATGTCTTCCGGCAGGATTTCATTCCAATACATCGTGCACAAAGGATGCTCGGCACTGGCATTAAGCCAAAGGTCGTCTTGCTCAATTTTATACGTAACTTCCTCGGCGTTCAGGCGGGCGCTCGCCCGATAAGGTTCCGTGCGCAGCATGGCAGGGGGCAATATCGGCGTGAACGGCTTCGCGCTGACATTGAGATTGTTTTCCTTTGCCAATTTTTGAATGATAGACTCATCACTGAGCGTCTGCATGACGAATTGCACGATCGCAAACTGCAATCGCACCAGATCGCCTTTCAAATACGCAAACCGGCTGCCCGAAATTTTCGCGGCGCGTTCTTTGTCGATGAGATCATGCAGCTTGCCGATCTGGGAATCGTGAAGCGGGGTGAAGTCAAACTGTTTTGGCACCCCCACCGTTTTTATGACGACGTTTTCATCTTCGGTCGCTCCAACCGGCGTGTCCGCGGATGGCGGATTGGGGATTTCCAACAAGAGAGGATCGAGTTCGGCGACGATGGCGGCAAGCTCCGTTTCGAGAGCGGCCGCCTCTTGTTTGAGACGCTTCCCCGCCTCGATGTCCTTCGCTTTGGCCGCATCGTTGCGCAAGCGGTTCACGTCGTCCACCTTCCCGGAAAGCTCCCGACGCTTGGTGTCGAGCATCAGGACGGCTGCGATATCCACGACGGCGTTCTTTTGACGGCAGACGTCCTTAATGTAATCGGGGCGTTCACGGAGGAGTTTGAGGTCGATCATAGGGGAATCAGGATTTTGGAAACCACCAACGGTATGTGGATTCGAGGAATGAACGTATGGCCGTAGGTTCATTTGGCAATTCTTGCATGATCCACGGCTTGTCCTTTAACAAGGGAATCTGCTTGGAGGATAAGTCGATGACCCATGCGGACGTTCCGGATCGAATCAGATTCAGACGATGAACCAAGTGATTCTTCTCCCCTACCGTAACCTCTCCTTCCAAAATGTCGCAAGGGATACCGCGTTTCTGAAAAAAAGTCTTTACTTCCGAAGACACGAATTCGCACATGTCCGCCCGCGTGCCGTCCCGATCAAGGGGAAACCGGACCGCGATGATCTCTTCCAATTCAGACAAGAGCGAGACGACGTCCGGCTCAACACGTACCGCGCGTTCGAAAGATTCAAATCCGTTTTCATTCATAGGAAGGCCAGGTCTTGCGGTACGGAAAGAATGGAGAGAGCACAAGGAATATGCGCGTGCAAGGTCCAGCGGCTCCCCGGAATGAACATCGTATTTTCCGTCGCATTCAGTTGCAAGACGCTAGGCGTGTCCGCATGGGCGCATGTCACGCGTCCATCGGAACAAAATAAGGAGACAAAAGACGGGCCGACTTCCATCGTCCATTCGAATCCAGGTTCTATGAAAACGCGCCGGGCCGCAAAGTTCGCGTCTTCATGCATGACATGATCTCGTACACCGGGCGCGGGTGCAACCGGGACGATGGAAATGGGGACGAATGCGCCTTGCCGTAACGTATACGCCCTCGTTGGAATGGGCACGTGAAGCTTGGCAATGTTCTTCAAAACGTCGGATCGACCACGAATCACTGGGCGTCGTCCCGCGTTTTGGTCGAACAAGCGCTCCACCATGTCCGTGGATACGTTGGCATATTCCTCTAACACGCATCCGATGGCAGTATGCACGATGCCCGTCCGTTCTATCTCGAACGCGTCTCCCGGAGTTGGCACGCGTACAAATCGGTCGAACGCGTTATTCTTCCCCTGCCACCAATCTTGCATCGTTCCTCTTTTCGTGGCTTCGACGATGTCCGTCTGCTCACCGACGAACACATAACCGCCGGGAAGCACGTCGACGAAATGGAACAGTTCCGTCTTATGGACGGCATGACGCTGAAAACTGAATCCTTCTTTTTCATGCAAGAAGAAAACAGAATACCCGAGCAAGGTGCTGCATTTTACGCCATAAGGCTTGTACTTGAGCAGGAAGCCAATTCGCTTGACGAGTTCCGCCACTTCCCGCGCCTGATTTGCATAAGCCATGCGGCGGATATGAGCTCGTATTTCAAATTCCAGACGCTCCACATCGCCATACGGCTGATCCTGTTGCAATGCATCTACCAATTTTAGAAGATTCAAATCGAACATGGAAAAGCGATAAGGAGTGCAGCTAGTGTGCCTCAATGTTTGGGAAATGGGAAGATTGGCGGGAACCGGTGGACAGAAGTCATGCGTCTGCTATCGTTGACCCTGATCACGAATTCCCCGCCCGCCTATGCTTTCCATCCCCCACGTGCATTTCCAATACAGCGACATTTACGACATTCAATGGCGGCTTGCCCGCGAATCAACCGGGTCGGAACAAACTCCCTACCCTTCGACGGACAAGGTAAGGCGCTTCATGAAGCGCCTCGAGCGGGAATGGCGGAAACAGGAACGCCCCGTCCTCGCGTCGATTGCGAAGACGACCGGCTTCCTCTGGAAAGACCGGCGGGAAATTTGTTACGTGGTCGGTTCCGGGTCCCCGTTTTCCGATCCGCTCACCATTCCTATGTTTTCGTCCCAGGCCCCGACGGATTACGTCGCCGACGTCCTTGCCCATGAGCTGATCCACCGCAACCTTTTGGCGGACCCGTTCGTGAAGAGGTGGCCACGCGTCTTGTCGTCGCTTGAAAAGGCGTTCCCCGGGGAAACGGAGAATACGCTCATCCACGTTTTGGTCCACGCCGTCCATGCGGAGGTGTTCCTGGAAGTATTCGACGAGAAACGTCTCGCGCGGGAGAAGCGGATCATGAACGAGTTTGCGGAATACCGGCGCGCCTGGAAAATTGTCGAACGCGTCGGAAGCCGGGAGCTGGTCAGGAAATACATCCGTGGCAGAAAATAAAAAGCGGGCCGAAGTTCCGGCGCCGCAGATGAGCGGGGTTACTTCCCGCAGTTGGAGGCCGTATGACCGCACGACGTGTTCGGCGCGTTGCCGTTGGTCGTATTCCCCTTCCGGTGGACCGTCAGTCCCAGACCCTGCAGGGGATTCTTCTTCATATTCGCCATGTATTATTCACCTCCTCTCTACGCGAGCGGATGGATGGATGGGATCTCGAAGGAAACCCGTTCACGTGAACGTCGCAAATCGCGCACCAGCGTTCGGAATCGCTTCAGGCCCCTGTCCTGCGCCCCGTATCCGAAGCGTATAGACGTCACCTCCGGGATCAAGACGCGGACGACTGTCAGCGGTTGGGCTGGAAACGTGAGTTTCGGAAGCCTGAACTGATGGTAGTAAACGGGTCCCACGGTGTCAACGACGTTCCGCAGGCGATCGCGCGCCGAGTTGTCGGCCGACGGCCGGACATCCGGAGTGGCCGCGTCCCCCGAAGACCAATATGCAAGGTACGGGTAGGCATAACCGCCCGCGAAACACCGCGAGTGGTCCACCACGTCCTTCACGCATTCCGGCCGCAACGGGCGGTGGTCGCCCTTATGCCCGTCCACGCTCCGCAAGACCTCGGAACAGGCCTTGGACGCGGCTTCTTTGAGAGTCGCCGCGGCGGCCGAGGCGACGTACCCGGAGTGCCGGCCCCGCACCAGGGCGACGACGGCGACAGTCGGCACGGACAGGGTCAGATCCAAGAAACGCAGGTCGACCCCCTTCCCAGCCCATGCCTTCCGAATCGGCTCCAGGAACTTCCCTGTGGGACCGAGCGCTGGAGGCTTGCAACCGGAGAACCACCAGACGAGAAGGCTTTCCCGCTCCAGCAGCTCGGCCGCCGCCCTCCAAAGCGCTTCCTCCCGGCGCGGATGCGCCGCGACTCCGTTCGACGTGGCCCGGCTATAAGTCTTTTCGCCAAGCTCCCCATAGGGATAGAAGAGGAAGTCGCCCGGGATCAAGGACACGTCTTCCGACCCCCATCGCCTGATCCGAAACCAGGAGGCAAGGGAATGGCTGTGGAATCGGGACAGGTCGTTCGGAAACGGCTGACCGCGGCCGAACACCTGAAACGCGTTCGGATCCAGGAAACGGACGCCAGGTTTCCCGTGGATGGTCCCGACGAACGCGGCAGGCGGCACCCAGCCAGTGGCGAAGCGCTCGACACCCTCCGCAACGGCCTTCACGGTGGCCATCGTTTCGTCGGCCGCGTCGGAACCGGCCCGCTGGATCTCGAAACCGCGGCCGCGCTGTGCGACAGGAACGGAGACCTCCGCCTCCGCGTAAAACGGCTCAGGAAAGAACCGTGCCGGCCGACGGCGGACCTTCACGTGCGGCACAATGCCGGAGGGCCCGACATATGCGTCCAGCACCAGATGCACGTCCGCGGGCTTCGCGGCCGGGGCCGCGTAACCGCAGGCAATGACGACGAGCGGCTGCTCCCGTTGCGGAAAACGCAGGAGACGGGCGACCGCTTCGTCCCGGAAGGCGCCAAGCTCGCAGGTAGCGAGGCCGAGCTCGAGCGCGTGCAGGAGGATCATCTGAGCAGCATGACCGGTCTCGAGGACCGCGTACCGCCAGCCACGCGCCCCGTATTTACTGGTCGCGCGGTCCGCGTCCGCGCTCAGGACGAAGAACGCGGGGGCGTCGGCACACGGCGCATGATCGATGAACAGGCCAGACACGCGCTTCGACGAATGTAGGATCCCGTCCGGAACTGACTCGTAGGACGATCCCTGCCGCAGCAACGCCCGCACCCGGCAAGGGTACAAGCCTCCCGCAGACGGCACGCCTCGATGGCCGTTCCGTGAGCCATACGCCGCCGCCAGGAGGGCGGCGACCTTGTCCCGGCCCACCTGCCCGTCGAACTGGCGGATGGAGACGCGGCGGGCCGAGAGGTCCGTCAGCGCGGTCCGCCGGTATTTGCCCGCGGGAGCGGGCGGAGGGTCACCCAGCCGGCGCAAGTCCTCCAACGTGCGGGGCGAAAGCGGGAGCGGACTTGGGTTGAGGCCCGCGGCCTCGGCCGTCAGTGGCAGGCGGCGATTCGTGGTGATGAGCTGAAGCTCCCACAAACCGTTAACAAGCCGTTGAACCTCGTCCGCGGACAGTCCTTCGGTCGAGACCAGCCGCTGCGACATTTCACGGAAGGTCAGCAGGTGTCCCTCGCGAAGAACGCGAGCGACGGCGCCGACGCAAGCGCCCTCGATGGCGCAATCATGTTCAAACGCGGTGTCCGCGATCACTTTTTGTCCCCGCAGACGGATGCGCTGGGCCAGGACGATGATCCGTTCATCAAGATCGAACATGGGGTCTCCTTCGATGAAAAGAGCTCGGGCAGCCATTGCCCGTGCCTGTTCCTTAACACGTTCTCGCCAGCCGATCAATAGATTGGCGGCCGCTGCTCACGAACGCGTTTTCGGCGAACCGCTCGAGAGCGCCGATGGCACGGACTGCAGCTCGTGCGGCGCAGGGTCGTGCGGCGGGTCAGGCTGCGTGAACTCATCCTGCAGCGGAATCAGCTCCAAGGATTTGATCATGAACGTGGCGACCAGGCCTAGGTTCCCGACGTCCGCAGAGGCGTGCCACTGAAGTCGAAGCTTCCTGCTCGCGAAAAGCGAAGCAGGTTTTTTCTTTTGGAGAGAGGGCTTATTTGGAAAACCAATCTATCAAGCGTTTATTTCGTTCATCACTATGATTTGAAATTGGATGATTGTCATCCTTAAAAAGGACAAGTTCGGCATTGCTTCCCAGAGCCGTTTTAAATGCTTCCGCCTGCCTTACGTTCACTTTTACGTCCGTCGTCCCGTGGAGAATCAGAACAGGAATGCGCTTCATATTTTCTGCATGATAAAGTGCGCTTCGACTTAACAAGGCATCATTCGTCACATCGAACATCTTGTCTCTTCTCCACATTTCAAAAATATCCGGGCGTTCCTCGGCTATGTTCGTCGCGTCATAGAAACCGCCAACGAAAGCCGCCGTTGTCACGGGAAGTCCATTTTGAATCGCAAGACAGCCTGTCATGGCGCCGCGTGAGACACCAAAGAGGCCCAAGAAATCTCCTGGATTAAAATTCCCATCCTGTTTCATGACATCAAGAAGTGCGAGAACATCATTTGTCTCTTTTCCTCCGTATTCGTCTTTCCCTTCCGAATGAGGGCCCTCGGAATACTGGGACGCGTAGATGGTAAATCCAGCTTTCGCGAGTGGAAAAATGAAATTTGAGAGAAGACCATCGTCGATAAAACCAATGAGCCCGCGCGTACCCCCTCGACAAAACATAATGACCCGCCCGTTTGGTTTATCGGAAGAGACGTGAAACCCCTCGATCATGCCGTTTGGAGAATGATAAAGAAAGCGCCTTACGACGATATTCCACTGTTCTTCTTCCGAAATTTGGATCATAGAGGAAACGATGAGGAATGCGACCAGTGTGCCTCAATGTTTGGGAAATGGGAAGATTGTTACATGATACGTCGCCGACGTCCTTGCCCATGAGCTGATCCACCACAAGCTTTGGATGAGAAAAGATCGGTATTTCAACAATGGCGATCTAGACGTTTTCTGATCAGAAATGCAAGAATGTGTACGCACATACCTTTTTCCCAGGAGGCAGGCCATGTCCGCTAACCCGAGGCGTGAACAAATTGTAAAATGGTCGAAAATCACCCATGTCTTACTCATCTTGCTTGGAAGTGGCATCTACTTCGTCTTTTTATATACGCGAGGAGAAAACAGGATAGATATCCTCATTGTCTACTTCAACTTGATCCTCCTGCTCCCCGTTCTTGCAACACAGTACAAGGAACGGAAGTGGCCGTTCAAACCGAAGTGATTGTCTTCTGTCTTGCATCCGCCACAGGCGGATGTTTTTCTTGGCCTACAAACAAAAAACCGCGGCCCGTGTTGGAGAAGATGAGATACATCGGTAACACTCCGAGATTCAGCAAGAAGCGTTTGACAAAACGCGAAAAACGTGTTAGAAGGAAGGTGTGGAACGTGCTCTTTAAAACACATGCCCCGATCCCGGGGATCCCGCGCAAGCGGACAGCCGCGTTCGGCCGGATGCCGGACACAAGAGGTCGCCATGTTGCACATCACCGCTCGACCCGGCGTCCTCGCGGCGCTGATTCTCGCTCTTGTCGCATGTGGCCCGGACGACATCGGCCGCCGCGATGGGGGAAACGATACGGGGAAATCCGACGGGGGCCCCGGCACGGAGAAATACGAAGTGATCGCAACGGCGCCGGATCTCATGGTGCCGGAGACCTTCAACTTCGGTCTTGGAGGCTACCATTCTCTCCAATTCTGTCTGAAATTCGAACAGCAGTTCAATCCCGAAGGGGATGAAAACTGCCCTCCATTCGATGCGCAACAAGAGGCCTGCCAGAACACGCGCACATGCAGGGTGGTTGTTCGAAAGGCAACAAAGTTCCTGATGAGCCCAGGGCATCCGGACTTCGTCTTTGCCGACCAGGAAGTGGCGTTTCCGGCAGGGGTGTTCAAGCTCGAGAAGAGCTGGAGGGCCGATGGACTTTGCGGGGCGCGCGTACAAGGTCAAAAGGCGAGAGTGGAGTATTACACCACGGATCCGCCACGGACTTATGACTTGGCCACCGAGCAGAAAGATGGTCGCGTTATTCTCAATGGCGGAATGTGGAGTCCTGAAGTAGATGCTGTGCTCACGGGTTACAATTTCGTGGGCAAAGGAAATAATTATTTTGTGCAAGGCGAGATCGCAAAAGACTTGTCCCACATCAATTTGCACCGCGTCGAAAATGGAAGGGAAAGCGACGCGATTCTGCTACGCCGCTGAAATTCTTGCGGACATATGTTCTCCTCTTAATTTCCTCGAGGAGAACAAATGCCCGTTTTTTCTTTGGCATTATTTTGTTCCTGGCGGCGCAACAATGACATATTTTGAATAGTAAACCCATGGATCATCTATTTTTCCATCTCTGGCCTTTTGACACACACTATCATTCGGACTCGTCGTAGGACATTGGTCGGGCAAACATTGATCGCCATAGCAAGCACCGAGCGTATGTCCATCGGCTTGCGTACATGTTCCGCTGCACCAGCCCCAATTATCCATGACAAAGACGCGTGGCTGGAAAACGCATTTCCCAACCGCGCCATCGGGTCCTTGCGCACCACCCGTGCACGGGGAATTCAAGAGCTGGCCGCGATCGCCAAACTTGCATGCGCGCTTGCTCAATGTGCCGTCTACGCCCACCATACCCTTTGTGCAAATATAATCTTTCGAAAATTCTATATAGGAGGGATCGCATGCTTGAATGGATTGGCCGAAATTTCCATACTTGTCGCTATTGCCGCAAATCTTTGCGCCATTTTCATCTAAACCACGATGATTTTGATAAAAATTATTGGGCGCATTAGAGGGTGCTTGCGTACTACTGTCATTCGGCCACGCATCCACGGGAAGCGGAGAAGCTATTTTGTGGCTATCACCCCAATCGACGATTATTTTGCGCAAAGGGCCCTGATTGTCATTGGCAAAGGCAAAGAAAGACATATTGGCGTGTACGGAGCCATCGGCCCCGATAATCGGCTCATACACGGCTTTGTTCAAAGTGAATTGATTATTGTTCTTAGTCGGATTCGGATGATCAATGCGCGTGGGATCATCTTCAAAACAAATACCGTCTTGGCAATTGCCTACTGGACGAATAATAGGCGGAAGCGGTTTTACCTCCCCATCGCCTGTTAATGTAATCGTTCGCGAAAAATCTGCATATGCGGGAGAACCTTTTACTATATTATCAGCACTTCCTGCAGACAAAGGGATATAGGAACCCAGCAATGGCCAATCATTATGCGCCCGCTTGGCGTCAAAATAATTTTTCCATGCTTGTTTTGCATCATAATCAATAATGGATCCCTTGCAAGCATCCGGTGTGTCCTTACCATTAAAACAGAGAGGATACCAACGGAAAATGTCTACTGCGCTTCCAAAAATTTGTTTGAGACGACTGGCCCCGAGGGAGGATTGTTCCAAATCTTGTTGTTTTGGAATAACTGTATCTTGATTGGTACAACTGTTTGCGGGCTCTGGATGCATATCCTCACCGATTTGAGGAGTTCCTGGATAACCAAACTCGGGATTGCAAAAGGTGCGCTTCGTGTTTTGGCCGGAATTGTTTGGAAATTCATCCACCACGTCTATGCACAATTGTGCCGACAATGTATTGCAATCGGACGTCAAAGATACGGGAACAGGATCGTTCTCTTTGCGGCGCGTGTATTTCACTCGGCAAAATTGGGCGCCACCATTTGGCCGATGCAGTCGAATAAAACTGAAGTCCGCATTCGCCGCCCCGGGCATATAGGCAGGCGTTTGAGGCGTTTCATTTTTCCCATCGCATCCATTCATGGCTAAAGCGGCGACGGGGATTTGTTGAATGGCCGCTTCGCTTTCCTGACATTTGAAAAGCCGGGGCACAGCGATCACGCCCTGCGGGCATATCTTCTGGGTTTGCGGCTCTTTTGCAAAATAATCCAGCCAGCAAGTGGCAACAAGGTCGGGGCGTGCCTGGCAGGAAACGGTTGCATTGTATAGTTCATACGCTTCTTGCGCATCGCGCGTTTTTCCATAAATAAATCCGTATCCTTCCGGACAAGTTCCATCGATTTCCGGAGGAATCATATCTCCTTCCGGTCCGACCGTTTGCCCGGTAGATGAAAGGATTTTCCCGCACATGGCGGGCGCTTGTGGCCTATTATCCGGACCAATGGAAATTTGCGGATCTTGCGCGCTACCAAAAAGCTCTCTGGGAATAGACGCGCCAAAACCAAAATGGGGATCTGCGCCGCCCGTAGGACTTTGGATGATGTATCTGCCTTGTCCCGCTTTTTTGTTTAACCAAACGCGGTCTGTCCAAGCTTGATTGTAAACCTGTATGCTTCCCGGCACTTTTGAACCGGCAAGTGATGAACGAAGGCTTGCGCTGCCAACTTGCGCAATGGATCGACACCCGAGATAGGGTACTTCATGCATATACAGGTCGCGATATCCTGTATCGGAGAATGTGCCCGTCGGCGGGACATTTCTCGATGGCATGTGCCCGCCGGGTTCATAAACAAGGTTTTCCTCGGCGGGCGATTTCTCCGCCGGAACGCCGGAAGCGACGCAATCATCATAAAATGTCTTGAGATTTTCGAAAGGCTTACCGCCAAGCTCAAGCGGAGCAAGATAGACATTGGTATCCCATCCAGATAGATGATTGGGAAAATGATCTGTTATCCAACTTTGCCCTTGGAATTCTATCAAATTATCTTTTGTCACTTTGGCTTGTGCAACGGCTTGGCTTGGCGGCACGACTCCATCCTCATTTGGAATAGTTGGGTCGGGAGGAACGCATCCTTTCCCTTTATTTCCTCCTTCGGCCGAATGCACGGAAAGAGTGGGGACGCAAAAATAGGGACAATCGCTTTCCGCTGCGGCACAAAGCAGTTTATCGTTTCTCTTCGGGGCAAAATCTACACAGCCGCTGATAATGGCGAAATAATTCGGCGGACAGGCGACATCTTTCCAGCAGGAATTATCCGTGAACCAATCTATTTTGCTCTTGTAATACACTTTCCCGTCTACGGTTTGGGTATCGTCATTGCAAAAACCGCTTGCGGTTTCCGCGCAGGCAAAACCGCTGGTCGTATACACGTCATAATAGAGGGCGGTTTCTGCGCAATAATATCTGTCCTCGGCTGGCGCGCCCGCCGTGGCAAATTTGCCATACAAATCGCTTGAGCTAAACAATTGATCTACCGGTAGCCAACTAAGGCAGGGACGATCCTTGTCACTTTGACTTCCAAATAATTGAATGGATGAATCGTGCTCCAAACAATAACCGGACCACCCGATGAGATTTTCAAGTTTAGATAGGTGTTGGCATGTTCCCCCAGTTCCACAATCCACGGTTGAAGCGGAACAATCCATTCCATCTTTTGCTCCACCTACGCACACAGCAACAAAACCTTTGTCACGCTCCCCTGTTTTGTAATAGCGGGTCGCGCCGCCGGAGCCAAAAGTGACTTTTTCATAATCACAGGCAAGGCCGAGTGTTGGATCTTTCAATGGATCCGGGTTCTTATTCAAACCATAGGCTATTATCTCACTCGCCGTCTTGACGGGCGCATAGGTATTCACCGAAGCATAACCAGCAATGAATTCTTTTGGTTTGTCGTTTTCCGTTTCCGGTTTGGCGACAGGCGTGCTCGCGGAATTTGGATTTGTGGAATTTATCCAGGAGCGGACAATGCGGGCAGGAAATGGCGCGTCGCTCTCAGGATAGGCGCGGCAGGCCTGCGGCACAAGGGTATTAAGGGTGGGTTGGTCGGCCACACCATTGCCATCAGCATCACGCACGCTTGTAATACATTGGCCATTGAAACAAGAACCTATTTTTGTCCCTTCCAAGTAGCGGCAGAAATTTGTCCGCGTTGGCCCTGCATCGGAACATGCCGTATCGCTAGTACAATTTGTCCCTGCGCTTAAGTCCACATGATCGACGCAGACATGTAAAATTGGCTCGCAAAACGGCGTGGCTGCGCCACATTCTGTATCCGTAAAGCAGAAGGAGCCACGTTGCGGATTGATATCTCGCGGACTCGCTTGTTTTTGGCAAAAACCGATAGTGCATGTTGCACCTGGATTGCAATCGGCTCCCGATGTGCAAGAACCCTTCGCATCTGAACAAATACCAATGCGGCAATTGGCTCCTTCATCTTCCTCTCTCCCCGAAGGACATGACCCAGCCACATATCCCATGGTATTCATGGTAATACGGTGTTGCGCAGCATCCTTGAAACTAACTTTCACATCTTCATATAAATCCACGGGCAATTGGTTTGGAATGGATAAGCCAGCATATTCCAAGCCATTCCAGGATGTATCGCGTGCCTGATAGGCCTTGGGCGATAAAATATCCGCTTGACTACGACCGAATTCTGCGCATTGCGCAATACGGTCGCCAGACCCAGCTTGGGTACACAAATCCACTTTGTCACAAATTTGCATGTACTTATTGGTTTGACTATTCCACGAAGCGCGCGCGGAAGAGCAAGTCAGCCACTGCGCGCAAGCGCGATCGCGTTGTACGCGCAAAACACGATTGGTGTCATTCACATAACGCAATGCGCCCGAAAAATCTGCAGACGTAGACGCGACGCCACGTGATGACAAACTTGGTCCGCGCACATCGACACAATGCCCTTGATGCGATGTGGCATCACTTCCTTTGACAATGGCGCAATCCGCATCCGCAAGACAAGATTCGAGATATGCGGCAGTTGGATCAGCGACAATGCTCAATTGACGGCCGACAAGTAAGCGTTCGCCTCGTCCAACATCGTAACGGCAACGCATGGAACAGAGATCAACCTCGACCTTCGTTTCATCTGGTTTTTTGTACGTGCGTACTCCTCCGTCTGCGGTTCGGCAATCGACCGGATCCACCGCGACATCCGCCGGGCCTTGGGACGTCAGCACGTCCGCATGCGTGGAAAGAATATAGGAAGGAGCGGCCGCAAAAGGCAGATCGATGATATTTCCGCTGTTGAACAGGGCGCAACCAGCTTTTTGCCCGGCTCGGCCTTCGCAGGCACTCAATCCTTGGCCTGTTGATTTCTCCAAGGTGTCATTATTGATGAAGAAATAAGAGGCGCCGCGCGGTGCCGTGGTGACATCGGTCGGGTCCACAAATTCCGTACAGCGATTGTCTTGCGGTGTGCACGCCCCCACCCATCCGTCGTATGTCCCCGCATCGCCGTTTTTCCAAATGCCGTATTGGCGCCCGGCGACAATGTTGTTTTGATAGCAGGGCGTATTCGTTCCCTTCCTAAACCAGCCATCATAGGTGCCGGAACCAAGACGCACATTCGGTTTGAATTCGCATTGCTTGTCGAGGGGATTTTTGAAGAAATACGTGCCGTCCTTTGGCGTAGACCACGCATCGCAGAACAGAGCCTCGTCCGCGCACAAAATGTCCCTGTACGCTTCCGGCGTATCCAGCAGATAGACCGACGAATAAGAAGCGACCGTTTTTTGATCCTGCGCGAATTTCGGCGCGCCGAATTCACGACAGCCCATGGCCGACGCCGCGCAGGAATTGGCGCCCGTGTCTACCAAGTAGGTCGGCGCATCATTGCGCACAAGACGCGCTTCCTTGCCCAGGGAAAGCGTGAAACCGGAGTTTTGAATATTTGGCGGCAAGGCATTGCCTTCATAATCAAAGAGGCAGGAAGTGTGCCCGGCGGCAATCGTGCAATAGACGGGACCCGTCGCGCTTGGCTTGCAGGCTAAAGCCCCCACGGCCGGCGCATCGCTTTGGCAAAGCGCATTGAAAATTTTGCCGGAGGGAGATGCGGAATTACGCGTGTCATAAAAGGCCTGGCATCCGACGACTTTTTCCGAACACAAACGGGTAAATTGATACAAGGATTTCGTGTCAGCTTTTTTGTCCGTGTATGCCTGACATCCCAAATAATATTGGGGAGCGGCCGCTCCATTGGGGGCGGTGTCGCAGGAAACGGGAACGGTCCAGGAATTCTCGATCACGGCAATGCTGTCTTCGGCTTGCTTGATGAGGATATTGTCCAAGAAGAATGTGCCGGGCGTGGCGGCCAGGATATATGCGCTCGCCTTCGCGCTTCCGGTCAAAACGGGAAAGGTGGAAGTATCCAATGGCCCAACCGTATAGGAACGCCAATCGGTTGTCAGTTGCAAAGGAGTGAGAGCGGCCGTGGCATTGGAAACATTCACCAAATCATGCATGCCATTGTTACGATCGACAAGCGCCAGGCTCACGGCATTCGATCCTTTTGCCCAAAATTCCATGGATACGGTTTTCTTTGAACGATCGATGTCTCCCAAATCGATTTTTATGCCGGCACCCGCAGGAGCCTTTACCAAAAGCGAGTGGCCGGCGGTTGCCAATGATTCACTGCTCAAAGAAATCGTCGCCCCCCCCATAACTGGCGGCAGGGTGGCGGGATTCGTGTGCTCAAAATCTTCCGATTGCACGGTGCGCAAATTGCGGCTTCCGCCCCCCGTATACGCGCGACAGCCATTTGCCGAAGCGGGACAGCTTATGCTTTCTTTCCCCATGCCCGCATAGCGGCATTCGCCCGAGCCAATCCACAAACCGCCCGTCGCGGTGCAAGCCTTGTCCGATGAAGCCGTTTTCCGATACGGTTTGCACTCATCGCTTACCGTAATCGTTTCGCTGAAGTGGCGATAATGAATGACGCCTGCCGTATCGTAGAATTCGCGGCAATCCGGATGGCCGATAATATCATCGTGGGTTTTGCAATCCGCGGGCGCCGTGATGCCGGGAGTATCCGTGCACTGCACGGTTGGCCTGGGAGCGGCGGCGGTGCCCGTATTCACCATGTGCCACTGCGTGCACGGAGCGGCGCCTTGCGAAGACTTCAACAGCCGCCATGTCATGAGCTGATACCCCGCGGTGTCCGACCCTTTCCAGGTGAAATACGTCGCGTCATTGGCCCCTGCGTCCGCCGGCGTGGAGCAGACCCGCAAATTGGTATAATACTCCACCCCTTCTCCGCCGCGGGAGACGGCATCCAAATTGGTAAAACTGTCGCAACCGATATCCGTGGCTTGGCACGATGTCGCGCGCTTGGGAATAAAGGAAACGTATATGCTTGGTTCATACAAAGTCTTTTCCTGTTTGAATGAAGCGTACCCGACGCATGCCTCGGGGCATTGATCCGCATCCGTTATTGTCGCCGGAATGGCCGGGTCGCCATTGACGGGTTGATAAAAGGCACAACCAATATCCTGCGCCTGACAGGATTGGGCATACGGAGCGCAGGCGGGCAGATCGGCGGCGGATCCCGTGCATTTTAAATAGGCGGGGGCGATTTTCACATATGTCGCTTGCGCGGAAGCGGAAGAATAGCCGTTCACGAAAGGCGTTGCAATTTCGCCAGATTCGAGCTGAACTGCGTCGAAACGCAAATTGTTTTTTATCAGCTGTATATTCGCAAAAAGTTTGTCGCCTCCCGTGGTGAAGGAACAGGAAGAACGCGTGTAATCCGTCAAAGACCCCGTCTTCGCTAAAATGCTATACGTGGCCCCAGAACGCGCGCAGGTCGCATGAGAAAATGCCGTACCGGTAAGGTCCGGCGAGGAACCGTCTTCTTTGGTCAATGCAAGAGTCGCATGGCCATTCACCTCAGAAATTCCTTTTGTATAGACACTGAATGTGTAAAAAGCGTTTGGCGCCAATTCAATATTTGATTGAGTCAATTTGCCGGAGGGCACAATGGAATGACTGCTTCCGAGAAAGCCCTCTGCGCTGTCATTTGTATATGTGCCTGGCTGGCCATTCCAAGACCAGCCGTCAGGAACGGCATCGCCGTTTTTATCGTCTTCAAAACCCGGGTTTTGCACCATGTTCAAAACGAGACCCGCGCTTGGAATCAGCTTGGTGCACCCCGCATCCGCCGCAGAACATTGCTGAACTTTGCCATTAAAGTAGGCTCTTTCTGTGACCGCACCCGTCCATTCATTGGTATCATCCGCCGTCGATGTCGTGCCCTTATTGTCCAGCGCTTTTTGCGAAGCATACCAACGACAACCGGCATTTTGTTCCGTGCATCCGGCATAATTTACTGTGTTCAACAGGAAAGAACTTGGCGCATTGTTTGTTTTATTTGTGAAGGTAAGACAGGAAGCAAATGGCGCCGGACAGGCATCGCCCTTGAATTTCCAGGCGTTTTTTTCACGCACACAATACCCAAATGCCGCGCAAGAACCATCATTGCGTTCGGAAACGCAACTGGTGACGTCGGCGCAATAGGTGTTGCGGGTGGAGCTGTTTTGCGCGGCAAGCAATTCCCCATTCACGGAAGCGCGGCATTGGGACTCCGGGTATTTCAAGACCCAATCCGGATCAATAAGGTGGCAGATGGTCGGATTTCCTTTGCAATCATTGAAAGCATTCATCACTTCATTCAATGTGTACGGTTTTTCCGCGCGACTTAAAGAGGCGGCTATTTCCCAGCCGACGGGAATAATGCGCGCCTTGCGCAGTTTCACCAAGTTTCCATAACAATAGCCGGAAGTATAACAGAAAGGATCCTGATTTTTGGCCGGATCATTTTGGGAAATAAGCGGCCACTCCCCGTGCAAAAGATGATCGGAACCTTGCACAGCTTCACGCACCGTCAAGGCCTGTCCCGAAGCGCCGCGCGAAACCGCCGTTACAAATGACGGGTCCATGACGCAATTATTCACATTTCGATTCACGACGCCGCTGGGGCAAATGGAGAACTCTCCCAAGGCATCATAAGAGGCGATATTAATGGGGGAAACGGCGAGCAGGCTGGAGAACTGGGCCGCCGCCGCGCCCTTATTATCAAAGGCGAGTTGATTGTTGAACGGATCAATGGGCGGCGTCGTGGGAAACAGTCCATTGTAAATTTTTGACAAAATGCCATTGGACAAAATCGTGTTAAAAAACACGGAGACGACTTGCAAACCAAAACTTGCGCCAAATTGACCAAGCGACGGATTATTCAAGGTGCCAACGAGAACTTCTTGTTGCTTATTATCTTTGTCTATAATTGGTTTTTTGGATGTTTCCATGACAAAGGCCGCCGGCGTTTTCACCTGGCCTGTGATGGCATCGGTCACGTCCTTGAATCCTCCCCCCGTAGTGATGAGATTTTCCCCAACATGACGTTTGAGACTGACTTCTTCCGTTATTTTTATATTCAAATCAATGCCCACCGAAAGCTCATTGGCGCCCGGGCGGAAATGCCCCGCAAGCGCTTTCATGGCTTCCCCGGTCGGATCTTTTTTCAGTTGAGCGAGGCCTGCGGTAAACGCTTCCCAATCTTTCGGAAGATTACTTAAATCGCAACGCGGCTTTGGCCTGCTGTACGCGCTTTTAATTCCCGCGGCAATAATGAAATTGCTCACGGGATTTTCCGGACGACATAGGCTGAACTTCGCGCCGAAGGCATCCGGCAAGATATCGTCCAAAAGCCCGATAGAATCGCCAACCGTATCCAGACCGAAATTGAGAATTTCTTTCTTGCGATCATTGGAGAAAAACAAGGGCGCTTGGCCCGTATCACCCGTTGCCAAATACATGGCCGAATCATAGGCAAGCCGATTTCCCACATAGGAAATGGCATTGTACAAAAGCCCCCATAAAATAACGCCGGTCGTCGGTTCAACGATTTCTTTGTTTGCCGTCTGCAAAGCGCGGAATGTTCCCAATGGGACGCAGGGAACGAGTCCAGGACAGGCGCCCGTCGCCGCGCCGGCCGCCGCTTGCGTTGCCGCCGCCGAAGTGGATTGCGCCTGCGCGACCTGCGCAAAGAGAAAAGCGCCCGAGGCAAAAAAGGTCACGGCCAAAGAAACGGCGGCCACTATTTTGCGTGCCCATCTGCGAAGGGTCATACATCAGGGGGTTTTTGCTTGCGCCTTCAGCAAGGCCTTGAACTGACCGTCTTTTGCCGCCTGGTCAATCGTTTTGTCAAAAAGATCCCGCACTTGGGCATCGGTAAGATTTTTCAACTTGTCCGCGGCAAGACCGGATTGGATAAGCATGCTGCGCGCTTGCGCGGGCGTAAGGGATTTGAGATACGCGATTATCTCCGCTTCCGTTTTGAAGGCGCCACCCGAGGCGGGCGCAAGACCGCCGCTCTCTGGCACAGACGGCAGAGGCAGGCTCGTCGTATTGCCTTCTCCCGTGCTGTCCGCGGAAAGAATGGGACGCGTGGCCGCGCATTCTTTTCCTTTGGGACAGTTGGGATCCGCCCCCGCATAGACTTCCGTCTTATCGTCTATGCCGTCGCTGTCCGTATCCGCCAAATAGGGGCTTGTGTGGTAAATGTATATTTCGTCGTAATCCGAAAGCCCATCCCCATCCGTATCGCGATGCTTGGAGGCTTCGACGTCCTGCGCTTCTTTTTCGGAAGCAAAGGCAAAATCCCGCGGCGCCTTGGCCAAACGCTCTTCAAAAGGCCGGCGGATATTTGAACCAAAAGATAAAAAACCGATGATGACTCCGCCTAATCCAAGAAACAAAAGGAGAATCGAAGCAACCTTTTGCTCGGATGAAAGGCCGTCTGGAATCTTCGGAAAACCAAAACGGGACATAGCATCATCAGTATAGCACAGGGGTCTATTTCATGGCCTTCCAGAGGGTGATCCAATCCTCCGGTTTCAGCATTTCCGCGCGCGCGTCCGGTCGCATGCCGATCTTAGTGAGCACTTCTTTGATCGAGGTGGAGGTGCCGAAGCCCGCATGAGCCAAGTTGCCGTGAAGCTGTTTGCGACGGGCCGCAAAGCCGGCTTTGGCGAGGCGAATGACGTCTTCCGCGTGCGGGACGGACGGACGCAGGTCCAACACAATGACGGCAGAATCAACATGAGGGGACGGACGGAAAGCGCCCCGGGGGACATTTAATGCTTTTTTTACCGTCGCGTAGAGCTGGCACATCACGGAAAGCAAGCTCATGCCGGGCGGCTTGGCGATGATGCGATCGGCAACCTCGCGCTGGACCATGAGAACGAGGCGGAACGGACGCGCCGATGCGGACAAAAATTCCTCTAAGATGGCGGATGTGATGTTGTAGGGGATGTTCGCAACGAGTTTGTACGCGCCTTCTTCGAGTTGGCCATGGAGAGACGGGTCGGTTTTACGCAAAGAGAGAATGTCGCCGGCGATAAGCCTCAACCGTCCCCCATTCTTCGGCAGGTTCAGGACAGGCTCCCGCCTTGCCAGCCGGCTGGTCCCCCTCTGGCGGAAAAAGGCGGGGAGATTGGTTTGAAGTCCGGAAATCAGATCCGTGTCAGCCTCGACGGCGATGAGATTGGCGCCAGCGCCAAGAAGCGCCTTGGTCAGCACGCCGGTGCCGGGGCCGATTTCAAGGACGCGCTCCCCGGAACGGATGTCGGCCGCGGTCAAAATACCCGCGACCACGCTTTGGTCTGTAAGGAAATTCTGCCCAAAGGATTTTTTAGCGCGGGGGAACATAGGAATCAATCGTTCGTTTCAACCCTTGTTCCAAAGAAATCTTCGGCTCCCATCCAAGCTCCCGCTTGGCTTTTCGCATGTCGAGGGCGGAAAAACGGATATCGCCCGGACGAGACGGGCCATATTCTCTGGCGCCGGAGACGCCGGCGGCCATCTCAAGCGCATGCAAGAGTCCGTTGACGGACAAGCCCCGTCCCGTTCCGATATTGAATGTGCCTGAAACGGACGCTTCCGCCGCGCGGAGATTCGCGTCTACCACGTCGTCCACATACACAAAATCCCGCGTCTGCTCTCCGTCGCCGCTTATGTATATCGGTTTACCGGACAATAATTGCTCCACGAAAGACGGAATGACGGCTCCTTCCCCGCCCGCCGCCTGACGCGGGCCATACACATTGGCATAACGTAAAGAAACGCAAGAAAACCCGCGCAAACCTTGGAGAACGCGCAGATAATGCTCGGCGGCAAGCTTGGACGCGCCGTAGGGGGATAATGGTTCCGCAAAGTCTGTTTCGGCAAAGGGCGGTTCGCCCGAAGCGTAAATGGCGCCGCCCGTGCTGGAAAAGACGATGCGCTTGACGCCAGCCGCGGCGGCAGCCTCCGCTACGCGTATCGTGCCGATGACATTGGCCTCCGCATTCCCCGCCGGGTCCTTGGCGGACAAGGCGACGCTCGGTTGGGCGGCAAGGTGGAAAACGACATCCGGTTTGCATTTGGCGACCAATGCGGAGAAAGCCGGATGGAGAATCGAGCGCTTGACGAAGGCGGCGGCGGCATGCACGCGGTCCCGTTTCCCCGTCGACAAATCGTCCACGACTAAAACGGAAACGCCGCGCGCAATGAGCGCGTCGACAAGATGGGATCCGATGAATCCGGCGCCGCCGGTGACGAGGGCTGAAGAGAATGGCATAGGTCTATTCCCTATTCGCTTCCGCGAACCGATTCGACTGTCCTAATTCATGCCGCAAATATGCTTCCATGAATGGTTCGAGATCGCCCTCGAGCACGGCTTGGGCATCCGTTGTTTCATGGCCCGTGCGATGGTCTTTTACCAATTTATACGGATGCAATACGTAGGAGCGTATTTGATTCCCCCATTCGGCGCTTTGATAATCCCCGCGCAAGGCGGTCTTTTCGCGTCGCCGTTCTTCTTCTTGCCGTTTATGCAAACGCGCGCGCAAAACATGCATGGCAACCTCTTTGTTTTGTTGTTGGCTGCGTTCATTTTGACATTGCACCGTCATTCCTGTCGGGATGTGAACAATGCGCACGGCTGAATAGGTCGTGTTGACGCTTTGCCCACCATGACCGCCGGCCATGAAGGTATCGATGCGCACATCTTCTGGATGGATTTCAATTTCTTTTAACGCATCAAATTCAGGCAATACTTCAACGAGCGCGAATGTGGTATGTCGCATCTTTTCGGCATCAAAAGGAGAAATGCGCACTAAGCGATGCACGCCGGCTTCCGATTTCAAATAGCCGTAAGCGAAACGTCCTTCGACACGGAACGTGATACTTTTCAAGCCGATGTCTTCCCCGCGACTTTCGTCTATGACCTCGAAATCCCATTCTTTGGCCGCCGCGAAACGAGAAATCATGCGAAAGAGCATTTCGGTCCAATCCTGCGCCTCCGTGCCGCCGCTTCCCGCATGTATCGACACGATGGCATTGCTTGTATCGTGTTCTCCCGCCAACAAAATGGCAAATTCGAGCTTGGCGAAACGCTCTTCCAAGGTCTTGATCTGCGCGGCAATTTCATCGTGCGGCGCTTCGTCACCTTCTTGTTGAGACAATTCGGCATACGCTTTCATATCGACCACGTCCTTCAAAAATCCCCGCCATGTTTCCAATTCCATTCGCAGATCCGCCGCGTGTTTGGAAACGGTTTTCGCCTTGCGCGTATCCTGCCAAAAATCCGGCGCGGCCATTTGTTCCTCAATCGCTTTCAATTCGATCTGCGCGCGATCCAGGTCAAAGAAGCCCCCAGGTGCGGAGGGCGCGCGTAGAAAGATCCGTTAACCGGACAAGAAGTTCTTTCATAGAATGTGAGAACACCTTAGCCTTTTTTGAGCAAAACAACAAGAGACGGAATTTTCCGTCTCTTGATCTACCGAGCATCCTTAACCGCTTAGTACATCCCTCCCATGCCGCCACCAGCGGGAACCGCCGGTTCATCTTTCTTTGGGATATCCGTAACCGCCGCTTCGGTCGTGATGACCATAATGGCGATGGAGGCGGCATTTTGCAGGGCAAAGCGCGTAACTTTTGCCGGGTCAATGATGCCTGCGGCAATCAGGTCCTCATAGGTATCCGTTGCCGCATTGTAGCCGAAAGCGCCTGTTTCCTGCTTCACGCGTTCCACTACTACCGCGCCGCTCTTGCCGGCATTTTCGGCAATCATGCGCATCGGTTCCTCAAGCGCGCGGCGTAAGAGCTCCACGCCGACTTGCTCATCGCCTTGAAGCTTCACATTGTCCAAAGCGCGCAGAGCGCGGATATATGCAACGCCGCCACCCGGCACAATACCCTCTTCAATCGCCGCCTTGGTCGCTGAAACCGCGTCTTCAATGCGATGCTTTTTCTCCTTCATTTCCGTTTCCGTGGCGGCGCCGACCTTGATGATGGCCACCCCGCCGGAAAGTTTCGCAATGCGTTCCTGACACTTTTCTTTTTCGAAATCGGAATCGATTTGCTTCAACTGGCTCCGCAGGGCAATGACGCGCTCTTCGATCGCCTGCTTGGCGCCATGGCCGCCAACAATGGTTGTGTGATCTTTCGTTGCGACAATTTTCTGCGCCGCGCCAAGAGCAGAAAGCTCGGTCGTATCAAGTTTCAAACCGATATCCTCACTGATGACCTTGCCTCCCGTGAGGATAGCAATGTCCTCAAGCATGGCCTTGCGGCGGTCGCCGAAGCCCGGCGCCTTGATCGCAAGCGCGTTAAAGGATCCCCGCAATTTGTTCACAATGAGAGTCGCCTGCGCTTCCCCATCGATATCGTCGCATACGATGACTAATTCCTTGCGGCCGGAAGCGGCAACTTTTTCCAAGACGGGCAAGATGTCCTGCACGGAAGAAATTTTCTTGTCCGTGATCAGAATGCGCGCATCGCGGTATTCGGCCTCCATCCTTTCCTGATTCGTAATCATGTACGGTGAGGAGTACCCGCGGTCGAATTGCATGCCTTCCACTATTTCGATTTCCACGCCGAAGGACTGGCCCTCCTCCACGGTAATCACGCCGTTTTCGCCAACCTTTTTCATGGCTTCGGCGATTTTCTTGCCGATGTCCTCATCATTGGCGGAAATGGAAGCCACATTGGTTATTTCATCGCCTTTGGTAGGCTTGGCGATTTTTTCGCGTATTTCTTTCACAAGCGCTTCGACGCCCTTTTCAATGCCACGGCGCAAGGCCTGCGGATTGGTGCCCGAAGTCACATTGCGCAATCCCTCGTGGATGAGAGCTTGGGCAAGCACGGTGGCTGTGGTTGTCCCATCGCCGGCGACATCATTGGTTTTTGACGCAACTTGTTTCACCAGTTCGGCGCCAAGATTTTCAAATTTATTTTCCAATTCGATTTCCTTGGCAACCGTCACGCCGTCTTTCGTCACCACGGGCGCGCCATAGCCGCGATCAAGAACCACATTGCGGCCTTTCGGCCCAAGCGTGATTTTGACGGCATTCGCCAGAATATCAACCCCGCGCTTCAATGCGGCGCGGGCGTCTTCGCTGAAGGCAATTTGTTTGGGCATAGGGGAAAAGGGAAAGGAGAAAATGACTCATGAATCACTCCATCACAGCAATGATGTCTTCCATACGGACGACGAGAAATTTATCATTTCCGATCTTCACTTCATCCGGCGCGTATTTCTTAAAAAGAATTTTGTCACCGGGCTTCAAGGCCATTTCGGAACGGGACCCGTTTTCCAACAAAAGGCCGGGGCCTACTGCGACCACTTCGCCGCGTTCCGGCCTTTCTTTTCCGGCCGTGTCCGGAATGATAATGCCGGAAGCAAGTTTTTCTTCCGTCAACGGTTTGAGGACGAGATGATCGCCGAGGGGACGCAGATGCATACGCGAGAGATGATGAAGAGTTTTTTATACATGGACAGGTGCTCGCACTCACCGATCGAGACTGCTAGCGAAACCCATTTTGGGCAAAAAAGGCATGGCTGTCAAGGGTCGGTAAAGGGCGCACAGGGCGACAAGCCCAAGCCCGGCCCATGAACTCCACACATAATGGTCGAAAAGAAGGAGGGGAAGGAGGGGGTAGAGATTGCAAGAAGAAGGTTGTCGGGAACGGAGGAGACGCAAACAAGACACGCTGAGCCATGCCAAAGCAAAACTTCCCCAGATGCCAAGCTCGGCAACCATGAGAAGCAAAGCATTATGGATGGGCTGATAAGCCCAAGACGGCGAGCCGGGGAACAGATGCGCGAGGGCGGCTGTATAAGCGCCTGGACCCGTCCCAAGAAATGGCGCCGAGGAAAAGACGGCCGCGAATTCTTTGTACTGATTGCCGCGTTCCATGGTTGATTTCTGTTCCAGACGATTTGTCATGTCTGCGCGCGACAAAAGCGGCACACGAAAACAAAAGGCGGCGGCGAGAAGCCCGATGATGATGCCGGTCATGACAATTCTTTTTCCTTTTTTAAAAATAAAAACAAGAATCATCACGCCGAGCGCCAAAAAAGCCGAGCGCGAAAACGTGATGATAAGGGTCGCAGAAAGAACGGCCGCGGCAATCGCCAGGGATCCTCGCGCACGACGCGACGAAACCCGCCCGGCAAGCCAGAGGCATGCCCCGATGCCAAAAACGAGCACGCCGCCGAATATATTCGGATGCGGATAAGGTCCATATCCGCGCAAGAGCCGACCAGCCTTCGTCTCAATGACAGCCGTTCCCGATGTCTTTGCCGCATGCAAGGCAAGGCCAAGCCAGGTGCTTGCAGGACTCCATCCGTTTGACACTTGAAACCAAGCAAGGGCAGCGGCCGGCAGAAGACCCGCGATGAAAATCGCGACAAGACGGTTTCGCGACATCGGCGTCACGACAAGCAAGACGGCGAACACCATCGCGCACAAGATATGCCACAAAAATCCAAATGAAATGAGAGGGGCCGCCCCAACAGAGGCAGAAAGCGCCCAGACGCCGCCACATGCCAAGAGGGGCCCGCGCACAGGTTTTATCCATGCGCATATCTGCCGATGACGCAAAAAAGCGGCAATCACAATAAGAATCTCAATGGCATAGACGCTTCCGATGCCATATTCCCACGGACCGCCGGCAAGAGCGGGAGAAGAAAAAATATATCTCATTTGCCAAGGCAAAAGAAAAAGCGCGACCCCTACAAGACCGTCTGCCAAACGGAAATGCCAGTCATGAGCGGTCATACAGGGTAATGAATGCTTGGAAACGATCGCGATATTCAGCGCGGCGATCATGTTCGTGGAACTTAAGCATGTGAGGCGTGATCAGAACGGAGGAGTCCCGATTGGCGCGTGCGCGCAATGCGGCGGGTAAATACCATCTCTGGACACGCTCCGCCAAACCTTCCAAAAACAGAAGCAAACGAGAGTTTCCTCTTTCTTTTTGAGGAGTCCCGATGCGCGCCAATCGTCTATGTGCCAAGCGAGGGTCGGCATGCGGCAACATTTCTTCCACCCACGCATTCGCTTTGTGAAAAGAAAGGAAGAACGGCGATCGTTCCATAATGGGGACAAGGGATCGCACCCAATAGGCTAAATAGGGATCTCCTCCGAACAGCTGTAAAGACGCAAGCTCGGGCCTATCTGATGCGATAAAAAAACTGAAACAGAGAGGATCGCTTTTTGTTTTCCCAGGCCGATGGCCAAGCAAGAGAAAAGGGATAACGGCGAAAAAACGTGTGAGCCAAATCGTTCCGGGCTCCGTCACGATGAACAAATCAATATCGCTTTCCGATCGCGCATGCCACCACGCCAAGGTATTGGCCGCCGCCACTGCCCGCACCGTCGGTATACGCGAAAAATAGTTTGCCGCCTCTTGCAGTTTCGCAAATTTTCGCAGGGCATAAACAAAACGCTCCTCGCGTTGAAAGACGAGAGTGCTGATTGCTTGTTGTCCGCGCAGGGCATAAAAACAACCATCGGTTTCCAATCGCGTGGAAAGCCAAACGCTTTCTCGCAAAGCCCGGCGCACATCAATGAGTGGGTAAGGGCTTACGGGAAACCACAGCCATTTCCACACTTCAAATGCGGTGAGAGGATAGCCAAAAATCGCAAACCAGCAGGCGGTATGCAAAATGGAACGTTCAAGATCGGTCGGGACTTTTGTCACACATCGGTTTTAGGCTCAGGAATGGGGTTCTTTTTGAACACAAGAAATTGCTGGAGAATGGAAATGACGCTGATAATCACCCAATACAAGATAAGCCCGCCCGGCAAAGACCATCCGATCACGATGGTCATCACGGGAGTGAAATAGACCATGGATTGTGTCATGGTGGCCATCATATCTTCATCTTTTGCCCCCGTTTTTTCCCGCAATGGCTTTGGCGGACGTTTTACGATAAGCATTTTTGTCTGCAAAAATTGAAAGAGGCCGGCGGCAATGGCAAGGGGCGCATTCGGCTTGCTTAAGTGAATGAAACCGAGAAAGGTTTCACTGATCGATCCAGGATTGTGGACAAACGGATACAGCATGCCCAAACTGGCATCACTCAAGCCGACATGCAGGACGCGATACAAAGCAATAAGCACCGGCAATTGGACAAGAAGGGGCAAACACGAGGAAAGGGGATTCACTTTCTCGGTGGCATACAATGCCATCATGGCCTTGGCGAGACCGTCTTTATCGTCTTTGTATTGAATTTTAATCGCGTCGAGTTTTGGCTGAAGCTGCTGCATGGCGCGTTGCGATTTGAGCGAGGCGCCCGTGAGTGGCCACAAGACAAGCTTGATGACAATGGTAAGCGCGATGATGGCAATTCCCATGTCCGCCCCGGGAATCGTGTCATACAACCAAATCAGGGTATTGAAGATCGGCTGCTCAAGAAGAACATGGAAGATGTTCATACAGAAGCCTTGATCTCGGGTTCCACGACCGGCATTTCAGACGGCGCCTCAATTGCCGCCTCTTTTTTCTTGTCCACTTCCGCGATATTGATTTTCCAGCCCGCTAACTTGGAAGCCAATCGCACATTTTGACCTCCCTTGCCGATGGCAAGAGAAAGCTGATCGGCAGGAACATGCACCGTGGCGGATTTCTCCGCTTCATTCAATTCCACGCGATCGACTTTGGCGGGGGAAAGGGCTTTGGCGATAAACCCCGCGGGAGATTCATCCCATTCAATGATATCGACTTTTTCTCCGCCCAATTCGGCAATGATCGTTTGAATGCGGGTTCCGCGCTGGCCGATACAAGCCCCGATCGGATCGATTTGACTGTCCGATGTCCACACGGCCACTTTGGAACGCGCGCCCGCTTCACGAGCAATCGATTTAATTTCAACCAGTTTTTCTGAAACTTCCGGAATTTCCGTTTCAAACAAACTGCGAACAATGTCATCGCTTGAGCGCGAGAGAACAATTTCCGGTCCACGCGTGGTAAGCGAAACTTGACGCACAAGCACTTTGATGCGGGCACCGGTGACATAGCGCTCGGTTGGAATCTGATCTTCCGCGCGAATAATGCCGGTCGCGCGGCCAAGGTCGACAAGCACGATGCGGCCGTCGCGGCGCTGGACGGTGCCATTCAGCATATGGCCCTCGTATTGCTTGAATTCATTGAACACGATTTCCCGTTCAGCCTCGCGCAATTTTTGCGTGATGACTTGCTTGGCCGTCATGGCGGCCATGCGACCAAATTCGCCCGGCTGGGGCAATGCGGTGCGCAGGACTTCCCCAAGCTCTGCATCCGGTTTGATGTTCTTCGCTTCCGTTATCATGATATCGGTTTTTGGATTGAAGCGCGGGCCGCTTTCTTCCTCAAGCGAGACGGCGGGAACCGGCATGCCTTTGGCGCGCGCTTCTTCAAATGAGCGGGCGAGTTCTTCCGCTTTCTGTTTGCGGCCTTCTTCCGAGCGAACTAACTCTTCCAAATCGACATCTTCGACAACCGTTTTGACGTCAAAAAGACGAACAGCCCCGTTGGACGGCTCGAATTCGGCTTCAACATTTTGGATTTTGTCGCCATAATCCTTGCGATAGGCGGCAGCCATGGCGGCTTGAATGGCATCGAGCACGGCTTCATACGCAAGACCTTTTTCATCGCAGATTTGACGGATCGCTTGTTCAATGGGAGAGGACATAAAGTCAGGTGAGGAGAGGAAAGAAGAAAGCCGCGCAACAATGAAACCCGTCGTTGCCGACAGGTTCCAGATGACGAGAGATTATCAGAAAGCCGCGGGGCTGTCAATCGCCGGAAAATGCGTCATGCGCGTTTCCCCTGCCACGGATTGGTCAATCGCCATCACATCCAAACGCCACGGGCGCGCATGCCAACCGCGTTCGGCGAGAAAGATCTGCGCCGCGGCCGCCATGTGACGAAATTTGCGCGGAGTGATGGATGCTTGTGGCGGACCATAGATGGGAGTGCGGCGCGTCTTCACTTCCACAAATACATAGGACTCATGGTCGAGGCAGATGAGATCGATTTCTCCAAACGGCGTCCGATGCTGGCGAAAAAGAACGCGCATGCCTTTCTTTTGCAAGAATGCAGCCGCCAATTGTTCCCCGTGATTTCCAAATAGTCGGCGTTCATGAGGCATAGAAAAAACTCCTCTCGTTTTTTAACGGGGGAGTTTTTCTGATGGCATTTCATCACGAATGTTGATCTTTGTCAATCACCCATGTGTGGATAATTCGTCCAATTTTAAGGCTTCATATACTTCGCCTGCAATTTCGCCGCAACCTGTTGTTTGCGTATGCGCGGAATATCCTCGCGGGCAAAACGGACAAGGGAAACGATCCAGAGCATGGCCCACAGAGCCAAAAGCAGGAACCAGAACCGCGCACTGAATAAACTGACTTGCTCATAATGAAAAAAGACGAAGAGCAGGCCGATCAAGCCAATGGTGACAAGCATGGATGCGATGCGGCGCAATAGCACGCGCATACATTTTTCCCGCATGCGCTGGCGCCACATACGCACACCCATGGCGGTGACGATGAGCGCGATGAAAAAAGAAGCGAGCGCGAGAAACACGGTGTTGGAGGGTGGAATCGGGCGCAGGTCAAACCAGAACGGCGGAGTGAACAAGGGACGGAAGTCGAGCATAAGAAAAGGAATGGGGAGGAATTACGTCGGATTTTTTCCGTGCGCATGGCGGCGGCGGGCAACCTTCGCGCGGACAAACTCGCGTTCGAGCGCGGCGGCGGCGGAAACATAATCGACATCGTCCACGCGGCGTTTCTCGAACAGAAGCGCGCTCGCGCGCTCGCGAGCCTGTTCGATTTTCTCCAGCTCAAGCTCTTCGGCGCGCTCGGCCGTATCGGCCAAAACGACAATTTCATTCCCGGGCCTTACCTGCAAAAACCCGGTGGAAACGGCGAGATAGGTTTCCGCGCCGTTTATCTTCAGCCGCATTTCGCCCGGCATGAGCACCGTGGTAAGCGGCACGTGGTTTGGCAATACGGTAATTTCTCCCTGCTCGGTCATCACCGATATTGAATCAATGTCGGCTTCATAGACGATGCGTTCGGGGGTAACGACTTTGAGGGAAAGGAGGGGCATAGGCAGTGGGGCTAGCGTCTCATGCCTCATTTAACGTCGTCGATGCCTCCCTTCATGTAGAAGGCCTGCTCCGGTTTATCATCATGCTTTCCTTCCAACATTTCCTTGAAACTGCGAATGGTATCTTCGCGCTTGACATATATTCCCGTCGCGCCCGTAAATTGCTCGGCAACGTGAAAAGGCTGGGAAAGGAATTTTTGCATCTTGCGGGCGCGTGAAACCGTGAGTTTGTCGGCATCCGACAATTCGTCCATGCCCAAAATGGCGATAATATCCTGCAAATCTTTGTAGCGCTGAAGCACCTGCTGGACGCCGCGCGCCACATCATAATGCTCCTGCCCGACAATGTGCGGATCAAGAATAGTGGAGCTTGAATCGAGGGGATCCACGGCCGGATAAATGCCAAGCTCGGTAAGCGCGCGCGACAAAACGACCGTTGAATCCAGGTGAGCAAATGTCGTTGCCGGAGCCGGATCCGTCAAATCATCGGCGGGTACATATACCGCTTGAATGGATGTGATGGAACCCTTTTTGGTTGACGTGATGCGTTCCTGCAAAGAACCCATTTCCGTTGCAAGGTTCGGTTGATATCCCACGGCCGATGGAATGCGGCCAAGCAAGGAAGACACTTCGGAACCGGCTTGGGTGAAGCGGAAAATATTGTCGATGAAAAGCAATACGTCGCGCCCTTCGTCATCGCGGAAATATTCCGCCATGGTCAAGCCCGACAATGCCACGCGCGCGCGGGCGCCGGGCGGTTCATTCATTTGGCCGAAGACAAGGGACGTTTTCGCAAGCACGCCCGATTCCTTCATTTCCATGTATAAGTCATTCCCTTCGCGGGTGCGTTCGCCAACGCCGGCAAATACGGAATAGCCGCCGTGTTCGGTAGCGATATTGTGAATGAGCTCCTGGATGAGCACGGTTTTCCCCACGCCGGCGCCACCGAAAAGACCGGTTTTGCCGCCTTTCAAGAATGGACAGATGAGATCGATGACCTTGATGCCGGTTTCAAAAATTTCGTCCTTGGTCGTTTGATCGATGAAAGCCGGAGCTTCGCGATGAATCGGATCCATGCGCTTGGGCTTGATCGCCTTCATGCCGTCAATCGGCGCGCCGACCACATTGAACATGCGGCCAAGGGTTTCCGGACCGACGGGGACGGTAATCGGGTGCCCGGTGTTTTCCACTTCCAATCCGCGCTGCAAGCCATCCGTGGACGACATGGCAACGGCGCGCACAATGCCATTGCCCGTGTGCTGGGCAACCTCAAGCGTGAGTGTTTCCGCTCCTTCGCGTTTCACAAGAAGAGCCGTGTGTATCGCCGGAAGAATGCCATTTGCGCCAGAGGCGCTTACTCTTCCATCAAGCGTGGATACGCCTTCGGGGGAGAAACGGACATCCACAACCGGGCCGATAATTTGGGTGATGATTCCTTTCATATTAATCACTTTTCTGTTCCAGCGCCGCCTTGCCGCTGGAAATTTCCGCGATTTCCTGCGTAATGCCGGCTTGGCGGACTTGGTTAAACGTGAAGGTGAGATCGTCTATCATGTCGGCAGCGGCATCCGAAGCGCTGCGCATCGCCATCATGCGGGCCGCATGTTCAGAAGCCGACGATTCAAGCAGAGCTTGGAAAATCATAGCTTCCGTTATGCGCGGCAAGAGCCGGTCCAATACGGAAACGGGTGACGGTTCAAACAAGTATTGGGTTGCTTCCCCTCTCTGAAAAGAGGGTTGCGGCGCAGGAATGGGGAGCAAATCCATCACCATGGGTTTTTGCGCGATGGCGCTGACAAAATCCGTGTAACAGAGCATGACTTTCTCATACGTTCCTTGTGTAAATTCATCCAGAATGAGGCGAGAGAGCGGAAGAATGTCCTCAAAACGCGGATTGTTTGAGAGCTCCGCAAAGGCGGCAATCACGGGACGACCCATCTTGCGCATGGCATCCGATGCCCGCTTTCCGACACAAATGGCATCCACGTTTGCTTTCTCTCCCAAAGAAGCAAGAACGACCAATGCATGGCGCATAATACTCGTATTGAATCCCCCTGCCAATCCGCGATCCGAGGCAAACAACACCAGCAATACCCGTTCGGGTTTCCCCCGTGCCCGCAATAAGGGATGATCGAGTTCGGCAATCTCGGCAAGCGCAGAAACGCTCGCCCAAGCAAGCGAAGCATAGGGCCGTGTTCCAAGAACGGAAGCCACCGCCTTGCGCATTTTGCTCGCCGCGACGAGCTCCATGGCCTTGGTGATCTTACGGGTGTTTTTCACCGACTTGATGCGGCGTTTGATTGCGCGCGTTTGAACGGCCATAGGCGGGGGTGGTTAAGGGTGGATTATCAACCCATTTCAACCCTTTTCAACTGCACGATTATTTCCTCGGAAACTCCTGCTTCGTGAAATCCTCAATCGCGATCTTGAGCGTCGCTTCAACCTCGGCGGCCAATTCTTTCTTCTCGCGCAAAGCGGAAAGGGCTTGGGCGCCGCCGCTGCGCATGAAGCCCAGGAACGCTTCTTCCCACCGGCGAATCTGGTCCACAGCCACATGGTCCAGCCAGCCATTGGTCGCCGCATAGATTTCCGCCACCTGCTCTTCAAAAGGCAATGGACGATACTGGCCTTGTTTCAGCAATTCCACCAAACGACGCCCGCGCTCGATTTGTGCGCGCGTCTGTTCATCGAGATCCGTCGCAAATTGGGAGAAGGCTTCCAGTTCACGAAATTGTGCCAGCTCAAGACGGAGCTTCCCCGCAACTTTCTTCATCGCCTTGGTTTGAGCCGAACCGCCGACGCGGGACACCGAAAGACCGACATTTACGGCCGGACGCACGCCTTTGTAAAAGAGGTCGCTTTCCAAATAAATCTGGCCGTCCGTGATGGAAATCACATTGGTCGGAATATACGCGGACACGTCCCCTGCCTGGGTTTCGATAATGGGAAGAGCGGTAAGCGAGCCTCCGCCCTGATCCGCGGAAAGGCGGGCGGCGCGCTCAAGCAAGCGCGAATGCAGATAAAACACGTCGCCCGGATATGCCTCACGACCGGGCGGACGACGAAGCAAGAGAGAAATTTCGCGATAGGCCCAAGCGTGCTTGGACAAATCGTCGTAAACGATCAAGACGTCTTCGCCCTTCCCCATGAAATACTCGCCGATGGTGCAACCGGCGTATGGGGCGATAAAAGAAAGCGGGGCGGGATCGGAAGCACCGGCGACAACGATGGTGGTATATTCCATGGCGCCCGCTTCTTCCAAACGCGCGACGATTTTGGCCACCTTGGATTCCTTTTGGCCGATGGCAACGTAAATGCATTTCACGCCTAAGCCCTTCTGATGCAGAATGGCGTCGACGGCGATGGCGGTTTTGCCGGTTTGGCGATCGCCGATGATGAGTTCGCGCTGACCGCGGCCGATGGGAATCATCGCGTCAATGGCCTTGATGCCGGTTTGCAATGGGACGCCGACGGATGTACGCGCCATCACGCCCGGGGCCAATTTTTCAATCGGGAAATACGTGCCGGTTTTTATTTTGCCCTTGCCGTCCAAGGCATTGCCAAGCGGATCCACCACGCGGCCGATCATGTCGTCGGAGATCGGAATGGAAAGAATGCGACCGGTGGCGCGCACGATATCTCCTTCCTTTATTTTCTCCGCATCGCCCAAAATAACGGCGCCGACCGTTTCTTCTTCCAGATTGAGCGCAAAGCCGAAGACCCCATCCTCAAAGGCAAGCATTTCCGATGCTTTGGCCTGGCGCAAACCGCTTATGCGCGCAATGCCATCGCCAACCGCAATGACCGTCCCAATTTCCTCCGTGCGGGCCGAACCCTCAAAGGCAATAAGCTGGTCTTTCAATGCTTGGACGATGTCTTTTTTTGTGGGCATAAGAGGAGAAGGTGTTGGCGGCATTTCACTCATCATTTTTCAAAGATATTTCCAAACGGGTAAGAGCGCCGGCAATCGAACCGTCGATGCGATGATCATCTAATTGCACGATCGCGCCGCCGATGAGAGCTGGCTGAACCGATACCTCGAGATCAGCCCCGGGAGCCAGCGCCTCGATCTTCGCAAGCGAGGATTTCGGCAAGGGATGAGCACTGGCGACGCGGATGCGCGATGCGCCGAAACGCTCGCGCCAGACGACATTCAATGCGCGAATGATGTTCGGCACAAGATGCAGGCGATGTTCCTTGGCAAGATGTCTGATCACTTCGCCCGCGGCTTCACTGACGTGAACCTCCGTGGCATCCACGGTCGATGATGCAAGCGCCGAAGCAAATTGTTTGCAAGAAATACGCATATCAAGCCGCAAGTTTTTCGATTGCCTGTGCCGCCAATGCATCGGCTTTTTTATGGTCGATTTCGGCTTGCAAAATCTTTTCGGCGGCCGAAACGGCAAGGGTGGCCATGTCACCTCGGGCATTGCGAACCATCTGTTCGTGCTCGCGGGCAAGCGCCGCCTTCCCCTGTTGCACCATTTTTTCCACCTCCGCCCGCGCGCGTTCCGTTGTTTCCCGCTTCAAGCGCTCGCCTTCGGCAATCACGGCTTCGCGCACGCATTGCGCCTCCCGTTTGGCTTCCAATAAAAGAGCCTCGCGCTCTTGGGTGCTTTCAACAAGACGTCGGTCGGCTTCTTTCGTATAAGCCTCTGCTTTTTCCACTCGCAAGCGGCGATCTTCCAAGAGTTTCAACAAAGGCTTAAAAGCCCATTGTCGAAGCACGAGAAAGATGATCAGCACATTGAAGAGCTGGGCAAGAAAGACATGCGCGTTTATGCCGAGACCGGAGAGGCCGCCTGCAGATTCTGGGGGCATAGGACAATCGTTACGGATATACGAATGTTACAGATATACGGATACGGAAAAAATCCGTATATCCGTACGGTCCGTAACACCTTACAGCGTGAACGAAACCACGAGCGAATAAATGGCAATGGCTTCCGCAAAGGCCATACCAAGCAACATCGGGACGAACAATTTGCCGGCGGCTTCAGGGTTGCGGCCGATGGAATCCATGGCTTTCGCGCCGATGAAACCAACCGAAAGGGCAGGAATCATGCCGCCAAGAGCCATCGTCAAACCTTTCACAAGCTTCACGAAAGAAATCGGATCCATATCGTGGAAAAAATGAAGAGCGTAATTAAGCCTGAACTGCCTCGATTTCCCTTTCCTTTTTCCACCAAAGGCGCTTGCCCGTCTGTGAGGCGAGGAGAGGTCTCTGGCGGACAAGGGAGCTTTCAGCCTCATGACCATGACGGTCCGTTGCAACGGTAAGATACGCAAGCGTCAACATCGCGAATACCGTAGCCTGGACCATGCCGACGAGAATTTCAAGCGCCATGAACGGGAGAGGAATGGCATACGCGAACAGTCCGAGCATGACCGTCATCAGCACTTCGCCGGCAAAGATATTGCCGAACAAGCGCAAGCATAGCGATAAAATCTTGGCGACCTCGCCTATCAGCTCGATCAGCCCGATGCCGAGCTCAATGAACGCGGTCAGCAGCGCGATCGGCCCTTTTTTGAGCGCGCGCCCAATGCCGCGGACATTGACGAACTTACTCATGTGATCCGCAAACCCGAGAAAGGTGAACCCAAAAATATGGGTGGCCAGCACGGCGCCCATGCCCAAGGCGAGAGTGAAATTCACGTCGCTCGTGGCCGGGCGCAGCAATGGCACCAGTTCCAATTCCCCGCGTACAGGGAGCCAAATCCCCATGGATCCGGTTCCCGGCATCTGACCAAGCCAGTTCGAGAACAAGATGAGAAGAAAAGACGCCCCCACAATCGGCAAAAACCGCATGGCTCGCGCACGGTCACCGGTAACTTTCTGCGCTTCGGAAAGCAGCCATTCGACAATCGCTTCCGCCGTGAAGACGAGGCCTTTGAACATCCCTGTTTTCACGCCGATGCGTATCATCCCGGCCACGATGACGAAAAAGATGACGGCAATCCAGCCATTGACCATGGCATTGGTGACGGGAAGCGGACCAAGCATCCAAAGAGTTTCGGCGGCAGCGGGCGGAAGGGTCATAGGGGCTCTTTGGTCATTCGTTCGAATTCTCGGCCATAGGACCGGGCGCGGCGGACGAGCAAAACCGCGGTAAGCGCAAACGCAATGGCGCAGAGGCCGAGCTGGACCGAACGCGACACATTTTGTGCGGCAAGTACACGGGCTCCAGCCAAGGCCAAAAGCGCGGGAAGGAGAATAATCGCGCTCATCTCGCCCAAGATTTTGAAGGCAAGGCGGGCATATGCTGAATCTCGTGCCATAACGTTTTGCGTGCCGCATGATACGGTTACGCGACTCCTCTGTCAATAAAAATTTTGATGCGCGGGCTTCTTCATTTTCCCTACGATTCCATTTTACCCGCAAAAATGGAAACAAAACTGTTCAGAATGTCCGAAATGATATTGGTGGCGATGAAAATGCCGATAAAGCAAATGCCAGCGCCGACGAGTTTGTAAAAAAGCCGGGTGCCGCCATTTCCCAAATGCTGTTCGGCCCAATCAATCTCCCCAAACCATACGCGCAGTTTGTCCGTTTTCCACACAAACAAAAAGCCGATACCGGCAACGGCGAGTCCAAGAAGAATGCGGAGGAAGACGGGCATGTGGAGATTTGTCGGAAGTTAGTTTTGGTGCGAACGAAGGGACTCGAACCCTTAAGCCCTTGCGGGCGTCAGCCCCTCAAGCTGATGCGTATACCAATTCCGCCACGTTCGCATAAATTGGTGCGCGAATAATAGCGTGCGCGATGAAACTTAGCAATATACGCTTGATGAGGATGAAAGAAACGGATAGCATGATCCCGCGCGCCGCCATTTCATGTCCTCGGGCGCTTAGCTCAGCTGGTTAGAGCGTCTCGTTTACACCGAGAAGGTCGCAGGTTCGAACCCTGCAGCGCCCACCAAAAACCTCCGAGAAATTTCTCGGAGGTTTTTCATTTCATCCGTGAGAACCAGCCCCGAATTTCCGATTCCGACTCGTGATGAGCTTGAGGGAGCGGGGATCTATGCCAATGTCAAAACGCGTGCTTGTCAGTTCTTCGCCATCCGCAAACAGGATCATGGGTTGTGCGTGGCTTAGAACAATAGCCTTTGCCGGCACGACGCTTGTCCCGACTTTGCCGCGCTTAAAAACGTTCCATCCGACCGGCAAGGGCACATGCAGGACAACTTCCAGACGATTGTCGCAAGGATCGGCCGCATAGCCGACGGTCGGATCACGACCCGCTCCCAGGTTCAATATTTCAAGCATCCCGGGCGCATTTGGCGTAACGCGAAATCCTTCACAGGCGATTTCCGCCTGAAATTTTGGCGCAAAAATGCCGTGTAAAAAACGGCGGCCGTTCACCGTTCCCAAATCCACCGCTTCCACGATGCGCGCGGAAAGCACGTCGCAAGCGGCAAGGCCGACGGGCACTCCCAAAGTCTCCGCAAGCGCGAGAGGGGAACCAAGCGGAATAAGCCCAAGCACGACCTTTTCTTTGGCGAGGGCTTCCAGCACTTTATGAACCGTCCTGTCATTCCCGACCACCACGACCGTGGTTACGCCGCGCCGAACTTCATCACGAATCATTTCCGCGGGATCACGAAAAAGGGCGAGGCGGGCGACCTTGCCGGCAATGCCGAGATCGGTCAAACGGTTTTCGATCTGCAGAATGTCCTTTTCAAACCGCTTGTCCTGAATGAATTCGTCGTAGATGTAGAGATACACATCCTTACGTCTCCTCATGACTGCCGCCGCTTCCCATGGAGACGCGACCATTTACTTGGGCGCCCGACGCGACGGAAAGAATCTTGGCCGAAACATCTCCATCCACACGGGACGTTTCGAGCAGTTCGAGACGGTCTTCCACCTTCAAATTGCCGCGTACTTGGCCGGCGACGACGGCCGCTTGCGCGGAAACATCGGCTTGAATGACGGCGGATTCTCCGATGCGCAATCCTGCCGCCGTACGAATCGTGCCGCTTACTTCTCCATCGATCACGACATCGCCTTGACTGACAAAATCTCCTTCAACCTTCACGCCTTGGGCGATGATGGTTTCTTGGTGACTGGTATTCCCCATATGCGGTTTCTTGAACATAGACAAGGTCCTCCTTGTGGGATAACTCTAGCATACTTTGCCATCGGACTCACTCCTTACATTTCTTTAACCGATTCCATCCCCAACAAAGACAAACCATTTTCCAAAACTTGCGCGACGGCCGCGCACAAAGCAAGCCGTTCAGCCAGAAGTTCGGTTCCTGCGGATGTCAACACGGGAATCTCGGCATAAAATTCGGCAAAACGTTTGGCCAAATCAAACAGATATTGGGCCAAAGAAGATACATGCAGATTGGATGCGGAGGCAAAGACGGCATCGGAATATCCCGCAAGCGCCAGGAGTACATTTCGCTCCGGAGCGGCCGACAAATGGGCGGCAGAAAAGGAATGTTTGCTGTGGCCGGCTTTTTTCAACAGACTGCGGATACGGGCGAGGGTGTACAGAATGTAGGGGCCGGTAAAGCCGTCAAAAGAAAGAGACTCCTCCATCGCAAACGTGATTTTTTTGTCGCAATCCTGTTTGAGCATGGAAAAACGGATGGCGCCAAAAGCAATCGCGTGAGCAATCGTTTCTATTTTCTTTGCGCTCCAGTTTGGATGACGCTTCCTTGTTTCCGCGCGGACATGGTTCAGCATGGTATCGCGGAAGAATTCATAACGAATAATATTTCCTTTGCGCGAAGACATCGCGCCTTCTTTGAGCGTGACGAATTCATAGGAAACGTGCACAAGCTCTTCCCTTTTGCCCATTTTCTTCAAGGTGGCAAACAATTGATTCATGGCCAGTGCCTGACGGCCGTCCACGACATATAAACTTCGGGCGGCGTGATAATCCTCTTCTTTGTGCATCGCGAGAGCCAAATCCTTCGCATTGTACAAAAGAGTGCCGTCGGATTTCACCAGCAAGTTCACGCCAAAGCCTTGGTTTTCGAGATCGACAATCCAAGCCCCATTACTGTGAATGACCATGCCTTGCTTTATCAGTTTTTCAATAATGGATTTTGTCTCTTCAACCAAGTCGCTTTCGTAATAATACATTTGAATCGGCAATGAAAGTTCCTTGAAAACACCTTTCATATAATGCAGGGACCATGAGCGCGTCTTTTTCCAAAGTGAAAGGTAGGGCCCTCGGCGGGATTCAAGCTCGCGATGAATGGTGGAGATTTGTTCCTTGACCGATGGATTGGCATCCATGGCCTTGGTGGCTTCCGCATACATGCGGCCCATGAAGCTGGTCGGATCTTCGTCTTTTGGCGGCAAGGGACCGTCGTAGAGATGTTTGATACCCCAGACGCAAATGGCCACATGCGCGCCCAAGTCATTGATATACGACACGGGTATGACGTCGTAGCCATTGGCTTTCAACACGTTCACCAAGGTTTGGCCGATGAAAAAATTGCGCAAATGGCCGATGTGCAAGTCCTTATGCGTATTCGGATTGGCGTATTCCACCATGACGCGCACGCCGCGCATTTCTTCCGCTCGTCCATAGGCATCGCCTTTTTCCTTGATTTGCGCGAGAAGCGCGGAGCCGAGCGCTCCGAATTCAAATGTAAAATTCACATAGGGTCCGAGGGAAGAAATGGATTTGACATATCCTTTCGGCCCGATTTTGGCGGCGATTTCCCGCGCCAATTCCGCCGGATTGCGTTTCATGCCTTTCGCGAGCCCGAAGCAGGGAAACGAAATGTCGCCCATTTCGGGCTTGGGCGGCACGGCCAAATCGTCCATGGTCGGCGTGAATTCGCGCCCGACGGCCTTTTTCAATTCGGTGAGGATTTGTTGTTTCGCTTCTTGAAGGACATACATAAAAATGTGGAACGACGGGAAATGCGCTTCCCCTCCTTTTCAAGGAGGGATGGTTACCGCTTGAAGACTCACCTGCGCGCGTTTAAAGCACCAGCTTAACAAAATGCCGTTTGCCTTTTTGAACAACGGATCCAATGAGAACAGTGAACATTGGATCCTTCATGACCTTTCCGTCGACTTTTACGCCGCCTTGTTCCACTTGGCGACGAGCATCGCCTTTCGAGGCGCAGAGGCCGCCGAGAACAAGCGCGTCGATGATTTTCATGGAACTGCCGACATGCACCTCCGGCATTTCCTCCGGCATTTCCTTTTCACGGAACAGGTTGACGAATCCTGTCGAGGCCGCGGAAGCAGCTGCGTCCCCATGATAAAACGCGACGACGGCACACGCGAGTTTGTCTTTGGCATCGCGCGGATGAAGCGTTTCGGAGACAAGACCTTTGCTCACCTTGCGTATTTCGTCCGACGAAACCGTGGTGAGCAATTCAAACGCGGACACGATAACCTGGTCGGGCCAGCTCATGATTTTGCCGTACATGTCTGCCGGCGCATCGCCGAGCGTGACCATGTTCCCCTCGCTTTTTCCCATCTTTTTGCCCGTCGGGTCCACGAGCAATTTCATCGCCACGACGAATTTCTCCTTCCCTTTCACGGCTTTCATGAGATCGCGGCCGGCCAGCATATTGAAGGTCTGGTCATTGCCGCCGATTTCCCCGTCGGTATCCAAGGCGACGGAATCTTGGGCCTGCATGAGCGGATACAGGAATTCGTGCAGGTGAATGGGCTTGTCTTCCTCCATGCGCTTCTTGAACATGTCACGTTCGAGCATTTGCTGAACGGTCGTGTGCGAAACGAGATCAATGACATCGGCAAATTTCATTTGTGCAAGCCATTCGCTATTGTAGCGAATCTCCACCGGGTTCTCTCCGTTGAAACGCAGAATTTTGGCCGCCTGTTCCTTGTATGTCCGCGCATGGACCAAAACTTCTTCGCGCGTCTGGCGCTTGCGGGCGGCGGATTTATCCGTGGGGTCGCCGATCATGCCGGTGAAGTCCCCGATGAGCAATACGACACGGTGACCCATCTCCTGCCATTGTCGAAGTTTAAGCAAGATGATGGCGTGGCCGAGATGAAGCGACGGACCGGTCGGATCAATGCCGAGATACAGAGTCAAGCGCTTCCCTTCCGTCAGGCGCGCGCGCAAAAAATCGGCGGAAGGAAAGATTTTTTCCACGCCGCGAATAAGAAACTGCTCGATTGTTTTGGCGTCGGTGACGGGTTTCATAGCCCGTCTATCGTATCGGAAATGGAGGGAAATCGCAATGATTGCCAGGTGTTTGCACCGAAGAATACTTGACTTCCCCATTGCCGTTTCCCTTCCTTGCGCTATGCTCCCATGCGGGCCATCCGACCAAAGCAGACGCGCGACATTCTCCAGAGGCAAGACATCGCGAACGCAAAACCAACACACCGCATACGCAAGTCATCGGCGGTGACACCGTTGCGTTCGTTTTCTTCCTCCTGTCGGAGGAATCCTTTGCCCGCAACGGAGAAAGCGCATCATGCGTCGGTATGTGCAGCACGTGAATCCCCTTCGGTGCGGGTACGGAGGCTGCAAAGCTCCGGACCGGCCCCTGCCCATGGAGTGCCCGCCGTCTTTCCTTTGGCGTCCCCACTTCTGGCGGCGGGAACCGTCGACCGAACGGGTTCCGAACTAGGCCCATGGGATCGGTCGGACGTCTGCCCGGCGTCCGGCCGCTTCCTTCCTCATTTCCTTCTCGGCGCGCGAGAGGGAAATTTATTTGCCGATTATTCACCCAAGCGCCTTCAACTGCTTCTCCAATTCCGCCGCTTTCGCCTCGGCTTCCGTCTTCTTCGCACGCATGGTGTCTGTAACTTTCATCGGCGCCTTGGCGACGAAATCCTTATTGGCCAATTTCGCCTCAATGGACGCGACATATGCCTTCGTCTCTTCCCATTCCTTGGAGAGACGCGCTCGTTCCTTCTCCGTATCCACGCTCGGCAAGTACAGCACGACATAGGACGTCGCGACACTCGTCTTGTCCACCGACGCGTCCACATCCCGCACGCGGGCGAGGATGCGGATGACAGCACCGTGAATTTGAAATAATTCTTTGTTCAAGACTTCGACCCCAAGTTGCGCCGCAGGCGGAACTTTATGCGTCGCACGCACATTGCGGATGTCGACGATAATTTCCTGCAGCTTGGCGAATTCCCGCTCGGCTTTCTCATCCGACATCTCTTCCGCCTTTGGCCAAGACGCAACCATGAGAACCTGCTTTTTATGCGCCGAAACTCCGTCCGACGGAGCGAAGGAAGACCAGATTTCTTCGGTCACGAACGGCATGAATGGATGCCACAGAATAAGGAGGCGCGATAAGATGAAGAGAAGATTTTTGTCCGTAGATTCTTTGAGCGTCTCATCCGCACCTTGGATCTTGGCGATTTCCAAATACCAGTCCGCGAAGTCTCCCCAGGTGAAATCACGCAGCGTCTCGCCCGCGGCTGAATAGGCGAAGTGCTCAAGGTGCTTGGTGACAAGTTCCTGCGTGCGGGCGAAACGGGAGAGAATCCATTTGTCCGCGAGGGTTTTCGCGATGGCCTTTTCCGCGATGCGCGATGTTTCCGCGCTCGACAAGACGAAACGGGAAATATTCCAAAGTTTGTTCGTGAAATTACGGAAGCCGGCGATTTTTTCTTCCGACAGCTTCATGTCATTGCCCGGCGTCGAACCGAGAATGAGCGCAAGACGCGTCGCATCGGCGCCGAACTTTTCGATCATGTCCACCGGATCAATGATATTGCCAAGCGACTTGGACATTTTGCGCCCTTGCTCATCGCGCACCAAGCCATGCAAATACACCGTCTTGAACGGCACTTCGCCGATCGCGCACGTCGTCATCAAAATCATACGGGCCACCCAGAAGAAGAGAATGTCATAGCCCGTTTCGAGCACCGACGTCGGATGAAAGGTCTTAAAGTCCGCGCTCGCATTGGCCCATGCGCGCACATCATCCTTTGCCTTTGCTGGATCAAGAAGGGTCGAAAATGTCCAAAGCCCCGAGCTGAACCATGTGTCGAGCGTGTCGGGGTCTTGCTCGACAGGACCTTTGCAAGCCGGGCAGAGTTTCATCGAATGGACGCTCACCATGGGTTTATTGCACACATCCTGATTTCCATGCTCTGAACCGCATGCTTTGCAATACCAAACCGGCACGCGATGGCCATACCAAATCTGGCGGCTGATATTCCAATCGCGCAAATTGTTGATCCAATGGAAATACGTTTTGTCGAAACGCTCCGGAAGGATTTTCACTTCCCCTTCGCGGACGACATGCTGCATCAACTGCTTCAATGTGATTTCCTGGCCGTCCTTGAGACCCTTGATCGGCGCGTGTTTGGACGCCTCGAAAGTGAATGGTCGGTTTACGCCGATAAACCACTGCAATTTGGGGAGCGGTTCGATAACGCCGCCAGAGCGTTCGGCTGTGGAAAGATTTTGTGCGACATCTTCCTCTTTTTGCATAAGTCCTTGTGCCCGCAACCATTCACTGGCAATCTCACGGGCTTCCCATGTCGTTTTCCCCGCAAGCAAACCGGCGCCCATCATCATGCGCCCGTCTTCGCCGATCATCTGCTTCATCGGCAAAGAATGGCGCTCGGCGATATCGGCGTCGACAACCGAATGCGCCGGCGTCACCCCAAGCGCCCCCGTGCCGAAAGCCATATCGACGGATGCATCCGCGACGACCTTGACCGATAATTTCACGCCGCAAAATTCTGCATCCAATGTTTTCCCAACAAATGCGAGGTATCGTGCATCGTCCGGATGCACGGCGACGGCCGTATCGCCGACCTTGGTTTCTGGACGCGTTGTTGAAATGGCGATGGGAAATTGTTTGTCATAGGTGAATGTCAGCAGTTTCGCTTTTATTTCTTTGTACACGATTTCATCATCCGAAATCACCGTCTGGCCAAGCGGGTCCCAGTTCACGACGCGGAAGCCTCGGTAAATCAGACCGTCTTCATACATTTTCTTGAACACTAAATTTACCGCGCGATTGCGCGTCTCATCAAGCGTATATGCCTCGCGCGACCAATCGATGGACGCGCCCATTTTGCGTATTTGTCCGACGATGGTGTCATGCGAATCGGCCGCAAATTTTTCCACCTCCTTCAATAATGCCTCGCGGCCGAGCTCGCGACGCGGGTCCTTCATTCCCTTTTTGACCAGCTCCTTCTCGACCTTGGATTGCGTGGCAATCGCGGCATGATCCGTGCCGGGAACCCAGACCGTTTTTTTGCCCGAGAGGCGTGCGTAGCGGACCATCAAATCCTCAATCGCCAGCATGGCGGCATGACCGAGGTGAAGGGTGCCGGTAACGTTTGGCGGCGGAAGGACGATGGAAAAAGATTCTTTGCGTTCCCCCGTTAAATGATCCGGCTTGAACAAGCCACTTTTTTCCCAAGCGTCATATACGGCGCTTTCATAAAGTTTCGGCTCATAAGCCTTTGGCATTTTAGGGTGGGGCATAACGTGGAACGTATATCGTGGAGCGCCCGCTCGGCTGAAGGGCCGTTCGGACTAGTATAAAATCTGAAGAGGATGTTCATGTGCATCCCCGTCAGCTTAGAGGATGCGGCATCAGTTGACAACTAAGATCTGACAGCTTCCCACCTATCCTTGACCTTGGTTCAAATGACCTATACATTGGCCTATTCTCACGTTTGGGTTTTGCGACCCTTTCCCCTCTCCATGGCCCTCAAAGAGACCCAACAGGTATTGGAAGCCATCAAGCGGAGCACGCGCCCGCTTGTTTGTGTACCGGCCGGCGGCGGGCATGATGCGTATGCGACGGCGCTTGGCCTTGCGCATGTGCTCAAAAAACTTGGAAAAGAAGTAACCATTGTCGCGGCCGACGGCCCGACCCCCAAGCCTCTTCATTTTTTGCCCGGCCATGACAAGGTTCGCCCAACCATTGAAAACCTGCGGCATTTTATCATTGAGCTCGACGTGTCCAAAGCGAAAGTGAAAGAACTGTCCTATGAAGTCAAGGACGACAAAATGTTCATTCATGTAAGTCCCACATCGGGCACCTGGGATCAAAAAGATTCACGGGTCACCAATTCCGGCTACAAGCACGATCTTATTATGTGCATAGGCGCCCCTGATTTGGAATCCTGCGCCGAAATGTATCGCCAACATCCGGATTTCTTCTTCTCCACACCCATCATCAATATCGATCACAAGGCGGAAAACGAGCATTACGGCCAACTGAACGTCGTAGATTTGACGGCGACTTCCTGCGGCGAGGTTTGCCACGACTTGTTCGAAGCTATCGACATGAGCCTCATCGACGATGAAGCGGCCACGGCGTTTTTGACCGGCATGATCGCGAAGACGAAAAGTTTCAAGCGGGCGAACGTGACGCCGAAAACCCTGCAGACGGCCGGCAAGCTCGTCGCCAAAGGCGCGCGTCGAGAAGAAATCGTCCAACACCTGTATCGAACGCGCTCCGTTCAAACTTTGCGCTTGTGGGGTCGCGCCCTTGCCCGGTTGAAGCAAGACGCGCATACGCCAATCGTGTGGTCGCTCCTCTCGCGCCAGGATTTTTTGCATGCGGGCGCCGGCGAAGAAGACTTGGGAGATGTCACGGAAGAATTGATCACCAGCTCTCCGGATGCACGCATTGTCATTTTGTTCCACGAAGGAGAGGACAAAACCGTTCATGCTCTCGTGCATGCCGAGCGACCCTTCGATGCTTTATTGCTTTCTGCCGCATTCAAACCAACTGGCAGCCGCGAGGACGCCCACGTCGTTTTCCCCAATGCGAACATCGTGAAAACGGAACAGCTATTCCTCGAAGACATCCGTCGCCGCGTGAACAGCCGCATCTAGAACTCTCGTCATCGCGAGAAGCCGTCCCCCAACCGTGGCGGCGAAGCAATGACGAGGCGAGGGGAATTGTTTATACTCTGCTCATGAGAGACCTCAAACAGCGCGTACAGAAAACGCTTCGCCAAGAACCGAGTCTGCGCTTTGTCGCCCCCTTCTTGGAAGCATTTCCGAAAGGCGATTTGTACCTTGTGGGCGGCGCGGTGCGTGATTTGCTCCTCGGACGTTCAACGGTGGATTTTGATTTTGTCGTACGTGGAGTGTCCCGCGAACCATTGGAAGCTTGGTTTGAAACAAGGGGCCGTGTCGATGTGACCGGCCGCGTCTTCGGCGTCTACAAATTTGTCCCAACCCTTCCGGGCCTTCCGACCATCCCCATCGACCTCGCCCTTCCCCGCACGGAAACTGCCCTTCCGGGCAGCCTCGGTGGCTATCGAGACTTCGATACACAAAGCAATCCCATGCTTCCCATTGAAGCGGATTTGGCCCGCCGCGATTTCTCAATAAACGCATGCGCATTTGATCTGCGCCGCGGCACCTTGATCGACGTGTATCAAGGACAACGCGATCTCGAGGCGCGGATCGTACGCGCCGTCGGAAATCCCACCGAGCGTTTTTCCGAAGATTTTTCGCGTATGTTGCGGGCCATTCGTTTCGCCGTTCAGCTCGACTTTGAAATCGACACAGATACATGGGACGCCTTATGTGCGCTCATGCCGGAATTGAACCGCACGCGCACGCGGCCCGACGGCGGCAGCGAATTCGTCCTCCCTCGCGAAACCATCGGGCGCGAATTGGCCAAGGCGCTGACGGCGCATCCCTTGCGCGCCGCCCGCCTTTTGCACGACAGCGGCGTCTTGCAAGCCGTGCTTCCCGACATCGCCCGTGCGGCCAATGCGGATGCCGCGGGCTTTTTCCTGCCGCTTGCGTCGAAACCATCCCTTCCCGTCACCTTGGCCCTGCTTCTGCGCGCCGCTTCTCCCGACACCGCCAAGCGCGCGCTCGACCGCGCCGGCCTCTCCAGCCTGCCGCGCGACAGCGTGCTTCGAGTCGCCGCCGAAGACGTGGCATGGGTCGTGCGCGGTCTGCAACATATTCCGGCGCCCGAAACGGTTCGCGCACAACCCGTCTTGGAAATCGAACGAATGTTCATGGGATTGCGGGGTGGGATGTATCTTGAAGCGCTTCAAGCTTTGGGAAAAACCCTGCTCATTGACGCGATACGGGAACGTGTCACCTCCATCCGTCTTGCATGCAAGACGCCGGACGGCGATATTCCCCAGCTCATAAACGGAAGCGACGTGCTGGCCGTGGGCATTCCCGCGGGTCCCAAAATCCGCGCATGGCTCGACGCCGTGCGCGAAGAGCAATTGAACGGACGATTGCGCAAAAAAGACGAGGCGCGCGCATGGTTGCAAGCAAAAATGACTTCACAAACGGATTGACAGGGCCCCATCTCCCGCATACACTTCCCCCACATTCACCTATGTGGAAATCCATCAAGTCGCAATGCTTTGGTTTTCCAATTCGGGCGGTTAGCTCAGTTGGTTAGAGCGTCACATTGACATTGTGAAGGTCACAAGTTCGAATCTTGTACCGCCCACCAGGCCGTCGAACGGCCTAAAACCGTTCAGGCAACCAAAAACCGCATCGGCATAGACTCCGGTGTGGTTTTTATTTTACGAAAGCCTTGATCCGTTTGACAGATCATCGGCAACCGTTGTCCCGGACCCATTGCGTGGACGGCGACACAAAAGCATGAGCAAAAGCCCGATGAAGACAAGGGCCAGCGCGCCGACGAAAAAAGCGCCCATGATTCCCACAAACCCGCAGCCAAAAATGGCGATGATGATTTGCGGACGATTCGTGGCTTGAAGAAGGCATTGAGCAATAGCCTCGCGCGAATATTGAACGCCACCATAAGCCGCTCCCACACCAAGGACAAATGACAACAAAGTGAACAAACAACTGAAGCGCACTTTTCGCACGCGACCAAGACGAAGCAAAACAAGCAAGGAAAAGGCCACGCCGCCAAACACCCAATACACCAGAAACCACAAAACGGCGAGGATGCCGGTCAGCAGGGTGAGATCGGAATTCATATCGGCCGAAGCATAGCCCGAATGAATGGTTCCGACAATGCTTCCGCTTTACAAAAGCAGCATTTTCAGCTAAAAAATAGAAACTTGGGTCCGTAGCTCAGCTGGTTAGAGCGCCGAGCTTATACCTCGGTGGTCCTTGGTTCGACTCCAAGCGGACCCACCAAAATCTGACTTTCTAACATATGCCATTTCTCTTTATCGGTATCATTCTCTTTATTGCCGGATTCATCCTTCGGCGCAAAGCCCATCATGGGCATGACCACGGCGGCCTCGTCGGCGCCGAGCATTTGATGTATGCGGGTGTCATTCTCATCGTATTCTACGGCCTCATCTACCGCAGTCTCACCTTGTTTTTCTCCGCATGATCTGTTTCACCGTCGCTTCCGCAGAAGCTAAACGACGTCTCGATGTCTTTTTGAGCGTCCGTCTTGGCGTTTCCCGCAGCCGTGTGCAAAAATTATTGAAAGAGGGCAAGGCGACCCATGCGGGCAAGCCGGCTATTGCCCATCATTTGGTGGCCGAAGGACAAGAAATCGTCCTGACAAAGGAACCGGCTGAAATATTGAAGAAGAAAAGGAAGATACTCCCCAAACTGGACATTGTTTTCGAAAACGACGATGTGATGGTCGTGAACAAACCCGCGGGACTCCTTGTGCATGCGAACAGCGACAATGAAATAAAGCCGACGCTCGCGGAAATGGCCGTAAAGCATTTTCCCAAAATGAAAAACGTGGGTGAAAATCCCCTGCGTCCCGGCATTGTCCATCGTTTGGACAAAGACGTGTCCGGCTTGATGGTTATCGCCAAGACGCAAGAAGCCTTCGAATCCCTGAAGGCCCAGTTCGCCTCCCATGAAACGGAAAAGCATTATGTCGCGCTCGCTTACGGACGCATCCTGCGCCCGCATGACATAATCACGCTCAAAATTTCCCGCTCAAAAAAACGCGGTCGCATGGTCGCGCGTCCCGAATCGCAGGAAGGCAAAGAAGCGATCACGGAATATATCGTGAAGCAATTGTTCAAAACCGCGACCTTGCTCGATATACGCACCCACACCGGCCGCACCCACCAAATCCGCACGCATTTTTTCGCCCTGAACCATCCGCTCGTCGGCGACGAACTCTACAAGAAAAGCCGCATGAGGCACATTCGCCATATCCCGCTCGGCCGCGTATTCCTTCACGCCGCCAAACTCGGCTTCAAGCTCCCGGACGGAAGACCGATGATGTTTGAAGCTCCCCTGCCGCCAGAACTGGAAATGGCACTCGTCGCTATGCCGCCGCTGTAAAAAAGATATTCTCTCTCTTGCCCGCGAAGAAAACATGGGTTAGGGTATGGAACGGCGCCTATCACAAGGAGAAAGCATGGAGCCAACCGAAACGGCGGAGTCCTCTGCCGCGATCCTGAATCGCCTGCGCCAATACCATCAGGCGCAGAACGAATCAACAGAAAAAGCTGCGAAGGAGTTGCAAACCCTGCGCCTGCGCATCCAAGCCGGCAAAAGCACGGGAAATCCCCTGCACGATTATCTCATTCTCCTGTTCGGCGATTTCACGACGGAACAGGAGCGCGCCTATTTGGATCTCGAAGCGGACCTCGCGGCCCATGTCGGGGAATTCGTGCTCCTGTTCACGCCGGAAGTGAAAGCGCGATACGCCGCCTCCTGCTTCGGTGCCGGAGAAAAGCTGAGCGACGAAGAACCGGAGATTCTGCGGCTGGGCCTGGTGGCCGCCGAGCGCCCGCTGCGCATCGGAAACCCGGGGTCGAGAGAGATTCTCTTGCCGTTTTCCGGCCAGCTCCTGGCGGAACAATACGCCTATCTGTGTACCCGCGATTTCCATTTCCGGCGTGAAATCGTCATCGAAACGGGCTTAGGCATGGTCTTCGATCCGACACAGAAACCTTTTCTGCACCGGGGACACGAGCGCAACAATCACTGCATCGTGGGCGACGAGAAGGTGGCGGCCTGGTTCGAAACACGCATGTCTTTCCCCCTCCACGTCGCCTTGGACCAGTACGTTCGCCTGGCCGCATTGCTCGGCCGTATGCCCGTTCTTGGCCCCGTTCTCGCGCGCGCGCATGCGGAACGGTGCGAGCGTATCGGCGAGGATATTGCCTTCCTCGAAGAGGAGCGCGCCTTCCTGGTCGCGGCAAAGACCTTCGCCGAAGCCCGCAAGACTCCGTTCCGCCTCAACCTGCCCGGCTTGGTCATGGAGACCGAGCCGGAGACGGCCAAAGGGTTCGGAACGGCCCTCGACAAAGTCGAAAAACGTCTTGAGAAGGCCCGCAAAGAACTCGAAGCGCTGTTGAAAATTGCCTGAAGCGTCGCGCATCCGGAACCGTGGATGCGTTTTTATTTCGGAGCGGAATTGTGGCGAACGGATATTCCCCCGTACAATGCGGGTCTATGATCATCACCATCACCGGAGGGCCCGGCTCCGGCAAAACGACGGCCGCGAAGAATCTTTCCAAAGCGCTCGGCATTCCCTGGTATTCCATGGGCGATTTGCGGGGGAAAATGGCCCAAGAGCGCGGCATGACGATAGATCAGCTAAACGCCCTTGGCGAAACGGAAGCATTTACGGACAAAGACGTGGACGCATATCAAAAGAAATTGGGCGAATCCGGCGAAGATTGTATCGTGGAAGGCCGGCTTTCCTGGCATTTTATCCCACAGTCATTAAAAATTCTCTTAACGATAAATCCTGCGGAAGGCGGGCGGCGTATTTTCCAATCCCGATCGGAACATCATCGGCCCGATGAGCCAATCTATTCCTCGCCAAAAGAAGCGGAACGTCTTGCGCAACAACGTATCGCATCAGATGCGCGAAGGTATAAGAAATATTACCAGATAGATTTTTTGAATCAGAAGAATTACGACATTGTCATCGACACCACCTCATTGAAACCCGAAGAGACCCTGGCCTCTCTCCTTGCGGCAATCAAAGCGCAGAAATGAACCCGCGTTTTTTTGTGGCCCGACCTAAGGCGTCGTTTCTGGGGCGGCGGCGCTTCCCTGCCCCTCAAATTGGTCGCGCAGCCATCCAAGATCGCTCTTGAATCCAGAAAATACTTCTTCCATGGGTAATTTTTTATTGCGCGGAATGGATTTCTTGAACAGCCCTTCGCCGTGAGGATCAATAGCATCCTCGCAGAAATTTTTCGGCTCTTCGTTCACGAAATCTTTACAATGATCCTTCATTTCATTGATGATAACGCGGGCGTATTTCTTTCTGAACACGTCGGGGAAGACACGTCCTTCTTTGGCCCATTCCAAAAGCTTGAGGAGGGCGCCGAAGGCATTGTCTCCCGGTTTAATATCCGCGGGAAACTCGGCATGCGCGGCAACTTCATCATTTTCCCCGTAGGTATTATTAAAATCGGATTCCAAATTACCAAGACTGCTCGCCAGGTTGTTGAGGAGTTCCAAGCGCGAAGCTTTTTGAGCCAAAAGTTTCCGGAGCGGCTTTATCACTTCATCGACACATCCATTCGTATCGGGAAGCTCTAATTTTGCACAATATCCCGTTGTCAATTCAATAATCATGGGAATGCCCACGTTTTTATCCATACGAATCACTTTCGGGTAAAAATTCCCGGCTTTTAACCAATGCGTCCACGCAAGAAGTTCGGGAAACGGATCTACGAGAGCCCGTTCTTTGTGTTGAGGATATAATTTGTCATCGAATCGGTTGATGGGCTTTTGAGGCGCTTCTTCCTGCACATTGTTCTGATCGGACATTTCCGGAGGATTATATTCATTCTGATAATCAGCGCCCAAATGATCGGTCAGAATCTCTCCGGCGGCATCTTTGAAAGATGCTAACGCGGCCTCGGTTCCCCCTGCGCCCACCTTGCGCGCCGTTTTTAAAGCGGCCCTGATATCCTTAAGTTCATCCGGACAGCCTTTCACGGTCGGCATTTCCAAGGCATCACAAATGGCTTTCACTTTTTTGAGAAACGTTTCCGATTGTGTGAATTGCGTCAGGGCGTTCAATTGGCCCGTAAGATACGTGATGGGATTGTCGCTGACGCGTTGCCCGCCTAGATGAGGCATGTCATTGGCGGCAGCAAAAGCCCCAAGGGGAAGCACAAAACTCCCAAGGGCAAAAAGAACGGTGAGGCGAAAGGAATGCATAAAACAAATGAAGTTAAGACCTCTATCATCGTAGCACTTTTCTTTCTTTTTGACTTCTGGGGTATTCTACCTAAAGAAAAATATAATCTTTAAGGCCAGGTGTTTAGACCTATGTTCAACGCGAAACGTCTCATCGTCATCAGTTCAATAGCCGCGCTCATTTTTCTCGGCAGTGGTTGTACGGCTCCAGAGACCAAACCAGAGATGAAAAAAGAGGCAGTGGCACCGGCGGCTCCCCAAAAAGTCGAACCCATCTACGGTTATGTCCCGTATGACGAAAGCAAAGACTTTGGGATTAAATTCCAATATCCAAAAAATTGGAAACCCGACGCGCCAGAAAAAAAAGCGGATTCCCTCAATATCACTCTGTATGCGCCGGCGGAAAATGAAAGCGATACCTATGCAGAAAATCTTACCGTAACCGTCATTAAAGGCGACCCGAGCGAATCCGTCGACACGAAAGAGATTTTAGACTATATGGTAAAGAAAACCGACGAGGACTTAAGCGGATCTATTCAAGATTTTCACACAAAAGAAATGGGAACGGTCATGATCGGCGGCGTGGAAGCGCGCAAATTCCTTTACACGGGATCCATAAGCAATCACGACCAGAAAACCGATCTCAAGGGCGTTGAGTTCTTTCTCTATCTCAACCATTCCCTTTACACTTTTGTCTTTTCCGCTGGCGCTTCAAAATACTCCAGCTATCTTCTTCCCCTCCAAAACATGATGGACTCCGTGGAATTCAGCAAGATCTAGAACATCTTGACCTCTTTCCCTCGTTCCGCTATTCTTCCGGCACATTCGGCTGCGTATCCATGAACGCTGATTCGCCCGCTGGAGCGATGCGGTCCTCTTGAACGCCCGAGATTCTTATGGAAAACACTGCTTCCCAGGCTGTCCCAATAGAAACCGCCTCCCCCAAAGACGGAAAGCTCGAAGGCATGACCGACCTTCACGCCGGTTATACGGTGCGCGTTCACGAGCTCATCAAGGACGTGAACAGCAAAGGAGAAGAACGCGAGCGCATTCAGCTTTTTGAAGGGATGATTCTCTCCGTACGCGGCAATAACCGCTCAAAAACGTTCACGGTACGCAAAGTGACGGATGGATACGGCGTCGAAAAAATTTATCCTCTCAATTCCTTGGTGGTGCACAAAGTCGAATTTGTCCGCGCATCCAATGTGCGCCGCGCGAAGCTTAGTTATCTCGCCAATAGCAAAAAGCCTTTCCGCCGCCAGCTCAAAGAAAAGAAAATGACGAAAGCTGCCTAGCATAAAATCCCGCCCATAAGGCGGGATTTTATGGTGTTAGAACAGGCCTACAGCATCCGTTTCAAACCGTAGATCAAAGCTGATCGGGTATGGAATCAGGTCCATTTCGGTAACCTCAACGATTTTGGCATACCATGTTTCGCCAAAGAGCGCATACCCGACGCGGGCATTCCCCACCTGATGAAGCACGCCATCCTTGGCAAGCGCATAGATGCGCGTATCGCCAATTTTCTTCACGAGGGCTCCGGGAGCGATGGGCGCAGAAGTCCCGAGCGGAACCTGCGCGAGAGCCGAGGCGCTCACGATTTCAACCGCGCTCCAATTTTTAAACCACGTTTTATACATGCGCTCATTGGCAAAGGGACGGCGCGTGTCTTTCTGGATCAAATAGACCGTAGGAGAGTCCGCCGTACGCCATGCATGCGCGCCGAACACCGTTGCCGTTGAAACCGGGGGCATAACCGTGGCCGCATAGAGCCCATCGTCAAAGCCGCGCCAATAGACGTGGGAGGCGTCAGACAAAACGGGCGTCATGCCAAATCCGACCGTCAGCACCGCACGCGAGGCCGAGCGAAGCAAGACATGGCTCTCCGCATCCAGCCCCGCAATGGCAGTACCGGACGCATCCACAACCGTGAAGGGCGTTGCCGTCACGTTTTTTGTCGTTAAATCCATCACATGACCATTGAAATATAAACGGCCGCGTTCAATGGCAAAAGATCCGCCCGGTGCAATGCCTACCTTGGTGACCATGATGCCATCGCTCGCAAAGAGCGTGTCTTCTGCATCAACCCATGCCAGATTTTTCCCATCGGTTTTGATTGTTTCGGTAATCGGATGATTCCAGCTTAACCGTTCCTGCATCACTGTGGATTGATTCCCGGATCCCGGAGTGTACATCTGGCGCGAAAAGTAGCGCATGAATTCAACCATGCCGATGGACGTGAAGCGCGCATACTGAATATCGTCATTGGCTTCTGTCCATGAGCCTGGAACGGCCGAAACAAATCCTCCGTGCCCATCACGCGGATTCGTGTCGTACAGCCACAACTGTTTTTGCCCGCTGGGAAATGTCATTTTTGCCAAAGCGATGCCTTGGCGAACATCAAGCAGGGACAAACGGCGGTCCGACGGATTTTCCACAATGGGAACGGGTATACGCTGTGCCGTATCCCACACGAACAGAGAACGTTGCGTAAAGGCGCGGTTCGCATTGGAAAAACGGATGTCCGCTGTGAAGAAATATTTTCCATTTCCATCAACCATGACATCCACATTTGACCCGCCCGGAATAATCACGCGCGGAAGCAAAACCTCCACGGAAGCGGTATGCGTGTCGAGTTCCTTCACGGCGAAGGTTTCCGATAAAGCATCCACGGGAGAAACAAACAAGAACCTGTTTCCATTTTTTACGAATCGATCGGTCGAAAACGCGGAAAGGGGGACATGTTCCACCGCCTTGCTCAAACCATTTTTGAATACCAATACGTGGACACGATTGCAGGCGTCCTCGAGGCAGGCGGACGGCAGAGTCGCGACAAGCACCGCGTCCCCAAAGGCGACCGGGCCCACGGTGTGGGGAGCGACAATTAAACGCTCCACACGATAACCGTCATAGGTCCATGCCGCTGAAGCAATCGGGGACAACCATCCATTCGCGTCGGCGTGAATCGAAGATAAAAATGGATTGACGGATACCAGGAGCATCGCCGCAATAGCGAGGATCTTTTTTGTCATACAAACGAGAGTTTATGGCTTTCTCCAGCGCAAAAACTGAAGGCAGAAACATATCAGTTTTTGGTGATCCTGTCAAGATTTTTGAGTTAACTCAAAGGTGAGAATTTAGACGGTTCATTCAACAGGAATCCACAAAAAAACACGCATTTCCTTCACGGGATGCGTGTTTCCACTCTCAAAACATTTCCTTCAAATAAACTCCGGTAGCGCTTGTTTTTACCTCTGCGATTTCTCGCGGATTCCCCTCGGCGACAATGGTGCCGCCTTTGTCACCGCCTTCGGGACCCATATCGATCACCCAATCGGCGCACGTGATGACATCCAAATTGTGCTCGATGGTGACAACCGTATTTCCCTTTTCCACGAGTTGCTGTAAAACGCCAAGCAAGCGCTTGATGTCTTCGAAATGCAGACCGGTGGTGGGCTCATCCAAAATATAAAGCGTACGGCCGGTGGCGCGGCGGGAAAGTTCCGTGGCGAGCTTTACGCGTTGCGCTTCCCCGCCGGAAAGCGTCGTGGCAGATTGACCGAGCCGCAAATAGCCCAACCCTACTTCGTGCAACACATTGAGCTTGTCGAAAATCGCCGGTTGATCCGCAAAAAAACGCCGCGCTTCTTCCACCGTCATATTGAGGATATCCGCAATGCTCTTTGCTTTGTAATGCACTTCAAGCACATCTTGATTGTAGCGCGTTCCTCGACATTCCGGACACTCCACATACACGTCCGGCAAAAATTGCATTTCAATGCGACGCATGCCTTCGCCGGCGCAGGCCTCACAGCGTCCCCCGCCTTTCACGTTGAAACTGAATTTACCCGCATCAAAATTCTTTAATTTTGCTTCCGGCACCTGGGTGAACACGTCACGTACCGCCGTAAACAAACCCGTATACGTTGCCGGATTGGAACGGGGCGTCCGGCCAATGGGCGATTGGTCCACCGCGACGACTTTATCGATGTGCTCCAGACCTTTCAGCGCCTTATGCTTTCCCGGATATTCTTTGGCGCGGTAAAAATGCTTGGAAAGGGCCTTGCCGAGAATGTCCAAAATGAGGGTGGACTTGCCCGAGCCGGAAACGCCACTGACCGCGACGAGTTTCCCCAGCGGAATATCCACGGTAATGTTTTTTAAGTTGAATGCGGCCGCGCCTTGAATCGTGATCGCCTTGCCATTGCCTTTGCGATATCTCTTGGGAGGCTCGATGGATTTTTTCCCGGAAAGGTATTGGCCGGTGAGGGACTCTGCATTCTTTTTGATTTCCGTCGGCGTCCCTTCGGCGATAATTTCGCCGCCATATTCTCCCGCCCCGGGACCGATGTCAAAGACATAATCCGCTGCGCGAATCATGGCTTCGTCGTGCTCCACAACCAAGACCGAGTTTCCCAAATCGCGGAGGCGTTTGATGGTTTCAATAAGCTGATCATTGTCGCGCGAATGCAAACCGATGGACGGTTCGTCCAAAATGTAAATGACGCCGGACAATGCCGAACCAAGCTGGGTCGCCAGGCGCACGCGCTGGGCTTCGCCACCCGAAAGCGTCATGGCGCTTCGATCCAAGGTAAGATAGCCGAGGCCCACGTCGAGCAAATGCTTCAAACGCAAGACAACTTCCTTGGCAACGCGTTCGATGACGAGGGTTTCTCCCGCGCGTGCGTCCGCGAGCTCCAGCTTTGAGGCTTTTTTGTTTTTTTTGAGTGTTTTCGGCGTGGCCGAAGCGAATCCTTTGAAAAAGGCGTGCACCTCTTCGACCGGACGGCCGGTCATATCGGAAATGGATTGGTCTTCAATCGTCACGGCCAAAACTTCCGGGCGCAGGCGTTTCCCCTTGCAAGCCGGACATAGCATGGTGCGCATATAGCCTTCCAGTTCATGGCGGACATAGTCGGAATCCGTTTCTTTGTATTTCTGTTCCAATTGCGCGAGCACGCCGGGAAAGGGCGTATCGCGTCCCTCAAAAGAATAAAGTTCCTCCCCCGTTCCATGCAAAACGAGGTGGAGCTTTTCCTTAGACAAAGAATCAACGGGGACCTGAATGGAAATCTTGTGTTTTTTTCCGACGATTTCAAGCAAACGCAAATAGCTCGTCTGATTGCCGGCAATGCGCGTCCATGGGCGCACCGCGCCTTCCGCAAAAGACAGACGCGGATTCGGCATGACGAGCTCGGGTTCCAACACAAGCTTCAATCCAAGGCCCGTGCATTCCGGACATGCGCCATGCGGGGAGTTGAAAGAAAAAAGGCGTGGCTCCGGTTTTGGAAGATTCAATCCGCAATTCGGACAACTGAAGCTTTGGGATAGAAGTTGATCATCTCCGGTATCATCGTTCAATAGGATGAGTAGGCCATTGCCGTATTCAAGCGCTTTTTTCACCAAATCGTTTGCATGAAATTTTTGCGGGAGCATGGCGGGACCCATTTCTGCAATGACGACATCAATGGAGTGCGGCTTCTTTTTGTCCTTGCGCATCGCTACCGCTTCTTCCATGTCCATGAGAAACCCGTCAAAGCGCACGCGGGAAAACCCAGAGGCGGCGGCGACCGAAAGCACCTGGCGATGCTCGCCCTTTTGTTCTCGCACCACCGGCGCCAAGAGCAAACACCTTCCTTTCTCTGCCTGCGCAAGCACGCGACCGACGATTTGGTCGACGGTTTGTTCCCCCACTTCGACGCCGCATTTCGGACAATGCGGCCGGCCGGCGCGCGCGAACAGCACGCGCAAAAAATCATAAATTTCCGTCACGGTTCCCACCGTGGAACGGGGATTGTGAGACGAAGATTTCTGATCGATGGCAATGGTCGGAGAAAGGCCGAGAATCTCGTCGACATCGGGCTTATCCTGCAATTCCAGAAATTGCCGCGCATAACTTGAAAGAGATTCCATGTAGCGACGCTGGCCTTCCGCAAAAATGGTGTCGAAGGCCAGAGAAGATTTGCCGGAACCCGACAAACCGGTAATGACAACCAGCTTATTTTTTGGAATGTCGACGGAAATGTTCTTCAAATTGTGCACCCGCGCGCCGCGGACGGAGATGTATTCGCTCATAGCCGATCAGGAAAGAGAAGATCGGGAACGAGTCTAGCACTCATCCTGCGGCGGGGCAAGGGCCAGACCGCTTAGGGATAACAAATATCATCATGGCCGGGGACAGGAATACCCGCAAGGATGTAAGGACCGCAATTATTGCTTTTACATGCGGCGTCCTGGTCACATTGTTTATCTGCGTCTAATGAGGCTCTGGCAACACAGATGTCCGGCTCAAATGCCGTATTGCATACCTCGCTTTGGCAATCGCTATTGGCAGAACACGTGTCGCCGTCCGGAATACCCGCGCTCGGGATGCAACGATTACGCACACAACGATTGCTATTGCATTCTCTCCCCTGATGGCAGGAATCCCCTGCGGACCCCTGTCCGCGAATGGTGGTAATGCACGTATTGTCATGCGATATGAACAAACATGGGCCAGAGTTTTTGGCCATCTTGCAGGGATCGGATTCGCAAATCGTTTTCATGTCTTGTTGCCCCCAACTCGGACTCAAATTTTTAAGCTTGGAACTGTTTGCAATCTTATTGGTAATAACCAGATCATTATACGCTTCGCATGTCTGCGACATGTTTGGACAATCAACTTCAAGCAAGGCGCAGGTTCCATTTTGAAACTCGAGAGCACCAGACACCGTTGACCCCACGGCGGCGCCCGCAACCGTCCCAAGCGGGCCCAAAAAACTTCCTCCGATACCACCCACGGCACTGCCAAGAAGGGCGGCAAGTTCTGTTTTTGCCGTTTTCCAATTCAAGCCAAACAGAGCATAGGGATCGCGCGTCCAGAAACAAAAGAGTTTGTCATTTGGATTCGATGCCTTGGGCGTCAATTGATTGCACACGGAACCGGAAGGAGAAACTCCGAGGTCATTGCCAGGCACAATATCGCCGCAAGACAAACATTTCCCCCCTTCTTGGGACACAAAGCAACTCGCCTTGCTGTCTGAACAACCTTTATGAACACAGATGCTTCCTTCTACCACGGGAGAATCTTTCGGATCTTTTAACACCTCGCTTTTCTGCCCGCATGCCCGTTCGGCATAGGGCGCGCCGCTGATGCCAGATTCGCTATACCCTTTGATGATAAACCCCTTGTCTGCAAGGGTTTTACAATCTTTCCCATTGCCGATGAGCTCAATGCGTTTAATTGCCGGCAAGCGCGGCGGTTGAAGGCTAAGCAAACGCGGATTCACTGTTTGTAACATCAAGGCGGCGCCAAAAAGCAAGACAAGACCGATCGCGGCATTTTTGATTTCTTCTTTTGCCTCCTGCGCATTCGCCCCGCCGGCCGAGAGCACATATTTCAATCCGCCAATCATCATCATGACAATGGCGAGGGTTACGGCAAATCCAAGAAGGTATTTGTAAACCGTGTTTACATAATCGCCTACATCTTTTACGGAGGCCGTTGAGCCGATGTGGATGGCAAGAGGATAGGAAGCGCCCGTACAATAGCAATAGCGAAAGGTCGGGGGACATTCCGGGGGTTGAAACGATTGATCAAAAAGAAAGCCGCTTGGCGGACGATTGGGGATGGGCGGGCCGGCACAGGTTGCTTCGCAACTTTTCGCATCATCAAAGCATCGCGGGCTATTTGCGGGGACTTGGCCTGCATTTTTGGCGCAGATGGCGACTCTTTCATTTTTTGCCTTGCATGTCGTTTCGCATGCGATAGCATCGGAAACATTTCTTGTCTTTACGGCGCCGGCGGAAGATTGGCAATAACAATCGCAACCGCTTGAAGCCGGTGCCACCTCCGCAAATGCCAAAAGAGGAGACCCCCATAAAAACAGCAGAAGGGGCGCCGCAAGAAATGGGGAGAGTCGCATACGCTAGGTCTTCGTAAAACGCTGGATAAGCTGTTCAAAAACATTTTCTGGAATGGCGCCCGCAATAGGAAAACCATTGAAAAAGAAAGTGGGGGTTCCCGCGACGCCCGCGGCGATTCCTGCGTCTATGTCCGTTTGCACGCGAGAGGCGAAACGGCCGCTCGACACGCAGGCGTCCAGCGCCTCGCTATCCAAATTTATTTCCTTGGCATAATGTACCAAGGCTTTGTGGCTCAAATCCGCTTGATTCAGAAACAATTTGTCGTGATATTCCCAAAACTTTCCCTGCGCGCCGGCACACTCAACCGCTTCCGCCGCCTGCCTCGCATCCGGATGCACATCCGTTAACGGGAAATGCCGATAAGAGTACCGGATACGATTACCGTATTTCTGCGCCAAGGTACGGATGACAAAACTTGACTGTTGCGAGTAGGGGCATCCAAAGTCGGCGAACTCCACGATGCGCAAAGCGGCTTGTTCCGAACCGAGAGAAAAAGCATCAGCCCTTTCGATGGACACGCTTCCGGAAGCGGAGGGAATCGATGGGAGTTTTTTGGCTGGTGTAAAGGAATTTTTGAAAGAAAGTTCCGATGGGCCAATGGCGCCGCGGCGAATGGCATTCATAAACATCACGACGCGCCAGGTGAATGCCAAGATCAGAACAAGCCCCCCAAGCGTAAGGACCGCGACGAAGCGGCTGGTGATTGCGGGGCGTGAAAGGTCGTTCATAATGAGAAAAGCATTTCGCCGTTTTGCAGGGGTCTTTGTAAAAGTATATCATGGAGCACACATGAATACCGAAAGGGCAGAACAACGGGCCATGGATCGCGCCAAGCGGCGTTTACGCAAACAATGCCCGACCATGCGTGTAAGCGGTCGTGGAATGAAACGCTTTGCCTCGCCCAAACGGCCGAAATAAATCGGTCAGATGCATTGACGCAGACCGCTGTGCCTGTTATCTTTTGCCTGCCTCAAGCCCTTCCGATTCTTCATCCTCTTTCCGACACTTCCGACCTTCCCTATGCCTCTCAAATCCATACTGAATAGTGCCCAGCTTGTCGCCTCTGCCCTATTGGTCGCATCCATCCTGCTTCAGTCTCGCGGTTCCGGGCTCGGCTCCGCCTTCGGAGGTGATAGCAATGTCTATCGCACAAAGCGCGGTGTGGAGAAGCGCCTCTTCCAGGCATCTATTGTCCTGTCCATCCTCTTTTTCGGACTTGCGCTCGCCAATGTGTTGGTTTAAGTGTCCCTCTGTTGAAATTTCGCGCCGCCGTTCAGTCTTAAGGGGTCTGATTTCCTGCCTGTGTTTTTTAAAAAGAAGACATCAGCCCTAGCCTCTTCCAATGATCTGACGGTGCGTCAGGTTTTTGCGGTATCAAAAACGCGACGATTTCCGAGCATGCGCCAATGGGCACAATCCGGACGCACCTTGTCCAAAAAAGAAAAGGCTTTGGTGACGGGTTCCTTCGCCGTCATCTTGGTGTCTATGGTGTTCTTATTGGGACAATATTTTTTTGCCCATCGTCTGGAGCTTCCCGCTTTCGGAGGCGAATACACGGAAGCCTTGGTTGGCGGTCCACAATTTATCAATCCTTTGTATGCGCCGGCCAATGATGCCGATGCAGACCTTGCGCGTCTGATGTATTCGGGACTGTTGCGCTGGGATCCCAAACAGGGGTTTGTGAATGACATCGCTTCCAAAATAAACGCCTCCGCGGACGGCAAAACCTATATCGTAACCATCCGGGATGATGCACGCTTCCATAATGGTGACCTGGTCGGACCAAAAGACGTGCTCTTCACCTTTGACGCCCTGCGCAATCCGCTATATCGAAGTCCATTGGCTTCCCTCTACCAGTCGGTGGATATAAGCCAGGTGGATGATCATACCCTCACCTTTTCTCTCAAAAATCCGTCCGCGTTTTTTCCTTCTTTGCTTACCGTCGGTCTGCTCCCCTCCGATATTTGGTCCGAAATTGCCCCGCGCAATACGCCGCTTGCGGAGTATAATCTCAAACCCATAGGAAGCGGACCGTATAAGTTCCAGGAATTCACCAAAGATAAAAAAGGCAATATTCGTTCCTATACCCTCGTACGCAATGATGACTTCTATGGATACAGACCCCCTATCGAACGCCTGACATTTAAGTTTTACGACGATGCGGATACTGCAATCAAGGCGCTTGGCAATCGGAATGCCGAAGGGATTGCGTATGTACCTCCCCTTCTTGAATTAGAAGCGGAGAAAACGCATGCGACACACTTTGTGCGCCCGGAAATTCCGCGAGAAACGGCTCTCTTTTTCAATCAGAACAAACAAGCCCTATTCAAGAATAAAACGCTTCGCCAAGCCATCGCGCTTGCTCTGGACCGACAAACCGTGGTGAATGAAGCTTTGTTTGGCTATGGCCAAACCATCAGCGGACCCGTGCTCGCGGAAGACCTTCCCTCGGAAGCCGCTTCTTCCCCAATTGCGCCCAACCTTGTCGCCGCAAACAAATTGTTGGACGATGCTGGCTTTGCAAGACCTGAAGGAAGTGAGATTCGTCACACCAAAAAACCAGAAATGGTAAGAATATTCAAAAAAGGGAAAAAGATTCCCGCGCCACCCGCACCATCGACAATGCCGGAACTTTCCTTTACACTCACCACCGTCCAAACGCCTGAATTCACGAAAGCGGCACAACTTATTGCGACTCAATTGTCCGCCATTGGCATCAAGGTGCAAATCGAAGCGGTTGAACCGCCGAATTTGTTCAAATCTATCCTTGAGCCCCGTAATTATGAATTACTGCTCACAGGCATTCTCTTTGGAAGCGATGGGGACCCCTACCCATTCTGGCATTCTTCCCAAGCCGTCTCAACCGGGTTGAATCTGGCAGGATATGCCAGTAAAAAGGCCGATGATTTGCTGGAAAAGGCGCGTCAAACCATGGATCAAAAAGCGCGGGCGGATGTCTATGCCCAATTTCAACAATTGATTGCAGATGATGTCCCCGCCGTATTTCTGTATCGCCCGACTTATGCGTATGGCGTGGGGAATAAGGTGAAAGGAGTGTCGCTGTCTCGCATCAATGTCCCTTCAGATCGTTTCGCAAACATTGCCGATTGGTATGTGAAAACGAAAAAAGTTCTGAGATAAGAGGGTTTCCTTACGCGGATGTGGCGGAACTGGTATACGCGCAGGTCTCAGAAGCCTGTGCCCTTACGGGCTTGAGAGTTCGACTCTCTCCATCCGCACCACAAAGGAAATTGCAAGTTTTGAAGGTTCGCCTCGCTTCGCTCGGCGACTAATTTGTATTCAATTTTGAGGACAAAAACAAATTCGCGGTTTCGCATTTTGGGGGAAGAAAAAATAAATCGTATGCCGAATATTTATGATATCTTGGGTCAATCCAAAAATTACGATTAAGGATGCGGGCGAAAAAGGAATAGGTTCTTTCGCTAATGCACCAATCCACAAAGGCGAGATTATAATTGTTCAGGGTGGTCGGGTCATGAATTATAAGAATATTATGGAATCTGATTACAAACCTTTTTGCGACCATTGTTTTCAGATAGAAAAGGATTTGCTTATCTGTCCGGTTGAGCCAACAAGAGAAAAACTAGATGGTGTTTGTCAGGTCAATCACTCGTGCAATCCAACTTGTGGCTTTCTAGGACAAATTATTTTGGTGACCATGAGAAATATACAAATTGGAGAAGAAATAACTTATGATTACGCAATGACCGATACTAACTGGCAGAATGTGATTTGTACGGAAATGGAATGTCTGTGTGGGGCAAATAACTGTCGCCGCGTAATTACTGGTGAAGATTGGAAGGTTAAGGACTTGCAAGAAAAGTATAAAGGGTATTTTTCTACATATATACAAGAGATGATTGAGAGAACATAAGATTTTTTTGTTGTTGCCAAAGAAAATTGGAAATTACTAAATCTCGCGGCGAAGCCGTTCCGAATTCGCGGGGGTTCCTCGTCGCCGCGGGCAGCGAAATGCGTTCGGACTAATTCAAGAATACAGCACCAGAAAATCGCGCTGGACAAATGTCATGTTCTGTGTTATCATTTCTTTAATGAAGAACGTGCCCTTCGTCTGGTCGGATCAATTTCTGACCTTCGGGCCTCGCAAAAACCGAAAAGACACCAAAAGGTGAATCCATCGGACAAAGATCACGTTTCGCGCAAGAACGCGCGCTTGTTCACGTAATTTATTTCAATCTTCGTCTTCCCCTGACGTGATTTTCACCGGAGACGAAGCCTTTTTTCAGTTTTTGATTATGGATAGCCAACATAAGCCGCACCCTCGCGGAGATCGTCGCCCCTTGCCTACCGGCAAACAAGGACCGCGCGGCAATTTTGATCGTTTCCGCGGCCGCGTATTTCACGCCCACGGCACCGTTCCCGCGCATGATCATGCCCCTGTGACTTCTCCTGGCCACACATCTTCCGCTTCTTCAGGCGACAAAGTTCGTATCATGTGTCTTGGCGGATTGGAAGAAGTCGGACGCAACTGCACCCTCATCGAATATAAGAATGACATCATTCTGATCGACATGGGTCTTCAGTTTCCAGACGACGATATGCCGGGTGTGGACTACATCATTCCCAACATGAGTTATCTCAAAGGGAAAGAAAAAAACATCCGAGGCCTCATCATCACCCACGGCCACTATGACCACATCGGCGCCATTCCGCACACCATTCCGCATATCGGCAATCCGCCCATTTTCGCTTTGCCCATGTCGGCCGGGATTATCAAGCGCCGCCAAACCGATTTCGACACGCCGCCGCTCAATTTGAAAGTCAACAAAATCGATGACATCATCCAGCTCGGGGCTTTCAAGGTTTCCTTCTTCCACATCAATCACAGCATTCCGGATTCCGCGGGTATTATCGTGGAAACACCCGTTGGCACGATTTGCCATACGGGAGATTGGAAATTCGATTTTCATCCGACCGGCACGGTTCATGCCGATTTTCAAAAGATTGCCGCGCTCGGCCAAAAAGGCGTGCTTGCTCTCATGGGGGACTCGACCAATTCAAACAAGCCGGGGAATCAGATTTCCGAAAAAGTCATCGGCGAAGAGCTGGAACGCATTCTGGAAAAAGCCCCGGGCCGTGTGATTATCGGTACCTTTGCTTCCCTGCTTGGTCGCGTAAAACAGATTTTGGAAATCTCCGAACGGCTGGGCAAAAAAGTCGCGTTGGACGGTTTTTCGATGAAAACCAATGTGGAAATCGCTAAAGAGCTTGGATTCATCAAAATTTCAATGAGCACTCTCATTCCGATCGAACGCATTGACGATTATCCGCAAAGCAATATCGTCGTCGTGTGCACGGGCGCCCAAGGCGAAAAGAACGCGGCCTTGAACCGCATTGCCGCCGACGAACACCGATCGGTGCGCATTCAATCCACGGATACGGTTGTCTTCTCCTCTTCGATTATTCCCGGAAATGAAAAGTCGGTGGAGCGCTTGAAGGATATTTTCAGCCGCAAGCGCGCCAAGGTCATCAATTACCAAATGATGGACGTGCATGCCGGCGGTCATGCTCAACGCGAGGACATCAAACTCATGTTGGCGCTCCTCAAACCAAAATATTATGTGCCCATTGAAGGCAACCATTACCTCTTGCGTCAAAATGCCGAAGTGGCCTATAGCATGGGATGGCACGAACCGATGGTTTTCATTGCCGACAATGGCCAAGTGATGGAATTTGGCAATGGCACAGGACGTCTCACCACCGAAAAAATCAATGCGGAATATGTTTTCGTTGACGGTCTTGGCGTCGGCGATGTTTCTCAGGTGGTTTTGCGCGACCGCCAGGCTTTGGCTGAGGATGGCATGGTTGTCATTGTCCTCCAACTTGAACGCAAGAGTGGAAAATTGGTCGGCACACCCGACATCGTTTCGCGCGGCTTCATTTTTATGAAAGAACACCATGAGCTTTTGGAAGCCACGCGGCTCAAGGTTATTGATGTGATGAGCAAAGACGCAAAAATGGACGCGGATCCCAATGAAGCCAAGAATCGCCTCCGTGACGAAATCGGCGCTTTCTTATTCCAGCGCACCGAACGCCGCCCGATGATTTTGCCGGTAATTATGGAAGTGTAGCCGTCGGCTCCAACCGGAGACGGCTACATCCTGAGGCCAGCAGGCCGAAGGATCCCGTCGGCTCCAACCGGAGGCGGCTACATCCTGAGGCCAGCAGGCCGAAGGATCCCGTCGGCTCCAACCGGAGGCGGCTACATCCTGAGGCCAGCAGACCGAAGGATCTCCGCGCATTTCCCCGCCTCTCAAAGGCGATGTTTGCCTTAACCGAACCCGACCGCTAGGATAGGTTCATATGACCCGCGTCCTCACTGGCCTCCAACCCTCCGGCATTCTCCACATCGGCAATTACTTCGGCGCCATTGAGCCCATGATACAGCTCCAGGCGACGAGTGAGATGTTGATGTTCATCCCGGATTACCACGCCATCACCGTTCCTCAACGCCCGGATGAGCTGCGGCGCAACATCTTATTCGCCACGGCTGTGTATTTGGCGGCAGGCATCGATCCGAAGAAAACCCTGCTTTTCCCGCAATCCATGGTTCCCCAGCACACGGAGCTTGGATGGATTCTGAATTGCATCGCGCACATGGGCGAATTAGAACGCATGACGCAATTCAAGGACAAATCAACGGGAAAAGGCGAAGCGGTTTCCGTCGGACTTTTTGCTTATCCCATCCTCATGGCCGCGGATATCTTGCTCTACGACACCCTGCTCCGTCCCCGTCGGCGCGGATCAAAACAACATGTGGAATTGGCGCGCGACTTGGCCCTGCGCTTTAATAAAACATTTGGCGAAACATTCGTCGTGCCAGAACCGATGATACGCAAACAAGGCGCCCGCATCATGGGCCTCGACAATGCGGAAAAGAAAATGTCCAAGTCGGCTTCGAGCCCCAAGAACTATATTTCGCTCATGGACGACGCGGAAACAGTCGTGAAGAAAATAAAAGCCGCCGTCACCGATTCGGGCACCGAAGTGAAATCCTCGCCCGATCGCCCGGCTCTCACGAATTTGCTCTCGATTTTCTCCCTCGTGACGGGCAAGAAGGTCGCCGAGATTGAAACGGAATATATCGATAAGAACTACGGCACATTCAAAGAGGATTTGGCCCATGCGGTGAATGTCTGGCTTGTTCCGCTTCAAGCGAAAATCAACACATACTTGAAAGACGAAGCGGGACTGATCAAAATCCTGGAAGAAGGCGCCGCCCAAGCCCGCGAACGTGCGGAAGCCAAGATGAAAATCGTGCGACGCAAGATCGGCGTCGCGCTGTCATAGGAAACAAGCCGCCTCCAATGAGGCGGCTTTTCGGTTGACAAGCCGACGATGCTCGCGTAGATTCGAAAGCCCTGCAAGGGGCACAGAAACGGACCGCAACAATGAATAAAGGAGGAAACGAATGGCCAGAGGCCAAAAGGAAAGGCAGGGAAAGAAAATGCGGCGCCGGGCGAAGTGGGCGCCCGTCTTGCGCGAGCTTGTACGCTACGATGGCAAGACCTTCCCCGACCTCATGGAGGTCGTCTATACGGCGATGGGAAAAACCAGGTTGTCGGGAGCGGAAAAGAACCAGGTGCGGGATTACATCAATGGGCTGATCGAGCCCGTGCCGGGAGGAAAGAGCGGCTTCCGCATCGTTCCCAACCAGCTGAAGGCGGAATTGACCGCATTGCTGGTGGAGGAAGCTTCCAAGCTGAAGAAGGCGGAAGCGGCCGCAAAACCCGCCCCCGATCTTCCACCTGCAACCGGAGCAGCATCCATGAAAACCGAAGCCTCGTCGGACATACAGACGGTTACGCCCACGCGTATCCTCTGCATTTCCATAAAGGAAGCCGAAGAGCTTCTGCGCGTCTGCCCTAACGACGTTCTGCCGGAAGAATTCCCGATCGGCACGCCCACCCGTTTCGGCCTGGCATTGTCATCCCTTTTCAAAGCCGACGGGCTTGTCATCAGCACGGGATGGGCAAGGGGTTCTCAATTCCATCCCGACTGGGACAAGTTCGACCTCATCACCTTCTACGTCAATCCGAAGAGGAAGTTCAAAGAGAGACGATGGGCAGACATCCCGCTCGAGGAGCAAAACCCGCGCCCCAAGGGCGCATGGCTCACCGACTTGCGGTGGCAGCTCGACCTCCTTGGTGGCAAAACCATGGCGCCCATTCAAGTTTCGGCAGAGCCGAAACCGTCCGCTCCTCCACCGGCGCCCGTGGAACCGCCGCAGTCACTAGCACCCATGGCTCCGTCGGCTGCGAAGGCGGAACCTGTGACTTCCGCGCGACCTCCTCCGCCGAAGGCCGAAACGGCCCTCGCCTTGCTGAAGGAGCTGCTCGCAATACGGCGAAGGACACTCGATGTCGTGGAGGAAGAGGCAAGACCCTATATCGATCGTCACGCCAAGGCCCTCGCTGACGTGCGGGAAGCCGAAATGGCCATCGCCGAACTCACCTGAACGCCAAGGCCGTTTCTCGCCGATAATCTCCCCGCTTGTCCTGCATCTGGACGGCGGGTTTTTCTTTCCCGCGATATGTGCATGGACCTGGCGATTGACAGGAAGCGAAAAATGGGATAGATTCGAGCGTCCCGTCCCAAGCGGGAACGGCACCTTCCCAATTGAAAGGACACAATGGAGAATCTCTCGCGTTTTTGGCGCGTGATGAAGGAAGCGCGCATAAAAAGCCGGTTGCCGCTGGAACCGGAACCCAGCACCGAGCAAGCCCGTACCCTGGCTTTCGCCGTACGCGGCGGCAGTGAGGACGCGGTCTTTTCCTTGTATCGCGGCTTTCTCTATCTGGTGCCGCGCATCGCCTGCCAGCTCACTCGCAGTCGGCATGAACTCTCCTTCCTCGTCGAGTGCGGAGCGGGCTGTCTGGCTGGTGCCATCGGACTCTATGAGCCGGAAGACAAAGGCGACGAGAATCGGGACATGTCTTTTTCCGCTCACGCATTGCGTCACATCTACTTCGGCATCAAGCAGGCGATGCTCATGTGGGACTTCCTGAACCCGCCGCCCGATTTCAAGACGCAAAGGGCTGTGGCCTTGAGCAAAGAGGAACTCGATGCCATCTCCATGGACGACATCGAGATGATCTACAAGATCTCAGATCAACTCGGTGTCACGGTCGGCCGAGCGCGGAGAATTCTTCGGGCCCATCAACATGACTCCGCAAGAACCGTCGCTTTCGCCGAAGACGCCCTGCGCGTGGCGCTTTCATGGACACGCAGTCCGGACATCGAGCTTGTGGACCAGGTGGAAAAGGCCGGCCGCTCCCACCCGCTTGAACAAGCCTGGCATTCCCCCGAGCTTAGCCCCGAGGAGGCCGTTCTCGCGGCAGAACAATACCGTGCCGTGTGCAACATGCTCGCCACCCTCACCCCGCGAGAAGAGAAAGTTCTGCGTATGCGCTTTGGCATTGGCGAAAGGTCCGACCATACATTGGAAGAGATCGGGCAAGATTTCGAAGTCACATGCATGCGCATCCGACAGATCGAGGCCAAGGCCCTGCGCAAGATGCGCCACCCGAAACGGAGCAATTTTCTCCTGCTCTTCGCGGAAAACACGGGGTCAATTCCAACGATACGCGACAAAGAAGTCGCCACTGCTCTTGTCGCCCGAGGCAAGCGCGAGGCCAATGATTGAAGCTCGCCCGCCCATTCTGCCTCTCATGGCTGAACGGCGGGTTTTTCTTTTGTCTTAGCGAATAAACGATTAGAAATAATTGACAATCGGCTTTCATTCTGTTATCTTCCGAAAGTCCTCGGAATGCTGGGCGGCCGCCCCGCCTTTGGCGGGGAGGAAAGTCCGAACACCCGTTCCGTCGCAAGGCGGAGACGAAAAGAAATGTCGTTAACGACGACCAGGTATACCGTTCAAGGTTCGTGGCGTTGGAGCAATCTGCGCCATGACACTTGAGCAAAAACCTAGGGAAAGTGTCCTCGTAAAGAGGATGTCCTAAGCCGGTGAAAACCGGATGCAGACGCCACAGAGACAATACGAACCGCCTAAAACTTCGGTCATGGCGGGACAAAGGTGAAAAGTGCGTCGATGCCCGTACGGGGCTACGATGTTCGTCCCATGGTGACATGGTGACGTGGCAAACCCATTTCGGTGCAAGAACAAATTTGGTAGTTCGCTAGAGTCCGGTAGCAATGCCGGAACCAGAGAGATGGCCGTCTCCTCACCGTTTTGCAAAACGGTGAGAAAGACAAAATTCGGCTTATAGGCATCTCCGCAGACACAAAAATACTCGCGCAACGCGAGTATTTTTGTTAGGGTGTAACGTGAAACGTGTAGCATTTGCTTGCTTCTCTCTGTTCGACATTACACGATACATGTCCCTCCTATGAAACGCGCCGAACTGTTTTTTACCCTCCTGCTCGTACCGGTTGATTTTCTGATGCTTGTCCTCGCCGCCACGGTGGCGTATTTCGCGCGTTTCCATCCGGTGTTCACGAACGTTCGCCCCGTCTCATTCAGTCTCGCATTCGCGCCGTATCTTTCCGTTGTCGCGCCCATCGCCATCGTATGGCTGGCCGTGTTCGCTCTCGCCGGCTTATACGCGACGCGACGCCGATCGCTTGCGCAGGAATTAACGCGCGTCATCCTTGCCTGCTCGGCGGCCATGGCTTCGGTATTCGCCTTGCTCTTTTTTTCCCGCACGTTTTTCGAATCGCGCTTCATCGCCGTGGCGGCGTGGATTTTAGCCATTGCCTTTGTCGGCGCGGGGCGTATGCTTGTGCGCCTCTTGCAAGGTCTTTTGTTGCGCATGGGCATTGGCGAGCATCGCGTGATCGTGATCGGCGACAGCAAAAGCGCAAGGATTCTTACCGATTTATTTTTGCATCAACCGCCGCTTGGCCTGCGTGTGGTCGGCTCTTTTCCTGCATTTACAAAAGCCGTCGCCGATCGCATGCGAAAAATAAAACGGGCGGAACATATTGATGAAATATGGCTTGCGGATCCGGATGCCAGCCGCGAAACAGCTTTGGATTTGCTTGCATTTACCGATACGGAACATCTTGGGTTCACCTATACGGCGGATTTCTTTTCTTCCGCCGTCGGCCGTTCGGTCTTGCATACCTATGCGGGCATTCCCGTCATCGAAGTGCGCAAAACGCCGCTGGATGGCTGGGGTGCCATTTACAAGCGCGCCTTCGACATCGTCTTTTCCCTGCTGTTCATCTTCATCACCTTGCCGCTTCAACTCCTGATCGCTCTCGCGATCGTCCTCGATTCGCGTGGCGGCATCTTTTTTTCGCGTCTGCCGGGCGGCTTACCTACGGTACGCATCGGACAGGGCGCCGAGCCATTCCCTTATTTCAAATTTCGCACCATGCAACCGAATCGCCATTTTGAACGATATGATTTATTGGCTCATTTGGATACGCGACAAGGCCCGCTCGTGAAGATTAAAGACGACCCGCGCATTACGCGCGTCGGCCGTTTCCTACGCACATATAGTCTGGACGAATTGCCGGAATTTTATCTCGTGCTTTTGGGCTCTATGTCCCTCGTCGGCCCGCGACCACATTTGCCGGAAGAAGTGGATAAATATGAACCGCATCAGCGCAAAGTGCTTACGGTAAAACCGGGTATCACGGGCCTCGCACAAATCAGCGGCCGCGCGAATTTAGATTTCGACGAAGAAGTGCACTTAGACATGCGATACATCGAACACTGGACGCCATGGCTTGATTTATACATTTTGCTGAAAACGCCAAGCGTGGTTTTGTTTAGAAAGGGGGCGTATTAACACAGACTCTGGACTGGCATAACTACATTTTATCATGGAGCTTGCTCGTCTAGAGCCAACAAGATCATCAAGCACCGATGATGCCCAGAGAGTTGTGCCTGTCCACGGTTTTCGGTAAGGTGTCGAAGCATGAAAATAGCTATCGTTCACGATTATTTATCGCAAAATGGCGGGGCGGAAAAGGTATTGCAGGCCATGCAGGAAATTTGGCCGGAGGCGCCCACCTATGCCTTGTTTTACGATGATGATCGCCTTCCCGTCTTCAAGGGCAAGGACATACGCACGTCTTTTCTCCAGCATGCGCCGGGCATCCGTTCCAAGTACCAATGGTATGTCGGGCTCATGCCCACGGCCGCGGAATCTTTTGATTTGTCCGAATTCGACATCGTCCTGACCAATGCGAGCGCGGCCTTCAGTAAGGGCGTCATCGTGCGGCCCGGCGCTTTGAACATCTGTTATTGCCATACGCCTACGCGCTATTTGTGGAGCGACACGCATAGTTATGTGCAGGAATTAAACGCGCCCGGATTCGTCAAAAGCTTGCTTCCGCCCCTTCTCACTTATCTGCGCATGTTCGACCGTCAGGCGGCGGACCGCGTCCATACGTTTTTGACAAACAGATCGGA
>Ga0209515_10000237_pt1 | contig 104936 bp, 109 predicted proteins | sample Subgroupgradi54m_FD_187454 | JGI IMG/M metagenome (GOLD analysis project Ga0209515, IMG submission 187454) | Subsurface groundwater microbial communities from S. Glens Falls, New York, USA - GMW60B uncontaminated upgradient, 5.4 m (SPAdes)... ... | reverse complement strand
TTTGGATGAGGTGGTGAGATGGGTTTGCTGAAAGAGCGAATTGGGGTGATTGGGTGCGGGACGATGGGCTCGGCGATCCTGCGCGGGCTGTTGGCCGCCGGGGTGGCGCGCCCGACGCAACTGATCGGGGCGGACCCGGCCGCGGCCAAGAGGGCATCGCTGCGCGGGGTGCGGGTGCGGATCGCGCCGTCGAATCGGGCGCTCGTCCAACAGAGCACCGTGGTGATCCTGGCAGTCAAGCCGCAGGAGCTCGTGGCGGTGGCGCGCCAGATCGCACCAGCGCTCACCTCCCGACATCTGGTGATCTCGATTGCCGCCGGTCTCTCGACGCGGCGGATTGAGGCCGCGCTCGGCCGCGCCGTGCCTCTCATCCGCGTGATGCCGAACACGCCAGTCCAGATCCGTCAGGGGATATCGGTGATCTGCCGGGGGCGTTGGGCGCGGAGTCCGCACGCCCGCACGGCCACCGCGATCTTCGGCGCGCTCGGCGACGTGCTCGAGCTGCCGGAGCGGTCGTTCCACGCCGTGACCGCGGTCAGCGGCAGCGGCCCCGCCTATCTCTTCTTCCTGATGGAACAGATGTTCACGGCGGGGCGACGGCTGGGGTTGCCGGCGGCCGCGCTCGAGCGGCTCGTCCGACAGACGGTAGTCGGCAGCGCGCAGTTGGCCGCGGCCGGCGGCGAGTCGCCGTCGGTCCTGCGAGCCCGCGTCACCTCGAAGGGGGGCACGACGGAGGCGGCCCTGCGCGCCTTCGCCCAGGCGCGCGTGCCGCAGGGGATCGTGCGCGGCCTGCTGGCAGCGGCCCGCCGGTCCGCACAACTCGGGAGCTGACCATGTTTGTCCTTAGTAATCTGCTCGCGGCGCTGGCCCAAGTCCTCTCCATCGTCTTGACCGTCCTCTCCTGGGCGATCCTCATTCGGGCAGTGATCAGCTGGGTGAACCCCGACCCGTACAATCCGATTGTGCAGATCCTCCACCGAGTGACGGAGCCATTCCTCGAACCCCTGCGGCGGCTCATCCCGACCTGGCAGATCGGGCTGGACCTCTCCCCACTCATCGCATTCCTGCTGATCCTCTTCCTGCAGAAGTTTCTGATCGCCACGTTGATGGACTTGAGTTTCAGGCTCCGGTGAGCCGATGACCCTCCACGAAGAAATCCAGACCTCGGTCGCGGCGATCCGACAACGCATCACCGCGACGCCACAGGTGGCAGTGATCCTCGGCACGGGGCTTGGCCGCGTCGGGGAACATCTGGCGAATCCGCAGCGAATGCCCTACGCGGAGATCCCGAATTTTCCCGTGTCCACCGTCGAGAGTCACAAAGGAGAGCTCGTCGTCGGCACGATCGGCGACAAGGTGGTGGCCGCGATGGAGGGGCGCTTCCACTATTACGAAGGGTACACGATGGCGCAGGTGACCTACCCTGTGCGCGTGCTGCGGGCGCTGGGGGCGCAGGTGCTGATGGTGTCGAATGCCTGCGGCGGCATGAATCCCTCCTATCAGCCCGGCGACCTGATGGTGATCACCGATCAGATTAATCTGATGGGGGACAATCCGCTCCGCGGCCCCAATGACGAGCGGCTTGGGATCCGCTTCCCCGATATGTCCGCCCCGTACGACCCGGCTCTCATTCAGCTCGCGGCGCAGGTGGGGCAGGAGGAATCCTTCCCGTTGCGCCAGGGGGTCTACGTCGGCGTCGCCGGCCCGAACCTGGAGACGCGCGCGGAGTACCGGTTCCTCCGGTTCATCGGGGCCGACGTCGTCGGCATGTCCACGGTGCCCGAGGTGATCGTCGGCGTGCATGCCGGCTTCCGGAACTTCGGGATCAGTTGTGTCACCGACCGGTGCATCCCGGAGACGCTGACGCCGACGAGTCTCGAGGACGTGATCCGGGTGGCGACAGCGGCCGAGCCGAAGATCACCCGCTTGATCACCCGTATGATCGAGCGCCTGACGCTCTAGGGAACCATGGGCGACTACCGCACCACGCTGAATCTCCCGAAGACCCCCTTTCCGATGAAGGCCAATCTGCCGGCGCGCGAACCGGAGCGGCTGGCCCAGTGGACGCAACTGGGGCTCTACCAGCAGATCCGCGACCGCCGGCGGGGACAGCCGAAGTTCGTCCTGCACGATGGCCCGCCCTACGCCAACGGCGACCTTCATATGGGGCACGCCCTCAACAAGGTGCTCAAGGACATCGTCGTCCGGCAGAAAACGATGCAGGGGTTGGATGCCCCCTACGTCCCGGGTTGGGACTGTCACGGCCTGCCGATCGAGCATCAGCTCCTCAAGGAGATGGGCAAGCGGAAGGAAGAGGTGCCGCGCGCCGAGTTTCGACGGGCCGCGCGCGCCTACGCCGAACGGTACGTGCAGATCCAGCGGGAGGGATTCCAACGGCTCGGGGTTCTCGGCGACTGGGCGCATCCCTATCTGACGATGGCGTACGACTACCAAGCGGCGATTGCCGACGCGTTCCTGATCCTATTCCAGCGCGGCTTCATCGAGCAGCGGCTCAAGCCCGTTCCCTGGTGCGCCACCTGCGAGACGGCGCTGGCCGACGCCGAGCTCGAGTACGAGCAGAAAACCTCCCAGGCGGTCTACGTGGCGTTTCCCGTCGAGCCGGCCGAAGTCCGGCGCCGTTGGCCCGCCCTGGGCGGTGACGCCCCGCTCTCGGTCGTGGTTTGGACCACCACCCCGTGGACGCTGCCGGCGAATGCGGGGATCGCCTTCCACCCGGAGCTGACCTACTGTGTCTTGGAGACCGACCGCGGCCGATTCCTGCTGGCGAAGGACCGGCTCGTGGCGCTGCGGACCACCTTCGGCTGGCCGGAGAGCGCCTCGATCCTGCATCAGTGTTTGGGGGAAGATCTCGAGGGTCTGCAGGCCCGGCACCCTTTTCTCCCGCGCCCCTCGACGGGGATTCTCGCGGAGTTTGTCTCGAGCGAGGAGGGGACCGGGGTCGTGCACATCGCCCCCGGCCACGGCGAAGAGGATTATCAGGTCGGCCATCTGGGGTACAAGTTGCCGATTCTTTCGCCGGTGGACGGGCAGGGGAAGTTTACGTCGGAGTTTGCCCCTGGCGCGGGCACCCCGGTCTTCAAGGCCAACGCCACCATCATCCAATTATTGAAAGAACGTGGGGCGTTGCTCGGAGAGCCCACCGCCCACCAGCACTCGTACCCCCACTGCTGGCGCTGCAAGCAGCCGATTTTGTTCCGCGCCACCCAGCAATGGTTCCTCGTCGTCGATCACGAGGACCTTCGTGCCCGGGCGAGCCGGGCCATCGACGAGACCATCCGCTTTATTCCCCCCTGGGGGAAAAATCGCATCGGGTCGATGGTGGCGGGCCGGCCCGACTGGTGTTTGTCGCGCCAGCGCGTCTGGGGCGTGCCGATTCCGATCATCTCCTGCGCGGCCTGCGGCAAATCGCTCGTGACCGAGGCGTTCGTGCGGCGGGTCGTGGAGCTGTTCCGGCGCGAGGGAGCCGATGCCTGGTTCGCACAGCCGGCCGAGGCGCTGCTGGGGGAGCCCCCGCGTTGCTGCGCCGCCCCCCGCCCGCAGAAGGAAGAGGACATCATTGACGTCTGGTTTGATTCCGGCGCCAGCCATCACGCGGTGCTCGCGCCGCGGCGAGATCAGGATCTAAAGTTCCCGGCGGATCTCTATCTCGAGGGGAGCGATCAACATCGCGGGTGGTTTCAGACCTCGCTCCTGGTCGCCCTCGGGATCTACCGTCAGCCCCCGTTCTCCGGAGTGCTGACGCACGGGTTCGTCGTGGACGGCGAGGGGCGGAAGATGTCTAAATCCCTCGGCAATGTGATCGCCCCGCAGGAGGTGCTCAAGACCCACGGGGCCGACATTCTGCGGCTCTGGGTGGCCAGCTGCGACTACGCCGAGGACGTGCGGCTCTCCCCGACGATCCTCGAGCAGGCGGCCGAGTCGTACCGGAAGATCCGCAACACGATCCGGTACCTCTTGGGAAATCTCGCCGATTTCGACTCAGCCCAGCATCGCGTGCCGTGGGAGGCGATGACGCCGGTGGACCAGTGGGCGATCTGGCGGACGGCCGAGGTCGTGCGGGAAGCGACCATCGCCTACGACCAGTCAGAATTTCATAAGGTGGTCCGGCTCCTCTCCCAGTTCTGCACCGTGGATCTCTCGAATTTTTATCTCGACGTCTTGAAGGATCGGTTGTATACCTTATCGGTCAACGATCCGCGCCGGCGCTCGGCGCAGACGGCGCTCTACGCGGCGTACGAGGCGCTCGTCACCTTGGCCGCGCCGATTCTTCCGTTCACGACGGACGAGGCCTGGGAGTTGTGCGGGCGCACGACGGACTGTCCGAGTGTGCACCTGGCTGGCTGGGCGCCGATCCGGGCGCGGTCGCAGGAGGCGCTGGGGCAGGTGGCGCCGGCTTTCGCGGAGAGCTGGTCACGTTTTTTCGAGGTGCGTCCGATCGTTCTGAAGGCCCTCGAGGAACAGCGGGCCGCCGGCGTCATCGGCGGGCCGGCGGAGGCGCTCGTGGTGTTGACGGTCCATGAGGCCTCGGTGTGGCAGCGGCTCCAGCCGTTGATGTCCAGCATGGCCGAACTCCTGGTGGTGTCGGCCGTCGAGGGCCGGCAGGCGGCCGGTGAGGGGATGGCTCACGCCGAGGTCCGGCGCGCACCCGGGCAGAAATGTGCACGCTGTTGGCGGTATACTAGTGATGTGGGGCGCTCCGCGGGGCACCCTGACCTCTGCGCGCGCTGCGCGGAGGTCCTGGCAGTCAACGAAGGGATGGCCCGATGACCAAGGCGGATCTGGCGAAGTACAAGAAACTCCTGGTGCAGAAGAAGGAGCGGCTGCAGGCCGAGATGAAGCACTTGGAGAAAGAGGCGCTCCAGTCCCAGCGGGAGGCCTCCGGGGATCTCTCCGGCTACAGCTTCCACATGGCGGACACCGCCACGGACAACTACAATCGCGAGTTCTCGCTCGGGCTGGCGACGAACGCCCAACAGATCCTCTACGAAATTGATGAGGCGTTCAAGCGCGTGATGGAGAAACGGTTCGGCGAATGCCTCACCTGCGGCAAGCCGATCCCGCGCAAGCGCCTGACCGCCGTCCCCTACGCGCGGCTCTGCCTCGCGTGCCAGTCGACCGAGGAGAAACAGCGCGGCTCGGCCGGCCTGATCCTCCCTCCTGAACCGACCCCCTAGCGTGCCTCGGCCGGCCCGCCTCCTGGCGATCACCGCGCTGACCCTGCTCCTCCTCGATCAGGTGACGAAGGCCTGGGCCTTGCGCGCGCTGACGCTCGGCCAGTCGATCCCCGTCGTCCCCGGACTGTTCCATCTAACCCTCGTGAAGAATCCCGGCGTGGCCTTCGGGCTCTTCGCCCGCTGCGGTGGCCTCGTGACGGCGGCGGCGTTCGTCATTGTGGGTGGGATGGTGGCGGTGGCTCTGCGCCCACCGATCAGCCGGGCGCAGGTGCTGGCGGCAGGCCTGATCCTCGGAGGGGCGATCGGCAACGTGGTGGATCGCCTGCGCTTCGGCGGCGTCGTGGATTTCTTCGATTTTCGTGTGTGGCCCGTCTTCAATGTAGCCGACAGCGGGATTACTGTGGGGACAATCCTCTTGGCCTGGTGTTGGTGGAAGGGACGATAGATGCATCCAGTCCTCTGGTCGTGGGGCCCCGTGACGCTCTACACGTACGGCGCGCTGCTGGCGATCGGGGTCATGGCGGCCCTGCAATTAGCCGTGTGGCGGGCTCCCCGTGCCGGCGTGCCGTCTGACCGGATCGTGGATCTTGGCCTGGTCATCCTGATCGGCGGGATTATCGGCGCCCGCGCAGTCTACGTAGCCCAACATTGGCCGACCTATGCCGAGGCCCCGTGGGAAATCCTCCGGCTCGATCATGGCGGGCTCGTCTACTACGGAGGATTCTTCGGCGGCGCGGTGGCCGCGCTCCTCATGATCCGGCGGCTGCGATGGCCCGTCTGGGCGACGCTGGATCTGCTTGTCCCATCGGTGGCGCTGGCGCAGGGGATTGGTCGCCTCGGCTGTTTCTTTAACGGCTGTTGCTACGGGATTTCCACAACCTGCCTGTGGGGAGTGCGATTTCCCGGCGAGGTGGTGGCGCGCCACCCGACGCAGCTGTACGAGGCCGCCGTCCTCTTCATCCTGGTGGGTGTGCTGTTGTGGCGCGCCCGGCGTCTCTGCATTCCCGGCACGCAGGTAGCATGGTATCTCATCGGCTACGGGGCCTGGCGATTCGCGATCGAGTTCTTGCGCGGGGATAATCCGCCGGTCCTCGGTATCTTCACCTTTTCTCAGGTGGTCAGCGTGCCGTTGGTGATCCTCGGGGCGTGGCTCCTCTGGCGCCGTCGCGCCATCGCGCCCAGCCGGTACCCGGCGCCGAATCGAGCGCCGGTACGGCCCTTTGGCCGGCCGTGACCACCCCGATCACGCTACGCGTCCCGCCGGACGCCCCGCCCGAGCGGATTGACCGCTACCTCGTCCGCGCCTGCGCGGCCACCGGCTCGCGCGCGCAGCTCCAGCGATGGATTCACGAAGGTTTCGTCCATCGGAACGATCAGGTGGTGACCCCCTCGACGATCGTGCGGCCGGGCGACCGGCTCACCGTCCTAGTGCCGCCGCCGGCGTTGCCGACGGATCTGGCCCCCGAGCGGATGCCGCTCGAGATCCTCTACGAAGATGACGCACTTCTCGTCCTCAACAAACCGGCGGGGCTCGTCGTCCACCCCGGGGCCGGGCATCTGACCGGGACCCTCGTGCATGGGTTGCTAGCCCATACCACCCAACTCTCCGGCCTGGCCGGCCCCTCGAAGCCGGGCCTCGTCCACCGGTTGGATAAGGACACCTCCGGCGTGATGGTGGTGGCCAAGCAGGATGCGGCCCACCGGGCGCTCGCCCAGCAATTCGAGGCCCGCACTATTCAGCGCACTTACGTGGCCCTCGTGGCCGGCGTCGTCCGCTACGAACATGGCGTCATTACTGCCCCCCTCGGCCGCCACCCGCGCGATCGTCAGCGGATCGCGGTGCAGCCCCCGGGACGGGGCCGCGAAGCGGTGACGCGCTACCGCGTCCTGCGGCGGCTGGCGGGGTGCTGGCCAGCGGGCCGTACCGGCGCTCAGTCTAGCGCCGGGTGCACGCTCCTCGAGCTCTCGCCCCAGACCGGCCGCACGCACCAACTGCGCGTCCACCTGGCGCACCTCGGGCACCCGATTCTTGGCGACCCGAAGTACGGCCGGCGCCCGCGGCTGCCGCGAGAGGAAGCGGCGCCGGGTGCTTCTCCGCGCTCGTCGGGGCCGGCGCGCGCCGACCGCCAGCTCCTGCACGCCGCACGGCTGGGGTTCCTGCATCCCGCGACAGGGGAGCAGGTCGAGTTCGCGGCCCCGTGGCCCGACGCCCTCACCCGGCTCCTCGGGACGCTCGAGAAGGCGGTTGCCAAACGGCGATCGTGAGTGCTATACTGACCACCAGTTTTCTTGAATCCGACTCGAGGAGGATTGTGCATGGCCACTCCGACTGAGCTAGGTGTCAAGCCCCCTGCGGCCAAGAATGCCAAGGGGTTGACGATCGCCCTTCTGCTGATCAGCGTCGTCACCACCTTTGCGGCCGTCACCTTCTACATGGGCCGCTCCGCCGAGCAGGCCAAGCGGCTGTGGGCCGAATCTGAGTTGGAGAAAGTCCTCCGTTTGAAGAGCGCGCTCCAGAAGGAGAAGGACGATCTCCTGAAGTCCAAGACCGAACTCGAGGGAAAAGTCCAAGAGCTCGATGGGAAGGTCACCTCGCTCACGGATCAGGCGAAACAGCTTTCGGACGATCTGGCGGAGGAGAAGCGGGCCTCCACCGCGGCCCGTGATAACGCGGCCATCGCCAAGAAACAGGCGGAGGAGACCCGCGCACGGCTCGAGGCGGAGCGGCGGGAGAAGCTCGCGCTGGCCGATGATGTGGCGAAGGCGAAGCAGGATGCGAAGCGCTTGCAGGAGGAGCTCGGCGCCCTGCGTCAAGCCAAGGAGGCGCTTGAGCGCCGTGTGAAGGAGATGATGGGCGGGGAGGGGACGCCCGAGACGATCGTCGTCACCCCGAAGCCGGAAGCCGCGGGGCCATCGGCCACCGCGCCGGCCGCCCCCCAGGCCCTCCCCACCGGCTCATCGGTCCTCGTCGTCAACCGGGAGTTTAACTTCATCGTCGTCAACCTCGGCGGCAAGGATGGTCTGAAGCCCGGCCAGTTCCTCGAGGTGCTCCACAGCGGCAAGCCGATCGCCAAGGTGCAGGTCGAGCGCGTCTACGACAACATGGCGGCGGCGAATATCCTTCCTGAGTCGAGCAAGGGTGCTATTAAGGAAGGCGACCAGGTCCGACGCCTCTAAGCGACGCCCTGGTCGTATGGCGTCGCTGACCGTTCACCCCGCGGCTCGCCTGCGCGGGACCCTCACTGTTCCCGGCGACAAATCCATCTCGCATCGCGCCCTGATGCTCGGGGCGATCGCCCAAGGCCCCACCACGATCACCGGCTGTCTCGACGCGGAGGATTGCCGCGCCACCCAGGCGGCGTTTGCCACGATGGGCGTCCCGATCGACTGGCGCGGCGACCAGGTGCGGATCAAGGGGCGGGGCCTGCACGGGCTCTCTGCGCCGTCCGGCCCGATTGACTGCGGGAACTCCGGCACCACGATGCGCCTCCTCCTGGGGATTCTCGCCGGCCAGTCGTTTCCTGTCACCCTCACCGGCGACGCCTCGCTCGTCAAGCGCCCGATGGCCCGCGTGACCCATTTGCTGCGCCGCATGGGGGCTCGCATTGACGGACGGAAGGATGCGAATTTCGCGCCGCTCACGGTGCGTGGGGGATCCCTCACGAGTTTCGATCATCAGATGACGGTGCCCAGCGCCCAGGTCAAGTCCGCGCTGTTGTTGGCAGGGTTGTATGCGACGACCGGCGGCGGCATGACGCGCATCGTCGAGTCGGTGCTGACGCGCGATCACACCGAGCGGATGCTGGCGGCGATGGGGGCGGCGATCAGCATCATTGGCGATCTCAAGAACGGCCGGATGATCACAGTCCGAGGCGGCCAGGAGTTGACCGGCCGGGAGCTTCAGATCCCGGGTGATTTCTCGAGCGCCGCCTTTTGGTGGGTGGCGGCCGCGATCGTGCCTGGTTCGGAAGTGACGGTCCATGGCGTGGGGCTCAATCCCACACGCACCGGGCTCCTCGAGGTTTTGCGGACGATGGGGGCCGACGTGACCGTGGAGGAGGCACCCGGACAGGCGTGGGAGCCGCAGGGGACTGTCACGGTGCGGGGAAGCCGGCTGCGGGGGACGACGATCGAGGGGCCGCTCCTGCCGCGGCTCATTGACGAGATCCCGATCCTCATGGTGGCCGCCGCGGCCGCAGAGGGGCGGACAGTGATTCGCGACGCGGCCGAGCTGCGGGTGAAGGAGACCGACCGGATTCACTCGATGGTCTCAAACCTCCAGGCCGTCGGGGCCAGAATCGCCGTCGAGGGGCACACCATCGTGATTGAGGGCCCGACGAAATTCCGTGCCGCCACGGTGCCCAGCTTCGGCGATCACCGCACCGCGATGGCGCTGGCCATCGCCGGTCTGGCGGCTGACGGCCCCGTCACCATCGAGGACACCGCCTGCATCCGCACCTCCTATCCCGGCTTCGCCGACGCCCTCCGCACCCTCACAAAATCCTAGGTTAATCGAACGAATCGTAGTTAAAAATCTTCATCGCCCCTTGATTCTCCCATCGGGTGACAGTATACTTTAGGATATGAACCCCACACGCCTCATCGCGTGGTTCACCCTCCTCACCCTCGCGGTGCCTCCTCCGGCCCATGCGCTCCGCGCCGGCCTCGAGGGCACAACGCAGAAGAAGCTTGCCACAGCCCTCCAGCCCGCCGCACTTACCCCGGCTGGGACGGAGGAGGGCGGTAATGGGCCATCGAGCGTGGCTCGCGCTTTCACAGAACCCCAGCAAGCCCTCGCAAGGATTCAGACGCAGATCGAATTCAGGAAGCAAGAGATGCTTCAGTGGTTTCAAAGGCAGGTCCCTGCAGGTACGGAGCACCCAGATCAAACTCGGGCCTTGGCGCGATTGGATCGGTTGGGAGGCGCTGCGGAGCACCTCCTTGCTCAAGGCGGTACGGACGTCTTTAGATATCCGCTCTTTGCTAGGTATCTCAGCTCCACTCTTGAGCCACTTCTGACGGAGTATGACGCCCCCACCCTCAACTACATTTTGGCTTCTCGGGGGACGTTCTATCTCGATATGTTTCTTGACGGTGCGTTCTCGCGTTCGGCGTCCGAAACGTACTTGAATCTCAGTAGAGAAAGAGATCCCGTTTATTGGGATATTGCTCAGCATTTTTATTACCTCCCTGGGCTGCCCATTGTTGTGGAAGCAGTGACCCCGTACCATAACAGATTCTTTGGAGTGATAGGACATGGCAAGATATCGGCTGAAAGCCGACAACGATTAGCAGAGGCGGCCCGCCTCATCACGCAAAGTGGCTGGACTCACCTGATGCCGGAGACGCTTCAGGCCGTTCGTTCCGTTGAGCCCCTAAAAAATTATGCAGGCGGCGGTCACAGCGGAGAGCATGGTCACATTGCGATTAACGTTGCCCGTCATCCAGTCTGGATCGCGGGTTCAATCGTCCACGAGGGTCGTCACACGCTCAATGTGGCCCGCCGAGAGGCCATCTTTCCCCCATTAGGAAAAGATCCACGGAATGTCTCCGTACAGCATCCCTGGTTTTCAGGTGAACCCGGGAACCAATGGGGGCGTCTTTCCATTCTTTTGGACGAGCTGGATGCGTATGCGGTGTTCGCCCAGTTCTTGCTTCACCTGTGGGATACGATGGGGTTTGATCCCTTGGCACAGTACCCGTTGGTGGATCAAGGGCACCAACTTCCCTCGGTGATTCAGGAGCTTTGGTTGCATCATCAGCGAGCTTTAGAAGCAATCAAGTTGTTGGATCAGTCTTTAGAGACGTATCAGAATCAAGATTTTCAAGGATGGCTCACGGAGTCCAGAGAGCGGTGGAAAGTGTTGATTCCGCAGATCCAAAATCGCTGGATTCAGATGATCGCGATCTTGTTGGCCTCAGATGATGTCGAGACCAGAGGACTGGGGTATACCGCCGTCATGAACGCTTGGTGCGCCTATCCCCAGTATCGGAAAGCCGAAGTGGGTTTGGTCACGCATGCCCTTTCGAAAGAGTCCAACGACGATCTGCTGAAATGGTTTGTCTCATCGGCAGAAGTCGATCTCCCCGCGGCAGTACAAGAAGCTGCGCAGAGGAGGTTGGGCGTCGTTGAGATTCCTTCCGCTCTCTATCTCCGCGCGCCCCAGGCCGGTCGGCCTGCCGGTCAGGCCGGGGCGGAGGAGGGGGCGAGGGCCTTCACCTTCGAGGCGTGGGGGCAGGCCACGGGGTGGGATGCCAGCGCCGTGACGGAAGCGCTCGGGCTAAGGCCCGAGGGAGCCGAAGACCTCCTCTTTATCCCGATCACGAGGCCGGCCACGCTCGATCGGCAGCTCTTGTGGTTGTTACCCGAACCATCGTTGCGTCAAGCAGCCGACCACTGGGCTCGCGTCGTGCCGATTGGTGACGAGACCCTCCGGTGGAACATCGCGCGTCGTCCTTTGGCCATCGAGGCCCAGGCGATGCGCCACGCGGTCATCTGGGCGTTGGCCGACAGCGCCCTGGCGCTGAACGGCCAGCATGCCCCGGTGGTGCGCTTCTCGCGCCCCGAGGAGATTATCACCGATGAGGGCCAGGTTGGTGTGGATCTTACCTCTCAACTCTTGCTCTCTGAGCAGGACGCCTTCCGCGACCGGACGATCTATTGGGTGCCGGGCTCCGCCCAGCTCCTGACCCTCACGATCAATGGTCACGAGGCCACGGGCTACCTCTTCTATTCGGCGTAGTCCCGCTTCCCCGACACCCTCTGCACCCTGGCCAAAAATCGTTGACAGGGACGGGGCCGTCGTCATCGAACCCACCTCGATTGACGCGCGGTTCTGCGCCGTGGTATCGTAGGGACGTGTCCGAGGAGGAGGGCCTCATGGAGTTGGCGGCGGTGCTCGACGAAGCAGTCACGCGGATCGTGGCGCAATGCCATCCTGAAAAAATCATCCTGTTCGGATCGAGGGCCAGAGGGCCGGGCGGGGCGGCGAGCGATCTCGATTTGATGGTGGTGACGGCAGGACGCGAATCTAAGCGACAGCAGACGGTCGCTTTGTACCGAGCGCTTCGTGATCTCGGCGTGCCGAAAGATATCGTCGTGATTCGCCCGGAGGAGTTCGAGCGGACGCGCGATCTCGTGGGCACCCTCGTCTATCCGGCGGTTCGCGAGGGTCGGGTGTTATATGACTGTGCCGCCTGATGTGGAGGTCCTGGCCCGCGGCTGGCTGACGAAGGCCTCGAACGATCTGAAGAACGCGGAACACACGCTCACGCTGCCCGATGGCGACTGCCCATTTGATACCGTCTGTTTCCATGCCCAGCAGTGCGCTGAAAAATCCCTCAAGGCGTTCCTGACGTGGCATGGCGTCGCCTTCCAACGGATTCATGATTTAAGCGAGCTGCTCCGCCTCTGTACGATGGCGCCTGACCTGGCGCGCGAGCTCAATGGCCTTGAAGAGCTCATGCCGTATGCGGTTGAGGCCCGGTACCCTGGGGAGTGGGAATCTATCGGTCGAGCGGAGGCCCAGCGGGCTGTCACCCTGGCTCGACAGGTACGGGACGCCATCCAGGAACGAATCCCTCCAGCCAAAAGTCGTTGACAGGGCCCGCCGGGTGGCCTATACTAACCCCCATTCCACGCCAGCCAGAGGGATTCCTCGCCACCGCGCATGTCTGAGGCAAATGGAATGAATAGCGTCGGCCGTCAGGCCGTCAATGCCGTCCTGGGGATGTTCTCCAATGATATGGGGATCGACCTGGGGACCGCCACCACCCTCGTCTACGTCAAGGGCCACGGGATTGTGCTCTGCGAGCCCTCCGTCGTCGCCATCCAAAAGGCCACCAACGAGGTGGTCGCCGTCGGCGCCGAGGCCAAGCGCATGCTCGGCCGCACCCCCGGCTCCATCCAAGCCATTCGCCCGATGAAGGACGGCGTCATTGCCGACTTCGAAATCACCGAGGCGATGCTCCGCTACTTCATCAAGAAGATCCACAACCACCGCGTGATGGTCCGCCCGCGCATGGTGATCGCGATCCCCTCCGGCATCACCGAGGTGGAGAAGCGGGCCGTCCGCGACTCGGCGCTGCATGCCGGCGCGCGCGAGGTGCACCTCATCGAGGAGCCGGTGGCCGCGGCGATCGGCGTGGGCCTCCCCATCCAGGAGCCGTCGGGGAATATGATCGTGGACATCGGCGGCGGCACCACGGAAATGGCCGTCATCTCCCTCTCCGACACCGTCTTCTCCAAATCCATCCGGATCGGCGGCGACGAGATGGACGAGGCCATCATCCAGCACCTCAAGAAAACCTACAACCTCATGATCGGCGAGCGCACCGCCGAGGAGATCAAGGTCAAGATCGGGTCGGCCTATCCCCTCGAGCAAGAGTTGACGATGGAGGTGCGCGGGCGGGATCTCGTGGCGGGCCTGCCGAAGATGGTGACCATCTCTTCGGAGGAGGTGCGCGAGGCGTTGGCCGAGCCCCTCTCGCAGATCGTTGAGGCAGTCCGGCTGACCCTCGAGAAGACGCCGCCGGAGCTCTCGGCCGACTTGATCGAGCGCGGGATTGTCATGGCGGGCGGCGGGTCGCTCCTCAAAGGAGTAGACAAGCTCCTGGCCGAGGAGACCGGGCTGCCGGTGCACCTGGCGGATGATCCGATCACCGCGGTCGCACTCGGGACCGGCGTCGTCCTCAGCGAGATGAAGTACCTGCGCAACGTGACGGTCCACTCCGGCGTCCGCGCCAGCAGTGAATTGTCGTAAGCCACTGCGCGCCTAACCCCGCGTAGGGGAGAGCCGTGCCGCACCTCCGGACGATCGCTGTCATTGTCATTCTCGTGGCCGCGCCGCTCTGGCTGGCCCACGGCCCCACCTCGTCGGGCAGTCAGTGGCGCCTCGCCGGACTCTCCATCCTCGCTCATCCGCTCCGCACCGTGCATGCCGTCGGGCAGCAGGCGCTCGGCTGGTTGGCCTGGCCGCGCCTCCAGCGGGAGAATGCCGACCTGCGCCGCGCAGCACTCGCCCAACGGCACGACACAGTCCAAGCCGAAGAACTCCGTCAGGAAGTGGATCGCCTCCGCCGTCTCCTCCATCTCAAGCAGGCCTACGAGCGCCCCACCGTCGCGGCCCAAGTCATCGGGCGCGACGCCACCGCCTGGTTTCACACGCTGCTGATTGACCAGGGCCGTGAGGATGGCGTGATCGAGGGCTCGATCGCCGTCGTCGAGGGCGGGCTCGTCGGGGCCGTCTTCGAGAGCAGCCCGTCGGCGGCGCGGGTGGTGCTGCTCACCGATCCGCGATTCCGCACTGCCGCGCTCGTCCAGCGGAGCCGGGCCCAGGGAGTGCTGATGGGCACGGTACAAGGGCGATGCTATCTCGCCTACTTGGCCACTTCGGATGCTGCCCAAGTCGGGGATCTGGTCGTCACCTCTGGGATGGGCGGCATCCCTCGCGGGCTCGTGGTCGGCCGGGTGGCCCGCGTCGAGCGGGATCCCAGCGGATTGTATTGGCAGGCGCAGGTGACTCCGGCCGTGGATTCGAACACGCTCGAGTTGTTGCTATGTCTATTGTAAAGCGCCTCGGGTGGTGGGCCATGATCGCCGGCTTGTGGCTCGCGGCGCTCTGGCGCATCCCCTCGTTGCCGGGGCCGTGGGGCGTGCCCGACGGGTTACTGATCGCCGTTCTCGCCTGGGCGTTACTCCCGCGACGCGCTCCCGCTGGGGCGGCCCCTTTGTGGATGGGCACGATCCTCGGGATGCTCAAGGATGTGGCGAGCGGTGGCCCCTTCGGCCTCTGGACGGCGATCTTCGCGGTCACCGCTTGGGTGGCGCGCGAGGCCTCGCGCTCGATTGAACAGGATCACCCGCTGACGCAGGGGGCGTGGGTGGCGGTGTTCGCTGCGGGGACGACGCTGGTCTACGCGACCTTCTTGGCGCTGCGAGGTGACGGCGGCGTGGCGGGAGCTCTGCTCTGGTATTTTCTGATGCCCTCCGCGCTCGCGACGGCGGTGGTGAGTCTCGGCCTCTTTCCGATCCTCCGTCGCCTCCTCGCCCCGTCCTAGACCATGCGCCTCGCGTGGGTGGCCCGCGGGTTCTACGTAGCATTGGCCGGTCTCGTCGGGGCCCTCGTCATCATGCAGCTTATCCTCGGACCCTCCTACCGGTTGGCGGCTGAACACAACCGCATTCGCCTCATCCCCATGTTGGCCGTCCGCGGCAGTGTCCTCGATCGGCATGGCGCGTCGATGGCGGAGGATCGCCTGAGCTTTAATCTGGGGGTCGTCCCGCAGGAGGTTCGGGACCTGGACGGCCTGTGGGAGAAATTGGCCGCCCAACTCCACGTGCCGCCGGCCCAGCTCCAACGCGCCTATCGCCGCGGCTACACGGCCCCCTTCGCCCCGATCGTGGTGGCTAGAAACCTCGAGCCCGCCGCGGCCTTCGCCTTCGAGTCAAACCGTCTGGACTGGCCGGGGGTAGTCGTGCTGCCGGCCCCGCAGCGGCACTATCCCCTGGGCGCGGCGTCGGGCCCGGTCCTCGGCTACCTCGGACTGGTTACTCCCGAGCAGTTCAAAACGCTCAAGCCCTACGGGTACACCCTGCGCGATTGGGTGGGGAAGTCCGGGGTGGAGCAGTTGTATGACGCGGCGCTGCGCGGCGTGAATGGTGGGGTCCAGGTGGAAGTGGATCACCGCGGCCGGCTCGTGCGCCAGCTCGGGCTCAAAGTGCCGGTCCGAGGGAAAGATCTCGCGGTAACCCTGGATGCGGCGCTGCAACAGCACTGCTACCGGTTGCTCGCCGGCCGGCGCGGTGCGATCGTCGTGATGGACCTGGCCACCGGAGAATTGTGGGCGGTCGTCAGCAGTCCGGGGTGCGACTCGGAGGCGTTCGTCGATCCGGATCGCGATGAGGAGGTTATTGGCTATTTGCAGGACTCCGATCGCCCACTCTTTAATCGGGCGGTGGCCGGCGCGGTGCCGCCGGGATCGGTGTTCAAGGTGGTGACCGCCTACGCGGGATTCGCTCAGCACACCGAGAATGAGACCACCACCTTCACCTGCCCGGGCAGTTTCCGTCTCGGCAAGGCGACCTTCGATTGTTGGTATGCGGACGGCCACGGGCCGCAAACTGTCGTGGAGGCCCTGACACATTCCTGCAACGTGTTCTTTTATCAGTGGGGATTGCGGGCCGGCCCCGAGGCGATCGCCGCCGCGGCGCGCCAATTCGGATTTGGCCAGCCGACGCGGGTCGACCTGGCCGGGGAGGTGGCGGGGGTCGTCCCGGAGCCATCGTGGAAGCAGAAGCGGGAGTCCCAGCCCTGGTACCGCGGCGAGACCGCCAACCTGGCGATCGGCCAGGGGTCCCTCCTCGTGACACCGATGCAGGTGTTGATGATGATGGCGGCGGCCGCTCGGGATGGTCAGGTGCCGCAGCCGCATCTCCTGCGCGAGATTGGTGGGCATGTTGTTGAGCCCCCCCCGGTCAGCCGCCTGCCGCTCGATCATCATGCCCTGACCGTCATTCGGACGGGGTTGGATGCGGTGGTCAACGCGGAGACAGGGACCGGACGGTTGGCCCGCGCCCCCGGCGTGACGGTCGCCGGAAAAACCGGGACCGCTCAGGCGGGACATGACTTGCCGCACGCCTGGTTCTGCGGCTACGCCCCGGTCAAGCAGCCGCGCATGGCGGTGGTCGTCTTCGTCGAGCACGGCGGCAAGGGCGGGGAGGTGGCCGGCGGCATCGCCGGCCAGATTTTCGAAGCGCTCGCGGCGGCCGGAACGCTGACCTCATGAGCACCCGGCGCGGAACTGAGCGCCGGTACGGCCCTCTGGCCAGCACGCGGCGGTTATGGCGGGGGCTCGATCGCCCACTCCTTTGGACGACGATCCTCTTGCTGGCGTTGGGGCTGGCCGTCCTTTACAGCGCCTCGTACCAGCGGGGACTCGAGATGGGCACGAGTTTCGTCGGGAAGCAAGTGGCCTGGCTGGCACTGGGGTTGGCGATCGCGATGCTCCTGATGCTCGTGGATTATCATCGGTGGCTCGAAGGGGCCTACCTCTTGTATGGACTCAATCTCCTCTTGCTGGGGCTCGTGCTGGCGGCCGGGGAGACGCGGGGTGGGGCCCAGCGGTGGTTGGCGGCCGGCCCGCTGACATTCCAGCCCTCGGAGCTGGCGAAGGTCTCGACCGTGCTGGTGCTGGCCCGGTATCTCGGGGAGCATCGGGATGGGCCGCGCCGCTGGGGCTCCCTCGTCGTGCCGGGCCTCATCGTGCTGCTGCCGATGCTGATGATTCTCAAGGAACCGAATCTCGGCACGGCCACGCTGTTTCTCCCGATCGCGGCGGCGATGCTGTTCGTCTGGGGGATCCCGGCCCGGATGCTCTGGACGCTGGTGGGCCTGGCCGTCGTGGCCGTCCCGCTCGGCTGGCATCTGCTCCATGACTACCAGCGGGCACGGCTCTTGGTCTTCATCAATCCGAATCTCGATCCGCTCGGCGCCGGCTACACCGTCCTGCAGTCCAAAATCGCCATTGGCTCGGGCCTGCTCTGGGGCCGTGGCTGGTTTGCCGGTACGCAGAATCAGCTCAACTTTCTTCCGGAGCGGCATACCGATTTCATCTTCTCCGTGGTGGGGGAGGAGTGGGGGTTCCTGGGTGCGACCGCCCTGTTGGGCCTGTACGCGTTCCTCCTGCACCGAGGGTTCCGCATCGCGGCCGAGAGTCGCGACCCCTTTGGTCAACTCGTTGTGACAGGCCTCATGACGATGATTGGCGGCCACGTCCTGATCAATGTGGGAATGACCTTGGGACTCATGCCGGTCGTGGGGCTGCCGCTGCCCTTCATGAGCTACGGGGGGTCGTGGCTGCTCACTTGCCTGGTGGCGATGGGGATGGTCTTCTCGGTCGGGATGCGCCGGCCGGGCTTTGGGTAAAATTGACTTTTTTGTCGCGCGCCGGGTATACTTGGCCCAGGGTGCATAGATGACCGGTTCACGAATCGACATGAATCAGCTCCTCCGCCTAATGGTGGAGCGTGGCGCTTCAGATCTCCACATGAGCGCGGGGTCCATCCCCTGTCTCCGGGTGGATGAGCTCCTCATTCCGTTGGACAGCGGGCGGCTCTCGGCGGACGACGCCAAGCAGTTGGCCTATGGACTTCTGACCCCCCAGCAGATTGAGAAGTTTGAGCGGGAGAAAGAGCTCGACATGTCGTTCGGCGTCGAGGGTTTGGGCCGGTTCCGCGTGAACGTCTTCTACCAGCGAGGCACGGTGAGTTTGGCCATCCGGATGCTGCCGCTGGCCGTGCGGACCTTTGCCGACTGCGGTCTCCCGGAAAAGACAGTGGTGGACCTGTGCCGCCGCCCCAAGGGGTTGGTGCTGGTGACGGGGGCCACCGGCTCGGGGAAGTCCACGACGCTGGCGGCCATGGTCGGGTGGATCAACCGCGAGCGCCAGTGCCACATCGTCACGATTGAAGACCCGATCGAGTACGTCCACGAGAATATCAAAGCAATCATTGACCAGCGCGAAGTCGGCACGGACACCCGCTCCTTTGCGAACGCGCTCAAGCATGTCTTGCGGCAGGATCCGAATGTGATTCTGATCGGCGAGATGCGAGACCTCGAAACAATCGAGGCCGCCCTCACGATCGCGGAGACCGGCCACCTCGTGTTCGCCACCCTGCATACCTCTGATGCGGCGCAAACCATCAATCGGATCGTGGACGTCTTCCCGGCCCATCAGCAACAACAGGTGCGGGTCCAACTCTCGTTCGTGCTGCTCGGGGCTCTGGCCCAACAGCTGATTCCGAAGGCCTCGGGAGCCGGCCGGGCGTTGGGCATCGAGGTGTTGATCGCCACCCCGGCGATCCGCTCCATGATTCGCGAAGGGAAGACCCACCAAGTGTACTCCGTGATCCAGACCGGTCACCGGGAGGGGATGCGGACCATGAACCAATCCCTCGCCGACCTGTACACCAAGAAGTTGATTACGTACGACGAGGCCCTGGGCCGCTCGTCCGATCCCGACGAGCTCCTACGCCTCATGCAACGCTAGTTTTCCTTCGCCGTCCAGCCCTTCGTGTAAGTTCTTACGCCACCTCACTTTATTCATCATTTATCAAAGATTTGCATTAAGTAGCACAAGTCAGCCATACTTACCAGTAGAGGAACTTATGGATCGCCTACTGACCATTGATGAGGTTGCGGACTACATGCAGGTGAGCCGATTTACCGTCTACCGGCTGGCGAAAGACCGTGCCATCCCGGCCACGAAAATCGGCCGTCAATGGCGGTTTCAGAAAGAGGAGATCGACCGATGGGTCAAACACCCGTTCCGAAGCCCGCGCCACTAAGCTCCCGGCTCATCGCCGGCCAGCGTCCGTCGCTGTTGCCTCGGGGCGTCCGGGAGAAGCTCGTGGTCGCCTTCAGTCTCATGTCCATCATTCCGCTGCTGGTGTTGGGCTATGTGGTGATGAACTATGTCTTTCCTCATCTGGATCTGGGGTGGGATCTCCTGACTGTGCTGGCCCTGGCGCTGTTGCTGGCTCTCCTGGGGCACGCGGTGGCCAAGGGATTAGTGATGCCGGTGGTGAAGCTGGCCTCGGAGGCGCAAGAGATCGCCGGGGGAGACTACCAACGGGAAGTGGATACCGAAGCCCCGGATGAGATCGGGGCGATCGGGATCGCCCTGAATCAGATCACGCAGCGGGTGCGGGACAACATGTCCCAGTTGCGTGATTATGGGGAACAGACGAAGCGGTTGAATCTCGAAATCAACCGGCGCATCCTCACCCTCTCCCATTTGCTGCAGGTCAGCAACCTCATTACCCAATCGGCGAAGCTCGAGGAGATCCGCACGTTCATTCTGGAGCGGTTGACCCAGTTAGAGGAGGCCGAGTGCAACTGCTTGCTCGAGCCGACCGAGGATGGGAAGGCGTTCGTCGTGGTGGCCGCGGTCTGCGCGGACCCGGCCCGGGCCCAGGCGCTCTTGGGGACCCAGGTGGCCGCCCCGTGGTTGCTGCGAGCGCTCCAGCAGGCGAAGACGCTGGTGCTGGATGCCGGCGCCACGCCCCGTGAGCGGGAGATGGTCGAGCAGGTATTCGAGATGACGAACGTCGTCTGCCAGCCGCTCGTCTCCATGGGGCGCGGCATCGGCCTGCTCGTCTCGGCCAACCGCACCGCGGACTTCACCTTTACCTCGGATACCCTGGAGCTCCTGCACGTGTTCGCCAAGCAGATGGCCATCGCGATCGAGAACGATCTGCTGACCAAGCGGGCGGAGGAGTTGAAGGTAGTGGATGAACTCACCGGCCTCTACAACGCCCAGTACATGCGCACGCGTCTCGATGAGGAGCTGCGGCGGGCGATGCGTTACCACCGCCCCTGTTCGCTAGTCTTGCTTAATGCGGACCACTTCCGGCAATTCCAGGAACTGTATGGCGGGTTGGCGACCGAGAGCGCCCTGCGCCAGTTGGCCACGCTGATCAAAGCGCAGGTGACGGAGGTGGACCGGGTGGGCCGGATGGGGCCGGACGAATTTGCCATCATCCTTCCCGAGCGGAACAAGCGGGAGGCGATCGACCTGGCCCAAACGATCTGTCAGCGGGTCGCCCAGCATCCGTTCATGAACGGCGCGCAGCGGGTGTCGCGGCCGCTCACGGTCTCTGGCGGGATCAGCGAGAACCCGATTGACGGGGCGACCGCCGAACAATTGTGGGCCAAGGCGGCGGAGTTCCTCAAGGTGGCCAAGCTCCAGGGAAAGAACCAAGTGGTCGCGCAGTAGCGAGGATGCAGGCATGGGCACGCCGCGGCGAGTGATTCATAAGCAGATCGGCCAACTCCTCCTGGAGCGGAAGGCGATTACCCAGGCGCAGCTGGACGAGGCCCTGAAGCTCCAGCAGGCGAAGGGGGGCTTGCTGGGACAGCTCCTCGTCACGCTGGGCTATACCACGGAGGAGGCGGTGGCGCAAGCCGTCACCACGCAGTACGGCTTCCCCTATTTGCCGCTCAAAAACTATGCGATTGATGGGGAGGTGCTCCGGCTCATCCCGGAGAATGTGGCGCGCCAATACTACTTGGTGCCCGTTGATCGGGTGGGGGAGACGCTCACGGTGGCCATGGCCGACCCGTTGAACGTCAGCGCCGTGGAAGATCTTGAAATGCTCAGTCACTGTTCCGTTCAGGTGTTCGTGGCCACGATCAGCGATGTGGCCGAGGCGATTCAGCGCTACTACGGAGACCACCATGCCTAAGCCCCTCGCGCCCGGGGTGGTGGCCACGAAGGGGATCAAAGAACGCTTGGTCGAAGCGCTGACGAGCCAGGGGGTGCTGACCCCGGCCGATTTGGAGCGAGCTTTGACTCTCCAACGAGAGCGTGGAGGCAGTCTCAGCCAGGTGCTGACGGAGTTGAAGCTCGTCGATCCGCGCGTTCTGGCCGGCACGCTCAGCCGTGTCCTGCGCATCCCCATGATGAGCTTATCCAAGATGGAGCTCGATCCGGAGTTGGCGAAGGTGATTTCCCGGAAGCTCGCGCTCCACTACCAAATCGTTCCGGTCTCGCACCTCGGCAACCAGCTGACCGTCGCGATGGCCGACCCGATGAACATTTTGGCATTCGACCACCTCGGCCAGACGACCGGCCTCACACTCGCCCCCGTCATCACCACGCGTGAGGAAATCCACGATGCCCTCCAGCGGCTCTATGGCTCGGCCATCACGGAGACGCTGGAGACGCTTGAGGGACGGCAGGGCTCGGGGGGGCAGATGGAGATCATCGCGGATACCATGCCGGGGGGGCCGCAGGAGCCGCTGGAGGATTTGATCCGCTTGACTCAAGAGGTCCCAGTGGTGAAAGTCACCAATGCCATCTTGAGCCACGGCGTGGCCCTCAAGGCCAGCGATATTCTCATTGAACCATTTGAAAACCGCCTGCGCATCCGCTACCGGGTGGATGGGATGTTCCGGGAGGGGGAGTCGCCGCCGCCGGCTATGCACACCGGCATTGTCTCCCGCCTGAAGGTGATGGCGACCCTCAACATTGCGGAACACCGGCTCCCGCAGGATGGCCGGATCAAGTTTGGCGTGGCCGGCCGGGATGTGGATTTCCGCGTGTCGGTCATCCCCTCCTATTATGGCGAGAAAGTCTGCCTGCGCGTGCTCGACAAGTCGCAGGCGATGCTGGACATTGACCGGCTCGGATTCGATCCGGAGCCGCTGGCGGTGCTGAAGGCAGGCATGACCCATCCCCATGGCATGGTGTTGATCACCGGGCCGACGGGCTCGGGCAAGACCACGACGCTCTACAGTCTCCTGCGGTTGGTGGACCGGCCGGAGCGGAACCTGGTGACCGTCGAAGATCCAATCGAGTACGATCTGCCGGGGGTCAACCAGGTGGCGGTCCACGGGGAGATCGGGCTGACCTTCGCCGCGGCGCTCCGCGCGATTCTGCGACAGGATCCGAATGTCATCATGGTCGGCGAGATCCGCGACAGCGAGACGGCCGACATCGCGGTCAAGGCGGCCTTGACCGGGCACCTGGTGCTCTCCACCCTGCATACGAATGACGCGCTCGGCGCGGTCGCCCGACTGGCGAATATGGGCATCCAACCCTATCTGATTGCCTCCTCCGTGCTCCTCGTCGGCGCCCAGCGTCTGCCGCGGCGAGTCTGCCCCAACTGTCGTCAGCCGATCCACCCGTCGAAAGAATTAATGGAGCAGCTGGCCCTGCCACCGGATGGTACTTACTTTAAGGGCCGCGGCTGCGCGCGGTGTCGCGGGACCGGGTTAGCGGGTCGGATCGGCCTGCTCGAGGCGGTCCCGATCAGTCCGCGCCTGCGCCGCTTGATCGTCGAGGGAGCGTCTGCTGTGGTGCTCCGCGCAACCGCCTGTGCGGAGGGCGTCCGCTCCTTGCGGGACTATGCGGTGGCGAAAGTGGCGGCGGGGATCATCCCGTTGGAAGAAGTGGCCCGTACCACGGTGGGCTCCCAGGATTGATATGCAGATCAAAACCTCGTTCCGACAACGCCTCCTCGATCTCCTCGTCGAGCGCCACCATCTGGACCGCGCGCGGCTCGAGGCGGTGCTGCGGTCGCCGAAGGCTCGGACCCGCAGCGTCGGCCAACTCTTGCTTGATGAAGGGTTGGTGTCGCAGGCGGGATTCATCGAGACCTTGGCCCACGGGTTGCAGCTGCCGCCCATTACCCTCTCGAAGATGCAGTTGGACCCCGCCTTGGCCGCCATCGTGCCGGAGCGGTTGGCCCGCCGGCACCAGGTCGTGCCGGTCTCGCAGATGGGGAAGAGCTTGACCGTGGCGATGGCGGATCCGCTGAACATCTTGACGTTGGATGATCTCGCCCTGTTGACGGGGCGGGAGATCACCCCGGTGATTGCCTCCCCCCAGGAGATCGAGGAGGCGATTCGGCAGCTCTACCAGCCGGCGGCGAAAGAGAAACCTGACGCCGAGACCGAGTCCCCGCCCGGCGAGGCGCCATCGGGCAATGGAGCCCCCACGGACGACGCGGTGGATCTAAGCGCTCTCGGGATGGCCGGTCGACGGGCCCCGATCGTGCAAGTGGTGGATCTGATGATCGTCGAAGCCCTCAAGACGCGGGCCAGCGACATCCACGTTGAGCCGTATGAAGCGGACATCCGAGTCCGCTATCGGATTGATGGGAATCTGGTGGAAGCGTTTCGTCTGCCCAAGCGATACCAAAATGCCATCACGACCCGTCTGAAGATCATGGCGAAATTGGATATCACTGACAATCGGCTCCCCCAGGATGGCCGGTTTAAAGTCCGGCTCGACCGTCGGGAAGTGGATTTTCGTGTCTCAGTCCTCCCGATCAGTTGCGGCAACAAAGTGGTGTTGCGGGTGCTCGACAAAGCCACGTTGGCGGTCGGGCTCGATCAGCTAGGGCTTCTCCCGGAATCGTTGGCCGCGTTTCAGAAGGCCCTGAGTCGGCCGTATGGGATGCTCCTCATGACCGGGCCCACCGGCAGCGGAAAATCCACCACGCTCTATTCTATCTTGACCCAGCTGAACGAACCAAGCCGCAATCTCCTCACCGTGGAGGATCCTGTGGAGTATCAGTTGGAAGGGGTGACCCAGGTGCAGGTGAATCCCGAGATCGGCCTGACGTTTTCCTCGGCGCTCAGGACGTTCCTCCGCCAGGCCCCCGACGTCGTGCTGGTGGGTGAGATCCGTGACGGCGAGACCGCCGACATCGCCATCAAGGCCTCCTTGACCGGCCAGATCGTCCTCTCCACCTTGCATACCAACGATGCCCCCAGCGCGATTGCCCGTTTGATTGATATCGGCGTGGATCCGTTCCTGCTGGCCTCCAGCCTCATCTTCGTCGCGGCGCAGCGGCTCTGCCGGCAACTCTGCCCACAGTGTCGCGTCCCCGATGAGACGGTGAAGGCCGCCGATCTGGCGGCGTGGGGGGTGACGCTGCCGCCGGGCACGCGCCTCTATCGCGGCAAGGGGTGTCCCCATTGCCGCAACACGGGGTTCCGCGGGCGCTTCGCGATTCTGGAAGCGATGCTGATTGACGATGGGATTCGGGAAATGATCTTGGCGAGACACCCGTCCGATGAGATCAAGGCCTATGCCGCAGCGCATGGGATGCGCACCCTGCGGCAGGAGGGGCTCGTCCATGTCGCGGCGGGGCGGACCTCTCTGGCGGAGGTCGTGCGCGTGACGAGCCAGGAGTAGCGCGATGCCCCTCTTTACGTACGTGGCGAAGACCTCCGACGGGCGGACCGTCACCGGAACCCTCGAGGCGTCGGTGGAGAAGGCCGTGCTGGAGGCCCTCCATCAGCGAGGACTCGTCGTGGTACGGGTCGGCCGTCCCACTATCTCCCAGCCGCGCCCGGGGCGCGTCCGGCTGGACGATCTCGCGATTTTCGCTCGCCAGCTGGCGACCCTCGTGGATGCCGGCATCCCGATCGTCGGGGGGCTGGAAGCCGTGGCGGACCAGATGGAGAATAAGACCCTGCGTGACGTGGTGCGGCAGGCGAAGGCAGCTGTTGAGGGGGGGACCAACCTGACCGTCGCGATCGCCAAGCAGAGCACCATCTTCTCTCCGTTGTTTGTGAGCATGGTCAAGGCCGGGGAGGCCAGCGGGCACTTGGCGGAGGTGCTCCAGCGTCTGGCGACCTACCTCGAGAAGAGCGCGGCGCTCCAGCGGAAGGTCAAATCCGCCTGCGTCTATCCGGCCATCGTGATCGCGATGGCGGTGCTGATCACCACGCTCCTGATGCTCAACGTGATCCCCGCGTTCAAAGAGATCTTCACGAGCCTCAATGTCGAGCTCCCGCTGCCGACCCGTATCCTCATCGCCGTGAGCGATTGCATGGTGAAGGGATTCATCCCGGGGCTGGGCGTACTGTTCCTCGGCACCGTCCTGGCTCGTCGGGCGCTGAAGACCGTGGCGGGCCAGCGCTGGCGCGACCGGCTCCTCCTGCGGCTGATGCTCATCGGTCCGATTGTGCGGAAAGTCGCCGTGGCGAAGTTTGCCCGCACCCTCTCCACGCTCATCAGGAGCGGCGTCGAAATCCTGGCCGCGCTGGAAATTGTCTCGGAGACCGCTGGCAATCAGATCGTGGCCGACGCCGTGTTGCAAGCCCGGACCTCGATCCGGGAAGGGGAAAATATTGCCGGGCCGTTGACCGCCAGCGGGGTGTTTCCCCCCATGGTGGTTCGCATGATCGCGGTCGGGGAGCAGACCGGCCGGTTGGAGGATATGCTCACGAAGGTGGCGGAGTTCTATGAAGAGCAGGTGGATACCGCGGTGAGCGGGTTGACGAGCGCGATTGAACCGATTATCATTGCGGTCCTGGGCGTCGTGGTGGGGTCGATCGTCCTCTCGATCTTCCTCCCGATCTTCAAGCTGACCCAGGCGCTGAGCGCCCATTAATGGGACCGCTGGCTGGGAGATTTTGGCCCCAGGGCGGGGCGGCCATTGGGTATACTTGCAGGTGGAGGGGGACGTGCCTCCAAGGGAAACAGGTATTCTGTATCCATCAGTGAGTGAACGAGCAGGAGGGAAGACCAATGCGTGTTCATACTCGTACTCGCGCAGCGGGTTTTACCCTCGTGGAGATTATGATTGTCGTCGCCATCATTGCGTTGATTGCGGCCATTGCGATCCCGAATTTCCTTCGGGCGCGGGTCAATGCGAATGAGTCGTCGGCGATTGCCTCCATGCGGGTGTTGATTGGTGCGGCAGAAAGTTTCCGGTCGAACCAGACGCCGAATACCTATCCGGCGAACCTGGCCGCGCTGAACGCGGCTAACCCACCGTATATCGATGCGGTGCTCTCGGGTGGGACGAAGCAAGGGTATACCTTTACCTACACGTTCCAGACGGCGAATACCTACACGTTGGCCGCGGCCCCGGTGACGGCAAACGTCACGGGTGTCCGAGGATTCTTCGTGGATCAAACAGGTGTGATCCGAGTGGCCAACCCGGCTCCGGCAACCGCCGCGAGCCCGGCGCTCGATTAACGCGCCACGGGACGATTCCCAACACGCGGGGGCGGTGGGACCACCACCGCCCCCGTTTTGTGGGATCCGATGAGACGGCGAATGGTCCGCCCGCGACGCGGGTTTACGTTGCTGGAGATCACGATCGTGGTCAGCATCATTGCGTTGCTGACCGCCTTCGCGGTGCCCAGCTATCTGCGGAGCCGGATCAACAGCGCCGAAACGTCAGCCATCGCTTCTTGCCGGACGATCAACGTCGGTTGCCAATCGTTCTACGGGGCGAATCCGGCGCGGGCCTACCCTGCGAATTTGGCTGACTTGACGGCGACCAACCCCCCGTACTTGGATGCGATCTTGGGTGGGGGGACGAAGCAAGGATACCAGTTCGTCTACACACAACTGGATGCACAGCACTTCGAGGTCCGAGGATCGCCGGTGACCCCCGGGGTGACCGGCGCGCGATTCTTTTATGTGGATCAGACCGGCGTCGTGCGGGTCAATGCCAATGGCCTGGCGGGACCGGCCGATCCTCCCGTGGAGTGAGGGGACTGTGTGATGACTCGGCGCGCGGGATTCACCTTGGCCGAACTGATGGTGGCGGTGATGGTGTTTACGATCGGCGCAGTCGCGCTGATGGGGGTGTACCTGAGCGTCTCGCAGATGGCCGAGTCGAGCCGGAATCTGGCCCGGGCCATGGCGGATGCCCGGGTGGTGCTCGAGGGAATCCGGGAGAGTTCCACGGCCGGCCTGCCCGCGGTGACGGCCACCAACTGGACCACCTGGGCGGCGAACGGCGGCCTCACCTCTTTGAACAACGAATCGGTGACCGTGACCTATGCCAACCCGGCGGCCGACCCGCTGGCCGTCACGGTCCAGGTGAATTGGCAGGAACGGGGTCGGGCCCGTTCGGCCTCGGTGGCGACCTTGGTGACACGGAGGTGACCGGTGACCCGTGGAGTGCGACGTCATCAGCAGGCCGGCTTCTCCTTCGTGGAGCTCATGGTAGTGACGGGCATCATGGCACTTGTCTCCGGGATGCTGGTGGTGGCTCTGCGGATGGGCCAGCAGTCCTGGCAAGTGGAGCAGGCCCGCATGACCGTCTCCATGGAGCTCCGGCGGGGTCTGGACGCCATGAGTCGAGAGCTGGCCTCCTCGCAGAGCGGACAGCTGGTCGGCGTGCCGGCCGATGGGACCTGGTACACGAGTCTCACGTTCCGGGTGCCGCAGGATTTGAATGGTGACGGCACCGTGTTGGACGCGAATGGCGCGCTCGAGTGGTCTCCCCCGGTCGTCTATGCGTTGGGGGGCACGGGCGGCACGCAAATCCTCCGGATCCAGAATAACGCCACCCGCGTCTTGGCCAATGGCGCGACCACGCTCCGGTTCCGTCGGCAAGCGGCCACCCCGAACATCCTGGAGATTTCCATGACGGTCCTGCGGGGGGTCAACACCGGCGATTTTACGAACCAAGGGACCTTGAATACACAGGTCCGCCTGCGGAACTGAGAGGAGAAGATCACGATGCGGAGCCATCGCGGACGTCGCGCGGACGATGGGTTCGTGCTGATCGCCTTGTCGTTGGTGTTGGTGACGTTGATCCTCTTCAGCGGAGCCCTCGTGGCGCATGCGGCGGCGGAGTTGCAGAGCGCCCAACGGTCCCAGGCCTCGCTCCAAGCGCTCTACATGGCCGAGGGGGGCGTGGATCAAGCCATCGTTCAGTTGCGGCAAAACTCGAGCTGGCCCGGTGGGTCGGGATCTCTGGGATCCTCCAATACCTATACCGTCTCGATCCAAGCCCTCGCCGGCAATCGCCAGCGCCTCACCGTCCAAGGCTCCAGCCCATTGTTCCAGGGTACGGTCTCCCGCTCCATCGAAGTCATTGTCCGCTCCACGCCGACCCCGTTGTTCCCCTTCGCGATGTTCGGCAATCAGTCCGTGGAGATGAGCGGGAATGCACAAACCGATAGTTATGATTCGTCGCTCGGGCCCTATGCGCCGGGGACGGCGGGCACTGCGGGCGACGTGGGGACCAACGCCGTGGCGTCCGGCAGTGTCAATCTCAGCGGCAACGCTAGGGTCAAAGGGAACGTCACGGTAGGTCCCGGGGGGAATCCGAACGCGGTCATCCAGCTCAGCGACAACGCGACGATCACCGGGACGCGCGCCAGTGCGTCGACGGCCACGCCGTTACCGCCGGTCACGATCCCTGGGGGGGTGACGAACCGAGGCACGCTCCAGGTGGGCGGGAACAGTACGGTGACGTTGCCAGGCGGGACCTATTGGTACAACCAGATCAAGATTGATGGGAATGGCCGACTTAATTTCACGGGCCCCGCCACCCTCTATGTCTCCGGATCACTCAAGATCACGGGGAATGGGACTGCCACCGCCGGGAACAGGCCGCCGAATCTGACCGTGTACATCGCCGGACACGATGAAATAGAGGTGAGCGGCAACGGGATTCTGTACGGTGCCGTGTATGCCCCCCAGTCCGAGGTCGAAGTGAAAGGGAACGGCGTGTTGTTTGGTGCCATGATCGGACGAGAGGTTGATAACAAAGGGAATGGGATCGTGCATTACGATCAGGCCCTGCGACAGGCCGGGGGTGGGACCGGGAATCAAGTGCAAGTCCTCTCCTGGCAGGATCTCTCGTAAGACTTGGATTGCCTGACCCACTAGGGTACAATCTCCCTAGTGCCTACACGACTCCTCGCACAGTGGGAGGGGCTGACGACCCGCTGGCCCGTCTTGGCCAAGCTCGTCGGAGGATCGTCCCTCTCAGTCGGTCTGGATCTCGGTTCCACCTCCGTCAAAGCCGTCGCCCTGACCCAGACCGCCACCGGACTGGCCCTGGCCGGCTCCTCGGTCCTCCCGTTGCCCCCCAACGCCGATCGCGCCCAGCGTCTTCAGGTGATCCGTCAGCTGTTCCAGGCGGTGAATGGCTCGCAGGGGCGGGTGGTGGCGGCGGTCGGGGGGCCGGGCGCGATGCTGCGGTGGGTCACCTTGCCGAAGATGACCCCGCAGGAACTCAGCGCCAGTCTGGCGTTCGAGGCGGAGAAGCATATTCCCTTGAAGCTCGACGAGGTCTTTCTGGATTCCGCCATCCTCGGCGATCGCCCAGGCGGGCAAATGGAGGTGCTCTTGGCCGCGGCCCGCAAGGAGTTGGTCGCGGCCCAGGTCGAGTTGCTCGAGGCGGCCGAGATCCCGCTGGCCGTCATGGACCTGGAATCCGTGGCCCTCGCGAATGCGTGGGCTCTCAGCGCGCCTCCGGCGGGCCAGATTGTCGGCCTGCTCCATGTGGGGGCTCGCGCCACCATCGTGGATATCGTCAGCGGCCCCCAGTTACAATTCAGTCGGGAGGTCCCCCTCGGCGGCCATGCCTTCACCCAGGCGATCGCCGAGGGCCTCCAGCTTGACGCCTCGCACGCCGAGGCGCTACAATGCGACCCAGGAGCACGCGCCGCGGAGGTGCGCACGGCGCTCCAGTCCTGCTGGGCGGAGTGGTGGTCGCAGTGCCGGGCCTCCTGTGATTTTTACGAAAATCAGTTTGGTCATGCGGTGGAGCGGCTGGTGATGACGGGGGGAGCAGCTCACGTGGCCGGATTCCGCGAGTGGGCGCAGGAGACGTCGGGTCTCCCGACGGAGATCGGGAATCCCCTAGCGGGCCTGGCCTCAACCGGCGCGGCGCCCGCAGGTCCCGAGGCCGCCCTGGCGATCGCGGTGGGGTTGGCGGTGCGAGGCCGTGACCGATGATTCGGATCAATCTGTTGCCGCCGGAGCGCCGCCGCGCGTCCCCGGGCGTGCGGTTCGACCTCCCCTGGCGGACGATCGGTCTGAGCAGTCTCGCCCTGTTGGGCATCTACTCGGGCTGGCTCCTGATCGCGACGGGCGTGCAGGCCCACATCGCCGCGCGCCTGTCGGCCGAGTGGAACGCGTTGCAACCGCAGCGGGCTCAGTTGGAGACAACCCAAGAGACGCTACGTGCTCTGCAGGAGCGGGCCAGAGTCGTCCAAATGATGAAGGCCCCCGCGACTCAATGGGCCCCGCGGCTTAACGCGTTGTCAGATGCCCTCGTGGCCCAACTCTGGTTCACCTCCCTGACCTTCGGCCCGCCTGAGGAACCCCCGCGCCCGCCGGTCCCGGCCAAAGGGGCCCGGCCCGCCCCCGTCGTCTCCGCCGCCCCGGTGCTGCTCGTGAGTGGGAGCGCCCTCGTGACGGCGGACCAGGCGGCGGCTCCCGTCAGCCGGTATCTCCAGCGACTCAAGGACTCCTCAGGGTTCGCCCGGATGTTCCGGGACATGGAATTGAAGGATGTCCAGCATCATCAGGTGGGCCAAGAGGATGTCAGTGATTTTGTGATGGTCCTGTACCCGACGGGGCTCTAAGCGGTGACCCTCCCGCGGCTGACCCCGGCCCAGGCCCGGTCACTGGCGATCCGAGGCGCCGGCGCCGTCGGCCTGGTGCTCTGGATCGGGCTGGTGGTCCTGCCGCAGCAACGGGCGCTGGCCGACCGGAGCGCGACGGTGCGCACGCGGCAGGGGCAGTTGGCGGAGGTGCGGCGCGGAATCGCCCAGCGACCGGCCATGGAGGCGGAGGTCGCGCGCCTGGCGCAGGCATACCGCGTGCCGGGCCAGGTGCCGCCGGTCGAAGAGCAGCTGCCGGGATTGCTGAAGGTGATTACGGAGACGGCTAAGACCACGCAGGTCGCCTTGCTGGTGCTCAGACCGAAGGCCGACTTGGGCGTGATTGCTCAGAAGGCGGGCGGGTACGTAGAAGTTCCGCTGGAGATTTCAGCCTCGGGCGGGTACCATGAGTTAGGGGCATTTCTGGATGGGCTGGAGCAATCCCCCGCCTTGCTGTTTCGTGTCGAACGATTGGGGATCCAGCCCGATCCCAAAGATCTCTGGCATCATCGCGCCACGTTCATGGTACGGTTGTACCTGGCGGCTCCCGCACCACGGAAGCCGTCGTGAAGATGCTCCGGGGGCTCACGGTGCTCGCGATGGTGCTGGCCGTGGAAGCCGCGGTGGCAGAGGCCGCGTATCAGGCGCATGGCAAGCGCGACCCCTTCGTGCCGCTCTTGACAGCCAGCGGTCAGCGGATCCACCCGCCCGGCGGAGATGAGGAGGCAGCGGCTGGGGTGCCCAGCGTCGCCTTGCAGGGGATTGTGTATGACCCGAAGACCGACTCGTACGCGATTCTGAACGGCCGGGTGATGCGCCTCGGCGAGACGATTGATGGGATCACGGTGACGGCCATCACGCCGACGATGGTGACGGTGATGATCAATGGCCAGCCACACCAGCTAACGGTGCAGACGTCGACGACAGAGGAGACGACGACCAAGCCATGACCTTGACACGAACCCTCGCCGTGATGGGAATCCTGACCGGCGTCGCCCTCGGCGGCCGCCTGTGGGCGGAGGAGGCGGTCTCGGAGATGCCCGCGGACAAGGCCCCCCTCCAGGTGGCCCAGGTGCAGGCCCCGGACGTTGCGGCGCCGGATGCCGGCCTCGTCTCGCTGAATTTCCGGGACGCCGAGCTCAGCGTGGTCCTCGAGGCGCTCGCGCGCAAGGCCAAGATCAACATCGTCGCCGGCAAAGAGGTGGTCGGTACCGTCTCGATCTCGCTGCAGAATGTCTCGTGGGAGCAGGCCCTCGACGCCATTACGAAGACCTACGGGTACGGCTACGAGAAAGAAGACAATGTAATCCTGGTGACGACGCTCGAGGAGCTCAAAGCCCGACGGGAAAAGGTGAAGGATCTCGTCGCGATCGAGCCGGTGATCACCAAAGTGATCCAGTTGAAGTATCTCGACGCCGCGGATGTCAAAAAATTCCTGGAGCCGCAGCTGACGGGTCAGGGGAAGATTTCCGTGCTGGAGATTACCGGGCAAAAGGGGTGGTCGTTCGGGACGACCCAGGCTGGGACCACGGCGACCGGAACCTCTTCAGAGCCGCAGCGGAAAGCACGAGAGGGTGCCCGGTCGAAAGCGATTGTCATCACCGACACCCCGACGACGGTGGACCGTTTGGAGAGAGTGTTAGCTAAGATTGATGTTATGCCCAAACAGATTTTGATTGAGGCGCGCGTGATGGAAGTCAGCCGGAATCTCCTCCGGGATATCAATCCAGGATTGACGACGGGGTCTACCGCCGGCAGCACCAGCTTGACGATGCGGACCCAGCCGGCAGAGAAGGTGGGCCCTGGCAACACCAGCGCGGAGTTTGCGGCGTCCCAAGCCCCTACGGCGTACACCCCCTCGATCTTCACCCCTTTGACGAGCGGGTTGACGGCGGAGATTGCCGGCGGACAGTTCTTCTATCAGAAGCTGTTGGGAACGCAGTTTGCGGCGCTGGTCAAGTTCCTTGAGGAGGATGTGCGGACCAACACGTTGTCCGCGCCCCACATTCTGACGCTCAGCGGTCAAGAGGCGCGCATTTTGGTGGGGACCAAGTATCCGATCCTGCAAACGCAGGTATCGGGGACCACCAGCACCACCACCACCACCACGTTGGCGTACTATCAAGATATCGGGATCGAGATGTTTGTGGTGCCCCAGATCGCGGGTGATCGGCACATTGACATGATCATCCACCCGGTCGTCTCGTCGAGGACCGGGACCGTGGGGTCGAATGCCTATCCAGTCTTGGATGTTCGGGAAACCGAGACCCAAGTGGTCATCGGGGACGGCGATACGGTCGTCATCGGCGGGCTCTTGAAAGATGTCAAATCGAAGTCACGCATCGGGTGGCCCTGGTTGAGCAAGATCCCGGTGCTGGACTTGCTCTTCTCGCGGTCGACCACCGATCTGGCGAAGATTGATCTGCTGATCTTCATCACCGCCAAGATCCTCGATCCGGGGACCCTTTCGCCGGAGGAGCTGGAGCGTCTCCAGCATCCGTCAGAGACGGCCCCGGCCCGACCGCGCTCGACCCCTGCTGCGCCTGCCTCGTCCCCCACGCCGTCTTCGACGGCCAACCACGGGTTTCTCCGCCGACAATCCTAAGCCGCGGGCGTTGATGCTCCCCCGTTGATGTGGAGCGCAACCGCCTCGCGAGACAGTGTGTTCAACCAAGGAGAGCAGCATGACACGTTGGATCCTGAGCGCCGTGCTCTGCGCGGCGATCACGGTGGCGGCCGCAGGCTATGCCACCGCCCAGTACGACTATCAGCCGTCCGCCTCGGAGAAGGCGCACACCGCCTCGACCAGTGAGAGTTTCGAGCGCGCGGTCGACCTGTCGCGATTTCGCAAGGGCAATTACGAATGGGATACGCAAGAATACCTCAGAAGCGGGTTCCTGGCGCTGCATGCTGAACATCTGCAGCTCCTGAAGGAGCTGGCGGCGCTTCGGGCCGAGGTCCAGCAATTGTCGGCCGAGGTGCGCCGACGGTCAGGAGCCGGGTCATGATGGGGCGATTTCGTCGGCGACCCCGGCCGGTCGGGAGCGGACCATCGCCGCACCACCAGGGGCCGGGGCCCGGCGGCGGGCACTCGGAGGGTGGCGGGGTGGAAGGGGCGAAGGGGAGCAAAGAGATCCTGATCAATTCCGAGCCGATGGAGACGCGGCTCGCGATCCTGTCGGGGGGCCAGCTCGAGGAATTCTTCGTCGAGCGGACGGCTCAGGCCCCGCTCGTGGGCAACGTCTACAAGGGGCGGGTCAATTCCGTGGTGCCCGGGATCCGCGCGGCCTTCGTGGACCTGGGAATCGGCAAGAACGGGTTCCTCTACCTGACGGATATCGTCAATCCCAGCCCCGAGTTGTCGGAGCACGTCCAATTGGAATCGCCGACCGGGACGCCGCCGGCCCCGCCGATCGCTCCGGAACAGCAGCCGAGGATTCAAGATCTCGTCCGCGTGGGGCAGGAGCTCCTCGTCCAGGTGGTCAAGGAGCCGCTGGGGACCAAGGGGCCGCGGTTGACGACGCACCTGTCGCTGCCGGGCCGGTTTATGGTGCTCATGCCGATGGACAACCACTTCGGCATCTCCAAACGGATTGACGACCCGAAGGAGCGGGACCGGCTGCGCCAGCTGATCAAGGAGCTCAACCCGCCGAGCGATCTGGGGATCATCATCCGGACGGCGGCCGGCGGCGCGGAGCAGAAGCACCTCCACCGCGACCTGCGGTTCCTCCTCTCGCTCTGGCAGCGAATCAAGGCCCGCTCGATGCATGCGCGGGCCCCGGCCCTCATCCATGAGGAGTACGACGTCGTGCTCCGCACGGTGCGGGACATGCTCAGCGACGAGGTGAAGAAGGTGGTCATCGACGCGCGCGACGAGTTCCGGAAGATCCACCGGTTCCTCTGCCAGACGGAGCCGCATCTGCGCGACAAGATCGAGTGGTATCAGGGGGAGGTGCCGCTCCTGGAGCACCGGGGCCTCGAGGCGGAGATCGAGCGGATCTTCAACCGGAAGGTGGAGCTCCCCAGCGGCGGCTACTGCATCATCGAGCAGACCGAGAGTCTCGTTGCCATCGACGTGAACTCCGGCAAGTTCACCGGCCGGCGCAATCTCGAGGAGACAGCCTTCGTCACGAACATGGAGGCGGCGGCGGAGCTGGCCAAGCAGATCCGGCTGCGGGATCTGGGCGGGATCATTATTTTCGATTTTATCGACATGGCCTCCCAGTCGCACCGGCAGAAGGTCTACAACATTTTGCAGACCGCCCTCCGGCGGGACCGAGCCAAGACGAACATCATCTTCATCTCGGAGTTCGGGTTGGTGGAGATGACCCGGCAGCGGATCCGCAAGAGCCTGGAGAGCGTCTCGTTCCAGGAGTGCCCCTACTGCCACGGGCGCGGGTCGGTGCGTTCGGCACTGACCGGGGCGATCAACGCCCTCCGGCAGGCGAAGCGGCTCTTCCAGAAGCAGCACTGCCGGGAGGTGGAGCTCATCGTCCATCCGGACATCGCGGCCCGGCTGCAGCAGGAGGATCGCGCCGCGGTCCAGCAGTTGGAGCGGCAGATGCACGGGCGGGTGCGGATCAAGGCGGAGTCCGGGATCCACTTGGAGGAGGTCAAGGCCATTCCAGTGAGTGGAGGGGCTTGACAGCACGAGGTAAGGGGGGTATCATACAGGTTTCTATGACTGAGACACCGTTTCCCTATGCCATTGTGGAGACCGGCGGCAAGCAGTATGTCGCCCGGGCAGGAGCCCTCCTGACCATTGAGAAGCTGGCCGGCGAAGCCGGGGCGGAGATCGCCCTCGACCGGGTCTTGGCCGTGCATGATGGCCAGCGGCTGACCGTCGGCCACCCGATTGTAACGGGGGCGCAGGTGGTTGGCTCGATTGTCGCCCAGACGCGGGCGCCGAAGGTGGTCTCCTATAAGTACAAGCGCCGCGAGGGGTTCCATTGGAAGAAGGGCCATCGGCAGTCCGTGACGAAATTCAAAGTGCTCAACGTGGTGACCGGCCATGGCCAGTAAAAAGGGGATGGGGTCCACCCGCAACGGGCGGGATTCCAATCCACAGTACCTTGGCGTCAAGCGGTACGGCGGGCAGTTGGTGACCGCCGGCAGCATCTTGGTGCGCCAGCGCGGCACCCGGTTCTTTCCGGGGCCGAATGTCGGCCGCGGCCGGGATGACACCTTGTTCGCCCTCATCGACGGCATCGTCGCCTTCCCCAAACCCAGGATCATCAGCGTCCAGCCGGCATGAGGCCGCAAGGCCGCACGCCGACCTTCGTCGACCACACCGTCCTCCTCTGCAGCGCGGGCCGCGGCGGCCACGGCTGCCGCAGCTACTACCGTGACCTCTGGATGCGCCATCCGCGCGCGGATGGGGGTGACGGCGGCCCCGGCGGCGACATCCTCCTCTACGTTGATCCCAATGTGCCCACCCTCCTGGATCTTGCCTATCGCAAACATCTGATGGCTGGCCACGGCGGCCATGGGAGCTCCAAACGTCAGCGCGGGGCCACCGGTGAGGAATGCCGCGCCCCGGTGCCGCCGGGCACGCTCGTCTACGACGAGGGGACCGGCGAGCTCCTGCGTGACTTGGCGCAGCCCGGTGAGGAGGTGGTCGTGGCGCGCGGTGGGCGCGGCGGCCTCGGCAATTCGCACCAGCGGGAGATCACAAAAGGAGAGCCCGGCGAGGAATGCCGCGTCCGGCTAGAGCTCAAGCTCGTCGCAGACGTCGGCATCATCGGCTTGCCGAACGCCGGCAAATCCACCCTGCTGGGCGCGATCTCGGCGGCCCGTCCTCGCGTCGCGGCCTTTCCCTTTACGACGCTCACGCCGGCGCTGGGCATGGTGACCCTGCCGGCACCCGGCGCCAGACTGAGCGCCGGTACGGCCCTCGGGCCAGCCCGCGGCCGGGCGACCGAGGGGGTGCGCTGTGTCGCGGTGGATGTGCCGGGGTTGATCGAGGGGGCCTCGCACGGCCGGGGGCTGGGCCTCGACTTTCTGCGGCACATCGAGCGGACGCGCGTGCTGCTGCACGTCCTGGACATGGCCGGCAGCGAGGGGCGCGATCCGCTCGAGGATTTCCGCGTGCTCAACCAGGAACTGGCGCAGTACAATACCGACGTGGCCGCCAAACCACAGCTGATCGTCGCCAATAAGATGGATCTGCCTGGCGCGAAGGCACAGCTGGCGCGGTTCAAGCGCGCCGTCAAGCGGCCGATCGTTGCGGTAGCGGCGAAGACGCCCGAGGGGATTCCACAGCTCCTGAAGGCCGTCGGCACCTTGTTACGCAAACGTGGAGCGTCCGCGTGAACGTCTTGAAGAGTGCCAAACGCATCGTTGTGAAGGTGGGGACCTCGGTGCTCACCGAGCGCGGCGGCGATCAGCTCTCACCGGCGCGCGTGGAGGCGATTGCCAAGCAGATCGGGCGGATTCATCGAGCAAGCCGGGAAGTCATCGTCGTCACCTCCGGCGCGATCGCGGCGGGTATGCATGTTCTTGGATATAAGGCTCGCCCGAAAGACCTCCACAACTTGCAGGCGGCGTCCGCCGTCGGACAATGGCGCTTGATGGCGCTCTACGAGCAGGCCTTCAAGCGCCATGGATTTCACGCGGCGCAGCTCTTGCTCACCAAGGATGATTTGGAAGACCGCCGAAAGCTGAACGTGAAAGCCACACTGGACACGTTGCTCCACGCCGGCATCATCCCCGTCATCAACGAGAATGACTCGGTCTCCACCGAGGAGATCCGCGTGGGGGATAACGATCGATTGGCGGCGTATGTGGCGGCGTTGGCCGACGCGCAAGCGATCGTTATCTGGACCGATGACGGATTTCGTAATGACCAGTGGGAGATCGTGCCCCACGTATCCAGAGCGGACCTCCCGCTCGCTAAGAGCTGGGCGAAAGGTACGAACAAGGCGACCTCAGCCGGTGGGATGCAGACCAAAGTGGAGGCCGCGGATTTTGCGACGGCTCGTGGCATTCAGCTCGTGATTGCTAACGCAGGCGGGAGCTACACGTTGAGCCAGATTGTGTTGGACGGGAAAAATCCTGGGACGGTGTTTACCCCATGAACACGGTGACGTCCACGGTCATGAAGATCGCCCGGCAGGCCAAGGCCTCAACGCCGGCATTGCGCGGGCTCCCCACCGCCGTGAAGAATCGCGCCCTGCGGCAGATGGCGGCGGCTCTGGTGCGGGCGACCCCCGCGATCCTGGCGGCGAACGCCCGGGACATGGCGGCCGCGCGCGCGAAGGGCCAGCGGCTGCGGCGAGCGGTGGCCGCACCACGGCCCTCTGGCCAGTCGGCGGCGCTCCTCGATCGCTTGCTGTTGACCAGGGCGCGGGTCCGGGAGATGGCGGAGGGATTGCACGCGATCGCGCGATTGCCTGACCCGGTCGGCCAGGTGATTCGCAAGTGGCGGCGGCCCAACGGACTGACGATCGCGAAGATCCGCGTGCCGATCGGGGTGATCGGGATTATCTACGAGGCGCGGCCGAACGTTACGGCCGACTGCGTGGGACTCTGCCTGAAATCGGGGAACGCGGTGGTGTTGCGGGGCGGCAGCGAGGCCGCGCAGTCCAACCGGGCGATTCATCGCGCGCTCGAGGCCGCTGCTCGACGATCGGGCGTGCCGGCCAGGGCGTTGCAACTCATCCCGATCACGGATCGCCGCGCGGTGGATGCGCTCCTCTCGCTCACCGGGCTGGTGGATCTCGTGATCCCCCGCGGCGGGGAGAGTTTGATCCGGTCCGTCGTGGCGAAGGCCAAGGTCCCGGTCATCAAGCAGTACAAGGGGGTCTGCCACACCTACGTGGATGCGGCGGCCGATCCCGCGATGGCCCGTCGGATCTGCTACAACGCGAAGGTCCAGCGGCCCGGCGTCTGCAACGCGATGGAGACGCTGCTCGTGCATCGGCGGATTGCCCACAGCTTCCTGCCCGCGATGGCCCGGCAGTACCTGGCCGCCGGCGTGGAGTTGCGCGGCGATGCCGAGACCCGGCGAGTGTTAAAGGGGTTGCCGGTTCGGCCGGCCACCGAGGCCGACTGGCCGACGGAATATCTCGACCTCATCCTCTCTGTGAAAGTGGTGAACTCCTTGGACGAAGCGATCGCCCATATCCAGCGCTACGGCTCGAATCACTCGGAGGCGATCGTCACGCGCGATCGCGCGGCCGCCGCGCGGTTTCTTCGGGAGATTGACGCGGCCTGCCTCTACGTGAACGCCTCGACGCGTTTCACCGACGGCGGCCAGTTTGGGCTCGGGGCCGAGATCGGCGTCTCCACGGACAAATTGCATGCGCGCGGCCCGATGGGACTGGAGGAGTTGACCACCTACACCTATCGCGTGCTGGGCACCGGCCAGATTCGCCCGTGAAGATCGGAGTCCTGGGCGGAACGTTTAACCCGGTGCACAACGGGCATCTGCTGGTGGCCGAGGGGGCGCGGCGGGCGCTTGGTTTGGATCGGGTACTCTGGATTCCGGCGAAGCTGCCGCCGCACAAACCGGTGGAGGGCCACATCGCTCCCGAGGATCGGTGCCGGATGGTGGAACTCGCGATTGCCGGGCGGCCCGAGTGGGCGCTGTCACGGATCGAGCTGGACCGGCCGGGCCCCTCTTACACCGTTGACACCCTGCGACAACTGACGCGCGAGCAACCGGGCACCACCTGGTATTGCCTCATCGGATCCGACATCGTCCCGGAGCTGCCGACTTGGCGGGCGATTGAGGAGGCGATGACGCTCGCCACCTTCGTGGCTGTGCCGAGGCCTGGAGTCCCGGCGGCCGCCCCGTGGCCGGCGCGCGTCCAGCGCCTGGAGGTCCCGACGGTGGATTGCTCCTCCTCCACGATTCGGCAGCGCCTCGGCTCTCGCCAGCCCGTGGATGAGCTAGTTCCCCCGGCCGTGGCCGACTACATTCGCACACACCATCTGTACACCGCATGAGCATTTCCGTCCTGGCCGCGAGTCTCCTCTTACTCCTGGTCCTCTCCGCCTTTTTCGCGCTGGCGGAGACGTCGCTGATGGCCCTCTCGCGCATCCGTCTCCGTCATCTCGTGGCCCAGGGCCGGCGCCGCGCCCGGATCATTCACGGACTCGTGAGCCGCCTCGACCACTTGCTGGCGACGCTGGTCTTGGGGAATACGTTCGTCAACATCGCCTTCTCGAGCGTGGCGACCGTCCTCTGCGTGACCATGCTCGGACTGCGGCGCGGCGTGATCGTGGCCAGCGTGGGGGCGACGGCGATCGTTCTCTTGTTCGGCGAGATCACGCCGAAGATCGCCGCCGCGCAGTACCCGGAGCGGATCGCGCTCTGGGTGGCCCCGTTCGTGCGAGTCTGTGTCTGGATCTTAGGGCCGCTGGTCACCGTGATCACGCGGGTGAGCCGCGCGCTCCTCCGCCTGACCGGCCTGCACCTGACCGCCCGTTCCCCGCTCATCACGGAAGAAGAGATTCGCCTGATGATCGAGGTGGGGAAGGAGGAGGGGGTCCTGGGGGAGCAGGAGCGCCAGATGCTCCATCGGATCTTCGAGTTCGGGGACACGAAGGTGGGGGAGGTAATGGTGGCCCGGGAGCAGATGGCGATGGTCTCCGACCGGGCGACGCATGACCAGGTGCTCGATATCCTGATGGAGGAAGGGTATTCCCGCGTGCCCGTCTACCATGGCGACGACCCCAGCCGCATCATCGGCGTGATCCACGCGCACGACATCCTGCATCTCTGGCGCAACCAACAGTTGATCGCGATCCCCGACCTGATTCGCCCCGTCTATGCCGTGCCGCCGGAGACGCGCGTGAGCGATCTCCTGCGGGAGTTTCAGCACCGGAAAACGCAGATTGCGATGGTCACGGACCCACAGGGCCGGGTGTTGGGGATGGCGACCCTCGAAGATCTCGTCGAGGAGATCGTCGGAGAGCTCGCGTAGCGTGGCCCGGCTTGACAAGGGGGCGGAGGGCGTGTTACACTCCGCCGCGATGCTTGGGACGAATCCCACCGATCGTAGAAGCGCATAAGGAGACCCTGATGGACGCCTACTGCGTCAAGTGCAAGAAGAAGACCGAAATGAACGACGCGCAGTCCGTCACCATGAAGAACGGGCGCAAGGCCATGAAGGGCAAGTGCCCGACCTGCGGGACTGGTCTCTACCGCATCCTCGGCAAGTGACAGGTCGCGTCGCCCGACTGTCGGGATTCCCGCCGCGTTGACCTTCACCACTCGGCAGAAGGCGCTGCGGATCGCCCGGACGGCCCTCGACAGCAAAGCCGACGACCTCGTCATCCTCGATCTTCGGAAGCGCTCCGCCACCTTTGACTACTTCGTGGTCTGTACCGCGACGTCGCAGCGGCGCAGCCAGGCCGTGGCCGATGCCATCGAAGAATCCTTGGAGACGCTCGGCGCGCGGCTCGCCCACAAAGAGGGCTACGCCGACGGCGGATGGGTCCTCCTCGACTACGGCAGTGTCGTCGGCCATATCTTCGCCCCGGAGTTGCGGACCTTCTACCGGCTCGAGCGGCTCTGGGCCGATGCCCCGCGCGTGACGGTCCCGGCCGGAGCGGCCGTGGCCCGGCGTTCGTAGTTCCCGCACACGCATCTATGACGACTCCGATGACCCTAGATCAGGCATTGCGCCAGGCCCTTCGGGAGGCCGTCGAGGCCCTCGGGGTGCCGCTTGACCAACTCGCCACGCTCCCGCTCACTTGGGAACTCCCGCGGATCCAGGCCCACGGGGATCTGGCCGCGAGTGTCGCGATGCCGCTCGCCAAGATTCAGCGGCGCCCGCCGCTCGAGATCGCGACCGCGTTGGCTGGGCATCTGGAGCAACGGCTGGCGGCCGCCGGGCTCCGCGACCGCGTCGACCGCCTCGAGGTGAAGCCCCCCGGGTTCGTCAATCTGATCCTCAGTCATCGCGCCCTCACCGATACCTTGACGCAGATCCTGACCGAGCGCGAGCAGTATGGACGCGCCACCGTCGGGCAGGGGACGAAGGTGCAAGTCGAATTCGTCAGCGCCAATCCGACGGGGCCGCTCTCCGTAGCGCACGGGCGGCAGGCGGCGGTGGGCGACGCATTGGCGCGGCTGCTCGCCTTCTGTGGATACGAGGTGACCCGCGAATATTACTTGAATGATGAGGGGCGGCAGATCGAGCGGCTTGGCGAGTCCCTGCTGGCGCGCTACCTGGAGGCGCTCGGCCAGCCCAGCCAATTGCCCGAGGAGGGCTACAAGGGGGTTTACCTGCGGGACATCGCGGCGCAGGTGGTCCGGCAGGAGGGGGCGCGGTGGAGCGCGGCGACGCCGGAACGAGCCGCCTGGTTCAGCGCCTACGCGGCGCGGGCGATCCTCGACATCATCAAACAGGAGCTGGCGGATTTCAGCGTCCGGTTCGATGTGTGGTATAGCCAGAAGTCCTTGCGGGAATCTGGCAAGCAGGACGAGGCCCTCGAGCTGTTGAAGACCCAGGGCTACTTGTACGAGCAGGAGGGGGCCTGGTGGCTAAAGTCCACCGCCTTCGGCGACGACAAGGATCGCGTCGTCATCCGCTCCGATGGGCGCCCCACCTACATCGCGGCGGACATCGCCTACCACCGGGAGAAATATCGCCGAGGGTTTCAGCGCATCATTAATCTGTGGGGGCCGGACCACCACGGCTACATTCCCCGGATGCTTGCGGCGATCCAAGCGATGGGACATCCGAAGGAATCACTCACCGTCCTGATCGTCCAGCTCTGCACCCTGCGCCGCGGCACCGAGGTGGTGCCGATGTCCACCCGCGAGGGAGAATTCGTCACACTGCGGCAGGTGATGGAAGAGGTGGGCCGCGACGCGGCGCGCTTCTTCTTCCTCATGCGCACCGTCGAGAGCCATCTGGACTTTGATTTGGAGCTGGCGAAGAAGGCGGCCCCGGAGAATCCCGTCTACTACATTCAATATGCTCACGCCCGGATCGCGCGGCTAATGGAGCTGCCGCAGGCACAGCAGGGCACCCGGTCAGCCACCTGGGAGGCGGCCCGTCTGACTCAGCCCGAGGAGCTCCAGCTGCTCCGGCGCCTGCGCGAGTTCCCGGCGGCCGTCCAGAGCGCGGCGCACCAGCTCGAGCCGCAGGGGATCACGCGTTACCTGTTGTCGTTGGCCGGCGACTTCCACAAGTTCTACGATCTCCACCGGGTCGTTACCGAGGATCAGCCCCTTACGCAGGCGCGCTTGGCGTTGGTTGAGGGGACGCGTCTCGTCTTGGCCACCGGGCTCGGGTTGCTCGGCGTCTCGGCTCCCACCACGATGTAACGCCGCGGTCCGCCCATGGCTGCCGGCGCTGTCACCCTGACCCTCTACCGAGGGCAGACCATTGATCCCACGGAGTTTGGCCGCCGGCTGACCGCGGCGGGCTATCGTCGGGTCGCGCGGGTCGGCGACCCCGGCGATTGGGCCCGGCGCGGTGGCCTGCTCGACTGCTTCCCCGAGGGGTTCGAAGCCCCGATCCGCATCGAGTGGGACGGCGATGTCGTCCACGGCCTCCACAGCGTTGACCTTGAGACGGGCGAGCCGTGCTTCGATCACCAGAGCGTGCTCCTGCTTCCGGTCCAGGGGCTCCGGCACCACCGTCTCCGGACCGCCGGCCCGGCCCTCCTCGGCGAAACCGCCCCGATCAACCGGTTCGTGGACGTCGAGGTGGGCGACCTCGTGGTGCACGTGACGCACGGGATCGCCCGCTACTGCGGGTTGAAGAAAGCGCGCGCCGGCGCGCACCTCGTGGATCACGTGGTCCTCGAATACGCCGGCGGGGATCGTCTCTACCTCCCGGTGGCGGAGCTCCACCTCATTCAGAAATATCTCGGGTTCGAGGGCTACCGGCCGGCCCTCTCACGACTCGGCACCAAACAGTGGGAGCGGATCAAGGGACGGGCGCGCGAGGGGGCGCGGGCGGTGGCATTGCAGCTGCTGGCCTTGCAGGCGACGCGGATGAGCCGCCCCGGCTACGCGTTCCGGCCGGATGTCGACTGGCAGCGGGAGCTCGAAGCGGCGTTCCCCTACCCGGAGACCGAGGGGCAGCGGCGGGCCGCGGTCGAAGTCAAGCAGGACATGGAGGCGCCGCGCCCGATGGACCGCCTCCTCTGTGGCGATGTCGGCTACGGGAAAACCGAAGTGGCCCTCCGCGCCGCCTTCAAGGCCTGCATGGATGACCGGCAGGTGGCGTTGCTCTGTCCGACGACGATTTTAGCGGAGCAGCATGCGGCCACCTTCCGCCAGCGATTGGAGCGGTTCCCGCTGACGGTCCAGATGCTCTCCCGCTTCCAGACGGCCTCGGCGCAAGCCGCGATCGTCCGAGGATTAAAGACCGGGCAGGTGGATATTGTGATCGGCACGCACCGGCTCCTCTCTCCCGATGTGGCGTTTCACGACCTGGGACTGGTGATTGTGGATGAAGAGCAGCGGTTCGGCGTGCGCCACAAGGAGCGGCTCAAGGGATTGCGCGAGGTGGTGGATGTGCTGACGCTGACGGCCACCCCGATCCCCCGCACCCTCTCGATGGCGCTCATGGGGGCCAAGGCGATCTCCGTCATTGATACGCCGCCAGCCCAGCGGTTGGCTGTCAAGACGGTGGTGACCGAGGGGCACGACGAGGTGTTGCGCGAGGCGCTCGCCCGGGAGCTGGCGCGGGGCGGCCAGCTGTTCGCGGTCTATCCGTGGGTGCAGGGGGTGGAGAAGGTGGCGCGGCGGCTGCGGACGCTCGCCCCGACGGCGCGGATCCAGGTGGCGCATGGCCAGATGCCGTCGCGGGCCTTGGAACAGGCGATGCTCGCGTTCCTGCGGCGCGAAGTGGACGTGCTGGTCTCGACGGCGATCATCGAATCGGGCATCGACGTGCCGAATGCGAATACCCTCCTCGTCTTCCGGGCGGACCAGTTCGGCTTGGCCGACCTGTACCAGCTCCGCGGCCGCGTGGGACGCTTCACCCGGCAGGCCTACGCCTATCTCCTGGTGGAGCCGGGTGCCGTCCTGACCGGCGAGGCCCAGAAACGGTTGGACACCCTCGAAAAATTCTCCGCGCTCGGGGCCGGGTTTCAGATCGCGCTCGAGGATCTCCAGCTGCGCGGGGCGGGGAATTTTCTGGGGGTCGAACAGCACGGCCACGTCTGCGCCGTCGGATTTGATCTCTACTGCCGGCTGCTCAAGGGGGAAATTGCCCGGCTCCAATCTCCGACGACCCAAGAAGCCGTTGCGCCGTCCTCAGCCCGCGTGGTATAGTACCGCCATGCCGATGATTTTTTCGCGTTCCGGCGCTCGCCTGTGGCTCCTCGGCCTCTCCTGTCTGGCGCTCCTGACCGCCGGGTGCGGCCGCGGCGGCAAGGCCCTGGCCGTGGTTAATGGAGAGTCCATTACCGAGCAGGATGTGACCGCCCGGCTCCAAAAGCTGAGCCCCGCCTACCGCCAGGCCATTGGGAGCGACCGCCGGCGGCTCGTCGAAGAGATGGTGCTGGAAACCCTCCTCTATCAAGAAGCTCGCAAGCGAGGCGTGGACCGCGACCCCCAGGCCCAGGAATTATTGTCCGAAGCCAAGAAACAGATCATGATCGGCCGGCTCTTGGAGCAACAGAGCCGCCAGAACGGCGCGGCGTCAGATCAGGAGATCGCGGCCTACTACGAAGCCAATAAAGCCCAGTTCATGCAGCCGGAACGGTGGCGGGCTAGCCACATTTTGGTAACGACCGAGGATGCGGCCAAAACGGTCATCGAGCGGCTCGGCAAGGGCGAGACCTTTGAAGCGCTGGCCGCGGAGCTCTCCCAAGATCCTTCAAAGGCCCGCGGCGGGGACATCGGATTTTTCAGCCGCGGTCAGTTGATCCCGGAATTTGAGGCGACCTGCGCGCAGTTGAAGGTCGGCCAAACCAGCGGCATGGTGAAGAGTCCCCTGGGCTACCACGTGATCCGATTGACCGATCATCAGCCGGCGCAGCAACGAGCCCTGGCCGATGTCAAAGAGCAGATTGCCCGGGAGATCCAGAGCCAGCATCAGCGCGCCCGGGTGGATCAGTTTGTCAGCCAGTTGCGCAAGCAGGCCCACGTCTTCATCCGGGACGATGCGGCGGCGCCTTCCGCGCCCTCGACGGCCCCGGCCGCTCCCTCAACGCCTTCGACCCCTTCGACGACGAGCCAGTAGTCGCTACTGCTCATGATGCCGATGGCCACGCGCGCCGCGTATCTCCGATACAGTCTGATCGGCCTCCTCGTGGTGAGCGGCGTCCCGGCCGCCCGCGCTGAGGAAAGCCAGAACCACATCGTCGCCGTCGTCAACAATGACGTGATTACCGCCGCCGATGTCGAGCAGGCGATGGCCCCGCTCTACGACCAATACCACGCCCTCTATGGGGCTGCCGAGGTCTCCACCAAGCTGGAGGAAGCGAAGCCCCGCATCATCACGATGCTCGTGGAGGAGCGGTTGATGCTTCAGGAAGCGAAGACCCCTCGCACGTTTGAGGTGGCGAAGGGGAAATATGCGACGCCTGTCCCCATCACGGTGTCTGCCGAAGAGCTCGCCGACGCCATTGCCGAAGCCAAAAACCGATTCCCCTCGGAGGGGGAGTTTCTCGAGGTGCTGAAGTCGCACCATATGACGCTCAAGGATTTGGAAGCCCGTTACCGCGACCAGATTACCGTGCAGAAGTTGATTGGCCGCGAGGTGCATAGCCGGGTGGTGGTCTCCCCTTCGGAGATCACCGCCTACTATCAAGCGCATATGGAGGAGTATCGCGGCTCGGAGGCGGCGCGTCTCTCCAACATCCTCGTCCGTGTCGTCACCCCCTCAGACGACGCGCAAGCGAAGGCCAAAGCCCAGCAACTGTGGCAGCAGCTGAAGGGGGGCGCGGATTTCGCCGAATTGGCCCGTCAGAATTCCCAGGGGCCGAATGCCGAGGGGGGCGGCACGCTGGGCTGGGTGGAGCGCGGCCGGTTGATGACGGAAATTGATCGGGTGGTGTTTACCCTGCAGCCGGGTGAGCTGAGCCCGGTGATCAAAAGTGCCCTGGGCTATCACATCCTGCGCGTGGAGGATCGCCACCCCCCGCGGACCAAGCCGATCTTCGAGGTGCAGGGGACGATCCGCGAGAAGCTCTATCAGGAAAAATACCGCCAGCGTTACGCGGAGTGGATCGGCAAGTTGAAAGAGCGTGCCTATATCACGATCAAGTCGTAACGTGCGGCCTCGGATCGCCGTCACGATGGGCGATCCGGCCGGCATCGGCCCCGAGGTGCTGCTGGCGGCATTGGCGCCGGCGGCCGTGCAGCGCGGGGCGAACGGCCTGATCGTCGGCGATGCCGCCTGGCTCCGCCGCACCGCGCGGCGCCTGGGCATCCCGTGGCGGTGGCCCGTCGTGGCGGCGCCGCAGACCGACCCGCGGGCGCCGGCCTGGCAAGTGTGGGATGCGGTCCGTGTCGCCGACTCCGTCCGCCCGGGGCGCTTGCAGGCGGCGGCCGGGCGCGCGGCGCTGGCCGTGCTCGACCAGGCCCTGACCCTCATCCGCGACGGGGCGGTGGAGGCGCTCGTGACCGCCCCGGTCAGCAAGGCGGCGATCAGTACCATCTCGCCGGGCTGGTGGGGACACACCGAGTATCTCGGGCACGCCTGCGGCGTGGCGGACCCCGTGATGATGTTCGTGGCGGGGCCGCTCAAAGTCAGTCTCGTCACCACGCACGAATCGCTCGCGCAAGCCCTTCGCACCATTACCCCCGCCCGCGTGACACAGGTGGTGACGCGCACGGTGAAGGCGCTGACCGGCGATTTTGGAGTCCGGCGGCCTCGGGTGGCCGTCGCCGCCATCAATCCGCACGCGGGGGAGCGAGGGCTGCTGGGCACCGACGAGCAGCAGTGGATCGCTCCTTTGATTCGCACCCTCCAACGCACGCTGCTCGCCCAGCTCTCCGGCCCGTGGCCGGCTGACACCCTCTTTGCCCAGGCGGCTCGGGGCCAGTACGACGCGGTCGTCGCGATGTATCACGACCAGGCGCTCATCCCAATCAAGCTTCTCGCCTGGGAGTCGGCGGTGAACGTGACGCTGGGCCTCCCGTTCGTCCGCACCTCGCCGAGCCACGGAACCGCATTCGACATCGCCGGGCGGGGCCGGGCCGATCCTTCCTCGATGCGCCACGCGATCCGGCTTGCCATCGCCCTGGCCTCACGGCGCCTCTCGAAATGAACATGCACACCGCCGCTGACGTCAAGCAGCTCTGCCGCCAGTACCAACTATTCCCCAGCAAGGGGATGGGGCAGAATTTCTTGGTGGAGCCCCGCGTGGCAGGACAGGTGGTCGAGGCGTTGGCCCTGCGGCCCCGCGAGACGGTGGTGGAGATCGGCGCCGGGTTCGGCGCGCTGACCGCCGCGCTCGTGGAGCGCGGGGTGACGGTGATCGCGGTGGAGCGTGATCGTCGCCTGGGCCGAGCGCTCAAGGATCGATTCCGCAAACGCCCCGACCTCCAGATTGTGATTGAGGATTTTCTGAAGGTGGATTGGACCACGCTGGCCCCGTCGCCCGTGGTGATCGCCGGCAATCTCCCCTACGTGATCACGAGCCCCGTGCTCGAACGCCTCGTCCAACATCGAACGCAGGTGCTGCGGGCGGTGCTCACGGTGCAGTTGGAGGTGGCTCAGCGGATCGCCGCGGCCCCCGGGTCTAAAACGTTTGGCGCGCTGACCGTCTTCGTCCAAGCCCACTTCATACCGCGCCTCGTCGCGGAGATTTCGCCGAAGGCCTTCTATCCCCAACCGGGGGTGACCTCCGCGATCCTCGCCCTCACCCCGCGCGAGCCGCCGCTCGTGACCCCTGATGATCTCGAGCCCCTGACCACCGTTGTGCAGGCCCTCTTCCAACGCCGCCGCAAGACCGTGTTGAATGGCCTCCTCAATCCCGCGCTGGGGCTGACCCGCCCCCAGGCCGAGGCAATTCTCCAGCAGGCCGCTGTGGACCCCATCGCCCGCCCCGAAACCCTCTCCGTTGAGACCTTCCTCGCCCTCGCCCGCGCTTGGCATCGTTAGAATTTACACTACAAATAAGAAGATATGCTATACTGTAGTGTAATCAGATGCGCGTCCTCAAGAGCATCCTCAAAGAGAGTCTTTATTATTACCGGCGCTTAGAGCGCGATCTCACACGCCGGCTGGCCGGATTGCCAAAAGGCAGCGTGAAGCGCCGGCGCATCCATGGGCGCACGTATTACTACCTCCAACGCCGCCAGGGGGGCAGGGTCATCCACCGGTACCTTGGTCGGCGAAAGCCCACAGCACTCGTTGAATCGATCCGGACGCGTCGGCGTGTCCGTCAAGAACTGGTGAAGGTTCGGGCAGCCCTTCGGTTACTACCAGTCCGAAAGCTGACGTCAGACACCAAGGAAGATAGATCCCTGTGGCCGTTGACGGATCTCCCATCAGCGGGTAGGATAGTCCGGAAGGAGTCAGCCATGAGCGCGTCCCAGCCAATCCGCATCATGCTCGAGCAGGTCGTTGAGCTGCTGAAAGCCCGCTACCAACCGGAGCGGATTGTCTTGTTTGGGTCATGGGCTTACGGGACGCCCACGATGGACAGCGACGTTGATCTGCTCATTGTCAAGCGAACCGGGCAGCCGTTCCATAAGCGGTGGGCGGAAGTCTACCAGCTCGTGCATCCTCTCGTGCGGGGGGTGGATTTCTCCCCGTTCGTGTTGACCCCGGATGAAGTGGCTCAGCGGCAGCGCGCGCACGATCCTTTTCTCGAAGAAGTGCTCGCCCGTGGACAGACGCTCTATGCCGCCTGAGAGAGAATTAGGCGATCCATCGGAGTGGTTCCGTAAGGGACAGCAAGATCTCCAGCGAGTCCCACGATGTCTTCAAGAAGAGGATTGCGAGGACGCCGCGTTTCATCTTCAGCAAGCTCTGGAGAAGTATCTGAAAGGATTTCTCATCGCGCATGGCTGGCGGTTACAGCGGACGCATAATCTGAGCGTGCTGCTTGATGAAGCGGTGAAGTTCACACCAACTCTTGAACCGTACCGATCTTTGTGTCAAGAAGTGTCGGCGTTCTATGTGGAGGAGCGGTACCCGATCTCCACTCAGGGCCCCAGCCGCGCCGAGCTCGAGCCCCTGCTTCAGCACGCCCAGCAGTTGATCGGCTTGCTTCGTTAGACAGAGAAGCTCCCCAAGCGATGTTAGTCGAAATATATCTAGTATAGTTCCTTGCATTTCCCCCCGCCGATCAGGTACACTTAGGGTAGCCATGAATTCCAATTTCTATCGCCGCAAGCCCTGTCCCCGCTTCCTGCGGGCGGTACTAGTCGCTCTCCTAGACGGGGGCCTCGCTTTGCCGAGCCCAGCGTTTGCCCTCCGCCAGCCGACCGTCGAAGGTGCCGGTCTGGAGGAGCTCACGCAAACCCTTGTTTCGGCCTCGCCCACCGCTCGTATGGTGAAAACGGTTCCGAAAAACTCAATCGCCGTCTATCTCGATACGCAAGTTGGACCCGGATTGCAGCTCGACACCCCCTATCTCGTGACGGAAAAGATTCCTGCCAATTTGTGGACCCGCCCAGAAATCGTCCACGCGGGGGCAGTGGCCTTGGTCAATGTGCCAACCGTCAAGATTCATGACGTCTGGACTTTTGGGGTTGCTGGACGCCACTTCTCGATCGATGATCACGTGATTCGTCGGGGTCGAGCTCTGCGTTTGACCGTGTTGGTAAATCCAACAGACCAAAAACCCACCCGCGTCTTCGACTCGCGGACTGGCGATCCCATCCCATTTGATTCTCGGCCATTTCCGATTGCCCGTCAGGATCGGAAAGATCGACTCTACCTGGATGCCGCCACGATTCAGGAAGGGAAGCTTGTCGTGACGGGGGAACCGTATAAGCAATGGGGCAACCGTTTATGGATACCATGGAGTGACGACGCGGTCCGTGCGGCGAAGACGGTGGTGGTCACTGGGGTGCGTACGCACCACATCAGCGGTCGCTATAGTCCGAACAGTTCCCCTCAACAACGAGGGATTGCCTTTACCATGGATGGGACCATCTACCACTCTTTGCGAACGTTTGACCGTCCCCCACGATTAATGGTCCAGATCAATCCGGCCACGCGACGTCCGATAGCTGCGTGGACCATGACTGGTGGGAAGCAGGTGTATCCCATGGAACAACAAATTAGGATTTACCTCGATGCCACCGTAAAAGATGGTGAACGGGACCCGACATCCCCGCTCTTCTGGGCAGGAAATCGTCTGCTGAACTATACGGATAGAAAATCTGTATGGGATGACATCGCTGCTGCTCGGCCTCAGACCGTGGTCATTGAGAATCTCTCTGTTAGACATATTGGCAGACGCCCAATTTTCTTCATGCGCTATTCGACGTACTTCCTTGACGCATCGTTCCCGTTAGATCATCACCTCCTGGTGGTGGCCAATCCTGAGGGTGTGCCCCAATCGGTGTACGACATGGCCACCGGAATGGCCGTACAGTTTGGTGCCGTGCCGTGGCGCTCTGGGGCCGGGGTCGGCTTGGAGGAGACGAGCGCGGCTGGCGCCCAGACGGTGGCGGGGCAAGAGATCCGGGAGCGGTTCCAGGCAGCAGTAAACGCTTGGCGTGGCGGCTTCGAGACCACGCCCACGGTGGTGCAGAACCAGGGCATCGTTTTAGTGTTGCCGGGCGCATTGGCGGTGGCCGAGGCCTTGCGCCAGGCCAGGGTCCCGGTGATCGCCGTGGAGACGGATGAGGCACGCCGCGCCACCGCGGTACACTTGCTTGGCGCACCCTTTGTGGCGGAGACGGTTGCAGCCGCCTTCGACCGCTTGCAGACGCACTACGGGATCTCGCATCCCATCATCGTGACAGATGACCTGATGTTGGCGGTTACTCGACCTCGCGATGCCACCACGGTCCCTGTGGCTGATGCCCGTGAGGCGGTCGCGTACCTGCAGCGGCTGGAATTTCTACCGAACATTGATTCCACCCCGCTCCTTCAAGTTGGCCTCGACGAGGCCAAGTACCTCGAGCAAATCCGGCAGTACTACCAGTAACCCCTCCCAATCTGATCCAGGAAGTCCCGCGAAGGGGTCACCTGCGCCGGCACTGCGCAGCGCGAGCGGGCACGGTGTCGAACGTAGTGAGACGAGCGAGCGCGAGCAAGTAGCTCCAATTTCCACGCTGGGGAAATTGAGGGCGGCCGGCGCATGGTGATCCCCGAGCGGGGACTGACTTGGTCCCCGTGAATTGACTTTTCGACGGGGGATGGTAAGATGACCCTGAGAATCCCCCGATGGCATTCGCCGCTGACCAGGTTCGGTATGTCGCCGCCCTCGCGCGTCTGAAACTTACCGACGAGGAAGTGGCCCGATTCGCCGCCCAGCTCGATCAGATCCTCGCCTACGTCGATACACTCCGGCAGCTCAACACCAAGCAGGTCCCCCCCACGAGCCACGCCGTGCCGATGGCGAACGTCTTCCGCGCCGATCAGGTGACGCCGTCACTGCCCGTCGAGGCCGCGCTCGCCAACGCCCCCCAGCGGGAGGGCCCCTTCTTCAAAGTGCCCCGCGTCCTCGAGGATGCCTGACACCTCGTTGACGTCGCTGACGGCCCATGCGCTGCTGGAGCAGTTGCGCGCAGGGACGGTGAAGCCCGTCGAGGTAGTCAGCGCCTACGTCGCGCGGATCCGCGCCCTCAACCCGGCGCTCAATGCGGTGCTTGTGGTGGAGGAGGAACGGTCGCTCGCCCGCGCGAAGGCCCTCGAGGCCGCCCCGTCGTCGGACCGAGGGGCCTCGCTCCCCCTCTTCGGTCTCCCGATCCTCTCAAAGGCAAATATCTGCGTCGCCGGGGCGCCCACCACCTGTGGTTCGAACATTCTCGAGGGATTCCGGCCTCCGTACCATGCAACGGTCGTCGAGCGGCTCGAACGGGCCGGGGCAATCGTGCTGGGCATGGCGAACATGGACGAATTTGCGTTCGGGTCGTCGTGCGAGACCTCCTGCGCAGGGCCGACGCGGAATCCGTGGGATCGCGAACGGATCCCCGGCGGCTCGAGCGGCGGGTCGGCGGCGGCCGTGGCCGCCGATCTGGCGGCGGCGGCCCTCGGTTCGGACACCGGCGGCTCGATTCGCCAGCCGGCGGCGATGTGCTCGGTCGTCGGCCTCAAGCCCACCTACGGCCGCGTCTCCCGCTACGGGTTGATTGCGTTCGCCTCCTCGCTCGATCAGATCGGCCCGTTGACGAAAGATGTCGAGGACAGCGCGCTCCTGACGGAGGTGCTGGCGGGGCTCGACCCGCACGACTCCACCTCGGCTGATCGGCCCGTGCCGCGCTACCGCGAGGCCCTCCGCCGCCCGGTGAAGGGGATGACGGTCGGCGTGCCGAAGGAATATTTCGTCGGGGGATTGGATCCGCAAGTGGAGCGGGCCATGCGGCAGGCGCTGGACCAGTTCACGCGCCTCGGCGTCACGCTCAAAGAGATCTCATTGCCGCACACCGAGTACGCGGTCCCGACTTACTACATTGTCGCGACGGCGGAGGCCAGCTCCAACCTCGCGCGATTCGACGGGGTGCGATACGGGCGCCGGGCAGCCGCTCCGACGATGCAGGCGGTGTTCGAGCAGACCCGCGGCGAGGGGTTCGGCGCGGAGGCCAAGCGCCGGATTATCCTCGGCACCTACGTGCTGAGCCACGGCTACTACGACGCCTACTATGCGAAGGCGCTGAAAGTCCGCACGTTGATTCAACGGGATTTTCTCGAGGCGTTCAAGAGCTGTCAGGCGATCGTCACGCCGACCGCCCCGACGCCCCCCTTCCGCCTCGGCGAAAAACTCGAGGATCCGCTGGCCATGTATCTCTCCGATATTTTCACGATCTCCGTGAATCTCGCGGGCGTGCCGGCGCTGGCCCTCCCCTGCGGCTTCACGACGGAGTCCCTGCCGATCGGGATGCAGCTCATTGCGCCGCCATTCGGCGAGGAGACCCTCTTCCAGCTTGGGGCGGCCTACGAGCAGGCCACGGAGTGGCACCGGCGCAAACCGCCGCTGGCCGGAGCCGTCCGATGACCTACGACACGGTCATCGGCCTCGAAGTCCACGTCCAGCTGGCGACCGCCACGAAGATTTTCTGCGGCTGCCCGACGACGTTCGGCGGGCCGCCGAACAGCCAGACCTGCCCGGTCTGTCTGGGGTTGCCCGGGGTGTTGCCGGTGCTGAACCGTCGCGTGCTGGAATACGGCTTGAAGGTGGCGTTGGCCCTCAACTGCCAGATTCAGCCGACGCTGAAATTTGATCGGAAGAACTATTTCTATCCGGACCTCCCGAAAAATTTCCAGATCTCGCAGTATGATTTGCCGCTCTCCTTTGCGGGATCGCTGGCGGTGCCGGCGACCAATGACCAGCCCACCTTCACCGTCCGCATCCACCGGGCGCATCTCGAAGAGGACGCCGGCAAGCTGATCCACAAAGATGGAGAACGGGCGACCCTGGTGGATTACAATCGGACCGGGGTGCCGCTGCTGGAGATTGTCAGCGAACCGGACTTGCATTCGCCGGAGGTGGCCTATCGCTACCTGCAGGCGCTCAAGCACACCCTCGAGTACTTGGATGTGTCCGACTGCGACATGGAGAAAGGAAGTTTCCGGTGCGACGCGAACGTGTCGCTCAAGCCCGCCGGGGCCCAACAGCTCGGCGTGAAGGCCGAGATCAAGAATCTGAACTCGTTCAAGCATGTCCGCAATGCCTTGGCGTACGAGATTGTTCGGCAGCAAGGCGTGCTGGAGGGTGGGGGACGGGTGGTGCAAGAGACCCGGTTATGGGACGATGCGAAGGGCGTCACGGTGTCGATGCGGAGCAAGGAGTTCGCCCACGACTACCGCTATTTCCCGGAACCGGATCTGGTGCCGTTCTCGTTGACGGCCGAGGAAATTGAGGCGGTGCGCCGCACGCTCCCGGAGCTGCCGCCGCAGCGGACCCAGCGGTTCGTGACGCAGTACGGCCTCTCGGCCTACGATGCCGGGATCCTCACCTCTGAGAAAGTGCTGGCCGACTACTTTGAGGCGACGGTGGCAGCGGGGGCCCCGGCCAAGGCGGTGGCCAATTGGATCCAGGGGGATCTGCTCGCGCAGTGCCGGACGCGCGGCGTGGCGATCACGGAACTCCGAATTCCCCCAGGCCATCTGGCGGCGCTCGTGCAGTTGATCCAGGCCAACACGATCACCTCGCGGATCGCGAAAGATCTGCTGGGGCCGATGATCGAAACCGGGCAGCCCCCGCGGGCGCTCATGCAGCAGCTCGGCGTCGCCCAGGTGACCGACACCGGGGCGCTGACGGCGGCGGCGCTGGCGGTAGTCCAGGCGAACCCGAAGGCCGTCGCCGACTATCAGCAGGGGAAGAGCCAGGCGATCAAATTTCTCGTGGGACAGGTGATGGCGCGCACCAAGGGACAGGCGAATCCGCAGTTGGCGCAGGAGGCATTGCAGGCCGTCCTCCAGCGCGCCACGGCGACACCGGGAGGAGCGACAGCGTGAAACGAGGCGGGTGGATCGCAGGCGTGGCCGTGGGACTCGCGCTGGGGTCGGCGCTGACGGCGTTGGGGGCGCACGCGCGCCCCGGCGTCACACGCGCGACGAAAGAGGAAACGTACGAGCAGTTGGAGCTCCTGACCGACGCCCTCGGGATCGTCCAGACGGAGTACGTGGATGAGACGAAGCCGAAAGAGCTGATCTACGCGGCGATTGATGGGCTAGTCGGCTCGCTCGACCGCCATAGCCAGTTCCTCCGCCCCGACGAGTACGATGAGATGCGCGTGGAGACGCAGGGGCAGTTTGGCGGGCTGGGCGTGGAGATCGGGATCAAGGAAGGGTTGCTGACGGTCGTCACGCCGCTCGATGATACGCCGGCCGCCACTGCGGGGCTCAAGCCGGGCGATCGGATCGTCAAGATTGACGGACAATTCACCCGAGGGATTAGTTTGCACGAGGCGGTGCGGAAGCTGCGCGGCCGCCCGGGCACGAAGATCATCCTGACGTTGCTGCGCGAGCCGGAGGATCAACTGTTCGACGTGACGCTCAGCCGCGCGATCGTCACCGTCCAGAGCGTGAAGGAGGCCCGCCTGCTCGAGGACAAGATCGGCTACATCCGCATCACGGAATTTCAGGAGCATACCGCGCGAGATTTGGACAGCGCACTGGAAAGTTTGGAGCGGCAGGGGATTGAATCCTTGATTCTGGACCTGCGGCGCAATCCGGGTGGGCTGCTCGAATCCGCCGTGGCCGTGGCCGAGAAATTCCTGCCGAAGGGGCAGAAGGTGGTCTCGACGAAGGGGCGCCGCGAGGACCAGAACCTCGAGTTCGTGGCACAGGCGGCGCAGCCCCACCTGCGCGAGATGATGGTGGTGCTCGTGGACAACGGCTCGGCGAGCGCCTCGGAGATTGTGGCCGGGGCCCTGCAAGATCACAAGCGGGCGATTGTCCTGGGAATTAAGACCTACGGCAAGGGCTCGGTGCAGACGGTGATTCCGCTGAAGGACGGGTCGGCGGTGCGGTTGACGACGAGCAAATACTACACGCCGTCAGGGCGCTCGATCCACGGCGAGGGGATTCTCCCGGATGTGATTGCCGAGGAGACGGCCCCGGTGGAATCGAAGCCGCAGGATCTCTTTGACCGGTTGGAGGCGCGCGAGCGGCCCGGCGTGAAGTCTCGCATCACCGATCGCCAGTTGCTGCGCGCGATGGATCTGATCCGTGGGCTGCGCGTGTTGCAGCAGAAACAGGGATGAGGATGTTCGACTCGCCGCGCGCGCGGTGGTGGCTGGGAATCGGGGTGGCCGCGGTCGTCGGCGGTGCAATCGGCTGGTGGGTGGGCCGCGTGACCGCGCCGCCGCGCCCCCTGGCGCACGTCGTCGTGGTGGCGCCGCACCGCGCCATCCCGGCCGCGGTGCCAGCCCCCGGGCCGCGCGCCCCAACGCGGCACGGGCGGTTAGCGATCGTGCTGGACGATTGGGGCTACAGCCAACAACTGGTGCCGCAGGTGCTGCAGCTGCCCGGGCCGGTGACGCTGGCGATCCTGCCGCACCGTCCCTACTCGAAGGCGATTGCCGAGGCGGTTCGCGGGTCGAGCTGCGAGGTGATTCTGCACATGCCGATGGAGTCGAGCAATGCGCACAGCGCGCGCGAGCCGCATATCTTGACTCCGCCGATGTCCGCCGCGCAGGTCCGGCAGTCGTTGGACGAGGCCTTGGCCACGGTCCCGCGCGCGGTCGGGGTGTCGAACCACCAAGGGTCGAAGGCGACCGAAGACCCGGTGCTGATGCGGCTCGTGCTGGAAGATCTCCATCGGCGGCATCTGCTTTTCCTCGACAGTCTCTCCACGTCCAGGTCTGTTTGCCGCGATGTGGCGCACCAGGTGCAGATCCCGTATGCCCGGCGCGCGGTGTTCCTCGATAATGAGGAGACCCCAGCCGCCGTCCGGCGCCAGCTCCTGCGGGCGGCGGCCCTCGCGCAGCGCACCGGACAGGCCGTGGCGATCGGACACGACAAGCGCGTGACGCTCCAGGTGTTGCAGGAGCTGATGCCGCAGTTGGCGCAAGAAGGGATCGAGTTTGTGCGGATCTCCGAGGTGGCGGCCGTGCCATGATCGCTCTGGGGATTGAGACGAGCTGTGATGAAACCGCGGTCGGCGTCCTGGCGAACGGGCGGACGATCCTCGGGCACAGCATGGTCTCGAGCATCGCCTTTCACCAGCGGTACGGCGGGGTAGTGCCGGAGATTGCCTGCCGCCATCACGTGGAGCTCATTACCTACTGTCTCGAGGATGCCCTGCGGCAGGCGGGGGTGCCACTCGCCGACGTGGGGGTGGTGGCCGTGACCTATGGGCCGGGGTTGGCCGGGGCGCTGCTCGTCGGTGTGGCCGCGGCGAAGAGTGTCAGCTTCGGCCTGGGGGTCCCGCTCGTCGGTGTCAATCACCTGCAGGCGCATCTCTACGCGGCGATGCTGGGGCAGACGAAGTGGCCGCCGCGGGCGGTCGGGCTCGTCGTCTCCGGGGGGCACACGGCGCTCGTCCGATTGGAAGGGCTCACCACCTACACATTGATGGGGCAGACGCGGGACGATGCCGTCGGTGAGGCATTCGACAAGGTGGCGAAGCTGCTCGGGCTCGGCTATCCCGGCGGCCCGGCCATCGAACGGGTGGCCAAGACCGGGTCCCCTACGCGTGTCCCGCTGCCGACGGCGAAGATCAAGGGGGGCTCGCCGTGGGATTTCAGTTTCAGTGGGATGAAGACGGCGGTCCTGCGGTACGTCCAGCAGGCGCAGGCCTCCGGGACGTGGGACGCGGCGCACGCCGCGGATGTCGCCGCCAGTTTCCAGACGACGGTGATCGAGGAACTCACGCGTAAGGCGGTCGCCGCCTGCCGCGCCGTGCGGGCCCGTACGCTGATCCTCGGCGGCGGGGTGATCGCCAACTCAGCGCTGCGCGCCCGGTTAACCGAAGCCTGCCGCGCCGCGAAGATCCGGCTGCACCTGCCGCCGGTGGCGTTGAGCACCGACAATGCCGCGATGGTCGCCGGCTTAGGGTACCAGCTCTACCGAAGGTGCCATGTCACTTCGCCGTTGACGTTGACGGCCGAACCGAACTTGGGGATGCGCTAAATGAGTGATTCCGTAGTAGTGATTCGGCTCTGTCTGGCCGCCTTCTTGGGCGGCGCGATCGGGTACGAGCGGGAACGGCACGGCCGGGCGGCCGGCCTGCGAACGCACATTCTCGTCTGTGTCGGCTCGGCCCTCATCATGCTGACGGCGGAGCACCTCTTTACCGTCTATCAGGGGCGGGCCTCGATCGACCCTGGGCGATTCGCCGCGCAGGTGGTCAGCGGCATCGGTTTCCTGGGGGCGGGGACTATTTTGCAGTTTCGCGCCTCGGTACGCGGGCTGACTACCGCGGCCGGGTTGTGGGCCGCCGCCGGCATCGGGTTGGCCGCCGGCTCCGGATTCTACATCGGGGGATTGGTGGCGACGGCCCTTGTGCTCGGCACGCTGGCGTTGCTGACGCAATGGGAGTGGGAACACTTGCGCAAGAGCCAGTTCAAGATTCTCACGGTCCACGCCGGGAGCCATCTGGAGGCCCTCAAGGCCATCCGGGCGACGCTCATGGAGTACGGCGCGGCGATTCACGATGTCGAGATTCACGCGCAGGAGGGGCAGACGGTGTTGCAGTTGACGGTACGGCTGGCCGACACGCGCCAGGACGACGACCTGACCCGCGCCATCACGTCGGTGGCGGGCGTCAGTCACGTTGCCTGGAGCAGCGGGCCATAAGCGAAGAGGAGGGGCACCATGCTCGGACGCACGCGACGCGCCACGGAGGGAGCGGCCACCCCGCAGGTGTTGGAGGTGACCGCCGCGATGCAGGGGACGTTGTCGTTCAAGGATCCGGTGAATTTGTTGATCAGCGGGCGGTTTGAGGGAACGCTCGAGACGCTGGGGACGCTGACGATCGGCGAGCGGGCCCAGGTGGACGCGCAGATTACCGGTGAGTCCATCACTGTGGCGGGCCGCGTCCAGGGCAAACTCATCGCCAAGCGGCAGTTGAAGTTGGTGTCGCCGGCGCGGGTGACGGGGGAGGTCTGGACCCCGCGGTTGATCGTCGAGGAGGGGGCGTCGCTCGACGGGACCTGCCACATGGAGGCCCAGGCCGCGGCGACGACCACCACGACCTCCGGGTGGCTGACCATCGAGGAGGTGGCGCAGTACCTCGAGGTGGAACCCTCCGCGGTGCGCCAGTGGGCGACGCAGGGACGGCTCCCCGCTGTCCGCGAGGGGGAGGCGTGGCGCGTGGAGAAGACGCGCCTCGACCAGTGGATCGCGACTGAACGGGCCCGCTAGCCAAGATGCCTGAAAAACTCCTGACCCCGGCGGAGGTGGCCCGGCGGCTCGGGGTGGCCGAGGCCGAGGTGGCGCGCCTGACAGCTCGCGGCACGTTGAAGGCGCTCCGCCTCGGCGACGGCCTGCTGCGATTCCATCCGGATGATGTCGCGGCATTGCGCCTGCCGCCACGACGACTTTCCCCAAAGGAGGCAAAACCACGCACCCTGTTGGCGCAGCCGGCGGCCGCGGGCGTTCCGTGGGAACGGGTCTGGGATTTCCTCTACGCGTATGATTTTTACCTCTTTGCCGCGTTCTTCTTCGGGGCCATGGGGGCGTTCGTTCTCACGATGCCACGATGAATGTCCGTCGGGTACTCGAGCGGGTGCGGCGGCGCCAGCTGTCCGTGCCGGCCGCGATTGACCAGCTCCGCGACCTCCCGTTTGCCGATCTGACTTTTGCGAAGGTGGACCATCACCGGGCGATCCGCCGGGGATTCCCCGAAGTGGTGTTCGGTCAGGGGAAAACCGTCGGCCAGATCGTCGCGATCGCCCAGCGCTTGCTGGCCGCCGGCCAACCCCTCATCGTCACCAAGGCTGGTCCTGCCGTCTACGCGCGGCTCCGGTCAGTGGCGCCGGGGATCCAGTACGATGCGGCCGCCCGCATCCTCACGAGCCGCCCGCCGCGGGCGCCCCGCCGCGGCACGGTCACGGTCGTGACCGCGGGCACCAGCGACGGCCCGATCGCGGCGGAGGCGGAGGCAGCCGCGCGCGTCATGGGGTGCCGCGTGGTCTCGATCTACGACGTCGGCGTCGCCGGCCTCCACCGCGTCCTGCCGTCGCTGCCGGCCCTCCGGCGGGCGCAAGTGATCATCGTGGTGGCGGGGATGGAGGGAGCGCTCGCGAGCGTCGTCAGCGGTCTGGTGGCGCGGCCCGTGATCGCCGTGCCGACGAGCGTCGGCTACGGCGCCGCCTTCCGCGGTTTGGCGCCGTTGTTGACGATGCTCAATAGTTGTTCTCCCGGAGTGGCCGTGGTCAACATTGATAATGGGTTCGGTGCCGGCTACTTCGCCAGCCTGCTCTGCCGGTCCGCATGATGCTTTCGATTGACGGCAGCGCCGGGGTCAGCGGCGACCGGTTGCTCGCGGCGCTCGTGGATGCGGGATGGCCGGTGTCGCGGCTGCGGCGGGTGTTGGCGCGGCTGCCGGTGCCGCCGTCGGTGGTGCGCCTGCATCGTCGGCGCGAGGGGACCGCGATCGAACTGCGTTGGCCCCGGCGGGATCAGCGCCCCCCGCGGCCGGCCCACGAGATCCTCCAAGCCCTGCGCCGGTGCGCGGTGCCGGCGACCCTGCGGCGGCGCGCGGTGGCCGTCCTCACTCGCTTGATTCAGGCCGAGGCGGCCGTTCACCGTTGCCTGCCGGGCCGCGTCCTGCTGTATCAGTTGAGCGAGCCCGATACGTTGGCCGACCTCGTGGGGTTCAGCGCGGGGCTGGCCTTCTTTCGGATTCGCTGGGTCGTTGCGTCGCCCCTCCTCGTGGGCGCGCGGCACCGCGATCATGATGGACGGTGGCGGTCTGTGCCGGGCCCCGCCGTCCGTCGGCTGACGACCGGTTGGCCGGTCTGGTGGAGCCGGCAGGCCGTCGAATACACGACGCCGACGGGAGCGGCCATCGTGACGGCGTTGGCGCGGCCCGCGGCCTCGGGCGCCGCCAGTCGTGTGCTGGCCAGAGGGCCGTACCGGCGCTCAGTTCCGCGCCGGGTGCTGGCCGTCGGGCGCGGGATGCCGTGGCCTCCGCGGGCGGGGCTGGGCCCCGTGACCTTAACGGTCCTGCAATAGGTCCAGATATGCTTGACAAACGATTCCAATCGCAGTATCGTGAGCCAATTCGATGGTGCAATCACCTCGACTCACCATGTGTATGACGTCCGTCTCCCTGACCCCTCATTCCTGTTGGCGATGGTGCCTCGCCCTGGGCCTCCTCTTGCTGTGCCAGAGTCCGGCGCAGGCGGGCCGCTTGCTCGTCGAAGAGGCCGCCCATTACCGCGATCTCGGCCACGGGTATCAAGAGCACGGGCAGATTGACGAGGCGATTGCCGAGTACAGCAAAGCCGTGCTCAGCTATCCGGAGTACGCGGACGTCCACAACGATCTCGGGATCATGTACGAAGCCCGCGGGGATTTGGCCCGCGCTGAGTTGGAGTATCTCCGCACGGTGCAGATTAATCCCCGCCACGCCGCCGCGCACATGAATCTGGCCCTTCTCTACGAAGCGCAGGGGAAGATTGATCAGGCCGCGCCCCACTGGCAGGAGCGCGTGCGCATCGGTCCGCTGAGTGATCCGTGGGTGAAGCGGGCTCGTGAGTCACTCATCCAGCATAAACTGAAAGTGCCCGAGCCCCAAGAGGCCGTGGATGCCAAACGGCTTGGGGAGATCACGCTCGCCTACGAGGAAGGGATGTTCCGCTTGGACCACCACGAATGGGCTCAGGCCCAGGAGGCGTTCGAACGCGTGTTGACCTGGGATCCAAACCACCGCGGCGCCCTCGATGGATTGGCGGTCGCCAAGCAGCACCTGCAGATCCGTCCGCCGACCGTGTCGGTGACGACGCCAACGCCCCCACCGTTGGTGAACCATCCTCGCGTGAACTGGACTCCTCGAGAGCCGGTGCCGGTGCGGCCTCCGCCTCCGGCCCCAGCCCCCGCGCCGCAGACCAATTGGACGCCCCGCTCGTCAAGTCCCGCGGCCGTGGTCAGTCGCGCCGAACCGAAGCCGGCCGCCTCGGCTGACGCGACGCGATTGGTCGAAGAGCAGGTGCGCGACGCGAAGCGCCGTCAGGCGATGCAGCAAGCCTTAGAGCAGGCGGCGGCCTCGAGCCGGCGTGTCCCGGTGGCGGCGGCGCCGACCCTGGTAGCCAACCAGCCCAGCGCGCCGACGGTGGCCCCCATGACGCCGGCGCCGAAGCCGGTGGTCCCGGCCATGACGCCGGCGCCGAAGCCCGTGGTCCCGGTCGTCCCGGCGCCGAAGCCGGTGCCCCCCGTCGTCTCCAAGCCCGTCGTGGCGACGACGGCGGTCACCCCCATCAGCACGCCGAAAGAAGCCCAGGCCCTGGCCGAACAGCTGGCGCGCGAGAAGGCCCGAACCCGTGACCTCATGGCGCGCGAGCTGTTCCAGCGTGGTCTCATTCTCTATCGGCAGAAACAGTACGCCCAGGCCGTGGAGCAGTTTCAGCGGGCGCTGACGATTGACCCGAATCACCGAGACAGCCAGCAGTATTTGCGCGAAGCCCAAGCTGCGCTGGCTCGTGGCGAGAAATAAACCGCCACTCTCGACCCTATCTGTGTGACCCTTCGCGGACGCCTGTTCCTGATTGATGGCACGTCCTATAGTTACCGGGCGTTTTACGCGATTCGAACGCTGAGCACCTCGCAGGGACTTCCGACCAACGCCGTGTACGGGTTCCTGCTCATGCTCCGTCGGCTCGTGGAGACGGAGGCCCCGGACTATCTCGGGGTGGCGTTCGATCTGAAGGGACCGACATTCCGGCACGAGCAGTCGCCGGAATACAAACATCGCCGCAAGCCGATGCCGGATCCGCTCGTGGGGCAACTGCCGATGATCCGGACGCTGCTCGCAGCCTACCGCATCCCGGTCTACGAGTGCGCGGGCTACGAAGCGGATGACGTGCTGGGGACATTGGCCCGGCAGGCGACGCAGCAGGGACTCTCGACCTGGTTGGTGACGGCGGACAAAGATGCCACTCAACTTGTGGGGCCCCACGTGCAGGTCTATCGCTTGGAGGGGGACGAGGCGCAGGTGATCAACGAAACTGATGTGCAGACGCGCTGGGGCGTACCGCCGGCGCAGGTGACCGATGTGATGGCCCTCGCCGGGGACGCCACCGACGATATCGCCGGGGTGCCGGGGATTGGGCCCAAGCGGGCAATGGAGCTCATTCAACAATATGGCTCGTTGGAGCGTCTCCTGACGGAGCTGGGGATGGTGGAGCCGGTGGCGCGCCGGGAACTGCTGCAGGCGCATCGCGACCGGATTTTGCTGAATCGTTCGCTGGTCACGATCCGCACGGATGTCCCGGTCACCTTGGATCTCGAAGCCCTGCGCCGCCAGCCGCCGGACGACGCGGCCCTCTACACCCTCTTTCGTACCTGGGAGTTCAAGCGGTTATTGAAGGACGTGGCCCCCGCCTCCTCGGCCACCGCCCCATGGCAGCGGGTGGCGGATGCCGCCGCGGCGACGGCGTGGGCCGAGTCGGCGCGCCGCGCTGGCCGGATCACCTGCTGCCCGGTTTGGCACCCGGCGCTGAATCGAGCGCCGGTACGGCCCTCTGGCCAGCAGGAGGCCGGCGTCCTGGCCGGCTGCGCCGTGGCGTTGGGTCCCGAGAAGCTAGCCTATCTCGATACCACGGCTTTAGCGGTTCTCGAAGCGGTGCAGGGGGTCTTCGAGGAGGCCGGTGTGGCCAAAATCGGCCATGATCTGAAGGTATTGCGGGTGGGATTGGCGCGCCGTGGGATCACGTTGCGCGGCGACGCATTCGACACGATGGTGGCGGCCTACTTGGTGGACCCCTCGCGCAGCAACTATCTGTTTGATCAGTTGGCGGCCGACTACGCCGAGCGCGCAGTCCCTGTGCTGGCCCCCGGCGCGGTGGAGCCGGCGATTCAGGCGGCCCAGGCGCTCTGGGCGATCGAGCCGACGCTGACCGAGGCCCTCGAGACGCGCGGGCTCCTGCGTTTGTACCGGGAGGTGGAGCATCCGCTCATTCGCGTGCTGGCGGCGATCGAGGTAGCCGGCGTGGCGATCGACCGCGCCGTGTTGGCCTCGCTGGCCGAGGAATTGACTCGAACTCTGGAGCGGCTGACGAAGGAGATCTACGAGATTGCGGGGCGGCCGTTCAATATCAATTCGCCGAAACAGCTCTCAGAACTGTTGTTCAACGAACTCAAACTGCCGATCATCAAGCGGACGAAGACGGGGGCCTCGACCGACGAGGAGGTGTTGCAGCGGTTGGCGACCCAGCATGCCTTGCCGGCCGCGATCCTCCAGTACCGTGAGTTGGCGAAATTGAAATCCACCTACGTGGACGCCCTGCCGGCGTTGATCTCGCCGACGACCGGCCGCATCCACACGTCGCTCAACCAGACGGTCACCGCCACCGGGCGGCTCTCGTCGAGCAATCCGAATTTGCAGAATATCCCGGTGCGCGCGGAGCTCGGCCGACAGATTCGCCGGGCCTTCATCTCGCGGTTCGACGGCGGGTGCTTGCTGGCCGCGGACTACTCACAGATCGAGCTGCGGGTGCTCGCCCACCTGTCCGGCGATGAGGTGCTAGCCGCGGCGTTTCGCGACGGCGCGGACATTCACCGGGCGACCGCCGCGCAGATGTTCGGCGTCGCGCCCGAGGCGGTCACCGAGGCGCAGCGGGCCGCGGCGAAGACGATCAACTTTGGCATCCTGTACGGCATGTCCCCCTTCGGGCTCTCGAAGGAGTTGGGGATCGAAGTGGGGCAGGCGGAGACATTCATCACGCAGTACTTCCAGCGCTACCCGCGCGTGAAGGCCTACCTGGAGCAATCCCTGGCCCAGGCGCGCGAGCGCGGCTACGCCCTGACGCTCTTCGACCGCCGGCGGTACATCCCGAACCTGCAGGATCCGAACCCGACGGTGCGGCAGTTCGCCGAGCGGACCGCGATCAACGCGCCGATTCAGGGCTCCGCCGCCGATCTGATCAAAATCGCCATGATCCGGATCCAGGAGCGGCTTGAGGCCCTCGGGGGGCGGAGTCTCATGGTATTGCAGGTCCACGACGAGCTGGTGTTCGACGTGGCCCCCGGGGAATTGGAGACGGTGCGGGGGCTCGTGACCGAACTGATGACGACGGCCACCTCGTTGACCGTGCCGATCGTCGTGCACGTCAACGCCGGCCGTAACTGGTTGGAGGCATCACACGGCACATGAAAATTGCCATGATCGCCAGCGAGGCGGCACCCTTTGCGAAGACGGGCGGACTCGCCGATGTGGCGGGCGCGCTCCCAATCGCGCTTGAACGGCTCGGACATGAGGTCCGACTCATCCTGCCGAAATATCGTGGCATCACCACGCACCAGGCGACCCTCGGCCGCGGCATCAGGGTCACGTTCATCGAGCATGACGGCTATTTCGGCCGCGAGCATCTCTACGGCGGGAAAGACGGGGATTATCAGGATAATCTGGAGCGGTTCAGCTTCTTCGGGTGGCGGGCTCTCGAACAATTGAAGGAGTCCGGGTTCCGACCGGATGTGATCCACGTGCACGATTGGCAGGCGGCGCTCGTCCCGGTCTATCTGGCGACCACCTCCCGCCAGGACCCGTTCTTTCAGCAGACGACGACGGTCCTGACGATCCACAACTTGGCCTATCAGGGCGTGTTCCCGAAGAGCGAGTTCCCGAAGCTCGGCGTCCCCTGGGATCTCTTTCACATGGAGGGGCTCGAGTACTACGATCAGGTGAATTTGCTCAAAGGGGGGCTGGTGTTCGCCGCGCGGCTCAACACCGTCAGCCCCACCTACGCGCGCGAGATCCAGACGCCGGAGTACGGGTGCGGGCTCGACGGCGTCCTGCGCAAGCGCAGTCACGACCTGACCGGGATCTTGAACGGCATTGACACGACGGCCTGGGATCCGGCGACGGATAAGGCGCTGGCCGCCCGGTTTACCGCACAGACGCTGGAGAAGAAGGCGCTCTGCAAGCGGGCGCTGCAGACCCAACTGGGGCTGCCCGTGGAGGCCGCCGTGCCGGTCATCGGCCTGGTGACGCGGCTGGCGGCGCAGAAGGGGCTCGATCTCGTCGCCGCCGTCACGGAGGATCTCGTGAAGCTCGGTGCGCAGATCGTGCTCTTGGGGACCGGCGATCGGCCGTTGCATGAGCAGTTCGAAGCGCTGGCCCGCCGCTACCCGCAGGCGCTGGGGATCCGGCTGGCGTTCGACGACGCGTTGGCGCGCCAGATCTACGCCGGGTCGGACCTGTTCCTCATGCCGTCGCGGTTCGAGCCGTGCGGGCTGGGGCAAATGATCGCGATGCGGTACGGGACGATCCCGATCGTGCGCAAGACCGGTGGGCTCGCCGACACCGTCCTCGATTTGGAGACGGCTGGCGCCGGCCGCCCGGGTACCCCGCTCCTCGGCGGGGTGGGCGGCCAAGTCCCCGGAGGCCGGCAGGCCGGAGGTGGAGGCGCCGGCAGTCGCGGCAACGGATTCGTGTTTGAGACGGCCGATTCCGCCGAGTTGTTGGCGGCGGTCCATCGGGCCGTCGCGCAGTTTCGGCAGCGGCCGGCCTGGACGGCGCTTGTGAAGCGGGCCATGGCGCTCGATTGGAGCTGGGACCGGGCGGCCCGCGACTACGTCGAATTGTACACGCGAGCCCCTGTTACGGCGTGATCGTCGTCGGCGTGACCGGCAGCTTCGGGACGGGGAAATCCACCGTAGCCCAACTGCTGGCCCGGCGCGGCGCGCACGTGCTCAATGCGGATGCGCTGGCGCATGAGGCGATGGCGCCCGGCACTGCCGTGGCCCGGCGGCTGCGCCGGCGGTTCGGGGCGGCCGTGGTCGGGCCGGACGGCGCCATCCACCGGGCGGCCCTCGCCCGCGCCGGATTCGCGTCACGACGGGCATGGCAGGATCTCTGCCGGATGATCCATCCGGCGGTGATCGTCCGGACGCGGCGGGCCCTGCGCGCCATCGGTCGTCGACGTCCCCGCGCCGTGGTGGTGCTGGATGTCCCGCTCTTGATCGAGTCGGGGATGACGGCGCTAGTCGATTGGGTTGTGGTCGTCACGGCCCCGCGGCGCGTGCAGCTGGCGCGCCTGCGGGCAGATGGCCGGTGGCCGGTGGCGGAGATCCGCCGACGGCTCCGGTGGCAAATGCCGCTGGCCCAGAAGGTGCAACGAGCTGATGTGGTGATTGACAACGGAGGATCGCGCCGCGCCACCGCGGCCCAGGTCCGGCAGTTCTGGATGAGGGTACACAAGGAGATCGCGCATGCCTGAGGAGAAAGAAGCACGCACCGCCACGGCCAACGGTCGCACCGTCGACCTGGCGGCGCTTAAGAAAATGACGATTGGCGAACTGAACAAATTTGCCAAGGAGATGACCGTCAACGGAATCAGCGGGCTGAAGAAGCAGGATCTCATCTTCAAGATCCTCCAGGCCCAGGCCGAGCGCGAGGGAAACATGTTCGGGGAAGGGGTGCTGGAGATCCTCCCGGACGGGTTCGGCTTCCTCCGCAGCCCGAACTACAACTATCTCCCCGGGCCCGACGATATCTACGTCTCCCCGAGCCAGATCCGCCGGTTTGACCTGCGGACCGGCGACACGGTGAGCGGCCAGGTGCGCCCGCCGAAGGAAGGGGAGCGGTACTTCGCCCTGCTCAAGGTGGAGGCGGTCAACTTCGAGAACCCCGACGAGGTGAAGGACAAGATCCTCTTCGATAACTTGACGCCGCTCTACCCGCACGACCGCTACAAGCTCGAGCACGATCCGCAGGAGATCTCGACGCGGATCATTGATCTCTTGGCGCCGATCGGCAAGGGGCAGCGCGGATTGATCGTGGCCCCGCCCTACAGCGGCAAGACGGTCCTCCTGCAGAAAGTGGCCAACGCCATCGTGAAGAGTTACCCAGAGGTGGTGCTGATCGTCCTGCTCATCGACGAGCGGCCCGAAGAGGTCACCGACATGCAGCGGTCGGTGAAGGGGGAGGTGGTCAGCTCCACCTTCGACGAGCCGGCGGAGCGCCACACGCAGGTGGCCGAGATCGTCCTCGAGAAGGCGAAGCGCCTCGTCGAGCACAAGAAGGATGTCGTGGTGTTGCTCGATTCGATCACGCGGCTCGCGCGGGCGTATAATACGGTCGCCCCGCATAGCGGCAAGATTCTCTCGGGCGGCGTGGACTCCAGCGCGCTCCACAAGCCGAAGCGGTTCTTCGGGGCGGCCCGCGGCGTCGAGGAGGGCGGGAGTCTGACCATCATCGCGACGGCGCTCATTGACACCGGCAGCCGGATGGATGAGGTGATCTTTGAGGAGTTCAAGGGGACCGGCAACATGGAGCTCACCTTGGACCGGAACCTCTTCCAGAAGCGGATCTACCCGGCCATCGACATCAAGCGGTCGAATACCCGGAAGGAAGAGCTGCTGCTGAGCCCCGACGAGCTCAAGCGCGTTTGGATCCTGCGCAAGGTGCTCAACGAGCTCAACTCCGACGAGGCGATGGAATTGCTCATCGACCGGATTTCCAAGACCAAGACCAACACCGATTTCTTGTCCAACATGAACCAGGGGTAAGGAGCCCGCCCATGAAAACCGGCATTCACCCGGAGTACAAGACGATCACGGTCACCTGCACCTGCGGCGAGGTGATTCACACGCGCTCGACGCGCGAGAGTTTTCACGTCGAGGTCTGCTCGAAGTGCCACCCGTTCTTCACCGGCCAGCAGAAGCTGATCGACACGGCCGGGCGCGTCGAGAAGTTCCGCAAAAAATACGCCAAGAAGTCCTGACCCCGCCCCATGTGGGATGCGCTGGAGGCCCGGCTGCGCCGGGCCCGTGAGCTCGAGCAGCTGCTCAGCGATCCCACCGTCCTGGCCGACCGCCAGCGCTACCAACGCTATGCGAAGGAGCGGGCGGCGCTCGCCCCCTTCCTCGCGCTCGGGACTCGCTACGAACAGTTGACCCGCCAGCGGCAGGAGGCCGAGGGGCTCTTGGCCCAGCCCTCCACCGATGCCGAGTTGCGCGCCATGGCTCAGCAGGAGTTGGCGGCGGCGACCCAGCGGTTGGCGGCGCTCCAGCAGGAGGCCGAGGGGGCCCTGCTCGAGGAGGATCCGGACGCCGAGCGTAACGCGGTGATGGAGATTCGCGCCGGCACCGGCGGGCTCGAGGCCAGTCTCTTTGCCGCCGACCTCTACCGCATGTACACGCGGTATGCCGCCGCGCAAGGGTGGGCCACCGAGCTCCTCTCGAGCAGCGTCAGCGAGGCCGGGGGATTTAAGGAAGTGATCGTCGGCATCGCCGGGCCCGGCGTCTACCGGAAACTCCAGTTTGAGCGCGGGGTCCATCGCGTTCAGCGGGTCCCGGCGACGGAGGCCTCCGGGCGCATCCACACCTCGACGGCGACGGTCGCGGTGCTGCCGGAGGCCGACGACGTGGACGTCCAGATTGATCCGAACGAGCTGAAGATCGATGTGTTCCGCTCCTCGGGCGCCGGCGGGCAGAGCGTGAATACCACCGACTCCGCTGTGCGGATTACCCACTTGCCCAGCGGCCTGGTAGTCTCCTGCCAGGATGAGCGCTCCCAGCTGAAGAATAAGATGAAGGGGATGAAGATCCTGCGGGCGCGCCTGCTGGAGTTGGCGCGCGTGACCCAGGCGGCGAAAATGGCGAGCGACCGGCGCGCCCAGATCGGCACCGGCGACCGCTCGGAGAAGATCCGCACTTACAACTTTCCCGACCGGCGCGTGACCGACCATCGGATTGGGTTCACGACGCATCGGCTGACTGAGGTGCTCGACGGCGCGCTCGAGGAGGTGGTCGACGCCCTCCTGGCGGCCGACCGGCAGGCCCGGTTGCAGAAGCTCACATGATGATTGCGAAACCACGCGCCGTGTCGGCGCAGCGGCTTTCGCGAAGGGAGGCGAAACCACGCGCCTTATCGGCGCAGCCGGACGTGGTGGCTGAGGCCGAGGCGGTTTTGTCAGCGGCGGCCGTGGAGCGGCCCCGATGGGCCGCGGAGCAGATCACCGCATCAGTGGTGGGCGGCGATCCGACCGCGTGGGTGATGGAACCCCCGACGGTGGAGGCGGCGACGCACCAGGAGATTCTGCGGCGCGCCGCCCGGCGGGCGGCCGGCGTCCCGCTCCAGTATGTGACCGGGATCGCGGGATTTTTCGGCCGGGATTTCTCCGTGGCGCCCGGCGTCCTCATCCCGCGCCCGGAGACCGAGGGTCTCGTCGAAGTGGCGCTGGAGGAGTTGGTTCGCCGGCAGGTCCCGCGCCCGGTGGTCTGGGACGTGGGGACCGGGTCAGGGGTGATCGCGTTGAGTTTGACTTTGGAGGCCCCGGCCAGTATACTCGTGGGGTTTGACACGAGCCCTCGGGCGCTGGCCGTCGCACGGGAGAATGCGCGGCGGCTGGGCGTGGCCTCCGGCGTCCGGTGGGTGCGCGCCGATCTCCTCGCGGCCTGCAGCGAGCTGTGCGCCGACCTGATCGTGGCGAATCTCCCGTACATTCCGACGGGCGAACTGTCGGCGTTGCCGCGGGAGGTGCAGCAGGAGCCGCGCGAGGCGCTCGATGGCGGGCCGGAGGGGCTGACCCTCATCCGCCGGTTGCTCGCGCAAGCGGCCACTCGACTGCGGCCGGGCGGAACGATCATCTTGGAAGTGGGCGACGGCCAGGCCCGCCGGGTGCAGGCCGAGTGGGCCTCCCAGTGGGCGGAGGTCAAGATCCGGCCGGACGCCGCCGGGCGGGAACGCATCGTCATCTGTCGTCGAGCCGTGGGGATCCGTGGAAAAACTGCTCATTGAAGGGGGCCGGCCGCTGCGCGGCACGGTCCGCGTCAGCGGCGCGAAGAACGCGGCCCTGCCGATCCTGGCGGCGACCCTGCTGACGAATGAGCCGTGCGAGATTCACAACGTCCCGCCGCTGCGGGACGTGGCAACGATGGTGCGGATCATGCGCGCCCTCGGCATCAAAGTCCAGCAGACGAACTCGACCGTCCTGGTGGACCCGCGGGGCTACACCGGCGTCGAGGCGCCCTACAAGCTGGTCTCGACGATGCGGGCATCGTTCTGCGTGCTGGGGCCGCTCCTGGCCAAGCATCACAAGGCCCGCGTCTCGCTCCCCGGCGGCTGCGTGATCGGGCCGCGCCCGGTGGATCTGCACCTGAAGGGGTTGCGGGCCCTCGGGGCGCACCTGACGATCGAGGGGGGGTACGTAGTGGGCGAGGCCCGCGAGCTGCGCGGCGCCCCGATCTACCTCGGCGGGGCGTTCGGCTCGTCGGTGCTGGCCACGGCGAATGTCATGATGGCCGCGGTGCTCGCGCGCGGCCGGACGCTGATCGAGAACGCGGCCTGCGAGCCGGAGCTCGTGGACCTGGCCCATTGCTTGACGGCGATGGGGGCGAAGATCCAGGGGCAGGGGACGCCGCTCATCGAGATCAACGGCGTGCATGAGTTGGGCGGCGTCAAGCACACGGTCATCCCGGATCGGATCGAGGCGGGGACCTACTTGGCGGCCGCCGCGATGACGCGCGGCGATGTCACCGTCGAGGGGGCGCGCCCGGAGCACCTCGGCGCGGTGATGGACAAGCTGCGCGAGGCCGGCGTCGAGATCACGCCGGTGCAGAACGGCACCGTGCGCGTCCGTGCGCCGAAGCCGCTCAAACCGGTCGGGGTGACGACGCTGCCGTACCCGGGATTTCCGACGGACATGCAGGCCCAGATGATGGCGCTCATGTGCGTGACGGAGGGCATCAGCGTCATCACGGAGAAGATCTACCCGGACCGGTTCATGCATGTGGCGGAGCTCAACCGCATGGGCTCGCAGGTGATGCTCGAGGGGGCGACCGCCATCGTGCAGGGGGTCAAGCGGCTCAGCGGGGCCCCGGTGATGGCCTCGGATCTCCGCGCCTCGGCCGCCCTCGTCTTGGCCGGGATGGCGGCGCACGGCACCACGGAGGTGTTGCGCATTTACCACTTGGATCGTGGGTACGAGCGCTTGGAAGAGAAGCTGGCGCGCCTCGGGGCGCAGATCCGGCGCGAGAAGGAAGAGTAGATTGAGGAAGGAGCTGGCATGGCGACTGTCGCAATTCGATTAAAGCGGATGGGGACGAAGAAGAAGCCCCATAGCCGCATTGTGGTCATTGATCGCCGGAGCGCGCGCGATGGACGGGCGATTGAAGAGGTGGGCTACTACGACCCCTCGAAGCACCCGCCGTTGATCTCGATGAAGGTGGAGCGGATCCGGTACTGGATGGGTCAGGGGGCCGCGCCGTCCCCGACGGTGAAAACGCTGTTCAAGCGTTACACGGCGAAGCTCGCACCCGTCGCGCCCGCATAACCGGACGGTCGGCGGATGCGGATCGACGTCCTGACGATTTTCCCCGGCATGTTCGACGCGGTGCTGGGGGCGTCGATCCTCAAGCGCGCGATCGCGCGGGGCCTGCTGGCGGTCCAGGTGCACGATCTGCGGAGTTGGTCGCCGGACCGGAAACATTTCAAGGTGGATGACCGGCCGTACGGCGGCGGGCCGGGGATGGTGATGCGGCCGGAGCCGTTTTTCTCAGGGGTAGAGGCGATTCGGGCCGCCTCGCCGACGACTACGCCGCGCGTGGTGCTCCTGACGCCGCAGGGCAAGACGCTGACACAGGTGGTGGCCCGGCGGCTCAGCAAACAGGCCCACCTGATCCTCCTCTGCGGGCATTACGAGGGAGTGGATGAGCGGGTGCGGCAGGGGCTCGTGGATGAAGAGCTGTCAATCGGGGATTATGTGGTGACCGGCGGCGAGCTGCCGGCGATGGTGGTGGTAGATGCCGTGGCGCGATTGATCCCCGGGGTGCTGGGGGATGCCACGTCGTCAGGTGAAGAATCATTTAGCGGCGTGCCGCTGGAGTACCCGCAGTACACGCGGCCGCCGGAGTACCGCGGGATGGCCGTCCCCGAGGTGTTGCGCTCGGGCGATGCGAAGGCCATCACCGTGTGGCGGCAACTGACCGCCTGGCAGCGGACGCGCCGCCGCCGGCCGGATCTGGTCCGCCCATTCTTAGGAGGTCGTCATGGCCAGCAATCGTGAGAAGATCGCCCTCGTCGAGCGGGGACAACTGAAAACCGACCGCCCACCCTTTCGGATCGGCGATATCCTCCAGGTGCACGTGAAGATCCAGGAGGATGAGAAGACCCGGACCCAAGTGTTCGAGGGGGTCGTCACGAGCCATCGCGGCTCGGGGTCGAGCGAGACGTTCACCGTGCGCCGGTCCGCGTTCGGCGAGGGGATGGAGCGGACGTTCCTTCTGCATTCCCCGTTTATCGAGAAGCTCAAGGTGGTCCGCGGCGGCAAGGTCCGACGGGCCAAGCTGTACTACCTGCGCAAGAAAGTCGGCAAGGGGAGCCGGATTGAGGCACGCTGGGATGAAACAGCAGCAGCGGCTGGACCAGCTGCGGAGGTTCGACCGCCGGTGCAGGCGCCGGGGATTCCGCCGACTGGCGGGGGTGGATGAAGCCGGTCGCGGGCCGCTCGCCGGCCCGGTGGTCGCCGGCGCAGTGCTCCTGCGCGGCGATCGGTTCACCCTCCCGATTGACGATTCCAAACGGCTGACGCCGCGCGCCCGCGCGCGGGCCTTTGCCGCGATCGTCGCGCAGGCGGAGGTCGGCATCGGCATTGTCCAGCCGGCCACGATTGACGCCGTGAATATTTTTCAGGCCACCCTGGCCGCGATGCGCCAGGCGGTGGCCTGCTTGCCTTCCGCCCCCGACCACCTCCTCATTGACGGCCCGTGGACCGTGCCGGGGGTCGCGATCCCGATGACCCCGGTCGTGCATGGCGATCGTCGCAGTCTCGCCATCGCCTGCGCCTCCATCGTCGCCAAGGTGGTCCGGGATACGCTGATGACCTGGTACGACGGGCGGCACCCCCTCTACGGATTTGCCCGGCATAAGGGCTACCCCACCGCCGCGCATCTGGCCTCCCTCGTGCGGCACGGTCCCTCCCCGATTCATCGCCGGAGTTTCGCGCCGGTGGCCCGGGCGCTGACGGCAGTCGCGCCATGACCGATGTGCGGCGGGCGCTGGGGGCGGCGGGCGAGACGGCCGCGGTCGCGGAACTTCAGCGGCGCGGCTACCGGATCGTCGAGCGGAATGTCCGGACCCGGCTGGGGGAGCTGGATGTGGTGGCGCGCGATGGCTCGACCCTCTGCTTCGTGGAGATCAAGGCGCGGCGCTCGACGGCCTTCGGGTTCCCGCAGGAGGCGGTGACGCGCCAGAAACAGCATCACGTGGCGCGGATGGCGCAGTGGTATCTGAAGGCGAAGGGGTTGACGCAGGCGCCCGCCCGGTTCGACGTGGTCGCGGTGCTGTTGGATGCCGCCGGCCGCCCCACCCAGATCGACCTGATCCAAAATGCTTTTCAACTCTCCTCGTGACCCCGCCCGTGCCATCCCCTGCGTCGGGGGTGATCGCTCGCCGGGCGGGCTCGATTTCCCCAGCGAGGAAATCGGCCCTACTCGCTCGCGCTCGCTCTCCTCGGGCTGCGCCCTCGGAACCGTGCCTGCTCGCGCTGCGCAGTCCCGGCTCGGATCACCCCACTCGCGGGGGCCCCTGGCCCGGGCAGCGCGCCCCGGCACGTTCGGAAACGGTACCGTTCGTTCCACGGCTCCAACCTGTCCCCTTGGAACCCGGTACGTAGCACCCATGAGGGACTATCAACCACCCAAAATCAATGCTCCCTTCCCATGCTCATGACTGTGAAGCTTTCCACAAAGCCCCACCGGGTCTATTACGAAGGGCACGGATCTTGGAATAAGAAAAGGGCCCGGGTCCATCCAAATTTGAATCCATCGGAGGATTTAGCTTATCTGTTAGGTGTGCTTAAGGGGGATGGATGTGTATCTAAAGATAACCAGATTTTGCTTCACCAGAAAAGACGATCTTTTGCTCTGAGCTTCCAGAAGGCTCTACGAAAGATCGATCTTCGGGCAAGTAGATGGCTGGCTAAGCAACGTTATAAAGGTGCGATAAAGCGTTATTGGCGGGTAAAAGCACATAGCTTGGAATTTGCGATTTGGTACAGAGGTTTAAGCTTCGAAGGCATCGAGGATCTTTTCGGAGAAAATCGTAAATATAGGCTAGCTTTTATCCGAGGCTTTTATGAATCTGAAGGGTGCAACTACCAACATAAATCTCTTTGGCGCTTACAAATCGCAAATAAGAATAAGTCACTCCTCCTTTTTATGAAGAGAACCCTTTTAAAGTTAGGCTACATGTTCTCAGATCCAGTTGTTGCTGTTCGGGGTCGAAAATACAGAAGGCCCTCTGGCAAGTTCTGTACCACCATGTATGAATTGCGAAGTTCTTCGGTTCAACGAAACGCCGCGTTTTTAAAAGAAGTCAGGCCGTGTTGCAAAGCACGTCTTTATTCTCGTCTGATCGAGAAGCAAAAACGCCGCAGCACAGCCAAGATAAAGGAACGGAAGCGAATCGCCTCGCTTTACCGCCAAGGGCTCAGTAGCATTCAGATAGCCAGGCAAATTGGAAAATCCAAGAGGAGCGTACTGCAAGCCCTGCACAAGGAAAATGTTTTGATGCGGCGCCCTCACCCTATCCTGGAGCAGGCCGAACGCCGACGGATCATTGAACTCTATCGCAAAGGATATACTAGTCCGCAGATTGCAAAGCGCATTGAAGAGGTAGGTACCGGTTCTGGAAGTGCCGGGTTCGAGCCGGCGCACGTTGACCGGCGATAGCCGGGACCAATGCTTGAAGTCGTAGTCGGTAATCGTCGGTGTGCCCGCGTTTGCGAGGGCGGCAACCATATGGTATGCTTACGATATGAGACTTGACGTGATCCTCGAGAAAGATGAAGACGGCTTCTACGTCGCCTCGTGCCCGGCGGTCAAGGGGTGTCATTCGCAGGGTCGGACGAAACGGGAGGCGCTTGCCAATATCCGCGAGGCGATCGTCGGCTGCCTTGAAGTCTTGAACGCGCAAGCCAAGCGCCAGGGCCGCCGCCACCACGCCCAGCTCGCCGCTATCGCCGTTTAACTCTTCGTGAGTCGGCTGGAGGAGGCCACCCTCTCGATCCCCGATCATCATGAGCTCGGGCGAGGCCTCTTGCGGGCGTTGATTCGCGATGCCGACATGACCGTCGAGGCATTTAACCGGCTGTTGCCATAGACTGTAGGCCGCTGTACCCCGTGTCATCCCCCGCGCAAGGCACAATCCATCACACCCCCTCCAAGAAGGGCATCTTTAAGATCACAAATTGTGACCTTGGACGTAGGTGTTTGAGGCGGCATCAAGTATAATTCGCATGGCATGACCACACACCTGTATCTCATTCGGCACGGGGAGTCGACCTGGAATCAGGCGGGGCGCGTGCAGGGCTGGGGCGACCCGGCCCTCAGCCGCCGCGGGCTGGCCCAGGCGGCCGCGCTGGCCCGACGGTTTCGGCGCGATCCTCTGCATCGGATCTACGTGAGTCCCCTGCGGCGGGCGCGTCAGACCGCGCGGCCGGTGGCCGAGATCACGGGACTCCCGGCGCAGCCGGTAGCTGATCTTCGAGAGGTGGGGTTGGGGCGGTGGGAGGGGCGGCCGGTGGCGCAGTTGCGGCGACGGCACCCGGCCCTGTACCACGCCTGGCTCCACACGCCGTCGCGCGCGCAGATTCCCGAGGCGGAGGGGATCCCGGTGTTTCGCCGGCGCGTCCTGGGCGCCTTCCGCGGCATCCTCGAAGAAGCCGACCACGGGGCGATGGTGGCGCTCGTCACCCACGGGGGCGTGATCCGCGTGATCCTGGCGCATGTGCTCGGCATCCCCTTCGATCCTTTGATGCGCGGCATTTCACTCGGGAATACCAGTGTGACCCGGATCACCCGTACGCGGGGGCGGCTCGCCATTACCGTGCTCAACGACACGACCCATTTGATGCCGGGCGCGCGATGACAACCCCTGCGCTTCCCTCACTGTACGATCTGACGTTGCCGGAGTTGACCGCCTGGGTCGAGGCGCAAGGGGCGCCGGCCTACCGCGCCCGTCAAATCTTCCACGCGCTCTATCAGCGGGACGTCGCGTCGCTCGAGGCGATGACCGATCTCCCGAAAGGATTTCGTGACGCGATGGCCCAGCAGTTTGTGGCCGCCACCGTCGCCTCCGTCGAGCGCCAGCAGTCGGAGGATGGGACGACGAAGTGGCTCTCGTCATTGGCCGACGGCCAGTTCATCGAGACGGTATTGATCCCCGCTGAGCGGCGCAAGACCGTCTGTGTCTCGACGCAGGTGGGCTGCGCCTACGCCTGCGCTTTCTGCGCCAGCGGCCAGGCCGGCTTCCGCCGCAACCTGTCAGCGGGAGAAATCGTTCAGCAAGTGTTACTGGTGCAGCGAGGGTTGACGACGCGGGCCCCGCGCGGGGGTGAGGAGCGCGGGGACTTCGCAGCGCGAGCGGGCACGGTGTCCGACCTTGGGGAGGACGAGCGAGCGCGAGAACGTAGGGCCAATTCCCACGCTGGGGGAATTGAGCCCGACCCGCGCCCTCACCCCCAAGCAGGGGACCCCGAACCCCGCGTCTCCAATGTGGTGTTCATGGGGATGGGGGAGCCGCTGGCGAATTACGACCAGCTGCTCAAGGCGATCCGCATCCTCAATCACCCCGACGGGCTCAAGATCGGCGCTCGCAAGATCACGATTTCCACCGTCGGCCTCGTCCCGATGATCGAACGGCTGGCGAAGGAGGGCTTGCAGATCGAGCTCTCGATTTCCCTCCACGCCCCGAATGATCTCCTGCGCAGCAAGCTGATGCCGGTGAATACGAAGTATCCGCTGGCGCAATTGATCGCCGCCTGCCGCGCCTATGCCGAGGCCACGAAGCGCCTACTCACCTTCGAGTATATTTTGATTGACCACGTCAACGATGGAGAGACCGAGGCCCGCGAGCTGGCCCAGCTGCTGAAAGGATTGCTCTGCAAAATCAATCTCATCCCGTGCCATCCGACGCCGGGGACGACCTGGGCTCGCCCGCCGCTCCAGCGGATGGTGAAGTTCGAGCATCTCCTCCGGCGCGCCGGGGTGCTCTGCACGCTCCGCCGTTCCCGCGGCCTCGATATCGACGGCGCCTGCGGCCAGCTCCGCCTGCGGCGGCTGGAGGCCCCTGCGCCCCGCATTGACGGTCAGCCGTCCGACTCGGTATAATAACCTTTCCATGCCAACGGCGACGGCGTCTGCGCCGATTCCCTCCAACATTGCCATTGCCCAGGCGGCCCGGCCGCTCCAGATCACGGAGATTGCCCGGCAGGTGGGCCTGCGCCTCGAGGAGCTCGAGGTGTACGGGGCCTACAAAGCTAAGGTGACCCAGCGGGCGTTCGACCGGGTGCAGGCGCGGCCGAGCGGCAAGCTGGTCGTCGTCACCGCGATCACCCCAACGGAGGCCGGCGAAGGCAAGACCTCGACGGCGATCGGATTGACCCAGGCGCTCGGCCGGCTCCGCAAGAAAGTGATCTTGACGTTGCGCGAGCCCTCGATCGGCCCGCTCTTCGGCAAGAAGGGCGGGGCCTGCGGCTCCGGCTACGCGCAGGTGATCCCGATGGAGGATATCAACCTCCATTTCACCGGGGATATTCACGCCGTCGGCACCGCTCACAATCTTCTCGCCGCCCTCGTCGATAATCACGTCGTGCAGGGGAATGCCCTGGGGATCGATCCGGCGCGCATCCTCTGGCGGCGGGTCTCCGAGATCCCCGACCGGCAGCTGCGGCATGTGACGTTGGGCCAGGGCGGGATCGGGTACGTCAAGCGCGAGACCGGATTCGACATCACGGTGGCCAGCGAGATCATGGCGGTGCTGGCGCTGGCGACGAACCTCAAGGATCTGCGGGCGCGGCTGGAGCGGATGGTCGTGGCCTATACGACCGACGGGCGCCCCGTCACCGCGAAGGATCTCCGCGCCGTCGGGGCGATGCTCGTCCTGCTCAAGGATGCGGTCAAACCCAATCTCGTGCAGACGCTCGAGGGGCAGCCGGTGCTGATTCACACCGGGCCGTTCGCCAACCTCGCCCACGGGGCGAACAGCATCCTGGCGACCCACCTGGCGCTCAAGATCGCCGACTACTGTGTCACCGAGTGCGGGTTTGGCGCCGACCTGGGCTTTGAGAAATTCTGCGACATCGTGGCTCGGCAGGGGGTGTTCAAGCCGGACGTGGCGGTGCTCGTCGTCACGATCCGGGCGCTGAAGGTCCACGGCGGCGTACCGTTCGCCGAGGCCACGGCCCGCGAGGACGTGCGGGCCCTCCAGCGCGGTTTCGAGAATCTCGAGCGGCATCTGGGCATCATCCGGAGCTTCGGCGTGACGCCGGTGATCGCGATCAACCGGTTCGCCACTGACACGCCGCTGGAGCTGCGCGTCCTGCAGGAGCATTGCGTGGGGTTGAACATCCGGTTCGCCGTCTCGGAGGTCACGGAGCGGGGCGGGGAGGGCGGGGTGGAGTTGGCCAAGGCGGTGCTCGCCGCGCTCGCGGAGCGGAACCATCAATTCCAGCCGTTGTACGCCCCGGAGCAATCGATCCTCGAGAAATTGGAGCTGATTGCGCGGCGCATCTACGGGGCGGATGGCTTGGAGCTCGTCGGCACCGCGGCCGCCGACATCGAGCGGCTGACCCGCGAAGGATTCGGCCGGTTGCTCATCAATGTGGTGCGGACCCATCTCTCCTTTACCGATGATCCTGCAGTGCGCGGCGCCCCGCACGGGTGGCGGCTCAAGGTGCGCGAGGTGCATGTGGCCGCGGGGGCTGGATTCCTCGTCGCACTCACCGGGAAGACGCTGCTGATGCCGGGGCTGCCGAAGGAGCCGTTGGCAGAGCGCATGGATCTCGATGAGCAGGGCCGGGTGGTGGGGCTCGCATGAGCGCCCTCGCCCGGCAGTCAGTCCGCGCGTTCGTGAAGCGGCTCGCCTCCCGCCGGCCGACGCCGGGGGGCGGGAGCGCTGCGGCCCTGACCAGCTCGCTCGGCGCCGCGCTCCTCGTGAAGGTCGGCCGGATTATCTTGGCGCGCCGGCCCACGGTCGGGCGATCATTGACCGCCGCCCAGCGCCGCGCCATTCAGCGCCTCTGCACCACCTGTGACGCGCATGCCCGCGCGCTCATCCGGCTCGTGGATGCGGATGCCGAGGCCTACGGGCAACTCTTCGCCGTCTGGGGTAGCCGGAACCGCCGGGTGGTGCAGCGGGCCCAGCGACAGGCGCTCGAAGTGCCGCTGGCGATGTGTGGGCGCACCGTCGCGGTGCTGCGGCAGGCCCCGGCCCTCACGAGGGTGGCGGGCCGCTCGTTGGGCAGTGACGTCGAGGCGGCGACCGCGTTGCTGACGGCCGGGTTTGCCGCGGCCGCGGCCACCGTATTGATCAACGTCGAGAGCGTGGGCGCGCCGCAGGCCGCCCTCGTGCGACAGCGGCTTCGTCAACTATGGCTGGGATAAAGATGCGAGCGCACCTGTTGGATGGTCGGGCATTGGCAGCGAAGCTCCACACGCAGATCCGTGGCGAGGTGGAGCAGCTGCGCCGGCAGGCCGGCCGGGCGCCGTTCCTGCTGTCAGTGCAGGTGGGCGTACAAGCCGCCTCCGATCTGTTCGCGCGCTCGCAGCAGCGCACGGCGGAGGCCCTCGGGATCAGCTATCGCTTGGAGCGGCTCCCGGCCGACGTGACGCAAGACGGGATGCTGCACCGAATCGTCGAGTGGAATCGTGATCCGTCGATCAGCGGCATCACGGTGCAGTTCCCATTGCCGGCACAGTTGGACTCCAAAGGGATTTCGGCCGCCCTTGATCCACGAAAAGACGTCGAAGGCATCCACCCCCAGCATCTCGGGCAGGCGATGTTTGGGTGGTCGCGCATCGGGACTTGCACGTCGCTGGCGGTGATCGAGTTGATCGAGTCCACCGGTGTCAGTCTCTACGGCAAGGAGGCGGTGATCGTTGGCCACAGCGAGTTGATCGGCAAGCCGGTCTCGCTCCTCCTCCTCGACCGTTTGTGTACGACGACGATCTGTCACGTCGCCACCGATCAGCGCGGCCGCCTCGCCGAGCACGTGGCCCGTGCCGAGGTGCTCGTTGTGGCGGTCGGCCGCCCGCATCTCATCAAGGGCTCCTGGATTCGTCGCGATGCGATCGTGATTGACGTCGGCATCAATCTCGTAGGTGGCCAGGTGGTGGGGGATGTCGAGTTCGACCAGGCGGCAGAGGTGGCCAGCTACATCACCCCCGTGCCGGGCGGGGTCGGCCCCGTCGTCGTCGCGACCCTGATGCGCAATACCGTTGAGGCGTTCAAACTCCAGCTGAGCCGCCGCGATGTCTGATACCGTCACGATCCCTGATCTTCAGTCGAAGAAGTCGCGCGGCGAGCGGATCACGATGCTCACCGCCTATGACTATCCGATCGCCCACTTGCTCGATGAGGCCCAAGTGGATATCGTGCTCGTCGGCGATTCGCTCGGCATGGTCGGCCTCGGCTACTCCTCCACCGTGCCGGTGACGATGGAGGAGATGCTGCACCATGCGAAGGCGGTTCGCCGCGGCGTCCGGCGAGCGTTCCTCATCGGTGACATGCCGTTCATGAGCTTTCAGGTGTCGCGGGAGGAGGCCGTCGTGAACGCCGGCCGGTTCCTGAAAGAAGCCGGGTGCGATGCGATCAAGCTCGAGGGCGGGTTGGAATCCCTCGGCGCGGCCAAGGCGATTGCCGGCATCGGGATCCCGGTGATGGGCCACATCGGCCTGACCCCGCAGACGGCGACGCGGTTCGGCGGGTTCCGGGTGCAGGGGCGGGACGCCGCCAGCGCCGAGAGGCTCGTGCAGGCCGCCGAGGCGCTGCAATTAGCCGGCTGCTTCGCGCTCGTGCTGGAGTGCATTCCCGACGTGCTGGCGCGCCGGATCACCCAGCGGTTGACGATCCCGACCATCGGGATCGGGTCCGGGCCGTGGTGTGACGGCCAGGTGCTGGTGACTCAGGATCTCCTCGGCCTGTACGATCGGATGCAGCCGAAGTTCGTGAAGCGGTACGCGGAGCTGGGGCGGGCGGCGCTGTCGGCGATCGCCCAGTTCAAGCGGGAGGTGGAGGCCCAGCAATTTCCGACGGCGGCGCACAGCTATACCGCCGAGGCGTTGACGCATCCCGCCGGCCGGGTGGTGCGCCGCCTGCGCAAAGCGGCCCGGCCGCACCGCCGCTAGCGCGTGATCCCCTCCAGCACGCCCCTCCTGTTGCTGACGGGGCTCGTCCTCGGGATTCGTCACGCGTTCGATCGCGATCATGTCGCCGCTGTCACCCACTTCGTTTCCCTCGAGCCGGAGCCGGTCAAGAGCGCCTGGTTCGGATGCCGGTGGGCGCTGGGCCATGCGGTCACAGTGCTGGCCCTCGGCTCGCTCATCATCCTGTTCCACCTCAAATTTGATCCGGCGTTCGAGCGGTACGCGGAACTGGCGGTCGGCGTCTCGTTGCTCACGCTCGGGATCTGGCGCCTCATCCTGCTCTGGAATGAGCGCCAGCATGCCCACCCGCATGCGCACCGGACGAAGGCCCACGCCCACCTCCACTCGCACGAGCCGGGGCGGGGGCATGTCCATTGGTTTGCCCCCACGCTCGTCGGGATGGTCCACGGGGCGTCCGGGACGGCGGAGGTGTTCGTGCTGATTCCGCTGACGATGATGCAGACCTCCTGGCTCGCCTACACCTACATCGCGTTGTTCAGCCTCGGGTGCGCGGGCTCGATGAGCAGCTATGGCTACCTGGCCGGCCGCTTCTACCATCGGGCGACACAGACCGGCCGGCGCATCTACCGGGCGCTGGTGATTCTCACCTCGACGTCCGGGGTGCTCCTCGGGATCGTCTGGATTGTGAAGAATTGGTGAGGGCGCGATGAGCGAGCGGGTCGTGGTGGCGATGAGCGGCGGAGTGGATTCCTCGGTGGCCGCGGCGCTCTTGAAGCGCCAGGGGTACGAGGTGATCGGCATCTCGCTGAAGCTCTGGCCGAAGGAGCTCTGCGACACCGTGCCGAAGGACCGCGTTTGCTGTTCGGTCCGCGACATCGAGGATGCGCGCCTGGTGGCGGCGCGGCTCGACATCCCGTTCTATGTTCTGGACGCCTCGAAAGAATTCCAAACGAACGTGATTGATTATTTTGTGAGCGCCTACGCGGCGGGCGAGACGCCGAACCCCTGCGTCGCTTGCAACCGCTCGATCAAGTGCGGCTACCTCTGGCAGCAGGCGCGGGCGTTGGGGGCGGCCAAGCTGGCGACGGGCCACTATGCGCAGATCGGTCCGGTCGGCGCGGCCGGCCGCTCTGCCGTCCGCGAGGCGGAGGATCTCCAGAAGGATCAGTCGTACGTCTTGTTCCAGCTCACCCAGGAACAGTTGAGCCATCTTCTGCTGCCGCTCGGGGCGATGACCAAGCCCCAGGTGCGGGCCCTGGCGCACGAGTTGGAACTCCGCAGCGTGGCGGATAAGCCGGATAGCCAGGAGATCTGTTTTGTGCCGGCCGGCGGGTACCGGGAATTCATTCGACCGCGGGCGACAAGCGGGCTGGAGCCCGGGCCGATTGTCACCCGCGAGGGCCGCGTCCTGGGACAGCATACGGGCTTGGCGATGTACACCGTGGGTCAGCGCAAGGGGCTCGGGATTGCCGCCGGGCATCCGCTCTACGTGGTGGCGCTCGAGCCGGAGCGGAACACCGTCGTCGTCGGCGATCTGGAGGCGCTGCAGCGGCGGACCTGCCGGTGCCGCGATCTCACCTGGATGGGAATTGAGACGTTGGCCGAGCCGCGACGCGTGGGAGTGAAGATCCGCTACCATCACCCGAGAGCGCCGGCCTGGATTCGTCCGGAGCCGGACGGCGGCGTCGCGGTAGAGTTCGATGAGCCGCAGTTGGCGGTCACGCCGGGCCAGGCGGCGGTGTTCTACGACGGGACGACGGTGTTGGGCGGGGGATGGATCACGGCATGAGCGATCTGACGGCGGCGCTCGCGGCCTTGGCGGATCTCGATGTCCATCCGGTCGGGGTCACGGTGGATGGCCAGCTGATCGTCCTACGGTTGGCCCCGGCCGACCAGGCCACGGTGCTGATCGATCAGGCCCGACGGGAGCAGATCGTCGCGATCCTCAAATCCCACGGATTTTTGTACGTGACGCTGGCGTTGAGTGAGATGGCGGCGAGTGGATTTGAACCACTGACCAAGGGCTTATGAGTCCCCTGCTCTACCGGGCTGAGCTACGCCGCCAACGAACTGGCGATTGCCTACGAGATTATCTCATCAATCATAGTACACAGGCAACAGCATCTGCATCGCGGGGATTCGTTCGCCAGCTCGTTATCAGGGGAAACCCATAACACCCCGGGCTTCCCCTGATAGACCCCTTCCAATGAACGCTTCATCTCTACTTCGCTGATGCGCGTCTCACCGCTGGCCTATCAGATTCACCAACTTCTCGACCGGCATCGGCTGCTCCGGCCGGGAGCGCGGGTCGTCGTCGCCGTCTCCGGCGGGCCCGACTCCGTCGCGCTCCTGACGCTCCTCGCCGAACTACGGGAGATGGATCGACTCCATCTCTGGGTGGTCTACGTCAATCATGGCTGGCGGCCGTCGGCGGCCCGTCGGGAGGCGGCCTTCGTGCGCCGTCTGGGGGCCCGTCTTGACGTCCCGACCTTTGTGGTGGTGATTGCGGCCGGGAAACGCCCGCGCCACTCGTGGGAAGGGACGGCCCGTCAGGCGCGCTACGCGGCGCTGGCTCGGGTCGCGCGGCGCCTGCGCGCCACCGCGGTTGCGGTGGGCCACACGCAAGAGGATCAGGCGGAGACGGTACTGCTGGCCCTGTTGCGGGGGGCCGGAATGCAGGGGATGGGGGGGATGCCGATGGCCCGTTCGCTCGACGGGACGGGACTGCGCCTGATTCGGCCGCTCCTGGAATGCCGCCACGACGAATTGCGCGCCTACCTGTGGGCCCGCCGGGTCCCATGGCTGACGGACGCGAGCAACCGGCGGACCGCCTTTCGCCGCAATGACATTCGGCTCACGCTCCTCCCGTGGCTGGCCCGCCGGTACGGTCCGCATATCGTGGAGCGGCTGGCCACCTGCGCCACGCTCGCCCGCGATGATGAGGCCTATCTGACGGCGCAGGTAAATGCCTGGTGTCGTCGGCACGCCCGCGCGCGAGCCGGCGCCGTGCGCCTGCCGCAGGCGGCGCTCCGTCGAGAGCCGCTGGCCCTACAGCGTCGGATCGTGCGCCACGCCATCCGCCGGGTGGCCGGGTCACTCGAGGGGGTCACCTTTCGCCATGTGGCCGCCGTCCTGGCCCTCTCGGCGGGCCGCGCAGGGAGCGCGCAATTGTCGGGCGGTGTCACGGCATCGGTGACCCGCGGCACGCTGGCGGTGCGGGCGCCTTGCACCCCCAGGCGATCCATGCTACACTGAAAAATTCTATGCCCACCCCAACGTCATCGACGACTGGCCGCACTTCCACGACCGGCCGCAAACCTGCGGGTCCGCTGGCCCCCCCGACCGGCCCCAAACTGCCGCGCGGCGTGATCTGGGTTTTTGTGGCGATGATCACCGCGGCCTATCTCTATCGCGTCGGACAAATGACGGAGACCGTGCCGGTCCGGCTGGGCTACAGCCAGTTCTACCAGCTGGTGGTGAACAATCAGACCACCCCGGCGATCCGGACTGCGATCAAGACCGACAATCACATTACCGGTGAGCGGACCGACGGGACGCACTATGAAGTGGCGGTCCCCGAGGATGATCCGGATCTTCTGAAGGCGCTCCGGGAACATGTGCCGGACTTCCGCTTGGAGCCTCCGCGCACCTTCTGGCTGAACGTCTTCTTCCAGTTGGCCGGCCCCCTCTTGCTCCTCGGCTTCTTCTGGTTCCTCCTCTATCGAGGGGCGCAGGGCGGGGGACGCATCCTGGCATTCGGGAAGAGCCGCGCCCGGCAGATCTCCGAGGATGAGGTGCGCATTACCTTTGAAGACGTGGCCGGCGTGGACGAGGCCAAGGAAGAGCTCCGCGAGGTGATCGAGTTCCTGAAGGACCCGAAGCGGTTCCAGCGCCTCGGCGGGAAGATTCCCAAGGGCGTGCTCCTGATGGGGCCGCCCGGGACCGGGAAGACCTTGCTCGCGAAGGCGGTGGCCGGCGAGGCGGGCGTCCCGTTCTTCTCCATCAGCGGTTCCGATTTCGTCGAGATGTTCGTCGGCGTCGGGGCCAGCCGCGTGCGCGACCTCTTTGACCAGGCGAAGAAGTCGTCGAAGAGCTCCGGCCGCGGCTGCATCATCTTCATTGATGAGATTGATGCCGTCGGGCGCCAGCGATTCGCCGGCATCGGCGGCGGGCACGACGAGCGCGAGCAGACGTTGAACGCCCTCCTCGTCGAAATGGATGGGTTCAACACGCAGGAAGGTGTGATCCTCGTGGCGGCGACGAACCGGCCGGACGTGCTCGATCCGGCGCTGCTGCGCCCGGGCCGCTTCGATCGCCAGATCGTCATTGACCGGCCGGACATCGTCGGGCGCGAGGCGATCCTGCGCGTCCACACCCGCAAGATCAAGCTCTCCCCCGGCGTGGATTTGAAATCGATCGCCCGGCAGACGCCGGGGTTCTCCGGTGCCGATCTCGCCAACCTCGCGAACGAGGCCGCGCTGCTGGCCGCCCGCCACGATAAGGAAGGGGTCGGCATGGCGGAGCTCGAAAACTCCATCGAGCGGGTGATGGCCGGTCCCGAGCGCAAATCGCGCGTCATCTCGAATTACGAGAAGTCCATCGTCGCCTGTCACGAGGCGGGCCATGCGCTGGTCTCACTCCTCGTGCCCGGGGCGGACCCCCTCCACAAAGTCTCCATCATCCCGCGCGGCACGGCGGCGCTCGGCTACACGATGCAGATGCCGCTCGAAGATCGCTACATCATGACGAAGACGGAGTTGCTCGGCAAGCTCACCGTGCTGATGGGCGGGCGCGTCGCCGAGCAGATGACGTTTGGCGAGATCACCACCGGGGCGCAGAACGACCTCGAGGTGGCCACCGAGATCGCCCGCCGTATGGTGTGCGAATACGGGATGAGCGAGGAGGTCGGCTCCTTGACGCTGGGCAAGCGCCAGCACATGGTGTTCCTCGGGCGCGATCTGGGCGAGGACCGCAACTACTCCGACCGCACCGCGGTCCTGATTGATCAAGAAATCCGCAAGCTGATTGACACCTGCTACGCTCGGGCTCGTGACGAGTTGACCCGCCACCGCGACAAGCTCAAGCAGCTCTCAGACGCGTTGTTGGAGAAGGAAGTGCTCGATGGCGAAGAGGTCAAGCAACTTGTTGGGTTGCCCGCCCCGGCTCCCTGACGCCCCACGCCCGCTCGCTTGTGGGCGGCACCGCCTCCTCCTGGGAGCGCGGACGCTCGTCATGGGCATCCTCAACGTGACCCCCGATTCGTTTAGCGACGGGGGGCGGTATCTCGACCCGTCGGCCGCCTGCGAGCGCGCGCGAGCAATGGTGGCCGAGGGAGCCGACCTCATTGACGTCGGGGGCGAGTCCACGCGCCCCGGGGCCGCCCCGGTCGCCGCTGAGGAAGAGCTGCGGCGCGTCCTGCCAGTGATTCAGACACTGGCCCCGCTCCTCTCCGTCCCCCTCTCGATCGATACGCGCAAGGCGGTCGTCGCCCGCGAGGCGCTCGCCGCCGGCGCAACCCTCGTCAACGATGTCACAGCACTGCGCGGCGATCCGGTGATGGCGGACGTCGTGGCTTCCGCCGGCGTGCCGGCCATTCTCATGCATATGCAGGGCACTCCACCGACGATGCAGGAGGCCCCACGCTACGACGATGTGGTCGCGGAGGTGGCCGGCTGGCTTCAGGAGGCGGCCGCCGAGGCCCGCGCGCGCGGCGTGGCGGCCGAGCAAATCCTGATTGATCCGGGCCTCGGCTTCGGCAAGCGGCCCGAGCAGAATCTTCAGTTGCTGCGCCACCTCGACCGGTTCGTTGAGACCGGCTACCCAGTTGTCGTTGGGCCGTCACGCAAGTCGTTCGTCAGCGCCATCCTCCAGGTGGGTCCCGAGGAGCGTCTGATGGGGACGGCCGCAGCCGTCGCGGTGGCGGTCGCCCACGGGGCCGCGATCGTGCGGGTGCATGACGTGCAGGCGATGGGCCAGGTGGTGCGCCTGGCCGAGGCGATCCGGCGCGCCTGATGCCGCTCGATCTGTTCTCCCTCTGGCGGCCCGCGGTGGAGATCGCCCTCCTCTGGCTCTTCTACTACGGCCTGATTCGATTCGTGCAGGGGACAGTGGCCGTGCAGGTGCTCCGCGGGGTCGTGGTGCTCCTCCTGCTCTTTGCCGTCACCGAGGCGGCCGGCCTCGAGGTGCTCAATTGGCTCTTGACCCGGCTCGTCCCCTTTTCCGTCGCGGCATTCCTGATCCTCTTCCAGCCGGAGCTGCGCCGCGGTCTGGCGAAAATCGGCGGCGAGTACCTGTTCAAGGTGGCCCCGCGCAAGGAAGAGGTGATCGAGGAGGTGATCAAGGCGGTCGCCGTTCTCGCCCGTAAGAAAACCGGGGCGATCCTCGCCATTGAGCGCCAGACGCACCTGCGCCCCTACACGGAGAGCGGGATTATTCTCGACAGCGAAGTGACCAGCGAGCTTCTGGTCACCCTCTTTACGCCGCCGGCCCCGCTCCACGATGGCGGCGTCATCATTGCGCAGGGGCGGGTGCTGGCCGCCGCCTGCCTCTTCCCCTTGACGCAGGATCCCCGCGTCTCCAAGACGCTCGGGACGCGGCATCGCGCCGCCCTGGGCCTCTCCGAGGAAACGGACGCGCTCGTCATCATCGTCTCCGAGGAGACCGGGGCGATCTCACTCGCCGTCCGCGGCGAATTGTCGCGCGACCTCGACCGGGATTCGCTGGATCATGCCTTGCGCGATCTCTATGGCCAGCGGGGGATCTTGGTGCCGCCCGCCGACGCGTCGTCGGCCAGCTCATGAAACGATGGTTGCTCCACAACTGGGTGTTGAAGTTGAGCGCGCTCGTCCTGGCGGTCGCGACCTGGTGGGTGGTGCATCGCCTCCTGCCGCCGCACGTGTGACGCGCGATGCCGCAGCTCGGGGTGAACATTGACCATGTGGCCACGCTCCGGCAGGCCCGGCGCGCCGACGAGCCCGATCCGGTCTGGGCGGCCGTCGAGGCGGAGCTGGCTGGGTGCGATTCCATCGTCTGTCATCTCCGCGAAGATCGCCGGCATCTGCAGGACCGCGATCTGGTCGCGCTGCGGCGTCTGGTGACGACCCGGTTGAATCTCGAGATGGCGATGGCGCGGGAGATCGTCGCGATCGCCGCGCGGGTCCGGCCGGATCAGGCCACCCTCGTGCCGGAGCGCCGGCAGGAGGTGACGACGGAGGGCGGCCTGGATGTGATCACCCATCGTCGAGGGCTGGCCCCGATGATCCGCCGCCTGCAGGATCGAGGGATCGTGGTGAGTCTGTTTGTGGATCCGGACCGACGGCAGTTGGAAGCCGCGCGCGAGGTGGGGGTCACGATGATTGAGCTGCACACCGGGCGTTACGCGAATGCCCGCGGGCCCCGCCGTCGCGCCGCGCTCGCCCAGCTGACGGCCGCGACCCGTCTGGCCCGAGGCCTCGGGCTCACCGTGAACGCCGGCCACGGGCTCACCTACACGAACGTCACCCCCATCGCCGCGATTCCCGCGATGCAGGAGCTCAATATTGGGCACAGCATTATGGCACGCGCCATGTTCGTCGGACTCCGGCAGGCGGTGCGGGAGATGGCGGCCCTCGTGCAGGGGCCGGTGGCGGCATGATCCTCGGCTGCGGCGTGGATCTCGTGGAGGTCCCTCGGCTGCGCCGGACCATGCGCCGCCAGCCCACCACCCTCTTAAAGCGATTATTCACCGTTGAGGAACTGGCCTACTCCCGGCGCAAGCGATTCTCCGCCGAACATCTGGCGGCCCGGTTTGCCGCGAAGGAGGCGGTGGCGAAGGCCTTTGGCGACCGGCAGGGGTTGACCATGCGCTGGCAGGATGTGGCGGTCGTGCACGCGGCCAGCGGCCAGCCGCAGATTCAGCTCGTCGGTCAGGCCCGGCAGCTGCAGCGCCGGCGCCGTGTCCAGCGCATTCACCTCTCGCTGACGCACACCCGGCAGTACGCGGTGGCGATGGTGGTGCTCGAGGGGCGAGGGGCCTGATGGCGCGACTCCCGGTTTCGACCGCCCGCTTCCGTCGCCGGCCCGACAGCCATAAAGGCGACTACGGTCACCTCCTCGTGCTTGGGGGATCGGTCGGTTACTCCGGGGCCCCGGTGCTCTGCGCCCTCGGGGCTCTGCGCAGCGGGGCGGGGCTCGTCACCGTTGGCGTCCCGGAGAGCACCTACTTCATTGTGGCGGCGCAGCTCCTCGAAGCGATGCCCACCCCATTAGAGGAAGCAATCGGGGGGTGCGTCAGTCCCGCGGCGATCCAGAAGGTTCATGAGCTGGCCGGTCGGGCCACCGCCGTGGCCCTCGGCCCCGGCCTCTCGCAGCAGGCGGCCACGCAGCGGTTCGTGCGCCAGCTCCTCCTGACCCTGCGCCTCCCCTGTGTGGTGGATGCCGATGGGTTAAACGCCCTCGCGGGCCACCTCCAGCTCCTGCGCCGCGCGCGGGCCCCGCTCATCGTGACACCGCATCCCGGGGAGATGGCGCGGCTCGTCGGTCGCCGCGTCGAGGCGGTGCAGGCCGACCGTCTCCGTATCGCGCGCGAGGCCGCGGCCCGCTGGCGCGCCGTCGTCGTGCTCAAGGGTCACCGGACGGTCGTGGCCGCCCCGACCGGCCGCACCTACGTGAACAGTACCGGCCATGCCGGCATGGCGACCGGCGGCATGGGCGACGTGTTGACCGGAGTGATCGGCAGTCTTCTCGGCCAGGGGTTCGCCCCGTTTGACGCGGCGGTCGCCGGCGTGTATCTTCATGGCAGGGCGGGGGATCTGGCGGCGCGGGTGCTCGGCCCGGTCGGCCTGCTGGCCACCGACGTCGCGACCCGTCTCCCCGCCGCGATCCACCAGTTGGTTCGTCATGGGTAAGCTCTTGTTTGTGCAGAACCGTTGTCGGGCCACACGATGTGGCCGTGCCGGATTCAGTTGCCACCGTAGCTCAGTTGGTAGAGCAGCGGTTTTGTAAACCGCGGGTCGGAGGTTCGAATCCTCTCGGTGGCTTGCCTATCAAAATGAGCAACTCCTCGGAAGGGGTTCATCAAGGAGACCCGTTCCGTTGGAGGGGAGAATATTTAAGAGGGGAACAGGCGTTCCCCTCTTAAAACGAGTTGGCGAACGGATCTTGGTTGGCAAACGTTCTTGCATGTGTACAATGACTGCGGGTACACCCATGGTTGGTGTGCGCCAACTCGTTCAAGGGCAGGTACCAAAGTGGCCAACTGGGCCAGACTGTAAATCTGGTGGCTTACGCCTTCAGAGGTTCGAATCCTCTCCTGCCCATCTTCTCCTCAGCGGAGGGGGAAGGATAAGGGGGAAGCCCCCTGGTTCCCCCTTATAACTGAGTCCGACACGTACGGTTGAACAGATAGACATTTGCTGGTGTCCCCTTTGGTCGGCCCACTGACGGTGGCCATGTCGGACTCAGTTGCGGGCGTAGTTCAATGGCAGAACGGAAGCCTTCCAAGCTTCTCATGGCGGTTCGATTCCGCCCGCCCGCTCTTTTGCCGCCTCCCCCCAGAAAAAATAGTTGACATCCCAAGGCCCCGCGGTACACTAGAGCGTTTGTACCACCAACAACGCCCTGAGAGCAGCAGGGCTTTATCATCTCTGCTGCTGCTGTAGCTCAGTCGGTAGAGCACGTCCTTGGTAAGGACGGGGTCACCGGTTCAATTCCGGTCAGCAGCTCCAGCCAACTGCGTCAGCGTGTTGAGGCATCCCGATGGCGCCGGATGAGGTGTATTGTCGTCATCGGGCGGCCGTTATTTTTCTTGAGACCCTGAACGGGAACTGAGGAGGACGACGGATCCATGGCTACGAAGGAAAAATTCGACCGAACCAAACCCCACGTGAACATCGGGACCATCGGGCACGTGGATCATGGCAAGACGACGCTGACGCAAGCCATCACCTTTGTGTTGAGCAAGCAGGGGTTGGCGGAGAAGCGGCCGTACGACTCGATTGACAACGCGCCTGAGGAGAAAGAGCGCGGCGTCACGATCAACATCGCGCACGTCGAGTACCAGACGGCGAATCGCCACTACGCGCACGTCGACTGCCCGGGCCACGCCGACTACATCAAGAACATGATTACCGGGGCCGCGCAGATGGACGGCGCCGTCCTCGTGGTCTCCGCCGTCGATGGGCCGATGCCCCAGACCCGCGAGCACATCCTTCTGGCCCGCCAAGTCGGCGTGCCGGCCATCGTTGTCTTCCTGAACAAGGTGGATATGGTGGAAGACAAGGAGTTGCTTGATCTGGTCGAGGTGGAGGTCCGGGAACTCTTGACGAAGTACGGTTTCCCCGGCGACAAGACCCCGATCATCAAGGGGAGCGCGCTCAAGGCCAGCGAGGGTGTGGCCGAGTACGAGAAGAGCCTCCTCGAGCTCATGAAGGCGGTGGACGAGTTCATTCCGACCCCGAAGCGCGAGGTGGAGAAGCCGTTCCTCATGGCGGTCGAGGACGTCTTCTCGATCACGGGGCGCGGCACGGTGGGCACCGGGCGCGTGGAGCGCGGCGTCGTCAAGGTGAACGAGACCGTGGACGTCGTCGGCTTGCGGCCGAAGGTGTCGCAGACCGTGGTGACCGGGATCGAGATGTTCCGCAAGCTCCTGGACGAGGGGCAGGCCGGCGACAACGTGGGGCTGCTCCTGCGCGGCATCGACAAGAAGGATCTGGAGCGCGGGATGGTGTTGGCGAAGCCCGGCTCGATCACGCCGCATACGAAATTCACCGCCGAGGTGTACGCGCTGACGAAGGAAGAGGGCGGCCGGCATACCCCGTTCTTCAGTGGGTATCGGCCGCAATTTTATTTCCGGACGACGGACGTGACCGGGGTCGTCACCCTGCCGAAGGGCACGGAGATGATCATGCCGGGCGACAACGTCACGGTCGAGATCGAGCTCATCACGCCGATCGCTTGCGAGGAGGGGCTGCGCTTCGCCATCCGCGAAGGCGGCCACACCGTCGGCGCCGGGACCGTCGGCAAGATTTCGGCGTAAGGACGGCATGCGGGATCAGATCACGATGGCGTGTGGCCAGTGCCAACGGCGCAACTACCACACGACCCGGAACAAGAAACAGCATGCCGACCGGCTGGAGCTGAAGAAGTTTTGTCGGTGGTGCCGCGGGTACACCCTGCACAAGGAAACGAAGTGATCCTTCGATTCGTGTCAGAGGCCTGTAGCTCCAACTGGCTAGAGCAGCGGTCTCCAAAACCGCGGGTTGCAGGTTCGAATCCTGCCAGGCCTGAGCTTTCTGTCTGGCCGGGACTGCTCGGCTAATCCTGCCGGCGCACGCATGATTCGCAAAACCATCGCGTTTATTCGGGAAGTCCGTGTCGAATTGGGGAAGGTGTCATGGTCGTCTCGCTCGGAACTGATCGGCTCGACGTGGGTGGTCCTGATCTCGACGGCGCTGCTGGGCCTCGTGATCGGGCTGCTGGATCTCCTCTTCACGACCGTGCTGCACATCCTGCTGCGACGATGACGAAGTCCTGGTACGTGATCCACACGTTGACGGGGCAGGAGGAGCGCGTCAAGAGCGCCATCGAGGGGAAGATCGCCTCGGGGGCGGCCGGCAGGCTGATCAGCCAGGTGCTGATCCCGATGGAGAAGGTGTCGGAGGTCAAGGCCGGGAAGAAGAAGATCTCGGAGCGGAAGGTGTTCCCCGGCTACGTGCTCCTGGAGATGGAGCTGACCGATGACAGCTGGTACCTGATCCGGAATACCCCCGGCGTCAGCGGCTTCGTCGGCGGCGGGCAGCGGCCCACCCCGCTCGGTGAGGAGGAGGTCCAGGCGATCATGCAGGCCTCGCAGGAGAAGATGGAGAAACCGACCCCGAAGGTGATCTTCGAGGTGGGCGAGAGCGTGCGGGTGACCGAGGGACCCTTTACGAACTTTAACGGCACGATCGAAGAGGTGAATCCGGAGAAGGGGCGGCTGAAGGTGATGGTCGCGATCTTCGGACGCTCGACCCCGGTGGAGCTCGAGTACTGGCAAGTGGAGAAGATCTGACGTGGCGAAGAAGGTGGTGGCACAAATCAAACTCTACTGCCCGGCGGGCCAGGCCAATCCGGCCCCGCCCGTGGGCCCGGCCCTCGGCCAGCATGGCGTGAACATCATGGAGTTCTGCAAGGCGTTCAACGCGCAGACCCAGGGCAAGGAAGGGTTGATCCTGCCGGTGGTGATCTCCGTGCATGACGATCGGTCGTTCACGTTCATCATTAAGAGCGCGCCCAGCTCCGTCCTGCTCAAGCGCGCCTGCGGCATCGCGAAGGCCTCCGGGACGCCGAACAAAGACAAGGTGGGCAAGGTGACGCGGGCGCAGGTCCGCGAGATCGCCGAGCAGAAACTCAAGGACATGAATGCCCCGACGCTGGAGCAGGCGATGAAGACCATCGAGGGGACGGCCCGCAGCATGGGGATCGAGGTAGCCGACTAATGCCGGGCCCGTTGGTCGCTGAGCTGTTGACCACGCAAGGAGAGGGCCCAAGGGGGAACCCTTGCGGTTCCCCCTTGAGGTGATAGGAAAGTCTGAACGATGGCAACGATTGTGAGCAAGCGGATGAAGGCGACGGCGGCCCTCGTGGACCGGACGAAGGCCTACTCGGTGGCCGAGGCGGTGGCTCTGCTCAAGCAGGCCCCGCACCCGAAGTTCGACGAGACGGTGGATGTCGCCGTGAAGCTCGACATTGATCCGAAGCAGACCGATCAGCTCGTGCGCGGCACCGTGGTGCTGCCGCACGGCACCGGGAAGACCCGGCGCGTCATCGTCTTCGCCAAGGGAGACGCGGCGAAGGCGGCTGAGGGGGCGGGGGCGGATGTCGTCGGTGGGGATGAGCTCATTCAGAAAGTGGGCGGCGGCTGGCTCGAGTTCGACGTGGCGGTGGCCACGCCCGACCTCATGAAGGACCTCTCAAAGCTGGGCAAGTTGCTCGGGCCGCGCGGACTGATGCCGAGTCCCAAGGCCGGCACGGTGACCATGGATGTGGCCCGCGCCATCAAAGAGATCAAGGGTGGGAAGGTGGAGTTCAAGATGGACAAGCAGGGGGATCTCCACCTGGGCCTCGGGAAAGTCTCCTTCCCGGCGGAGCACCTCGTGGCCAACGCGACCGCGTTCCTCGAGGCGCTGTGGCGGGCGCGCCCGGCGGCGACGAAGGGGCAGTACGTGCGGGCCATCTATCTCTCGAGCACGATGGGCCCCGGGATCAAGCTGAACGTGAATGAGCTCCGCGAGGCGGTGGCGGCATGAGCGCCACGGCCACGGCGGAACGGCCCGTGCGGCTGGGCCAGCGCATTCGCCGGCAGATCGTCGAGGAGTTGACCCCGACGGTCAGCGGGGCGAAGGCGGTGTTCGCCTTCACGGTGCAGAAAGTGCCCGTCTCGGAGATGGAGGCGCTGCGCCGGTCCCTGCGCGCCGTCTCGGCAGAGATGGCGATAGTGAAGAATTCCTTGGGCCGCCGCGTGCTGGCCCAGGCGGGATTGGCGGGGCTCGACTCGTGCCTCGAGGGGACGAGCGGGCTCGGGCTCGCCCAGGCCGATCCCGTGGCGGTGTCGAAGGTGCTGGTCACCTTCGCCAAGGACCACGAGGGATTCAAACTGCGCGGGGCCGTCGTGGAGCGCCAGACCCTGGGGCTCCAGGAGATCCGGGTGCTGGCGGCGCTGCCGTCGCGCGAGATCTTGCTCGCGAAGGTTGTGGGTGGCCTGCAGGCCCCCATCAGCGGGTTCGTCGGGGTGTTGAGCGGGGTCACCCGCAAATTCGTTTATGTGCTTGACGCGATTCGTCAATCGAAGGAGGGGAAGTCATGAGCGAGGCAACCGCAACGCAGGAACTTTCACCCAAGGCGCAGGAGATCGTCTCGACGGTGGAGTCCATGACGGTGTTGGAGTTGGCGGCATTGGTCAAGGCCCTGGAAACCAAGTTCGGGGTCACGGCCGCCGTCCCGATGGGCGCGGCCGCGGGTGGGGCTGCCGCCGGTGGAGCGCCGGCCGCCGCCGTAGAGGAGAAGTCGACCTTCGAGGTCGTCCTCACCGATGTCGGGGCCAACAAGATTCAGGTGATCAAGGAGATCCGCGCGGTCACGAACCTCGGGCTGAAGGAAGCCAAGGATCTCGTCGATGCGGCTCCGAAGACAATCAAGACGGGCGTGGCCAAGGATGAGGCCGCGACCATCAAGCAGAAGCTGGAAGCGGTCGGCGCGAAAGTCGAGCTGAAGTAACCGGCCTTATGGAGCGCGCGATGAGCGAGCGGCGGAATCTCGGACGGATTGGGGAAGCAGCGGAGCTGCCGGATTTACTGGAGCTCCAGACGCAGTCCTTTGCCGACTTCCTGCAGGTCGAGACCCCGCGGACCAAGCGGGAGAACGTCGGGCTCCAGGAGGTGTTCACCGAGGTGTTCCCGATCGAGAGTCACGACGGGAAATACCGGGTCGAGTACCTCCATTACACGCTGGGCAAACCCAAGTATGATTTGTGGGAGAGCCAGCGCCGGGGGCTGACCTATGCGGCGCCGCTCAAAGTCAAACTCCGCCTGCGCTCCGCCAAGGAAATGAAGGAACAGGAAGTGTACCTCGGCGACCTGCCGCTCATGACCCCGACCGGCACCTTCATCGTCAACGGCGATGAGCGCGTCATCGTCAGCCAGCTCCACCGGTCTCCCGGCGTCTCCTTCGAGGCCGAGGTGCACCCGAACGGCAAGCGGCTCTACTCGGCCCGCGTCATCCCCTACCGCGGCGCCTGGCTCGAGTTCGAGTTTGATCTGACGGACGTGTTGTACGCCGTCATTGACCGGCGCCGCAAGATTCCGGTGACGGTGTTCCTGCGGGCCATCGGGTGCGGCACCGACGAGGAGATCCTCAAGCAGTTCTGCGGCGTCGAGACGATCAAGGCCGACTCGCTGGCCGAGCTCAAGCCGGTGGTCGGGCGCATCGCGGCGGTGGCGATCACCGATCCGGCGACGCAGGCGGTGCTCGTGCCGCGGCTGGAGGAGTTGACCAAAGATCACCTCACGATGCTTTGGAACTCCGAGGTGCGCCAGATCAAGGTGCTCAAGAAGGCGGTCCCGGAAATCCTCCATACCTTTGCCAAGGACCGCCTGAAGACGAAGGATGACGCGATGCTGGATATCTTCCGGCGTCTGCGTCCGGGGGACCCGGCCACGGTCGCCTCGGCCCAAGCCCTCTTGAACCGCCTCTTCTTTGATCCGAAGACCTACGACCTCGGCCGCGTCGGCCGCTACATGCTGAACCGGAAGCTCGGCCTCACCGTTGATCCGGAGCAGAAGGTGCTCGATGCAGCCACCATCGTCCAGGTGATCCAGGCGCTCCTCAACCTGAAGACCGCTCAGGGGGACGTCGATGACATTGATCACCTGGGGAATCGCCGGATCCGGACGATCGGCGAGCTGCTGCAGAACCAATTCCGCATTGCCCTCTCCCGCGTCGAGCGCTCCTGCCGGGAGCGGATGACGATCTACGATCTCGAGAACACGATGCCGCATCAGCTGGTCAACGCCAAGCTGGTCTCCTCGGTCATCCGGGATTTCTTCGGCCGGTCCCAGCTGTCGCAGTTCATGGATCAGACGAACCCCTTGGCGGAGCTCACGCACAAGCGGCGGCTCTCCGCCCTCGGGCCCGGCGGGCTCTCGCGCAAGCGAGCCGGCTTCGAGGTGCGCGACGTCCACTACTCGCACTACGGCCGTATCTGTCCGATCGAGACGCCGGAAGGGCCGAACATCGGACTGATCGCCTCCCTCTCCACCTACGCGCGCGTCAATCCCTACGGCTTTATCGAGACCCCCTACCGGAAAGTCGAGAAGGGGCACGTGACCCAGAAGATCGACTATCTGTCGGCGGACATCGAGGATCGGTACACCATTGCGCAGGCGAATGCCCGCCTGGATAAGTCGGGCCGCTTCCTCGACAAGTTGATCGCCTGTCGGCACAAGGGGGACTTCCCCCTGATGCCGCCCGAAAAAATCGACTACATGGATGTCTCCCCCCGGCAGCTCGTCTCCGTCGCGACCAGTCTCGTCCCCTTCCTCGAACATGATGACGCCAACCGCGCGCTCATGGGTGCCAACATGCAGCGCCAAGCCGTGCCGCTCCTCTTCCCGCAGGCCCCGCTCATCGGGACCGGGATGGAGTTCCGTGTGGCGAAGGATTCCGGGGCGGTGGTCGTGGCGTTCGAGTCCGGCGTCGTGCGGAGCGTGCAGGCCGATGAGATCGGGATTGACCGGACCGTCTACTCCCTGCGCAAGTTCGTTCGCTCAAATGCGAGCACCTGCATCAACCAGCGGCCGATCGTCGAGGTGGGCCAGAAGGTGAAGGCCGGCCAGGTGATCGCCGATGGCGCCTCCACGAAGGCCGGTGAGCTGGCGCTGGGTCGCAACGTGTTGGTCGCTTTCATGCCGTGGCGCGGCTACAATTTCGAGGATGCCATTCTCCTCAGCGAGAAGCTGGTCAAGGAGGATGTGTTCACCTCCATCCATATCGAGGAGTTCGAGCTGGAAGCCCGCGACACGCGGCTCGGCAACGAAGAGATCACGCGCGACATCCCGAACGTCGGCGAAGAGGCGCTCAAGGATCTCGATGAGTCCGGCATCGTGCGGATCGGCGCCGAGGTGCATCCCGGCGACATTCTCGTCGGGAAGGTGGTGCCGAAGTCGGAGACCGAGCTCTCGCCCGAGGAGCGCCTGCTCCACGCGATCTTCGGCGAGAAGGCCGGGGATGTGCGCGACGCGTCGCTCACCGTGCCGCCGGGAGTCGAGGGGATCATCGTGGACGTGAAGGTGTTCTCCCGGAAGAAGTTGAAGCCCGCCACCAAGGACGAGGTCACGCTCGAGCACAAGCAGATCGAGGAGCTCCGCCACTACTACCAGATGCAAATTCACTCGATCAAGCGGGAGCGGTATCACAAGCTGGCCAAGCTCCTCATCGGGCAGAAGCTCAGCCACGGGATTCTCGATGAGGAGACCGGGGCCACGCTCGTACCGTACCATCATCCCATCAAGAAGTCCGATCTCAACAAGCTGGAGCGGGCGGACCTCGATGATCTCCATATCGAGAGCAATCCGGAGCTGGAGGATGAGGTCAAGCGGCTCTGCCGCGTCTTCCGCGATCAGATCGAGGAGCTCTCCTACGAGGAGGAGCGGGAGGTGGACCGGATCAAGCGGGGCGATGAGTTGCCCGCCGGCGTCCTCAAGAAGGTCGTGGTCTATGTCGCCTCCAAGCGCAAGATCCAAGTCGGCGACAAGATGGCCGGCCGCCACGGGAACAAGGGGGTCATCGCCAAGATCCTCCCCGAGGAGGACATGCCGTTCCTGCCGGACGGTACCCCGGTCCAGATTGTGCTCAATCCCCTCGGCGTGCCGTCCCGCATGAACGTGGGACAGATTTTGGAAACCCACCTGGGGTGGGCGGCGCAGGCCCTCGGGCTGCAGTTGGCCTCCCCCGTGTTCGACGGGGCTCGCGAGAGCGAGATCAAGGCGTTCCTCCGCGAGGCGAAGCTGCCGGAGCGTGGGCAGATCCAGCTGCGCGACGGCCTGACCGGCGACGCCTTCGATCAGCAGGTGACCGTCGGCTACATCTACATGATGAAACTGGCCCACCTGGTGGACGATAAGATCCACGCCCGGTCGATCGGCCCCTACTCCCTCGTCACGCAGCAGCCGCTCGGGGGGAAGGCCCAGTTTGGCGGCCAGCGCTTCGGCGAGATGGAAGTCTGGGCCCTCGAGGCCTACGGGGCGGCCTACACCTTGCAGGAGCTACTGACGGTGAAATCGGACGACGTGCAGGGGCGCACCCGGATTTATGAATCGATCGTCAAGGGGGAGCATGCCCTGCAGGCCGGCACCCCGGAGTCGTTCAACGTGTTGGTGAAGGAACTCCAGAGCTTGTGCCTCGACATTCGCACGGAACGGAAGAAGATCTGATGGACAAGCTCGATCACCTCGACCGATTTGACGCGGCCGCCATCGAGCGCCTCGGCCGGCTGAGTCTCGACCGGGAGCGGTTCGGCACGCCCGATCTGCGCTCGTTCGACTCGATCACGATCCAGCTCGCCTCCCCCGACGTGATCCATTCCTGGTCGCGCGGCGAGGTGCGCAAGCCGGAGACGATCAACTATCGGACGCTCAAGCCCGAGAAGGACGGCCTCTTCTGCGAGCGGATCTTCGGCCCGACGAAGGATTGGGAGTGCAACTGCGGCAAGTACAAGCGCGTCAAGCACAAGGGGATCATCTGCGACCGCTGCGGCGTCGAGGTGACCCGGGCCAGCGTCCGCCGAGAGCGGATGGGCCATATTGATCTGGCCGCGCCCGTCACCCACATCTGGTTTTTCAAAGCGATGCCGTCGCGCATCGCCACATTGCTGGACATGAATATGCGCGACCTCGAGCGCGTGATCTACTACGAGGAGTACCTCGTCATTGATCCGGGCGAGACTCCCTTGAAGGCCAAGACGCTCCTGAGTGAGGAACGGTACCAGGATGCCGTCAAGCGGTTCGGCCACAAATTCGTGGCGAAGATGGGGGCCGAGGCGGTCGCCGAGCTGATCAAAGGGCTCGAGCTGGACAAGATGGCCGAGACGCTCAAGGTCCAGCTGAAAGAGGCCAAGGGGGAGCAGCTCCAGAAAAAACTGGTCAAGACCCTCCGGATCGTGGACGCGTTCCGCAAGTCGGGCAACAAGCCGGAGTGGATGATCCTCTCCGTGGTGCCGGTGATCCCCCCCGACCTGCGCCCGCTCGTGCCGCTCGACGGGGGACGGTTCGCCACGTCCGATCTGAATGATCTCTATCGCCGGGTGCTCAACCGCAACAACCGGTTGAAGAAGCTGCTGACGTTGCGCGCCCCTGAGGTGATCGTCCGCAACGAGAAGCGGATGCTCCAGGAGGCCGTAGACGCCCTGTTCGACAACGGGCGGCACGGGCGGGCCGTGATGGGCCCCGGCAACCGGCCGCTCAAGTCCCTCTCCGACATGCTCAAGGGGAAGCAGGGGCGGTTCCGCCAGAACCTGCTCGGCAAGCGCGTGGACTACTCGGGCCGCTCCGTCATCGTGATCGGGCCGGAGCTGAAGATCTGGCAGTGCGGGCTCCCAAAGAAGATGGCGCTGGAGTTGTTCGAACCGTTCATCATCAAGAAGCTGCGCGAGCGCGGCTTCGTCCACACGATCAAGTCGGCGAAACGCATGGTCGAGCGCGCGCGGCTGGAGGTGTGGGACATCCTCGAAGAGGTGATCCGCGAGCACCCGGTCATGCTCAACCGCGCCCCGACGCTGCACCGGCTCGGGATCCAGGCGTTTGAGCCGCTCCTCATCGAGGGGAAGGCGATCCAAGTGCACCCGCTCGTCTGCACCGCCTTCAATGCCGACTTCGATGGCGACCAGATGGCGGTCCACGTCCCGCTCTCGATGGAAGCGCAGATGGAATGCCGGATCCTGATGTTGGCCGCGAACAATATTTTCTCGCCCGCGGACGGGCGGCCGATCGCCACCCCGACGCAGGACATCGTGCTCGGCTGCCATTACCTGACGAAAGAGAAACCCGGGGCCAAGGGCGAGGGGCGGACCTTTGCCTCGCCGGACGAGGCGCTCGTCGCCTACCACGATGATGTGGTCGCGCTGCACGCGAAGGTGACGGTGCGGGTGCGCGGCCAGCTCCTCGAGACCACGATCGGCCGGGTGTTCCTGAATCAGTACCTGCCGGCCGACTACGAGTTCTTTAACAAGATTGCCGGCAAGACGGAGCTCAGCAAGCTCGTCACCGACATCTACAAGCGGTACGGCCATCACCGGTTGATCCAGGTGCTGGATGCGCTCAAGACGCTCGGGTTTGAGATGGCCACGAAGGCCGGGCTCTCCATCTCCATTGACGACATGCACATCCCGCGGCGCAAGCCGGAGGTGATTGCGGCCGCCCAGAAAGAGGTGGCGGGCGTCGAGGAGCAGTATCAGAACGGGCTGATCACCGACGGCGAGCGCTATAACAAGATCATTGATATTTGGACGCACGCGACCGACTCGATCTCGGACATGATCTTCAAAGAACTCGACCCCTTCAACCCCGTCTTCTTGATGGCCGACTCGGGGGCCCGCGGGTCGAAGCAGCAGATCCGGCAGCTCTCCGGGATGCGCGGCCTCATGGCCAAGCCGTCCGGCGAGATCATCGAGACGCCGATCACGGCGAACTTCCGCGAGGGGTTGACCGTGCTCGAGTACTTCATCTCCACGCACGGCGCCCGCAAGGGGTTGGCGGATACCGCGCTCAAGACGGCCGACTCCGGGTACCTGACCCGCCGGCTCGTGGACGTCGCGCAGGATGTCTCGATCAACGAGCTGGATTGCGGGACGCTCAACGGGATCTTCGTCGGCGAGATCATCGAGGGTGATGAGATCGTCGTGCCGCTCCGCGAGCGGATTATCGGGCGCGTGGCGCTCGACAACATCGCCGACGTCATCACCGACACGGTGATCGTCGAGGCGGGCCAGGAGATCACCGAGGAGGCCGCCGACACGATCGAGCAGACCGGGATCGAGAAGATCCGGATCCGCTCGGTGCTGACCTGCGAGTCGCAGTACGGCGTCTGCGCCAAGTGCTACGGGCGCAATCTGGCGACCGGCCGCATGACCGAGCTCGGCGAGGCGGTCGGCATCATCGCGGCCCAGTCGATTGGCGAGCCCGGGACCCAGCTGACGATGCGCACGTTCCACATCGGCGGCACCGCCTTCCGCGTTATCGAGCAGTCCCACATCAAGGCGAAGCACACCGGGACCATGAAGTTCCACAACCTGCGCGTCGTGCAGAAGGGGAAGGACCTCATCGTCCTCAACCGCAACGGGCAGGTTTCGCTGCACGACCCCGAGGGACGCGAGCTGGAGCGTTACCCGATCCCCAACGGCGCCGTCCTCCGGCATGCCGAGGGGGGCAAGGTCTCCAAGGACGACATCTTCGTGAAATGGGACCCCTACACGGTGCCGATCTTGACGGAAGTCGGCGGGCGCATCAAGTACGAGGACTTGAAGGACGGCGTGACGGTGCGCGAGGAGCTGGATCAGGCGACGGGGCTCAAGGACCGGGTCGTGATCGAGCATCGCGGCGAGTACCACCCGCAGATCCTGCTGCTCGACAGCAAGCGGGACGTGCTGGCGATCTACCCGATCCCCGCCGGGGCGCATATCAGCGTGCAGAACGATCAGAAGGTGGAGGCCGGCGACCTGTTGGCCAAGACGCCGCGCGTCGTGTCGAAGACGAAAGATATCACCGGCGGTCTGCCGCGCGTCGCCGAGCTGTTCGAGGCCCACCGGCCGAAGGATCCGGCGATCATCAGCGAAATTGACGGCACCGTCGAGTTCGGCCCCTCGAAGAAGGGCCAGCGCCGCGTCATCGTCAAGAGCCCGACCGGAATGAAGAAGGAATACCTGATCCCGCACGGCAAGCACCTGAACGTCTACAAGAGCGATTGGGTGACGGCCGGCCAGCCGCTGATTGACGGGCCAATTGTCCCGCAGGATATTTTGCGCATCGGCGGCGACAAGAAACTCCAGGAGTATCTCGTCAACGAAATCCAAGAGGTGTACCGCCTGCAGGGGGTGCGCATCAACGACAAGCACATCGAGGTGATCGTCCGCCAGATGCTGAAGAAGGTGAAGATCGAAGACCCCGGCGACACCGACTTCCTCGTTGGGCAGCAGGTGGACAAATGGCACTTCCAGCACGAGAACGAGCGCGTGACCAAGAAAGGGGGCAAGCCGGCCTCCGCCACCCAGCTGTTGCTCGGGATCACGAAGGCCAGTCTCTCGACGGAGAGCTTCATCTCGGCCGCGAGCTTCCAGGAGACGACCCGCGTGCTCACCGAGGCGGCGACCGCCGGCAAGCGGGATGACCTCCGCGGCTTGAAGGAGAACGTGATCATGGGGCATCTCATCCCGGCCGGGACCGGCTTCTTGGCCCACCGGGACATCGAGTTTGTGAAGAAGGTGCTCGAGATGCCGGTGCTCGAGACGCCGGCCGCCGAGCCCGAAGCGCCCGTGACGGAGGGCGAAACTCAGCCCCCGGAGGCCGCCTCGTGACCCCACCACCTGA
>Ga0209515_10000236_pt1 | contig 104979 bp, 105 predicted proteins | sample Subgroupgradi54m_FD_187454 | JGI IMG/M metagenome (GOLD analysis project Ga0209515, IMG submission 187454) | Subsurface groundwater microbial communities from S. Glens Falls, New York, USA - GMW60B uncontaminated upgradient, 5.4 m (SPAdes)... ... | reverse complement strand
GGTCTCGTTAAAAATATAGTTAAATCCAGAAAAACCAAACCAAAAGTCGTTATTACGGGTTGCATGGTTGGTATGGCAACCCGGGATGAAACCGGAAAATACTTAAAAGATTTGCGGAAACGCATGCCAGAGGTAGATGAATTCCTGCCGCTGGAGGAGGTTGGCTTTGATTATCCGGCACTGCGACAAGACGTCACCCATTCCTGGGTTCCGATTTCCAATGGCTGTAACAATTTTTGCACTTTCTGCGTTGTTCCCTTCACCCGTGGTCGGGAGATTTCAAGGCCATTTAAAGATATCATTGAAGAAATAAGGGATCTTGCAAAACACGGTTGTAAGGAAGTAACTCTTCTTGGCCAAAACGTAAACTCTTATGGAGCTGATCTTGTTAAAAATAGCAAAGGGTACAAACTCCCAAGTGGCCGTGTTGTCAAGCCGGTAATGGTTAAGCATCTCGGTCGTTTTCGCATCCCGACTCTCTTTCCGTATCTTTTGGAAGCGGTTTGCAAAATTTCCGGTCTGGAAACGGTCAAATTTATATCTTCCAATCCTTGGGATTTTTCAGATAAGCTCATTGATGTTATCACCAAAAACCCAAAGATAGACAGAAACCTGCACTTAGCAGTTCAATCCGGTGACGACGAAGTCTTGAAAAGAATGAACAGATGGTACAGCGCTCGCCAGTATTTAGATTTAGTCAACAAAATCAAAATGAGTGTAAAAGGTGCCCAAATTTCCACAGACATTATTGTCGGCTTCCCGGGTGAAACTGAAGAACAATTCCAAAATACCATTAAACTTGCTAAGTCCGCGGGTTTTGCATACGGTTATGTTTCTAAATATTCACCTAGACCAAATACCGCGGCCTCTAAAGCATTAGGGGACGATGTTTCTCACAAAGAAAAAGACCGCCGTTTCGAAATTTTAGATAAATTGATTAATCACGAAGGTACTATCCGCACAGCCGTCCATTAATCAAAAAACAAAGAAACTCTTGGTGTCCTTTTGGAATCAATTACTTCCAAGTTTTAAGCCACATGTACTGATCAATAGATGAAGTTTTTATCGGGAAACCCGATGTAATTGGATAAAAATATAGAAAAGCGACGGCAAATAAAACAATAACACCGACAGTTAAAAACCTGTATCTCTTCCATATCTTTGACAAAACAAGACCGATGGCAATCGAAAGAAAGGGGATCGAGGGCAGATAATGATACATGAAAAGTATCCTTGGTGAAAAAATCCAAGGTACCCAAAATATAAAATAACCTATCAAAATCAAAACAAATTCTTTTTTTCGCTTAATCATCAGGCCACGCAAAAGATAAATTATCGCCAGAGTTCCAAACCAATAAATTAGAGGATTACCAAGCGCATAAATATATCCTGCCTTTTGCCCGTATTGCTCATACGAAAAATAAACAGGTTTCACGTCCAATATCCACGGGCAAAAAGTTTTGGCCCCCGCCAAACCGTTCGGCATGCAATAGACCGCAGTTGTTCCGTACGGATGTTTTAAATCATGTCGATTTTGATACCACCAGATCTGTTTATGTAAATTTATAAAGTCGCCAGTTGTGTGACCCTGAAGCCAGAACTGCCCATATGATGAAACATATATGGCAGCTGGTATAAAAAATAAAATCAGACTACGAATTTTGAAAGTCTTTCTCATCAAATCGAAATAAAAAATATAGAAGGTTAAAACACAAAGAGCATAGATACCGGTCCATTTGGATGCTATCGCAAGGCCCGCAAAAATCGACGTAGTGATTAAATACTTAAATCCCCCCCGCTTTTGATATAAAACTGCAAAAATAAAAGAAACAACAATAAAAAAAGTTACAAAAATGTCATTCATAGTTATTCGGGACATTACCAAATTTAAATTTTCAAAAGCAATTGTAAGAGTGGAAAAAATGGCAGCAGTCGGTCCAAATAATAAATAAGATAGAACAAAAACTGCAGGAATAATTGCTGTCCCGAAAATGGTGCTGGGCAGTCTCCAAAATATCGGCTTGTCGCCTAAAATTTTAATAGAAGCCGCTTGAATTAATTTAGCCAGTGGCGGGTGCAGCCAATCGTAAGCAGTTTTTTCTTCCGGTGGAGGAGCGAACGGGTCATATGCTGCTGCATTATTGGCGGCATAAGATCTAGCTGTGACGACATGGTAAACTTCATCAAAATAATAGTGATTAGGCTCCGGCAGTCTATAAAGACGAATTAAAAGCGAAAACAAAGTAATAACAATTAGAAAAACGAATAGCTTCCTGTTCACATTAGAAGTATATAATAATTTGCAGATGTCCAGATCACAGAAGTTATATTTTTTACTAACCTTTGGTATTTTCGGATTCTTATATTTTCACTTGGCTAAAAATATGCTCCAGATAAAACCGGATGGGTGGTATGTAGGGCACATCAACCTTTACGGTGATTTAGTTTTCCATATCACACTCATAAATAAATTTTTGACCACAAATAGCATAGTTATCGATAACCCTATTATGGCGGAGACTAAAGTGGGTTACCCAATACTCGCCGATTTAATAACTGCTCAAATCGCCAAAATTACAAATTTAAGTTTTGCCCTTTTTATTACGACTTTTTCCGTTGGTTTACTTGGAATTTACGCCGCCAGACTTTTTATTAAAAACTTTATAAAAAACGAAAAAATAGTTTTCCTGTCTCTTTTATTATTTTTCGCAAACGGAGGATTTGGATTTTATTATTTCTTTCAAGACCTATTTTTCTCGCAGAAGCCATTTTTTCAATTTCTTCTGGCAATACCACGCCAATATACTGATCTTAAAGATAATGGTTATTGGTGGATTAATACTTACTTGGCATATTTTCTACCCCAGAGATCTTTCCTTTTTGCTTTCCCAATCACTTTAATAGTTTTAATTCTCTTATATAAAGGAGTGCAGACAAATCGAAGAAAATATTTTATGCTATCCGGTTTTCTCGCTGGAGTTTTACCATTAGTACAGGCACATAGTCTATTTCTCATATTCTTGATATCGGCAGTTGCCTTTCCAGCCATCATTTTTAAATCCAAAAATCCAAAGGTGGTTTTCAGGAATTGGTTCACATTTACCCTGCTGACTGCGTTCCTGTCAGTACCAATCATAGCGACGATTTCGCCATCTCAAAATTTTTTACAATTCATAAAGTTCGAACTGGGTTGGACCAGTAAAGAAAATATCTTATGGTTTTGGTTCAAAAATCTCGGTTTGTTTGGACCGATACTTATTATCTCACTGGTTTGGCTCTACCAAAAAAGTCGCAGTCTTTTCCTCGGCTATTTACCATTTCTTGCCATTTTTATACTTTCAAACATTTTTATCTTTCAACCGTGGAATTTTGATAACAGCAAGCTCTTAGTTTACTGGTTTTTTGTCTCTTGTATAGTTGTTGCCTATTTTCTATACGACCAATTTTTCCAAGAAACTTTTTTTAAAAAAAGTGCAGGAGTCGTTGTAGTATTTTTAATGATTTTTGCCGGTTGTCTTGATATAGTTCGTACCTTCACGCCCGTCACAAATTATAGAATTTTTTCCAACCGAGATTTGGAAGTTGCAAATAATATCAAAAACCTCACCACCAAAGATTCAACATTTCTTACCGCATCAAACCACAATCACCCGATTGCAGCACTTTCCGGAAGATCAGTTTTTTTAGGATTTAAAGGTTGGCTCTGGAGTCATGGTATTGACTATAGCGGGAGAGAAAAAGATGCTCGCACAATTTATTTAGGCGGCCAAGAATCGGAGTCTTTAATAAAACAATACAGGATTAATTATGTTACTATTGGCCCGCAAGAAAGAGAACATTATTCTATAAATCAAAGCTATTTTCAAGAGGGATATAAATCCCAGGAAATAGCAAAAGATTGGACTATTTACGATGTTAGTAATCTATGGACCGACCTCGACAGGTAAAACTAAGTTCGCAATTAGTCTTGCCAAAGAGTTTAATGGAGAAATAATTTCTGCCGATTCGCGTCAGGTCTATCGAGGCCTAGATATCGGAACCGGTAAAGTAAGCTTTGAGTCAAAAGTCGAAAAACATCCAGAATACTGGAATGTCGATGGCGTAAAAATACACGGCTTCGATTTAATAAACCCTGAAGAAAATTTTTCTGCGGCAGATTTCATCAAATTTGCCACAAGTTCCATGACTCGAATCATGGAACTTAAAAAGCTGCCGATTATCGTTGGCGGAACTGGTTTTTACATTTATGCATTTTTAAATGGAATTGGATCAATTGGCATTCCGAGGAATCAAAAATTACGATCAAGCCTTGAGAAACTAACTAAAGTTCAACTCGCCAAAAAACTTTGGAAACTTAATCCGAAGCGGGCAGATTCACTGAACCAGTCAGACCGCCAAAACCCGAGACGCCTCATAAGAGCTATAGAGATAGCAGTTGGAAGACAAAAAATAACTACTCCCAAAAACTTATGTAAAAACGCACCATTCGCGGACAATCTCTTAATTGGACTGACAGCTCCCAACGACTTTATTTATAAAAGAGCAAACAAGTGGACAGACGAAAGATTCGATAAAATTTGTTTAGAGATCAAATACTTAATCGATTCTGGAATCAGCCAGAACTGGCTCGAGAGTCTTGGACTGGAATACAGGTGGGTTTTAAGATTTCTACAAAAGAAAGTTTCTAGGAAAGAATCAATCATAAAACTTAAAAACGACACACACAGTTTCATAAGACGCCAAAAGACTTGGTTCAAAAAATTCGAGGGAATGAAACTTTTTGACATCACCGATCATAATTGGCAAAGCAAATTAGAAAAAACAGTAAGCGTTTGGTATGATCAAGCTAATGGATAAGTCAAAACAGCCGATCAGAATTGAAATTTCCTACAAAACTGTAGTCTTTATCGCTCTTTTTACAATCGGGCTTTGGCTTCTTATCCAAATACGGCAAATTATTATTCTCGTTTTTCTCTCAATTATTCTGCTGTCCGCCCTCCACCAGCCAGTCGACTGGCTAACTGCAAAAAGGATTCCTAGAATTTTATCTATAGCCATCGTCTACATCCTTTTGATAGCAGCAATTGCGTTTGTAGTCGGAACAATTATTCCACCGCTTATTTCCCAAACTACAGAATTTGTTTCAAGGCTTCCGCAAATTGCCGGTACCATCAATGATTTTTTAATTTTCAACAAAATTCCAGTTAGTAATCTCTCTGACGTAATTTCCAAACAAGCCCAGCAGGTGGCTGGAGACATTGTTTTAATTTCGACAACAATAATTTCAAGCATATTTCTAATTGTAACGATGTTTGTTTTAAGTCTTTATTTACTAATTGACTGGAAAACTTTCATAAGAGTCATTGAGTCTCCATTTTCTGGGATGCAAGAAAAAAAAGTGATTATTCTTGTTTCTAAAATAGAACGAGGTTTGGGTATGTGGGTAAGAGGACAATTAGCTCTTTCGCTACTGGTAGGTGTACTTACTTATATCGGCCTTACAATTTTGGGTATTCCTTTTGCCTTACCACTTGCTCTTGTCGCCGGCATCATGGAAATAATTCCAATCATTGGGCCAATTATCTCATCAGTGCCGGCAATTCTTGTTGGTCTTACAATTTCTCCTGTCATGGCGCTAGCTACAGCTGCCTTATTCTTTATTGTCCAGCAAATGGAAAGCCATTTGGTAGTTCCGGTAGTTATGTCAAAAGTTGTTGGTCTACAGCCGGCAGCAGTAATTATTGCCCTTTTAATCGGAGCTAAATTAAACGGCATCGGTGGCGCTTTCTTGGCGATACCAACTATCATCGTTGCCAAAATTATCATAAAGGATTTTATAAGTGACGACCGAAAAACTGAAGAAGTAGTTGAGGTCTAAAAAAAGCTTTTAGGAAGAGAGTAAGCCAGATTCTGTTTTAACAATCATCTATCTCTAAACGATATTTATCATCTAGTCAGCGTTTTAAGCTGATGCCCCTATTTTGAACCTCCCGGAAACTTAGTCAAACGGTTCATGTCTGGGTTGCAGCGGGTAGGATTGCCTCGTTTCACATCCACTCGTCTCTGTGGCTCTCAAGTTCTGTTTATCCAAAACTTGTTCTAAACTCCACTTGTGGATAAAGAGTTTAGACACTAGCCATTACTGGTCGGAGCTTACGCCCCATCCCCTGTTCCTGCTGTCTGGACTTTCCTCTACGTTCAGTTTACCTGAATGTAGCGATTGCCTTCTTCCTAAAAGCAGGATACTATTTTACTAAAAGTTTTCATTTTTTTCAACTTTTAGTGTACAATTTAATTAAGTACTGCTCCAAATTAGATTTTTTAAATTAGTTCTGGCCGAGATAGAAAATAAGTATCGGCCAAAGTTGTATTACCAAAATGATACACCAGATAAAAATTGCCTCAGCGGCAAGTAAAGATTCTAGAGGGCAAGATCTTTTCGAAGAAATCCGCAGAACCCTAAATATTAAGTCAATCAAAAATATTCGTACGGCAAAAGTTTACCGCCTCGAAGGCGTAACTCAAACCCAGGCTCTTAAATTTGCCAAAAAAGTTCTATTTGAGCCAATCGACCAGCGGATGTCTACTGGCAGATCGCTATTTAATGGAGCAAATGAAACCATCGAAGTAGCATATAAACCAGGTGTTATGAACCCGGAAGCTGCGTCACTTATAAAAGCAGGCAAGGACATAGGCATAAACTTAAAAGCCGCAGACTCTTCTTGGGAATATGCAATCTTTGGAAAACTAACCAAAAACCAAATCGATTCAATCACCAAAAGATTACTTGTCAATGAGACGGTCGAATATATCGTGAAAACCCCCCCCCAAACTCTGCTTATCACCGGAGTCATAGGTTCCGTCCAGATGATTCCAATCAGAAAATTAAATGAAAATGAGCTGATGGACCTATCGAAAGATAAGCTTTTCCTAAATTTGGAAGAGATGAAAATCGTCCAGAATTATTTTCAGAAACTTCAAAGGGATCCGACAGATTGTGAAGTCGAAACCATTGCTCAAACATGGAGTGAACATTGCGTTCATAAAACATTCAAAGCCAAATTGGAAATTGACGGCAAAAATAAAGAGCCATTAATTTCAAGAATAAAAAGAACAGTCAAGTATAACCCAAAGCTTGTGGTCAGCGCTTTTGTTGATAATTCGGGGGTTATTGATTTTTACGATGGATACGCTATTTGCGGCAAAGTTGAAACTCATAATAGTCCATCCGCCATCGAACCATATGGCGGAGCGATGACCGGTTCCGGTGGAGTTTTCCGCGATGTCTTGGGAACCGGCCAAGGCGCAAAACCGATTGCCTCTACCGACATATTCTGCTTCGCTCCTCCCAATCTATCGCCAAAATTACTCCCTCCTGGTTGCTTGCCACCGGATTATTTAATTAGAAAAGTAGTATCCGGAGTCCGTGATTACGGCAACCGTGTCGGCATTCCCACAAACAACGGTTCAATTCATTTCCATCCTGATTTTAGGGCAAAACCAACGGTTGCCGTTGGGGCTTACGGCATTATTCCAAAGAAGCTGGCTCAAAAAGGTGTCCCCATCAAGGGCGACCTGATATTAACGCTCGGCGGAAGGACAGGCCGCGATGGAATCCATGGTGCCACATTTTCCTCCGGAGAGATGACATCAAAGACGATCAACGTTTCAGGATCAGCTGTCCAAATCGGAAATGCGATAGAAGAAAAAAGAGTGATTGATGCCGTTCTTCATCTTCGTAATTTAGGTTTAATAAGAGCCATAACCGATTGTGGGGCAGGCGGCTATTCTTCCGCAGTTGGAGAAATGGGGCAAAAGCTCGGCGCCCGAGTATTTCTAGAAAAGGTTCCTCTAAAATACTCTGGTCTTGCGCCGTGGGAAATATTCCTTTCAGAATCTCAGGAAAGAATGGTTATTGCCATTACTCCAAAAAACCTCAAGAAAGTTTTTAAAATTGCCAAACTCTACAACGTCGAGGCGACCGTAATTGGAAATTTTGACGGATCAAAAAAACTTCATGTAAGTTACAAAAATAAAACAGTTTGCTCTTTGAACATGGACTTTCTACATGGCGGTCTACCCCAACGCCGAATGGTTGGTAAATCAAATAAAGTGACCGTCAGAGAAAAATTACCGCCTGTCCCCAAAGACTTAGAAAAAATATTTTTGCAGATTTTATCTCACGGCAATGTGGCTTCTAAAGAATCAATTGTTCGTCTTTACGATCACAATGTTCAAGGAACAAATGCTATGCACCCATTTGGAGGCGTGGACTTTGATGCTCCAAATGACGGGGCGATTGTTCGCCCGATCCTATCCAAACCATACGGAGTTGTAGTAACTCATGGTCTTAACCCAGCTCTCAACAACTTTGATCCTTATTGGGGAAGCATTTGGGCACTTACTGAAGCCGTTTCCAATTTTGTTGCCATCGGCGGAAAAATAAAAGATGCAGCGCTTATAGACAATTTCATCTGGCCATTCCCAGATGAAGAATCTCTAGCAGCACTTGATAGCGCGGTCGACGCACTTTGCTTCTTGGCCAAAACTTTAAAAATGCCCTTTATTTCCGGTAAAGATAGTTTATCTTCAACTTACAGATACCCGGACGGAAAAGTTTTAAAAATACCGCCGGTCGTTTTAATTTCCGTTTTTGGAAAAATTAAAGACGTTGCTAAAACCGCCAGCTCTGATTTCAAAAAGGTCGGATCAACCATTATACTGGTTGGTAATCCCGACGTTAAAAACCTCGGCGCCTCCACTTATTTTGATATTACCAACGCATCTTCATCTAGTATTCCTAAAGTCGACACTAAAAATCTAAATAAGGTTTTGGAAAGTATCTCCCAGGCAATTGAAAGCGGGAAAATTCTGTCTTGTCACGATATCTCCGAAGGCGGTATTGCAATAGCTCTTGCCGAAATGGCTTTTGGCGGTGGGTGCGGAGCAAGTATCGATATAGCCAAAATTACCAAAGGAAGACCGGATTTTATTTTGTTTAATGAAACCACCGGGACTTTTTTAGTAGAAGTCAAAGATAAAAAAACCGCCAAAAAACTTTTCTCAAAAATTCCTCATAAAATAATAGGCGAGACATGCCAAGAAGAGATAATCGAAGTAAAACTCGGGACAAAGATTTTAACCAAGACACCAATAAATAAATTAAAAACGGCCTGGCAAAAACCAATGAAGGAGATTTTCCACTAATGGTGAAACCTAAAGTTTGTATCCTAAGAACTGACGGCACCAATTGCGACGAAGAACTTTTTTATGCTTTCAAAAAATTTGGCGCGGCGCCAGAATATGTCCATATTAACCAGTTGAGAGATAAAACCAAACGATTAAAAGAATTCAGTGTCTTTGCATTACCCGGCGGTTTTTCTTATGGAGATGATGTTGCCTCAGGGAAAATTTTGGCCGTCGAACTTGTCAGCTTTTTAAAAAATGAAATAGAAGATTTTGTCGCCAAAAAAGGACTTGTCATTGGCGTCTGCAATGGGTTTCAAACCCTAATTAGGACTGGCCTTCTGCCATTTACGAAACTTGGCCAAATGGATGCAACGCTTGCCCAAAATGAGAGCGGCCATTTTGAATGCCGCTGGATTAAAGTAAAAGTCCAAAAGAGTAAATGCGTTTTTTTACGCGAGTCAAACGAAATCTTTGACATCGCAGTCAATCACGGGGAAGGAAGAGTTGATGCTCCACCAAACATTATTAAAAAAATTGAGGATGAAGATCTTGTCGTTTTAAAATACGTCGACGAAAAAGGAAATCCTACCCAAAAATACCCCCAAAATCCAAATGGGTCAATTAATGCCATTGCCGGAATTTGCAACCAAACAGGAAGAATTTTAGGCCTCATGCCCCACCCGGAAAAATTTGTTGACGCTACTCAATACCCAAATTGGAGAAGATCAGGTAATGGCAACTCTCCAGGCTTTATTATAAAAAACATGATAGACTTTGCAAAACAATCATGAAAAAAATTACGTACGGTCAAGTCGGAGATAACTACGTGACAAAAGATCCAATAAAAAAAATGGCTCAACTCGCTGCGCGTCAAACGAAAATTAAAGAAAAAGATTTCAAAGAAATTTCAGATAGCAGGGGGGAGTCAGCATTTGTTTGGGAACAAAACGGAATATTGATGGCATCCGTCGTTGAAGGTCTCGGTACAAAAAATCTAGTCGCCGACGCAATGCGTAGTGGAACCAAAACTTATTACGACGTAATTGGCTACGATGCAGTTGCAACTATTATTAACGATCTGATAACAGTTGGTGCAAAACCGCGCGTTGTCCATGCATATTGGGCAATAGAAGATAATAATTGGCTAGAGGACAAAACTAGAACTGCCGATTTTATAAAAGGCTGGAAAGATGCGTGTAAGATGTCGATGGCAACTTGGGGTGGTGGAGAAACACCAACCTTAAAAGGGGTGATAGAAAAGGGCACTGTTGATTTAGGCGGTTCGGCAATTGGCGTAATTATAAATAAAAAACGGTTAATAACGGACAAAAAATTAAAGGCAGGGGATAGAATAATCCTAGTCAAATCAAATGGCATCAACTGTAATGGACTTTCACTGGCAAGGGCTGTTGCCAAAAAGTTGCCAAATGGTTACCAGACAAAACTATCAAACGGAGAAACTTACGGCAGAGCGATTTTAACTAAAACTAACATTTACGCCAAACTCATTCAAGACCTTTTAGATGCTGGTATCGACATTCACTACATTTCTAACATTACTGGACATGGTTTAAGGAAAATCATGAGAGCGAAAGGCAACTTTTCATATATGGTTGAAAAATTATTTGATCCACAAGAGGTATTTCTGTTTATCCAAAAGCATGCAGGGCTTTCCGATTACGATGCGTATGACACGTACAATATGGGTCAGGACTATGTAATATTTCTACCCAAAGAGGATGTTAAAAAGGCACAATCGATAATTACCAAAAATAAATTCGAATCTTTGGATGCAGGTTTTGTTAAAAAGGGTCCCCGTCAAGTTATCATAAAACCCAAAAGCTTAGTCTTTAAATCAGAAACTTTGAATCTTAGATAAGATATTATTTTGAGCGAAGCGAAAATCAAAACTCGCTAGAGTTTTATAACGGATTAGCAGAAAACTGCGGCTCTAAAGTCGCAGATGAATGCCAAACGGCTACATACTTCTCCAGCATTAGGGAAAGATATGGGTTTTCTGCCACCCGATGTAAACTTAAAGAATAAAAACTCCATTATAAATGCTGGAGAAGTTTATTGTGTAGTTGGTGTTGCCGAAGGAGTAGCGCTTGCTTTTGCTACAATGCAAGGATCGAGTTTTGCTTTTTGGTCGGCAGTCAAGACCGAAGTATCACCTTTAACCAATAATTTTTGGATTGAGTCCTGACTTAATGCTTGTTCGGTACAGGCAATATTTACTTTTCCAACGCCTGGCAAGTCTGCTTCAGTTTGTGGCTGTGATTGAGTAGAAGCTTGTTGCGGCTTACCAAAAACTCCTTGCAGGAAACCTTGCTTAACGCTTTGCACTACGACCAAAGATCCAAAAAGACCAACAAAAATCCAAAGGATTAAAAAAATAGTTGTCAGGTAAACATTTACCTTTTGCAATTTTTCGATCCAGTTAACCTTAAGAACTGAAATCCTGCTTTCAATATTTTTTTTACGAGGCATAAAATTTGGGGGCAGAAATAAATTTATTAAAGCACACTTTAACTTAATGGTAAAATAAATTCAAGAGACAAGACGATGAAACTCAAAATTGGCGATAAAGCTCCCGGTTTTAATTTACCTGACCAAAACGGCAAAGACCATGCAATTCAAGACTATCTTGGCAAATGGGTACTTATTTATTTTTATCCCAAAGATGATACCCCCGGTTGTACCAAAGAAGCCTGCAGCATTCGTGATAATTTCCCGCATCTCTCAAAACTTAAAACCATTGTCTTGGGAATAAGCGTCGATACTACAAAGAGCCATGCTAAATTTGCGGGCAAATATAGCCTTCCTTTCACGCTCCTTGCCGATAACCAAAAAGAAATTGTCGCAAAATATGGCGTTTGGGCTTTGAAGAATTTTTTGGGACGGGAATATTATGGAACGAAAAGAACGTCTTTTTTAATTAATCCAAAAGGTAGAATTGCCAAAATTTACCAAAACGTTAAACCGCTAGTGCATGCCCAGCAGGTCCTAGAAGATTTAAAAAATTTTGCAAAGTAAATCAATTTTTCACTTGGACTTTAATATCTTTTATCATTTTGACTCCAATACCGGCAATTTTTGAGCCACTTGAAGCGATAAACACCATTAAAAGATAGTAAACACCAATATTTAAAGAACTATTAAAAACCTCATCCGGAATAATCTTTGTTTTGACTGAGCCAGACTGTGTCATGGCAAGGCCGGCCGGAATTTTTACGTCTTTAGGCACCTCTAATTGTTGTCCGGAAAGTGGAAGATCAAAAGTTGGCGCTTCAACATTAAATACTTGCGGTGGTTTGCTCTTACCAGTCAACACGTTTGATATCAAAAAGATGGGGGTAACAATCATCAAAATACCGGCAGCCAAAAGTAGGTATCCTATTGTTTTATCAACCTTAAATCTATCTAAGATTTTACCCCTGGGAGCTACAGGCATTCTCGCGGGCTGATTATAATTTGCTTCTGGTGTCATTCTTTAAAACTATAGCATTTTTGCATTTTTTCATAAATGAGAGTAGAATACGTCAATGGAGGCCTACAAACGCTATAAAATTGCAACTCTGGGCTCTCACTCCGCGCTCCAGATATTAAAAGGCGCCCACGACGAAGGTTTCAAAACCATCCTAGTTTGTACTTCAGACCGCATTTCACTCTACGAACGTTTTAATTTTATCGACAAAATAATTGAAATTAAGAACTATTCAGATTTTCCAAAAATCGAAAGCAAGCTTTTAAAAGAAAACGCTATCGTCATTCCTCACGGTGCCTTTGTTGCCTATTTAGGAATTGAGGAAAATAAAAAAATGAAGGTGCCATACTTTGGCAACAAAAAAGTCCTAGATTGGGAATCAGACCGACTTAAACAAAGGGAATGGATGGAAAAAGCAGGCATCCCCGTTCCTCGAAAATATAATAACGCCGACGAAATTGATAAACCTGTTCTCGTAAAAACATATGGTGCTGCCGGCGGCCATGGGTACTTTTTCGCTAAAAACAAAAAACAATTTGCCCTTCGCATTAAAAGTCTTAAAAACAAACCACATCTTATCCAAGAATATGTTATAGGTGTTCCGCTTTACATTCATTATTTCTATTCGCCACTCACTGGTAAACTTGAGATCCTTTCAATTGATAAACGATATGAGTCAAACGTTGATTCCCTTGGCCGTATTCCCTCGCAAAACCAGCAAGGTTTAGGCATAGAACCGTCATTTGTAGTGGTAGGAAATAGCCCACTCGTTCTTCGGGAATCGCTTTTGGCAGACGCATTTGAAATGGGAGAAAAAGCAGTTAAGACTTCCAAAAAACTAATACCGGGCGGTTTGTGGGGTCCGTTTTGCCTGGAAACGATTATTACCCCTCAGCAAAAGTTTTATATCATTGAAATTTCTTGCAGAATTGTTGCCGGTACCAATCTTTTTATCAACGGTTCTCCTTACGCCGCTCTTTACTATGATAAAGAAGTTTCAACAGGTCGCCGCATCGCTATGGAAATTAAAAACGCAATCAAATCTAAATCTTTGGCTAAAATTTTAAATTAACATGAAAAAATCACTTAAAAATTGGCAAGGGGTAGCCGCTATTATTGGAGTTGATTGGGGGGATTCTGGCAAAGGTAGAATTATCGACGATTTGGCTCAAACGGCGGATGTCGTAGCGCGTTTTAATGGTGGTTCCAATACAGGCCACACCATAGAAAATAACTTCGGTAAGTTCGCACTCCACATTGTCCCATCGGGAATCTTTAATAAAAAAACAACCTGCCTTGTTGGTCGAGGCGTTGCGTGCGATCTCGAATCTCTAATCGACGACGAATTTGTAAAGCTCAAAAAAGCCAAGGTTTCTTGGAAAAATTTAGTAATCGATGAAGGCGCGACCCTAACTATGCCCTGGCATAAATTAAAAGATGGATTACGGGAAAGCCTTCGCATGTCAAAACTTGGAACAACAGGCCGTGGAGTCGGCCCATCTTACGCCGATAGAATCGAAAGGGTAGGCCTGCAAGTCGCCGATCTTTTTAAAAACGATTTTCCGAAGTTATTGAAAGAGGAAATCGATTTTCAGAATAAATATTTTGCTCTAAAACTTTCGTATCAAAAAATTCTATCTCAATTCCAAAATTATGCCAAAGTCACCAAACCGCTTATTGGCAGGACAATACCTATTGTGCAAAAAGCCATTCAAAAAGGCCAAAATGTTCTTTTTGAGGGCGCCCAAGGTTGGCTTTTGGATATAGATGCCGGGACTTATCCGTTTGTTACATCTTCAAATACGGGAATCATCGGTATTTGGAAATCATTTGATCTTCATCCAAAAAAAATCAACAATATAATTGGTATTACCAAAGCTTACACAACGCGAGTCGGTGCTGGACCCATGCCCACCAAAATAGAGGAACCACAAAGAAAACAGATCATCGAAAAAGGCCATGAAATTGGAACCACATCCGGCCGTACTCGAGACCCCGGTTGGCTTGACCTGGTTTTGGTAAAGGCGGCAGCAGAAGTTAACGGAGTAAATCAGCTGGCTCTCACCAAACTGGATATTTTTTCAGGCTTCAAAAAAATCAAAATCTGTGTCGGCTATACGCAAGGTGGCAAGGAAGCTGATTATTTATCCGGAAGTGCCGACTTTTTATCAAAATGCAAACCTGTTTATATGGAATTAGGGGGCTGGAAAGAAAACATTTCTAAAATAAGAAAATTTACCCTTCTTCCAAAAGCCGCTCAAAATTATATAAGAACTATCGAAAAGATAACGAATGTACCAATAACTTTCATCGGTGTTGGTCCAAAAAGAGAAGAGGTAATATATGTCTAAAAATTTATTAAAACCAATAGTTGCGGTTCTCGGCAGCCATAGTGCTCTAGATGTCTGTCGCGGTGCCAAGGACGAAGGTTTTAAAACTTTGGTTGTTGTCGAAAAAGGCCGCGACAAAACTTATGCAAACTATTTTAAGTCAAGCGGCTCTTTAGGTTGTGTCGATGAAGTCCTGTACGTCGAAAAATTTAAAGACATTCTAAAACCGGAGTTTGTAAAAATCCTCAAAAGTAAAAATGCAATTTTCATTCCGCACAGGTCATTCGAAGTCTATGTAAATGATTACGATGCAATTGAAAAAGATTTTGACATTCCTATTTTTGGGAATAAATATTTACTTCATTTAGAAGAAAGGGATGCAAAGCCCAATCAATACGATCTTTTAAAAAGGGCCGAAATTAAATTCCCCAAAAGCTATAAAAATTTCCAGGAAATTGACCGATTAGTTTTAGTAAAAGTGTTAGAAAAAGAGAGAAAATTTGAAAGAGCCTTTTTCTTGGCAAGCTCCCCATTGGACTTTAAATCAAAATCAGACGATTTAATAGCCGGTGCAAAAATTACGAAGGAAGCACTAGAAAATGCCGTCATCGAAGAATTTATTTTAGGTGTTCAAGTCAATTTCAATTTCTTTTATTCACCGCTTGAAGATCGTCTGGAATTGATTGGAACTGATACAAGAAGACAAACAAATCTTGATGGTTTACTTCGCCTCCCGAGTTTTTATCAGGACCAGATCAAAGACACACTTGACCTTAAATATGAAGAAGCAGGTCACATCGCTGTAACCACACTAGAATCACTTCTTGAACCGGCTTTCGAAATCGGTGAAAGATTTGTAAAAGCCGCAAAGGAAATGTTTACCCCGGGTGTTATCGGACCGTTCAGCTTGCAAGCAGTAATCACCCCAGGTCCACCCAAAAAAGAAATTGTGGTCTTCGACGTCTCACCCAGAATGCCCGGCTCGCCGGGAATCTTTGCCACCCCGTATTCGGGCTATCTTTACGGCAATTCAATTAGCATGGGAAAACGCGTTGCCATTGAAATTAAAAATGCTATAAAATCCAAAAAAATTTCTAAAATCACAACATGACAAAGATAGACTTTGAAAATTATCAATCACCATTCTCCTGGCGCTATGGCTCGGAGGGAATGCGCCAAATATTTTCTGAGGTGAATAAACGCAAAACCTGGCGCAAAGTTTGGGTAGCCTTAGCAAAAGCCCAAAAAAAGGCTGGACTTTTAACAGATGAAGAATTCAAATCCATCGAAAAAAATGCCGCAAATATTGATATCGAAAGAGCCCACGAAATCGAAAAAGAAATATACCATGATTTAATGGCCGAAATCCTTACGTTTGCCCAGCAGTCGGGTAAATCTGGCGGTAAAATCCATCTCGGCTCGACAAGTACTGATATTGAAGATAACGCCCAAATAATAAATATTTACCAGGCGCTAAATATCATTGAAAAAGAATTAATAGAGTTGCTTAAGAGTTTTACTCCCAGTATCAAAAAATACCAAAATCTCGTTTGCATGGGTTATACCCATCTCCAGCCTGCCGAACCGACGACCTTAGGATACCGTTTTGCCGCTTACGCCCAGGATTTATTAAACGATTTAAAACTCTTAAGATTTTTTAGACAAAACTTACGCGCCAAAGGTATGAAGGGGGCAGTTGGAACCAGCGCTTCCTACGTAAAGTTATTAGACAGTAAATCGGCTGACGCCTTTAAAATGAGTGGGCAAATTATGGCAGATTTGGGTCTTATCGAAACGACAGTTAATCTTCAAACATACCCCAGGAAAACCGATTTGCATCTAACGTTCGTCCTTTCCTCTATTGCCCAATCGCTCCACAAATTCGCTTTTGACTTGAGGATTATGCAGTCTCCAAATTTTGGCGAATGGTCAGAACCCCGCGGCGAAAAAAGGGTTGGCTCTTCTGCCATGCCGTTTAAAAGAAACCCCGATAAAGCCGAAAAAATTTGTTCCTTGGCCCGCTATATCTCATCACTTACCGATATCGCTTGGAACAATGCCGCAAACACTCTGCTTGAAAGGACTTTAGACGACAGTGCTTCAAGAAGAATTTTTATTCCAGAATCATTTCTGGCTACAGATGAGATCTTAAAAGTTGCTACTGAGTTAGTTAAAGGTCTAGTTATTTTTGAAAAAAGCATAAAGAGGAATCTGGAAAAATACGGGCCGTTTGCCGCAACCGAAACGCTGATGATGGAAGCGGTCAAAAACGGCGCTGACAGGCAAAAGATTCACGAAGCAATTCGCGAGATAGCCATGGAATCCTGGAACACGATAAATGACGGTAAAATTAACCCCTTGGTTGAAATGCTCAAAAGGGATAAAATAATTACGAAGTTCGTAAGACCTGATAAAATCTCATTACTGCTCGATCCTGCCAAACATATAGGCTTAGCCCCAAAAAGGTGCCTGATGTTTTTGAAAGAATTACAAATGGAGCTTAAAAATGAATAAACCGCAAGTTGGAATTATCATGGGATCAGATTCAGATTTGGAGGTCATGTCCGAAGCCGCCAAAATTTTGGATGATCTCGGAATTAAAAACGAAGTATTAATCCTTTCCACTCACCGTGCTCCGGAAGAAACTGCCAAGTATGCCCAAAGTGCCAAATCAAAAGGCATAAAAGTTATTATTGCCGGAGCAGGTGGCTCAGCTGCGCTTCCTGGATCAATTGCTTCTCTTACACCCATCCCGGTTATCGGCGTTCCGGTTAAGGCCAAATCTTTAGATGGCTTGGATTCTCTTCTTTCAATAGTTCAAATGCCACCTGGTGTTCCAGTTGCCACTGTTGGTATAAATGCCGCTAAAAACGCCGGCATCTTAGCAGCGCAAATCATAGGCGCACAAAATACCAAGATCTCGGCAGCCGTTACTCAATATAAAGATAAATTGAGAAAAGAAGTATTTGACAAAAACGCAAAAATTAAAAATATAGGATGGGAGAAATATTTAAAGGAGAAAATATGATCACAAGAAAAATAATTATTAAAAATATTCCTAGTGCCATCCAAGCCGTTAGCCTTCCAAAACTTGGCACCAAAGCAAACGGAAAAGTCAGGGACTGGTATGTGAAAGATAATTTTAGGATTCTTATAGCAACGGACAGAATTTCTGCTTTCGACAAAGTTCTAGGGGCGGTTCCTTTTAGGGGCGCTGTTTTGAATCTTCTTTCAAAATTCTGGTTCGAGAAAACTAGGGATATTATTGCAAACCATATGATTGGCACAGTTGACCCAAATGTAATGCTTGTTTCCGAATGCAATGCACTGCCGATTGAAGTTATCGTTCGCGGTTATATCACCGGTGTCACCAATACCTCACTGTGGAAACAATATTCAGATGGTAAAAGAATAATATACGGTATGAAGTTCCCAGAAGGCCTTGTCAAAAACCAAAAATTAAAAAAACCCGTAATTACACCAACCACCAGGGAAACAAGTCCCGGTGGTCACGACGAACCAATAACCGCAAAGGAAATTTTAAAACAAAAACTAGTCCCCCCTCAAATTTGGAGACAAATTGAAAAAGTTGCCATAAAACTTTTCGAACGAGGAACTGAAATTGCCGACAAAGGCGGTTTTATTTTAGCCGACACAAAATACGAATTTGGTCTTGATAAAAATGGGAAGCTAGTCTTAATTGACGAAATTCACACGCCTGACAGTAGTCGGTTTTGGGTTAAAAAAACTTACACGGAGAAATTTAAAAATGGCCAGGAAGTGGAAAATTATGACAAAGAAATAATGCGAATATGGTTTGCTCAAAAAGGATATACCGGTCAAGGAAAAGCGCCCAAAATGCCTAGTGGTGTAATTGCTAATATTGCCCAAAGATATATTGAGGTATACGAAAAATTAACTGGTGAAGAGCTTAAGATCGACTTATCTATACCCCCAAAGGAACGGATCTCAAAAAGCCTTACCGCCTTAATTTAAATGGTTGCCGTTTTTAATTTTGGAGGACAATATGCTCATCTTATCGCCAGACGTGTAAGAGAATTAGGTGTCAAAAGTGTGCTTGTACTACCGGAAATTTCTTCCCAAGATTTACTTAAACTTTCCCCGCAAGCTCTAATTTTTTCCGGAAGTCCATTTTCTTGCTATGAAAAACATGCCCCGCGAATCGATAAAAAAATTTACCAGTTAGGTCTACCAATTCTTGGAATTTGCTACGGCCAGCAACTCATGGCACATCAGTTGGGTGGCGAAGTCAAATCTCATGAATCAAAACAATTCGGCAGAGAAACTCTTATGATCCAAAAAAACCCACTTTTTGACGGGCTATCGGCAAGCGAAACTGTCTGGTTTTCTCACGGAGACCAAGTCGACAAGCTTCCGCAAGGCTTCAGGGCTGTCGCATCAACAAAAAATGCCAAAGTCGCCGCGATGTCAGACGAAAAAAAGAAACTTTACGGAGTCCAATTCCATCCGGAAGTCGTACACACCCCAAAGGGAATGACAATTCTTGCCAACTTTCTCTTTAAAATTGCCAAAGCCCGAAAAGACTGGGATCTAAAAGAGGTCAAAAAAGAAATCATCACTATTCTTAAGAAGCAAACTAAAGCCGAGAAAGTTTTAATGGCTATTTCCGGCGGGGTAGATTCACTTGTCGCCGCCGCCCTTTTAAAAGAAGCAATCGGTACGAAACTTCACTTGCTCTTCATCGATACGGGTCTTCTTCGTAGCTACGATCTTCCAGATCTTGAAAATGTTATTACAAAAGCTAAGTTCAAAAACTTCAAGATCTCCGACAAGGGCAAAGTTTTTTTAAATGCCCTCAAAGGCATTGTTGATCCCGAAGAAAAAAGAAAAATAATTGCTAAGATCTATTTTAAAACTCTGGAAGAAGAAGCCAAAAAACTCGGCAAAATTAAATTCCTCGGCCAGGGAACCATTTACCCAGACCGTATCGAATCAGCTAGAACCTCAAAGCACGCCGACAAAATCAAAAGCCATCACAACGTTACTCTTCCATCCGGCTTGAAACTCCAACTGGTCGAGCCACTGGCTGAATTTTACAAGGATGAAGTGCGGGCAATTGGTAAAATACTGGGTATTCCAGAAGAGTTTCTAAACCGTCACCCTTTTCCAGGACCAGGACTTGCTATAAGGATTGTTGGTGAAGTCACCCCTGAAAGGCTTGAAATCTTAAAATCCGTTGACCAGATTTTTATAAGCGAACTTAAATCTTCCGGTATATATAATAAGGTAGGACAAGCACTTGCTGCCCTCCTGCCCGTTAAATCCGTCGGTGTAATGGGGGATAGTCGTACATACTCCTACATCATTTCCTTAAGAGCCGTTGATACCGTAGATTTTATGACAGCAGATTGGAGTAAAATTCCCGAAAGTGTTTTAGAAAAAATTTCCTCCCGAATTGTTAATGAAGTCCGCGGTGTTAACCGCGTCGTCTACGACATCACCCAAAAACCCCCGGCTACTATCGAGTATGAGTAAAATCAGACTCTCTGATCTTGTTGTTATTACCTCCAACGAAAATAAACTTTCAGAAATTAATCAAATCCTCGGCACGAATCATAAAGTATCTAAAGTAGATATCCCAGAAATACAATCGCTCAATCTTGATCAAGTGATCACAGCTAAAGCCAAAGCCGCCTATCAAAAAATCAAAAAAACGGTTCTGGTAACCGATGTCAGCCTAGAAATAGATGCACTAGGAGGTTTACCCGGCCCATTTGTCAAATTTTTCCTCAAAACCCTCGGCGCAGAAAAAACCGTCAATCTGATTAAAAACAAAAACACCAAAACCAAAGTTACAGACGCCATTGCCATTTACGACGGTAAAACGATTAAAATTTTTAAGGGTGAGGTCTATGGTCATCTGGTAAATAAGGCCAGGGGCACTCAAGGCTTCGGTTTTGATTTTGTCTTTGTACCCCATGGTTATTCTAAAACATACTCCCAAATGTTACCTGAAGAAAAAAACAAAATCTCCCACCGCGCCCTGGCGTTAAAAAAACTCAAGAAGTTCCTGGGCTAGTGATATAATCGAAACGCTTTGAAAAAGTTTATCCCTCTGCTTTTCTCGGGATTATTTCTTATTTTTGGGTTTCTGGTGATCATTTTTTCTTTCCCGAGAAATCGTACCCATTCGGAGTCAGTGCCAGGGCAACAACCTCAAGTTATTTCGGCAAGCGCCTCTAGTCAATTATCTCCAGATCTTAAAAATCTCCAGACCGCCAAAGTTACCCGCGTTATCGACGGCGATACAATAGAGCTAGAAAATAATCAAAGAGTCCGCTATATCGGTATCGATACCCCGGAAACAGTTGACCCCCGAAAACCGGTTCAGTGCTTTGGTCAAGAGGCATCTGCAAAGAACAAAGAATTAGTTGAAGGCAAAACCGTCAACCTCGAAAAAGACGTTTCCGATATAGATAAATATGGAAGATTATTGCGCTATGTCTATGTCGACAATATTTTTGTTAACGATTATTTAGTAAAAGAAGGCTTTGCACATGCATCAACATTCCCTCCGGACGTTAAATATCAAGATATATTTCGAGAATCCGCAAGACAAGCAAAGTCCCAAGGCATTGGTCTTTGGTCAAGTTGCCAAGGACAAACAAGTCAAACAACATCTAGTCAATCATCATGCCTTATCAAGGGCAACATTTCGCAATCTGGTGATAAGATCTATCATCTTCCTAGCCAAAAGTATTACGATAAAACCACAATTGATACCTCAAAAGGAGAAAAATGGTTTTGTACTGAAGAAGACGCAACTGCCGCCGGATGGAGAAAATCAAAGCTGTAATTGTATGGGAAAAACATTCAAATCAAATATTGCCAAAATTCTTCTATTGATAATCATTCTGTACTCGGTGAGTTTATCAATTCTTCTCTTCAAAAATTATCAAAGTTTAAACCTTTCGGAACCGCAATTCGGAACTTATCGAAGCGATGAGATGATTTTTCTAAAAACATATTATCTTGTAAAATCCGGCCATAATTACTACGATTCTTTTCCAAAAGCTGCCGCAAACGACTACGCGAACATTAAACTCGATCCTGATATTTTTACTTGGCGTCTACCGACAGTTTTTTATTTTTGGCAACTTGCGCAAAACGGTTATCAGATATTAACTTTGTACTGGACGCTCACGATCTTATTTTTTATTAGCATCTACCTAATAATTAAAAAACTCTACAACTCAAACACAGGCCTTCTGGCAGTAGTATTAGTATTGCCGTATTTTGCTGGCAATCTATCTTACAAAACATCTTTTTTATTTGTTGAGTGGTGGGCCTTATTTTTCTTCACTTTTGGTTTGACTTTTTTCTTCTATAAAAAACTTCCGGTCGCTTGGGTTTTACTTCTGCTTGCCCTCGCAACTAGAGAACTTATGACCATTCCGATATTTTCTCTTTTAATCCTCTCTGTTTTGTTGAAGAAAAATAGAATCTTCTTTATAGCTCTAATCTTATTTTCACTTATAATTTTTGCGATTCATTCACACGTCGTTCTTTCTAGATTTCTGGATGTGCAGCAAACATCAACAATTTTTTCGCGCCTCCACGCGCCAGACAAACAGAGCTTCTTAACAATGATTTCTTTTTCAATGCAAAATTATCCGTTAACAAAATACAGAGTCAATTTACTATTAATAGTGCTGGCTTTCGTCAGTTTAGTCATTAACATCAAGAAAAAAGGGGACAAGGGAATCTATTATTTCCTGGCCCCCTGGAGCATATTTCTCACTTTTCCATTTATCACATCATCCTTTTACAATGATTATTGGGGAATCTTATTTATGCCGCTTCTAATTTCAACAATACCGGTGGTCTGGAAAATTAAAACATAATGCTAGCCAAAGTTACCTCCGCAGCCGTTGTCGGTTTAGACGCCGTACCAATTACCGTTGAAGTTGATATTGCTTCCCAAGGCTTGCCAAGTTTTACCATTGTCGGTCTTCCTGATAAAGCCGTAGAGGAATCAAAAGAAAGGGTAAGGGCGGCGCTTAAAAACAGTGGTGCCGATATACCGCCAAAAAGAATAACGGTCAACCTTGCTCCGGCAGACTTGCCAAAAGAAGGCCCTGCTTACGATCTGCCAATGGCCCTTGGCATCCTGTTAGCCAGCGAACAGTTAAAAGCCCAAATTGATGATTCAGTCTTTCTCGGCGAGCTTTCCCTCGACGGTTCTCTGCGCCGAATTTGGGGCGTCCTGCCTTGTACCCTTATGGCCCGCGATAAAAAATTCAAAAACATTTTTGTTCCACCGGAAAACACCGGTGAAGCCGGAGCCGTCGCTAAAATCAACGTCATTGCCCCTAAAAACTTGCGCCAGCTTTTTGACCATTTCGCCACAGAAGCAAAAATCCCGCCCCTCAAATTCAAAAAACAAATCTTTAAAAACATTGTCGATGAAGACTTTGATTTTGAAAATATTTTGGGCCAGGAAAATGCCAAACGCGCCTTAACTATTGCCGCCGCCGGCGGTCACAACATTCTAATGAAAGGTCCGCCCGGAGCGGGTAAAACCTTAATGGCCAGAAGTTTTACGACAATCCTTCCCAAATTAACTTTTGATGAAAGTTTGGAAGTAACAAAAATTTATTCTGTTGCAAACCTGCTCAGCGCCGAAACTCCCCAAGTCCTGTCGCGTCCAATCCGTAGTCCTCACCACACCACAAGCCACATTGGCTTAATCGGTGGCGGTAATATCCCGCGCCCTGGTGAAATTTCTCTTGCCCATCGTGGCGTTTTATTCTTAGACGAATTACCGGAGTTTCCCCGCCATGTTCTGGAAGCGCTGCGGCAGCCGATGGAGGATGGGCATGTTACCATTTCCCGTGCCGCCGGGTCTGTCAAATTTCCTTGCCGCTTCACCCTTGTTGCCGCCGCCAACCCTTGCCCCTGCGGCTTTTTTGGTGACGAAACTAGAAATTGTGTTTGCGCCCCAAGCGCCATCACCCGTTATCAAAAAAGAATCTCCGGCCCGATCCTGGACAGAATCGATATCCACATCACCGTCCCGGCAGTCAAAGTCGAAAAACTTACGGCGGGGATTAAAGGAGAATCTTCCGCCAAAATCCAGGCGCATGTCCAAAGAGCTAGGCAAATTCAGGAAAAGCGCTTTAAAAATCTGGCAATCACCAGTAATGCCGAAATGTCGGCAAAATTGATGAAAAAATATTGTAACCTTGACGACCAATCAATTTTGCTCTTAAAACAAGCTATTTCCAAGCTTAACCTTTCCGCCCGTTCTTTCCACAGAGTCGTCAAAATTGCTAGAACCATAGCTGATTTGGAAGCAAGCATTAAAATAAAATCCAACCATGTCGCAGAGGCACTGCAATATAGACCATCTGTAGATAGTTAAGTGCCTCAAGACCCTGAGGGAAGTCGAAGGGTTGCAGAAGCGCTGCAATACCGTCCACAACAAGAAATCTAGTACAATAAAACTGTGAAGAGAGCAATTATTCTTTCCTTAATCGGTGTAGTCATTTTATTTATCGCGACGGTTTCCTTTTCTGTCTACGCAGCCTTTAAGGAAGTTAAACCAACAACAGATGCTATAAACCGCGATATCGTAAGAGATATTGCCAGAGTCGTAGAAGTTCCAAAAGAAATCGGTCTGCCATCGGAAGATTTTAACCAGACCACTTACAATTGGCAGATGGAAACTCCGGCAAAAGAGGTAACCCCGGTTAGCTTTAGTTTTACCCCAGCTTTTTCAAAAAACTCAAACAAAATTGTGGCTACACTTTCGATGCCTGAAAATGGAGACCCAAGCATTTTTAGTAAAGTTTTAGAAGGCATAATTGTCGACAAAAAGTCCCTAGCGGCAGCAAAAGATCCGGCAAAAGCAAACTTAGAGGCAAGTGGAGAGGCGCTATTTAGCAAAGTCTCACTCGCCCTTTCTCAAAAAAGTCAACAGACGACAGGGATCACTTGGGAATTTGAAAAGAAAAATTTGTCAAAAGATTTAAACAGTCAATATAAAAAACTTAGCAAATACCCAGATTTTGCCTTGAAGTTTCTATACGGTATTCGGGGATTTGTAATTGAACTATTTAAAGGACAATAAATAAAGAACCTGCTTAGAAGATTTTTTGAAGAGAAAAAACCCCAACCTATCTATAAGATAGCCGTAGGGTTTTTTCTTTTTACTTGCAATTCGATTTTTAGACCCGCAGTCCTGAACCTGTGAAGGACGAGGACCACATGCCATGGCCCTTGTAAGGGGCACTGTATATCAAAAAAGAGTCGCAAGCGTAAATTACTCGTCAAAATCAGCCGCCAATTTTAAACATGGTCGTACCGCAAACTGGGCACTTACCTTTTGAAGCTGGCTTGCCGTTTTTCATTGTTACTTTTTGAGCATTGGGATCGTCTCTCTTTGCGCGGCACTTAACACAATACATTGTAGTCATTTTCGTTAATCACCTCCTTTTGGCAGAGAAGTTTTAAAGAAGTCTGCTTTAGCGTCAAAGCTAAATTAGCTTCAATTAGCCTCAACCATAGCACAGGCTTTAAGCTAGTGTCAAGCGTAGCATTATTTGGGTCGCCAGAATAAATACGCTAATTAAAATAATTTTTAGAAGATCCTCCCTTAAATAAGAAAGGTTGCTGGCGGCGATATTTATTTGTTTTTTATCAAGTTCTTTCCCAAGTACCTCTTTCTGGGTGTCAACGATCTGGACGATACCCGCGTTGAAGACGAAATGTCGCTTGCTCGCTTTTAATTTTCTTCTTTTGGTTTTGAAAGGCATTTTTCTTGAAACTGATGTAGAATGGAATAAGAGTATCTTAGCACAAGTAGGCTCACGCAAAGAGAATCATTGACCCTTCGAAATTCTCAAGGTCAATGGTGAGCAAGGTCGAACCATTGACAAGCACAAAGCTCAAGTGGTAAAAGAGTGGGTACGAGAATTATCCAAAAGCGGAGTGGATGGAAAAGCTTCAGTTTGTCGATTATCTAGTAGCAGCGATTTTTGTTTGGCTGGTAGTTTTAAGCGCCTGTTTCATAAGGGTACTTGGGTCTTGGAATAAACTGACAAGAAGTGGTAAAGACCTTAATCTGGCGCAGATTTTAGAAAATATCATCCGCGATCAGGAGTCCATTAACAAGAAGGTTGACGTTTTAAAGCAAGAGATCGAAGGGCTGCATAAAGAAAGCGAAAGTTATTTTCAAAAGCACGCGCTCGTTCGCTTTAACCCTTTTGAAGATACAGGTGGGGATCAAAGTTTTATTGTTGCCCTTTTAAATGGCGCCAACAATGGTTTTGTTATCTCATCTTTGCACTCCAGAAACGGGACAAGGGTGTATGCCAAACTGATTGCCGGTGCCAAGGCGTCGAGCCACCAGTTTTCAAAAGAGGAGAAAGAGGTAGTCGAAAAAGCTGCCCGCCCCTAAACAATTGATAAAAATTAGAATGCTAAATAAACAAAAGTTTTTCTGTGAATAAAAAAATCTTAAAAGTTTTACTTGGGGCTCTTGTGCTATATGCTGCCTCAGCCGGCGTCTCCTACATGGTTTTTAACTCCGTTTTAAAACGGCCTGTGAATATTTCTACCCCATTTGGCAGCCTAACAGATATTACTTCTGGTACCGAAGAAGGTCCAAAAGATAAACCATGCCCGTTAAACGGCGCCCTTTATACTGCCGATCGCGAGAACCAATGGAAGAAAAGACGACCGTTGGGTGTCATGATCGAAAACCATGCAGACGCCAGACCGATTATCGGCCTCTCTCGCTCTGATATTACTTATGAAGTCGTTGCCGAAGGCGGCATCACCAGAACCCTTAACATCTATCTTTGCCAGGATGCAGGAGACCTGGCACCAGTCAGAAGCGCCCGTACTTATTTTTTGGACTGGGTTTCGGAATATGATGCGGCGTATGCCCACGTCGGTGGCGCCAACACTCCAGGTCCGGCCGATGCCCTTGGACAAATTCGCGATTACGGCATACTGGATATGGATCAGTTTGGTCTGGGATTCCCTACTTATTGGCGCGGTACCGATAAACTTGCCCCCCATAATGTCCATGCAACTACTAAAAAACTTTGGGATGCCGCCGCCAGTCGAGGTTTTGGGGCGGAAAATAAAGACGGCAAAAGGTGGGACGCAGGATTTACCCAGTGGAAATTCAAAGACGATGCCCCGCTCGAATCTCGCGGCACTCAAACTTCCGTCGTTGTTCCATTCTGGGCACAGCAGCCGGATTACACCGTTACCTGGCAATACGACAAAACCGCCAACATCTACCGCCGGGTAATTGGCCAGACGGCCCAAATTGACCCCTTAACCAAGGAACAAATGTCACCTAAAAATGTTATAGTCCAGTTTGCTGTTGAAAGTCAGGCGAATGATGGTTATCCGGACGGCCATCTTCTTTATAAAACCACTGGAAGCGGGAACGCCCTAATTTTTATGGATGGCAAAGTCGTCAAGGGAACTTGGAACAAGAAAATCCGCACAGACCGTACCATTTTCTTTGATACGAGCGGGAAAGAAATAACATTTGATAGGGGACAAATTTGGATCGAAATAGTCCCTGTCGGAAATACGGTAACGTACTAAATCTGCCAGATATCAGCCTGCCCATAATTTATGTTAATTGATCTTTTAATTTCTAAAGTTAGAGTCAAAGTCCTTGAACTCTTTCTGGGCAATCCGGATCAGTCCTATCACGTCCGTGATATTGTCAGGCGCGTCGAAGAGGAAATTAATGCCGTCAGGCGTGAACTGGCCCGGATGGAAAAAATCGGCTTTTTGGCAAGCGAATGGCGGGCCAACCGCCGGTTTTACTCCGTTAAAAAAGACTTCATCCTCTACTGGGAATTATTAAGTATTGTTAATAAAGAAGCCGGTTTAGGCGGCCAAATTATCAAAAACAGAGGCAAACTCGGCAAAATTAAATACGCTATGCTTTCGGGCTCTTTTGTCCGCGGCAGGCCTTACAGCCAAAACGACGTTGACATTTTTATCGTCGGTACAATTGTCTTGCCGGAACTTAGCCTCCTAGTCCGCGAAGAAGAGACGAGACGTGACCGTGAGATTAACTTCACCCCCATGACCGAAGAAGAATTTAGTTTCCGCAAGAATAGACGGGACCCGTTTATTATGGGAATCCTTTCTAAGCCCCGGGTTATGTTAATCGGTGACGAAGAGGAAATGGTCAAGCTCTAAGCAACGTATTCCAAGTAATCTGTCATCCTCGACCCGATCGAGGATCAGATTCTCGCTTTCGCGAGAATGACATGCATATTAGGTCTTTTCTCTGTTAAAATCGTCTCGATGTCAAAACACCCGAGGCGAATCCTCTTTTTAATTATCGTCCTGGTCCTGGCGGCGGTTTATATAGATCTTCCCAAACTTTCCGTCCATGGTTTTAATTTTTCCCACAACCCGAAAGTTACAAATTTTATAAAAAGGGATCTTGAGCCAAAACTTGGTTTGGATCTGGCCGGCGGCGTCCAGTTAACCATGTCTGCCGACATGAGTGGCGTGTCCGCGCAAGATCGCGATAATGCACTGGAGAGCGCAAAAAACATCATCGAAAACAGAGTTAACGCTCTTGGAGTTGCCGAGCCGGTCATTCAAACTGCCAAAACCGGCGGTCAATACCGTTTGATTGTCGAACTCGCCGGAATAAATAATATCGATCAAGCAGTTGCTACGGTCAAAAAGACGGCTCACCTTGAATTTAGAACCCTCAAAAAAAATCTTCCGCCAGAGGCCACCTTGTCAGCATCTCCTGGCGACATATTCCAAAGTACAGGTTTAACCGGTAAAGATTTAACACGGTCAATCGCCCAGCCAAGTACAGATCCAAATAATCCTGGATATTCTATTAATTTACAATTCACATCTGGTGGTGCCAAAAAATTTGAGCAAATCACCAAAGATAATTTAGGCAAACCGGTGGCCATTTTTCTTGACGAAAATTTAATTTCAAGTCCGCGGGTTCAATCCATAATTTCCGACGGCAACGCCATTATAACCGGCAATTTCGATTCCAATTCAGCAAAACAATTGGCCATCCAACTCAATGCCGGGGCACTGCCCGTCCCATTAAAAATTGAAAGTCAAACCCGAGTCGGGCCGACGATCGGTCAAGATTCAATTCAAAAAAGCATTCTGGCTGCAGCTATCGGCATTGCCTCCGTCATCATCTTTATGATCGCCTACTACCGCCTGCTCGGAGTCTTTGCCACACTTGCCCTTTTAATCTACACGCTACTCGTTTTTGCTCTTTTCAAATTAGTCCCCGTCACCCTGACCCTCGCCGGTATCGCCGGGTTTATTCTTAGTATTGGAATGGCGGTCGATGCCAACATTTTAATTTTTGAAAGGATGAAAGAAGAACGCCGCTGGGGCAAGCCAAAACTTGAAGCATTTTATAGTGGTTTCGAAAGAGCCTGGTCAAGTATCCGCGATTCCAACGTTTCCTCACTGATTACCACTTCGATCCTCTTTTATTTTGGTACCGGTCCAATCCGCGGTTTTGCCTTAACTCTAGCCATCGGTATTTTAGTTTCCATGTTCAGCGCCGTGACGGTCACCAAAACTTTGCTCCGACTATTTTGGGTGAGACAACAAACGTGAGAAGCGGGTGGCACGACAGGAAGGGTTCCCGACAGCGCGCAGTGGAAATAACAAAAACAGAACACGGATCGAGTCAGGAAAATGAGCACTGGCGGGAAGGAAAGTCGTGACAGGACCCGCAAAATAACATGAATATTATTAAATACAGAAACTGGTTTTTTGCTTTGTCACTTGCCATTATTATTCCGGGTCTCATCGCCCTTGCCGTTTGGCACCTAAAACCCGGCATCGATTTTGCCGGCGGTACACTTTGGGAAATAAAAACAAACACCCCACCGAAAAATCTTGGCGACTTTATTTCCAAAAACGGGATAGAGGTTTCCCAAGTATCCCAAACTGGTCAAGGATCAATCCTTCTGCGTCTTAAAGTTACCGACGACGCCAAGATCAAAGAGATCAAAGATAAAGTCACGGCAAATTTTGGCAAATACGAAGAAGTCCGTCTAGAAACTGTTGGCCCGGTTATTTCCAAAGAGTTGACCCAAAAAGCAGCTCTTGCCGTCGCTCTTTCGGTTCTTGGTATCGTACTTTACGTAACTTGGGCTTTTAGGAAATTGGCCAAACCCGCTTCGCCAATTGCTTTTGGCGTATGTACCATTATTGCCCTTGTCCACGACATCATTGTCGTCGTCGGTGTCTTTGCCATCCTTGGTCATTTCGCGGGCATCGAAGTCGATTCACTTTTTATTACGGCTCTTTTAACAGTTCTTGGTTTTTCCGTCCACGACACCATTGTGGTTTTCGATAGGATCCGCGAGAACTTAAGAAAGCACAGCGATTTTTCGTTCGAAGAAATTGTTAATCATTCACTCCTGCAAACCATCGGCCGCTCACTCAACACATCCTTAACTGTAGTTTTTGTCCTCTTGGCGCTTCTCCTTTTCGGCGGCGAGTCGATAAAAACTTTCGTCCTGGCCCTTCTAATCGGCATCATCTCCGGCACTTATTCCTCGATCTTCAACGCCGCCCCGCTCCTGGTCGTTTGGTCGAAGTTTATTCAAAATAAACGTAGACCCTGAGTTTCTCGAAGGGCAAAAACTAAGAAACTAATTTTCACGCACTCGTTGACAAAATACTTCGGGGGGGGTATTATGGGTTTAATGGCCGGACCAATTACAGAGCAAACAGCTCCAATGAAAGAAGCACCGATAAATATTGATCAAGTAACCAAGGATCCAATCGTTAAGCAGGAAGCCAAAAGATGGGGCGGCCCCAAATCTCTCCTTGGCAGAGCTTTACTTGCAGTCTCATTAGTTGGAGGCGGTGCAGGACTTGTTGCCTGCGGTGAATCGCAAGTCGATAATCCGGCTTCTTTTACCATCAATACCGGTCAAGCTTCGGAAGTTCCAGCAAATGTAATTGAACAAGCCTTCAAAGACGTGCCAAGAACGGAAATAGTTATGAGGGTAAATACGCCATTTAATGAACAGCCAGAAACATGGCATAAAAATAGCGCCAATCTATCTCAAGACGAACCTTTTTTTAAGGCCGGTTCCCTGACAATATTGACTGACAGAACTTATTCTGCGCCCGAAGCCAATAAACAATGGCGGGCATTCGCGATCGATGATCGAGGAAATCCCTTGGTTATAGGTGAAGTCAGAAGTGCGTCTGCAGAAACTCTCATAAATAAAGACCAATTGGCTCCGGAGGATAGGAATTTGGAAGCAGTCCGTGTTTTTCTATCGTCTAGGAACAACCAAGCCGTGTCAAAATATTCAGGTTTTAGGGTCTATCTTCAACAAATCGATACCACTAACTATAGTGCGGATCAAGCATCTTTACGAGCGATACATATTGCAGCTCTGCCTCGACCTGCCACACCCACTGCCAAAAAATAATTATTTTAAGTCCGGTAATCTTCCTAGCAGATAGTCCTTTTTATTTTTCTTCGGGTCCTCCTGAACTTCTTCAAAAAGTTTATTCAAAATCTCTCCGACTTTTGGCCCGGGTTTTATACCGAGAGTTTTCATCACATCTTTACCATCGATCTTTAAATCCTTTACCGTAAACGGCTTTTTTAAAACGTCTTTTATTTTCTGTCGAAACAACTTAAGTCTCCAAGATTCCGGCTGCTGCAGTCCTCCGCCAAGCCGGTCGCCAACCCGAAGATCCATCATATCCTCAACATATTCCAGGCCGACATTTTTTATAAACCTTCTAATCGCTGCGTCGGTCTGGTTTTCGTTGACAGAAAATTGGTGCCAGCGAACCAGTTTAAAAACTTTCTCTTTTTGTTCGCGCGAAAGATGCAATCTATCCGCAATCTGATTGGCAATGCGGGAACCGACAACCTCATGGTTGTAAAAAGTCCGCACGCCCTCGCGGGTCACTGCCACCTTTGCTTTGCCAACATCGTGGAGCATTGTGGCAAGGCGGGTAATCACGTCAGCCGACGGACAAAACTTCAGACTCATCACACAATGAGTCCCGACATCGTAAATATGATGCCTCTTCGGGCTTTTTTGGGGAACCTCAAAACAAGCATCCAGCTCCGGCAAAATTACTTTCAGAATTCCAACTTCTCTAGCCAGAAAAATCCCATCCGCGCCATTGTCGCTAGCAATTATTTTAAAAAGTTCGTCACGGATTCTTTCGCCGGAAATTTTGGATAGAAGTTTTGCGTTTTTCTTAATCGATTTTAAAGTCGCATCCTCAATCTTAAATCCCAAAATCGTCGCAAACCGGATTGCCCGCAAAAGCCGGAGCGCGTCCTCGCCAAACCGCGCGTCAGGTTCCCCGACAGTCCTGATAATCTTTTTCTTAAAGTCGGTCTGCCCGCCAAACGGGTCTACCGCATCTTGCAATTTTCCATCTCGGTAGGGAAGTGCCACAGCGTTAATTGTAAAATCCCGCCTGGCCAGATCTTCTTCCAGGCTTTTTCCCCAAGCAACTTCTTCGGGGTGACGGGCGTCAGTATATTTTCCTTCGGTGCGCCAAGTGGTAATTTCGACAGTCGTCTTGCCGTCTTTTGCCAGCCCAACCGTCCCAAATCGATTGTTGTAAAAAGCCTTCGGAAATAATTTTAAAATTTCCTCGGGCGTTGCGTTCGTCGTCAAATCCCAATCAGAAATATTTTTGCCCGCCATTACATCCCGCACGCCGCCGCCAACCAGAGCCACCTCAAACCCGGCTTTTCCAATCTTATCCAGAATTTGTTTTATGTCAGCGTTAATAGTCATACCAAAATTATACAGTAGGTGGCCTGACTGTGCGATTTATTGCTAGAATATCAAAGTGAACGAAACTGTTTGGAAGGTAAAAGAAAAAAATCCCGACAAAAACGGGCAGGATTGGTTAACCAAGGTCTTAGCCAAAAATAGGGGACTGACGACGCCAAAAAAACTTCAAGATTTTTTGAACCCCACACTCGAACAAATCCTAGCCGTAAAAGTTTCCCAGATGGATAAAGGTGTCAAAAGGGTGATGGGTGCTATAAAAAACAAAGAAAAAATTATTGTCTATTCCGATTACGACGCCGATGGCATTTGTGCAACAGCAATCCTCTGGGAAACCCTCTATGATCTCGGTGCCGACGTTATGCCTTATGTTCCCCATAGAATCAAAGAAGGCTATGGTTTATCAAATCCGGCCATTTCCAAACTCGCCGAAGAAGGCGTCAAATTAATCATCACCGTTGATCATGGTGTTACCGCCGTCGAGCAGGTCAAGCACGCCAAAAGTCTGGGCGTTGATGTTGTCATCACCGACCACCACACTTTTCCATCTAAACTTCCGGATTCTTACGCTCTTGTCCATTCACTTGAACTTTGCGGTACCGGAGTTTCCTGGCGTTTTGCCTGGGCAATAGCCCAAGTTTTGAAACCGGATTATCAAGAAAAACTTTTGGAAAAATTAGAACTGGCCGCCCTTGCCACCATTGCCGATCTTGTTCCTTTAACCGGCGGCAGTCGGGCCATTGTCAAAATCGGCCTCGAAAAAATGGCTAAAACCAAAAGGCCCGGCCTAAAAGCGCTTATCCGTGCATCCCACATTAATGGAACCATCGGCACATATGAAATTGGCCATATCCTGGCTCCTCGCATCAATGCCATGGGAAGGATCGAACATGGCCTGGACTCACTCCGCCTCATTTGTGCCAAAAACCAGACCCAAGCAGAGGATCTTGCCCAGCTCCTTAATAGAACCAACACCAAGAGACAAGATCTAACCACCAAAGCAATCGATTCAGCAATAAACATGGTCCGCGATGATCATGTTGTTGGCGTAATTGCCAGCACCGACTGGCACGAAGGCGTTATTGGCCTTGTTGCGTCGCGTCTGGTAGAAGCTCATGGAAAACCGATGGTAGTAATATCTATCGGTGAAAATTTTTCCAAAGGTTCTGCCCGCTCTATCCCGGGTTTTAATATCGTCGAAGCGATTCGTGCCTCCAGCGAATTTTTGATCGATGCCGGCGGCCACCCGATGGCTGCCGGTTTCACTATCGAAACCCGGCACATCGAGGCGTTCTCCGAGAAAATCAATAAACATTCCAAAAGCTTAATTACCGAAGAGCTTTTAACACCTTTTTTAGAGATTGAATGTGAACTTGAAACATCCGACGTGAATAAAAATTCTTTAGCTCAAATTGAACTGTTTGAACCCTACGGCGTTGCCAACCCATTACCTTTATTTTTAACAAAGAATTTGCTGGTTGAAGACGTCAGAACTGTCGGGGCGGCAAACGACCATCTAAAGCTGCAAGTTTCCGGTCGTCACGCAATCGGTTTTAACATGGGCAAACTGCGCGCCGATATCCGCCCGGGATATCTAATCGACGCAGTCTACACAATCTCCGAAGACAAATACGCCGGCAACGGCGGCCTGCAGCTAAAGCTCAAAGATCTGAAAATTAAAAATTAGGATCCTGGTGTCCTCGCTCCGCTCGTCCCCAGAATGACAACGAAGAATCAATAAGTTAGAATCAAGCTATGCAAGCTATGCGAAGAACAATAATCGCCGATACTCCTAAAAAAATTAGGGAGAAGGTCGAAATCGCGGGCTGGGTTGATACCAAAAGAGACCACGGAAAAATCACTTTTATCGATATCCACGATTATAGCGGCCAAGTCCAAGTTGTAGGTCAAGATCTGGCTAGTCTTAAACCTCAATACGTTGTCAAAATCGAAGGCACTGTTCAAAAACGCCCGCCAGCTATGGTCAACAAAAAGTTAAAAACCGGCGAAATCGAAATAAAATGCCAGAAAGTCGAGGTACTTTCAAAATCCCAGAAACTGCCGTTTGATATGGGTATGGAAACACTCGATCTGGAGTTGCCGACCCTCTTGGATAATCGGGGACTGACCTTAAGACATCCAAAAGTCAAGGCAATTTTTAAAGTACAGGAGGTAATAATCGATGCCTTTAGACAAAGTCTTAAAGAGAAAAATTTTACGGAATTCCAGTCTCCGGTAATTATTCCCCAGGGCGCCGAAGGCGGCGCCGAAATGTTTGAAGTAAAATATTTTGACCACAAAGCTTATCTTGCCCAAAGCCCCCAATTCTATAAGCAAATTTTAGTTGGCGTATATGAGCGAGTCTTTACCGTCAACAAAACTTTGCGCGCAGAGCCGAGCGTTACCACCCGCCATTTAACTGAAGTTACCACTCTTGATGCGGAGTTTGGTTTTATCGAAAGTTGGGAAGACATTATGGATATGGCCGAGTATGTTATTAAATTTATTTTCTCCCGCGTCGAAAAAGAATGTAAAGAAGAGCTCAAGCTATTCGGTGCAACACTTCCAAAGGTCGGCGAAAAAATCCCGAGAGTTAAACTACGGGAAGTCCAGGAGATTATTTTCAAAAGAACTAAAAGGGACGTCAGAAACGAACCGGATATGTCTCCTGACGACGAAAGAGAAATTTACAAATGGGCCCATGAAGAAAAAAAATCAGAACTCGTCTTTGTAACGCACTTTCCGACGCATAAAAGACCATTTTATTCTTTTGCAGATCCAAAGGATCCAAAGTTTACTTTAAGTTTCGATCTATTGGGGCGGGGAGTGGAATGGTTGACCGGCGGCCAAAGAATCAATAACTTAGATGATTTAATTAGAAACGCCAAAGAGAGGGGAATAGATCTAGAAAGAAGTGAACTTTATCTTCAGGCTTTTAAATATGGTATGCCCCCTGAAGGCGGGTTCTCTTTTGGATCGGAAAGAATAACCATGAATATTTTGGGGTTGGCCAACATCAGGGAAGCATCCCTTTTCCCTAGGGATATGGACAGGGTTGATATCAGGCTGTCAAAAGTAAAGTGAAATTACCCCAAGCCATTATTGCCGTTTTGATTCTTGCCCTTTCAATTTCCTTTTTCATATTGCCAAAATATCAGCAGGATTTTCCGTTTACCAAGACAATCCAAAAAATCGATTTTCAAGATTCCTCAAAACTCGAACCGTACCCGATTACCGTCCCCGGTTTTGAAAGCTCGCCTGTTCTTTCCGCCCAAGCCGCCACCGTCATCGACAACAAAACCGGTGTCACCCTATTTGAAAAAAACCCTGATTTAAAACATCTTCCTGCTTCCACAACAAAGCTGATGACCGCCTTAGTTGCTTTAGAAAATTGCCTGCCCCAAACTGTCGTCAAAGTAGGTTTTGTTGAACAGGAGGGGACTAAAATGGGGCTTGCCGCTGGCGACCAGTTAACTGCCGAAAGCCTCCTTTATGGATTATTGGTTCCTTCCGGAAATGATGCGGCATTCGTACTTGCTTATTCTTGCGGCAATTCCTATCTGGGGTTTATTGCTGACAGAACAAAAAGGCCAAAGATTTAGGGATGGTAAATACCCATTTTGTTAACCCCGCCGGTTTTGACAGCCCGCTTCAATACTCGACAGCCCGCGATTTAACAAAACTTTCCCGCGCTGCCGTTGCCAATCCTCTAATCTCCAAAATTGTGGCAACCAGAAGTATTGTAGTCAACGATATTACCGGTACAAAAACGTACTATTTGGAAAATGTTAATAAACTCCTGGGTAAAATTCCTGGAGTCGAAGGAGTAAAAACGGGCCAGACAGAAGGGTCTTTGGAGAACTTAGTTGCTAAAACAACCAGGGGTGGCAATACAATTATTACTGTTGTACTGGGTTCACAAGACCGCTTCGGTGAAACCGGCAAGCTTATCGAGTGGGCTTTCAAAAATCACAAGTGGATTTCACCCTAGAGTCAAAGCCCTATTTTGAGCGTAGCGAGAATCAGACCCTTAGGCTGATTCCTGGGTGGGTCTATTTTGAGCGAAAATCAGAAAACCGCGGCCGAAAGAATGTGGGAATCTATTTAGAAATCCAAGAATCATCTAAAGCGCTAACGAACGCTTTCAAATTCCCTCTCCCATTAAAAATATAAACCGGCGCAAGATATTGACTCGTTTTGCTGCTTTCCACATAACCCAGACTAATACTCGTTATTTCAAAAGTATCCAAGTCAGGATTGGTGTTAAATACTCCTTGCCCATTTTGCAGCTCTTCATATGCTTTGGCGACTCCCTTCAGTGGATAAGTGGCGAACCTGAACCTTTCAAGAATATAAGCATTCATTTTGGCTCCAACCACCCCTTTTTCAGATACTTGGGCAACAACCTGACTTTTGCCAAAAGCGATTGGCAAAATTGGCAACTTATCTAAATCTGCTCTGTAAAAATCGACTCTTACCAAATCAGAATTGGCAAGAGACGGAACTGGTACTAAATCGTTCGCGCTAAACTTTAAATCTTCTGTCTCTATTTTATTCCCAGGGAATTCTTTATCGCTCAGATTAAAGTTATTGAAAAAATTGCGGGCCGCGCTTATTGCCTCATCAGCGCTTTTTGGCCGCGAAACATTTTGCAGTCCCGTTTGAAACAAAAAATTACCGGTAGAATTATTAACTGTAAACACCCACAAACTATCTTTTGCGTCAACGAATCTAAAACCTTCTGCTATAATCTGCGGCTCCGCGTTAAAACCAATGCTCGCCGCTTTCTTCTTTGCGTCCTCTAGTTTCCCAAACGAAGAATTGGACGGGGAAATAGCAAAGACTTTGGCACTCGTTGGCAGTTTTGGCAAATCACCACTAATCGTCTCTATTTTGTAATTTAATTTACTGCCAACTTTGACCCCTTCAGAAAAATTCGTTCTTGGCAGTTTTCCAAAAGCTACCGTCGCCGGCAGTGGAGCCGGAGGAAAGAACGCATTTTTAATACTTTTCCCAAATAGAAAAAGAATAAAAAGAATCAAAATTCCCCCGATTCCTAAAACTGTAAAAATCGATGCTCTTCTTGAAAAATTGGCAAAGTTTGTTAAGGTAATCATGCCTTTGATACAATTCTAGCATGAAGAGTGTCCGCGTTCGATATGCCCCTTCGCCAACCGGTATTCCGCACATTGGCAACATCCGTACGGCTCTTTTCAATTATCTCTTTGCCAAAAATCAAGGCGGCGAGTTTTTACTTCGCATCGAAGATACGGATCAAAATCGCCTAGTTCCCGGGTCCGTCGAAAAAATCAAAGAAAGCCTCGAGCTTCTCGGTCTAAAGTGGGATGAAGAAGAACACCAATCAAAACGCCTGGATCTTTACAAGCAGCACCTGGAGATTCTCAAAGATAAGAATCTCGCCTACGATGATGGCGGTGCCTGGCGTTTTAAAGTCGAAAAAGGCAAATCGCTTACGTGGGACGATGTTGTCCATGGCCCTATTAAGTTCTCTTCCGATGTTATTGAAGATTTTATCATCATCAAGTCCGACGGTTTTCCAACTTATCATTTTGCATCGGTAGTCGATGATCACGATATGAAAATTTCCCACGTCCTGCGCGGAGACGAATGGATTTCTTCAACCCCAAAACATTTGCTTTTATATCAATCATTTGGTTGGGATCCTCCGCAATTTGTCCATCTGCCGCCAATTCTAGGCGCAGACCACAAAAAACTTTCCAAGCGCCAAGGCGCCAAATCAACCGTCGAATATATCGACGAAGGTTATCTCCCCGAAGCGATCGTTAACTTTTTGGCGTTTCTGGGTTGGTCACCAAAAGATGACCAGGAACTTTTTTCGCTCGAAGAATTAACAAAAGAATTTTCTCTAGACCGCATCAACAAAAACAGCCCGATTTTTAATTTAGAAAAAGTCCTTTGGCTAAACGGTAAATGGATAAGAGAAAAATTTAGTGACTCGGAGTTAGCCAAAAAAATCTTCGAACGTAAAAAAACGAAATTTACTCAAGAGCAAATTAAAAGTGTCATTGGATATGCAAAATACCGCATTAAAACATTAAATGAATTTGATGATGTAGCAGGGTATTTAATTGAAGAGCCCCCACGGAATATAAAAATTTTGGATATCCATCGGGACTTTAAAGATGTCTTGAAAAAATCAGTTGGTGTTTTTTCCAAAGCACCAGAAGAAAAATCAGAATTTGTTAATTCAATTAATCCATCAATAGAAGAAATATCAAATGGTTTTAATCATTGGAAAAGGATGGAAGTGTTGCAATTGATAAGTCGCGCAATATCAAGTCGTACAGAGTATTTTCCTTTGCTTACAATGGCAGAAGCTTTGGGGAAAAAAGGAATAATTAGAAGACTCAAAGCTTACATCGAGGACTAAAATTTAACTAACGATTTTAATTTCGACAATTCTGTAATCTGCTTTTCCGCTCGGTGAATAAACGCTAACAGTGTCTCCCGTCTTTTTCCCAAGAAGGGCGCTGCCAATCGGAGAGCTATCGGAGATTTTACCGCTTATTGGGTCGGCTTCCTGAGCGCTGACAATCGTAAATTCCAAATTGTTCTCCCCGTCATTTATCATGACCTTATTTCCAAAACCGACGATATCCGCTTCTTTGGCCTGTACTACTTCAGCAAGACGTATCATCAGTTTTAACTCGCGGACGCGGCTATCAATTTTCCCCAGCTCTTCGCGTGCCGCGTGGTAGCCCGCGTTTTCAGAAAGGTCTCCTTGCTCACGCGCGGCAACAAGTCTTGTTAAGACACCGGGTCTTCGCTCAGACAGTTCAGCGAGTTCTTTCTTAAGCTTTTCAAAACCTTCCGGTGTAAATTTAAAATTCGGTAACTTTCTCACAGAGTTAATTATACTAAGCCTTACCTCAAAAGACGATTTTTGCTAAAATACAAAAATGTTCAAAAACAACAAAAATCTTTTAGTAATTGCCCTAATCGCTTTGGTAAATGCTCTTGGCTACGGAATTATCATCCCCATTCTTTATTCCTACTCCCAAAAATTCGGCCTTTCAGATTTCCAAAACGGGCTTTTATTTTCCCTCTTTTCCATCTGCCAGTTTGCCTCGACCCCAATTATCGGCAGAATGTCTGACAAATTTGGTAGGAAACCTCTGCTTTTAATATCTCTTGCCGGCACCGCCGTTTCCTTCTTTATGGCCGCCTTTGCGCCAAGTGCCATCTTCTTATTCTTGGCAAGGGCTTTGGACGGGATTACAGCCGGCAATATTCCGGTCGCCTCTGCCGTTATTTCCGATACAACCAAGCCCAAAGACAGGGCGAAAGGTTTTGGCCTTATTGGCGCCTCTTTTGGTTTTGGATTTGTTTTTGGCCCAGCCATCTCTGCCCTCACGATTGGTTTTGGCGCGTCCGTGCCATTTATAATTGCCGGTGTGATTTCAACTCTTGCCGTATTGTTGACGGCAAGACTTTTACCGGAAACCAATAAACACATGGGAGAAGTAAGAGAAGGTAGGCTTTTCGACTTTACCAAATTGGGAAAAGCCATAATCGACAAAAATGTTGGCCTAACATTTTTGATTTCCCTGATCTATTCATTCTCGTTCGGGATGCTAATTTTTGCCTATCAGCCATTTGCCAGAAAAGTGATAAATCTTTCCATTCAGCAAATCGCGTTTGTCTTTACCATTATTGGAATTGTCGGCTTAATAACGCAGATTCTTATTCTGCCAAGAGTCGCCAAGCTTTTTGGAGATAAGCACACGTTTAGCGCGGCTTTATTCCTGACCATCTTCGCTTACACGGGCATGTTTTTTGCAAGGGACCTAACCTTCCTAATTGTTGCCACAATCCTTTTTGCCCTTGGAAATTCTTTTATCAATCCCCTAATCCAAACCATACTTTCCAAGGAAACGGATGAAAAATCCCAAGGCACAATCATGGGCCTGAACGCTTCCTATATTAGTATCGGTACCATATTTGGTCCCATCATCGGCGGAGTTTTGGCAAGCTACTCGATCCCTTCACCGTTTTTGTTCGGAAGTCTTGTTTGCCTAATTTGTTTTGTGCTGTCTTTCAAAGTTTTGAAAAGGGGAATACCCAGGCAGTCCGCGTTTTAACTGGGCTCGTTGCCCGTTTTCCACTTGATACTGCAGCCAATACTCGGCTTTTGGTCAGCATTGACCGGCTTATCTGAAAGTACAGCATCTATAGCCGCCCTTAAATCACGGCCGGTAACGGGAATATTACCATCCGGCCTGCTGTCATCAAGCTGGCCCCGATAAACTAATTTTCGCGCGCGATCAAACAGGAAAAAATCCGGCGTGCAAGCGGCCGTGTATGCCGCGGCCACCTCTTGCGTTTCATCAAAACAATAAGGAAAAACAAATCCCAGCTCTTGCGCCTGCTGCGCCAAAGATTCCGGTGCGTCTTCCGGATAAGCCTCCGGATCATTGGCGCTTATCGCCACAATGCCCAAGTCTTTATCTTTATAATCGTTTCCCAATTTTGCTAGTTGATCTTGTACGTGTTTAACGTAGGGGCAATGCCTACAGATAAACATCACCAGCAGCGCCTTTTTATCCTTAAAAGTTTCAAGGCTTAAGGTTTTACCCGTTACCACGTTTTTTAAATTAATGTCAGGGGCTTGTGTTCCTAGTGCCAGCATAGAAGATGTTGTCGCCATACTAGAAATTATATCATGAAGCTAAGTTCGGCTGGCACTAGCCATGGCCCTGATAGTAATCGAAGGGCTATAGCTCTGAGCTTGCCGAAGAGTTGACTATCCTTCGACTGGCTCAGGACAATTGTGTGGGAACGTATTATTTGAGTTATAGTTAGTTCAATGTTAACTACTCCTCATTCTTTGGTAGGTGCAACAATTGCTGTCGTTGTACCCAGTCCTGTTCTTTCAATACCTCTAGCTTTAGGCAGCCATTTTGTTTTAGATATGATTCCTCATTGGCAAGAGATCCTTCACCCATACAAAGTTACCTATAAAACTTGGATTAGAATCCCCATTGATTTAGGTGTTGCTATTTTTTTAGTAAATATTATTGCAAATCACCATTTAGGCATAGCCAATGCTATTTGGATTAATGCCTTTATGGCTAACTTGCCTGATTTTGATAGTATTGGTTTTATTTGGTCTTTGCCTCTTAAGAATAAATTATTTAAAGGATTCTTTGATTGGCACCTTGCTATACAAAGAGAAACGTCGTCTTTCTGGGGAATAATGAACCAACTCGTTTTATCGGGAGGCTGTCTCTTTATTAGTCTAAGGTAATTCTCGCATTGTGCGCAGACTTTTCAAAAAGCTGAGGGGCTTCCCAAGCTTAGACCCTATCTGGCACACAGCACTTTTGAGCAAATTGAAGGGGATAACTTTATCATATGTGAATCATGCCGTTATCTGACCGGTATTTTATTTGAAAGGTTTGGGATTTTATTTCCCTGTTTGACCTCCCCTTGCTATACTCAAATAAATAATGCGCAAGAAAATCTTTCTAATCCTTCTTACTGTAGGTGTACTCCTTGCAGTAGCACTATTCATTGCAACAAAATCTGCAATAGGACCATCTTTGTTTACCGCACATACTAATTCAAAGCTCAAAGTCTTGGGCAACCGCATCGTCACTGAAGACGGGCAGGCGGTCCGACTGCGAGGCGTCAATTTCGCCGATCCCTTTCTGCTGGAGAACGACGACCTTAACCGGGATGGCGTGATAGATCATCATTTCTCTCAGAACATCGCGGAGGATTTCGCCGCCGTGAAGAAACTCGGCGTGAATGTCGTCCGTCTGGCGATCTACCCCGGGTATTACCGGTTAGTTGGTGGGGATAGTTATCTCGCCACCTATGTCGATCGCGAGGTTGATCTGGCCGAGGAAAACGGACTGTATATCATTATTGATTACCACGTGATCGGGCGGCCCGGCGGTTGGTATGACGCACCATCGGACGCGACCCTTTGGCAATATCCGACCAAGGTTCACTACACCGATTCCGACATGGCGGTGGCATTCTGGAACAAAGTCGCGGCACGTTACGGTAAGAGGAGCCACGTGCTCTTTGAAATTTACAACGAGCCGGCTGACAATACGGCTGATTTTAGCTGGGCGCAGTGGCGGCCAACCGGCCAACTGCTGATTAACACCGTCCGCAAGCATTCGGATAACATTATTCTCGGGTCAGGTCCCAAGTATTCCAATGATCTCTCTGATGTGCCGACAAATCCATATAGCGATGCTAATCTCGCGTATGTCGCTCACGTCTATCCTGGCAACGTTCTCAAGGGGGAAGACCAAACAGCTGTGTGGGAGAGAACTTTTGGTTTCCTGGCCAAAACCTATCCGGTGATTGTATCTGAATGGGGTTTCAGCAACGAAGGGGACGAGACGACAAAAGGCACCCTCGAGGACTTCGGCAAGCCACTCCTCGATTACCTCGACCAAAAGAATATCCACTGGACCGCGTTTGTCTACCATCCCACGGATCCAGGGCAAGGGGACCTATTGATCAAAAGGGACTGGACTACTCTGACCGAATTTGGGGAGTTGGTGAAGCAACGCCTACAGACCGGGGCGCTCGAGTCACCATAAAAGCTCCAATGTATGAAAAAATAAAATCTGGAACACGATCAACTTAATGTGTCGGTCTAAACGAGCTATTTGTTAGGTCTCAGGAGAAGCGAGCTGCGGAGCAGGGATTCGAACCCCAATAACGACCTTCAGAGGGTCGCGTCCTACCATTAGACGACTCCGCATCGCATTCGTATTTTAACAAATTGAAGCCCAAGTATATAATGGTAGCAATGGATCTCACCCACCAAAAATGTGTTCCGTGCGAAGGCGGTACCAAGCCGATGACCACAGGCGAGATCAAGCCGTATCTTGAAGAGGTCAAAGAATGGAAAGTCGTCAACGACAAAGGTGTTGATACGATCAGCCGCCAGTTTAAGTTCAAAGATTTCAAAGAGGCTTTAGCCTTTGTTAATAAAATCGGTGAAATTGCCGAAGAAGAAGGCCATCACCCGGATATCGAACTTGGATGGGGAAGAGTTGGCGTCGAACTTTCCACCCACGCCATTGGTGGTCTCTCGACAAATGATTTCATTCTTGCTGCTAAAATTGATAAACTTCCTCGTCCGTAACTACCGAGTCCATTATCAGATCGTGATCTTCTCTTGGTAAATCATCTACAACCTGAAATCCGTAAGCCAGGCCAGCCAACGTCGCTTTGCTTTTTGCAAAAAGCTTGTCATATACTCCTTTGCCATATCCAAGCCTAACGCCTTTTTTGTCAAAGCCGACGCCCGGGACAAAAGCCAAATCAATTTTATTCCCAGCGATTGTTTCGTCACCAGCCGGCTGTTTTATGCCGTACGGTCCCTCTTCCAAATTATTCCACCCTCCAAACCGCGCCAATCGATACTCATCCTCCTCCTTAAAATACTTGGGAAGATAGACTTCCAGCCCCGCTTCGACAAAAAAATTGATAATATCGCGTGTCTCGACCTCGTTTTTTATAGGTAAATAGAGAGAAACTCTGCTTTTGGTAGAAAAAATATGGCTCCCGATGACTTTTTTTGTGATTGCTAAGCTTTTTATACTAACCTCACCCTCCGAAAGTTCCAACCTTCGGGCTATTAGACGTTTTCTAATTTTGAGTTTGCGAGAAACAAGCCCTCTTATTTCTTCCTTATTCATACTTGCATTATACATCAGCTTCAAATGAGTAAAATATTTCATCTCGAGCAAATAAATAACTCATTAAATGGCTTCTTGAAAAATGGGACCATAAAAAATAGAATAAGTCAATGCTTTTTAACCTTTGGGCTCACCTCTCATACTTTTTAAAAGACTTTTCGCTCTATTTGATTTTGCTCTTTGCCTCCTTTGTTTTATTGGTTTTTGGCTCGTACAAAGTTTACAAGTCGAATTTTCCCCAAAAGAGAAAGAAAATCTTTATAGCTAGCATTTTTACCATTCTTTCGCTCATCCTAGCGTTTAGCCTTTTTGAAGCCTATTTTCGTTATCTGTATGACCAGTCAGATGGCCTAGGGTTTCTGAAGGTTAACGCCCGGTGGCAGGCAAGACATATTGTTTTCAACAGCGATTTTTTTAGAGATAGAAATTTTGAAAGCAAAAAAGAAGGAACCGCCAGAATTTGCGCCATCGGGGATTCGATCACATTGGGGGGAGGGATTAAAGACGTTAACAATAGATTCACCAACATTCTAGAAAAAAAACTTAAGGATTCAAGCAAAAATGCCGAAGTCTATAACCTAGGCAAATCAGGCTACGATACCGATGGCGAAGTCAAAATTTACGATCAGACAAAATTCCTAAATTGCGACATTATTATTTTGGCATATTTTATGAATGACGCCCAGCCCGAAGGAGGCAGCACGGGCACTCCGATAATCGCCAACGAAAGCCATACGACGAAACTGGTAAGTACCATTTCCAATTTTTCATACTTTTTTAACTACCTTTATTGGAGGCTTTCGGCCAGGTACGAAAAAACTTTCAGTGAGCTGAAAAACGCCGACCTTGGTGCCTACCAAAACCCACAAGTATTCGAAAATCACAAAAAGACAGTTATCTCGTGGCTCGGGCAAATGAAAGCAGATAATAAAAAAGTTATTGTCATTATTTTTCCGTTTGTCCACCTCTTGCCTAACTACCCTGCTACTCAAATTCACAATCAAATGTCTCAAATTTTTAAAGAGAATGGGGCAGACGGAGTTATCGACCTTTTAGATTATCTCAAAGGTAAAAACGCCAAAGATCTCATAGCCAGTAAATTTGATTACCACCCTAATGAATACGTCCACAGGTTTGCCGCTGAAAAACTTTTCGAGAAAGTGATTCCGCTTGTTTCGAATCTGTGAACTAAAAAATTACTTACCCTTCGCCTTCATCGAACCCGTAGCCATAACAACACCCCATTGCACTAGTGTCAGGACAACTCCGATAATTGCAACATAGACAAGACTCGAAATTCCCAGGCCCAAGACAAGGGCGAACTTTTTTATCAGCCAAAGCGCTGCGACATTAAAAACAAGATATATAAGCCCCCAGACGTTTTGGTTTGTTACCTTGTAGCCGGATTTCTTAACTGCCGGTTCGACAACAAGCATTAAAACGGTCAGCACAAATCCCGCTATAACTGCCGCCATAGGCACAGAAACTTTGTCGTTGCCTAAAACGACTTTACCCACCAGGATTAAAGAGGCAGCCAAAAATACTAGAGAATTTGCTATCCAAAAGGCAAAAAAGTTAATTAATTTCTGATTACTCACAAAATCACCCCCTCCATCTTTTTTCCATCTAATCTTAGATTAGACTAGTAGACAACCACAGTCAAATATAATTGACGGGAGCTTATGTATGTACTATAGTTAGGCTAGCAAATGGTTTCCCAGGAAGAAGTTATCGAAAAATTAAGAGGCTGTCTCGATCCGGAATTGGGAATCAACATCGTCGATTTAGGCCTGGTCTACGGCGTCAACATCGAAGGCGCCAGAGTTAACGTTCTAATGACCCTTACCACTCCGGGTTGCCCGCTTGATTCTTATTTTGTCCAGGATATCACCGGCAAGCTTAAATCCCTTAAAGGCATTTCAGATGTTTCCGTGGAATTAACTTTCGAGCCGCCCTGGAGCCCAAACAACATGTCCGAAGAATCAAAAGACCTCCTGGGCTTCGTAAATTAGGTACTTGACCTTCGCCTTTTCTTCGGGTAAACTTCTATCTACAGGTAAATAATTGGGGTCTTGACAAGGTCCATATTTAGTGTCTAATCTTAAGTTAGACCACAAGATATTGTGCTTTTGGCAAGTTCGTGAAATTCAGTCTGCGCGCCATAAGCAAATTTTCATAATAAAGGGCAGTATAAATTGAAAGTCAAGGAAGTAAAGTGATTTGTCCGTTTTGCGCTTTCGACAAGACATCGGTTGTCGACAAACGTGAAGGCATAGGCGGAAAAACGACAAGGCGCCGCCGCGCCTGTCTTAAATGCGGCCGTCGGTTTACAACTTTTGAAAGAGTCGAGACGCTTGATCTTTTAGTTATTAAAAAAGACGGCAAAAGAGAGATTTTTGATAGATCTAAGTTGAGAAGCGGCGTAATCAAATCTTGTGAGAAACGACCGGTTTCGGCCGAAGATATTGAAAAACTGCTAGATGAAGTTGAAGGTGAGCTTAGAAAAGAGGGAAAAGACGAGGTGCTGTCCAAAAGGGTAGGCGAACTTGTTATTCGTAAGCTTAGGAAATTAGACGAAATTGCTTATATCAGGTTTGCATCGGTTTACAGACAATTTGCAGATCTTTCGGATTTTGAACGCGAACTGGCAAAATTATCAAAAGGTTTAAGATAATGAGAAAACAAACATTCGACATCAATAAAGTTGATACCAGAAGCGTGCTTCGCCAAAAGGCCAGAAAAATCGGCCGCCAAATTCCAAAGGCCCCCAAAGACTTGTTTGAACCGTTGCTTTCCGAAAACGCAGCCTATATTGCCAAAACCCGCTACGCTTTTAGGAATGAAAAAGGTGAACCAATCGAGTCGCCAAAAGACATGTTCTGGCGAATTGCCTACTACATCTCAGCAGCCGACGGGATTTACCACGGCAAAAAGGCTCACCAAAAATCTTCACGCGACTTTTACGAAATCATGGCAACCCAAAAGTTTATCCCCAACACGCCAACACTGGTTAATTCCGCCAAAACCGGCCAGTCACTTTCGGCCTGTTTCGTGCTTCCGGTAGAAGACAACCTGGAAAGTATTCTAAAAACCATGCACGATATGGCTATGATCCACAAAATGGGCGGCGGCACCGGTTTTTCTTTCTCCCATCTTCGCCCAAAGGACGACATTATTGGAACTTCAAAGGGTAAAACCACCGGTCCTGTTGCTTTCCTGCAAGCCTACAACGACGTTACATCGCAAATCCGCCAGGGTGGTGTCAGGCGCGGTGCCAATATGGGCATTTTGCACTATACCCATCCGGACATTTTGCGTTTCGCCGTCCACAAAGTGGACGAATTCTCTCTAACCAACTTCAATATTTCCGTTACCGTCACCGAAAATTTCATGAAAAAGGTTAAAGAAGATGAAAAGTATACCGAAGGTCCTGAGCGAGCGGATGCGAGTCGAAGGATTGATGAGATTATTGAAGAAATCAAAGAGGCTTACGCTATCCGCGACTTAGACTTAAAAACCGTCAGAATCGAAGAAGGCGTTACCAAGCTTTACGATATTTGTCGGGCTAAAGTTGATGGTGAAGGTTATGACCTTGTAAATCCCAGGACCGGAAAAGTTATGGATAGGTTAAATGCCAAGAGGTTTTTCGATCTCATCACCAAGCTTGCCTGGCAATATGGCGACCCGGGCATGATTTTAATCGACAGAATTAATAATTCCCGCGCCAACCCGGTTCCCAATATCGGCCCGATCGAGGCGACCAACCCTTGCGCCGAGCAGCCCCTGCACCCATACGACGCCTGCACACTAGGCTCCATTAATCTTTCCAAATTCGTCGTAGATTCCAAAGGAATCGAAGACCCTGAGCGTAGTCGAAGGGTCACAGACCAACCATCATCAGATCTTCCGCCGGAAAAACGCATCGATTGGCAGGAAATGAAAAACGTCATCCACAAAGCCGTTCATTTTCTGGATAACGTTTTGGACATGAACGAATATCCCGTCGAGGAACTGGACAAAATGACATCTAGTATCCGCCGAATTGGCCTTGGAGTCATGGGCTGGGCCGATATGCTGGTAAAACTTGGCATCGGCTACGATACTCAAGAAGGATTCGATCTTGCCGAAAAAGTTATGAAATTTGTGCAATGGCAAGCCGATAACGCCAGCGTGGATCTAGCCAAAATCCGCGGCGCCTTTCCGGCATTTAAAGGTTCCATCTACGATAAACCCAACCAAATTCGTCCGCGAAACGGTGCCCGTACTACCATTGCCCCAACCGGCACCATTTCCCTTCTTGCCGATTGTTCTTCAGGCATTGAACCCCACTTTGCCCTAACTTACGCCAAAAACACCATCGAGGGCAAAAGGCTTTTCAACACCAACCCGTACTTCAAAGAAGCCCTGGATGCACGCGGGTTAGATTCCGAAGATCTCTTAGCCAAAATTCAGGAAAATAAGGGTTCCATCCAAAACATGGATGAAATCCCCAAAGATCTTAGAACAATCTTTGTGGTTGCCGGCGACATTGCCCCCAAAGATCATGTCAAAATGGCTGCCGCCTTTCAAAAATTCACCGATAACGGTATTTCCAAAACAATCAACTTCCCCAACGTTGCAACTGTCGAAGACGTTCGCGAAGCTTATTGGTTAAGCTACGAACTTGGTTGCAACATGATCACCATCTACCGTGACGGTTCGCGCGTCAAACAGGTTCTGGAAGTTAAAAAAGGCAAATCCTATTACGACCAGCTTACCGGCCATAGGTCCCGAGAGGATTCGAGGGACAAAAGAATTGACGAAGAAGGCAGCCAGATGCCGGTACTTCCGCAAAAACGCCGCACACCGCAAGAGGCTTGGGGCATGCGCGTTAGGAAAAAAGCCGATGTCGGCCCAGTTTACACTTCTGTTTTCCGTGATGTCGACGGCGCACCGGTCGAAGTCTTCGTCACGATCGGCAAAACCGGCGGTTATGTTGCCGGCGCCGCCGAAGTAACCGGCCGTCTGGCTTCCCGTGCCCTCAAATACGGCGCCACTCTAGAAGAAGTGGCTTCCGACTTAATCGGTATTGCTTGCGGCACTCCTTACGGCCTGGGTACCGAAAGCGTCCTTTCGGCATTTGATGCCGTCGGTAAATCCTTAATCGAAATTTCCAAGGCCAAACAACTGCAGCTGCCGATGGACAGTCAAGCCCAGGCCCAAAACTCAGAAGTTACAACTCTTTCAATCCCAAATCCTACAAACGGCAACGGCCATACGTACGCCAATGCTATAGTCCCGACAAATGGAGGGAGCAACGGTCATACAAACGGAGATGGGCACTCGAAGATCCTGAGCGCAGTCGAAGGACAAACAACCTTAAGCAGTCTGGTTGGAACGCCGGTTCCCCAAGTCGAAATCAAACAGGGCAACAACGGTCTGGTTATCGCCGCTTTGCACGACGCCGAAAAAGCCCTGGAAACCAAATTTACTTCCTGCCCGGATTGCGGATCTCCTTTGGTCTACGCCGAAGGCTGCAAAAAATGCGTCAACGTTACCTGCGGCTGGTCCAAGTGCAGCTAAGTTTCTGCTACAATTTCCCTTGTGAAGCTACTTTTAACTTCCGGCGGAATCACTAACGATACCATTAAAAATGCCTTGGCCGATCTTGTCGGCAAGCCTTTTGCTCAAACTTCTCTCGCTTTTATTCCAACGGCGGCCGATATCGAACCGTACGATAAATCTTGGCTGGTAGAAGACCTTTATAATTGCAAAAAACTCGGCTTAAAACTGCTGGACATTGTCGATATCTCCGCTCTTTCCAAAGACCTTTGGAAACCCCGGTTAAAATCAGCCGACATTTTATTTTTTGGCGGCGGCAACACTTTCCATTTAATGTACTGGATCAACAAATCCGGCTTGGGCAATATGTTAAAAGATTTACTTAAAACCAAAGTTTACGTCGGCCTAAGCGCCGGCAGCATGGTAGCTGGCAAAACCATCAGCTTAAGCCAGTCCAAAAAACTTTATTACGAAGATTTGTTTGGGTATCAAGATGAAAAAGCTCTGGGCTTTGTCGATTTTCAAATTCGCCCGCACCTTAATTCTCCACATTTTCCGGATGTTCAGGAAAGAACTTTGAGAAAATTGGCAAAAGGTGTCAAGGGAAAAGTTTATGCCCTCGACGACAACATGGCTCTAAAAGTGGTAGACGGAAAAGTGGAAGTAGTAGGGGAAGGCAAATACTTAATCCTTAACTCCAAATAAACCTAATGAACAACACATTTTATTTTCTAAGACACGGAGAAACAAAAGTAGATAGAGATGTACCGGTTAGCCAATGGGTACTTTCCAAAACAGGAGAAGCGCAAGCAAAACAACTTGCCCAAGAAGGTGTTTTTAAAGACGTTGATCTAATCTTTTCCTCGACAGAGCAAAAGGCTTATCAAACTGCCCTGCCTACTGCAGAGAGTTTAGGCAAAGAAGTAATAAAGCTGGAAGAAATTGTTGAACTTAACCGGGATAGTGGTGCGTTTATGGATCCGCAGAAATATGACCAAACAATAAAACAATGTTTGGAACACCCGGACCAGTCATTTAATAGCTGGGAAACTGCAAATCATGCCCTCGAAAGATTCGCCAGTAAAATTTCTGGCCTCGATAAAGGATCTGACAATAAGAAAATTCTAGTGGTTGGGCATGGTTTTACTATCAATATGTATTTCGCAAAACTCTTGGGTGTTCCGGGTAAAGTTTACGAAAGGCTTAGCCTGAACAATTTCGCCGATTGGGGCATAGTCAAAAGTCAAAAGGTTGTCAAAGATATAGCGAGATAAGTTTTAACACCCTCCAACCAGAGAGGCCCAATCCTTCCGCTACACGCCATAATTCCTCTGTGCTAAACTAAAATTATGCCTGCCAAAAGGGGATTTGCCCGCTCACCTTCTTGACATAAAAGCCAGAATTCTGTACAATTTAAACATTATGAATACTGTTCTTCCTCTAACCGAAGCGAGAAATAAATTTGCCGAGCTCATTGATGATGCAAGCAAAATGTTTTCTCGCTTTACAATCACCCGAAACGGTAAACCGGAGGCGGTTCTCATGAGCAAGGAAGAATATGATGCCCTGATTGATACTTTAGAAATCCTTTCCAACCCTGTCACTATGGCCTCTATCCGCCGCGGGGAAAAAGATATTAAAGCAGGCAAAGTCAAACCGCTTGAAGATGTCCTAAAAGATCTCAAGCTCTCCTAATGTACCAAGTCCTCCTCACCAATGAGGCCGAGAAACAATTAAAATCACTAGATAGTAGGTATCAAAAAGCACTCGCCCAGGGGCTCAAAAGGCTTGCCCAAAATCCCAGGGTCGGCGCCCCGCTGCGTCGGGAGTTTAAGGGTAAATACAAATTAAGGGTTTCAAGATACAGAATAATCTATGAATTTAATTATGAGAAAAAGATTATTTGGATTTTGACAATCGATCATAGAAAAGATGTCTATAGATAATTCCTGTGCTAAACTAGAACTATGCCTGCCCAAAAAAAAGGATTTGCCCAACCCGCAATTGTCTTTATCCTGCTCGGCATCCTCGCCGTCGTTATTCTTAACTTCAAAAATATCACAAACCGGTTTACTTCTCTGGCGCCGCCTCCACCGGAATACCAAAACGTACTACCCCAGTGGAACACTTATATAAACAAAACTTACAGGTTCTATATCAAATACCCGGACAAATGGTACGTCCGTACTTTTGGTGATTATGCCGCCAACTTCCAAACCACCGACCCAAAACTGGGTGAAGCAACGCCAGGCGCCATTCGCGTCAAATTCTCAGCCTTAACCGAACCGGCCGATCAAAACGAGTTTGAAATAATTGCACGGTCCGATCCCAAAGTCGGTATTAATGAACCATTAGACGTTCAATCAATAATCAACAAGGTTAAAAATTTTGAAGTAAATAAAAATAAGAGTATCGAATACGTAGTAAACAGACGCTTTTCCGCTCTTGAGGGTCCCCGCGGCCAATTTACCCATGTTTATTCTGTCAGCAAGAATGGGGCAGTCCTCAAGTTTTTCTCAAACGCCGATAGCAAAGATGAAGAGGCAAAATTCGATACAATTTTCCAAAAGATGATTGCCACTCTCAGGCTTTAGATCTGCCTTTCCAAATTCGCTCGGGGAAGTTTTCCAATTTATTAACATACCTTGCCAAAACGAATAACCAATCCGAAAGCCTGTTTATGTAAGACAAAATCGCTTCGTTTATTTTTTCCTCGTCAGCTAAAACTACAATAGCTCGCTCGGCTCGTCTTGCCGTTGCCCGCGCTAAGTGAAGTTTAGCCCCACAGGCACTTCCACCCGGCAAAATAAAATTCTTCAGTTTTGGCAAGTTCCTGTCCATCTGATCAATTTCCTTCTCAAGTCGTGTCACAAATGATCTTTTAACTCTCGGCACCTTGACCTTCACGCCAGCAGGCGTTGCTAAGTCCGCTCCCAGCGCAAAGAGTTCCCCCTGGATCCTTAAAAGTTTTTTAGATATTTGGGCCCCAGAATCCAAAAGTACGATCCCGAGTAGTGCATTTAACTCGTCTACGTACCCAATGCACTCAACGCGCGTCGAATGTTTGGCAACTCTAGTGCCGCCAAAAAGAGAAGTAGTGCCGCGATCCCCGGTCTTTGTATAAATCTTCACGAAGGAATTGTACACCTTTTACTATTGCTTGGCCCAGTTCAATCAGCTATTATTTTCTAAACCTTAATGAGAATACCGGCAAAAATAATTTACACCCTCTTTTTCTTTTCCGGTACAGCCGGTTTAATCTACGAAATAATCTGGGGAAGGCTCCTTGTCTTAATCTTCGGCAGTACCACAAATTCTATCGTTGCCGTTATCTCGGCATTTCTCGGTGGGCTGGCAATTGGTAGTCTAATTGCCGGAAAGTTTGCCGATAAATTATCATCAAAACAACTAATTCATACTTATTCATTTTTGGAAATTGGGGTTGGCCTGACTGGGGCTTCCACCTTAATTTTGCTTTGGGGAGTACGCTTAATTTACGCCGTCTTTTCAAACGGTGCGAGCATAACCTTGAGCCTTCTTTTGGTTAAATTTGCTCTCACTATTTTAGTTCTTTTAATTCCCACAATTCTAATGGGCGCAACTTTGCCGATTTTAATTAAGTTTGCCGAAAAAGAAAATAAGTCCATTGGCAAAAGCGTTAGTTTTCTTTACGCCACCAACACCCTAGGCGGAGTGCTGGGAGTTATCCTTTCCGCCTTTGTTTTAATAGAACTTTTCGGCTTAAGAAATTCACTTCTAAGCGCCTCGGCAGTTAACATATTAATAGGTCTCACTGCCCGTTTCATCAAACCAATCTCAAAAGCTGTTAGTGCCCGCGGGGAAAAAGAACTAACTTTTTCCAATATCCTTTCCCAAAAAACTCTTTTTATTATTTTTGCCTTTTCACTTTCAGGCTTAATTTCTATAGCATACGAAGTCCTTTGGACAAGAATACTAACACCTACTCTTGGAACATTTATTTACGCATTCGCCTCCGTTTTGGCAATTTACATTTTTGGTATTGGTCTGGGGAGTTTAATGTACGAAAAGTTTTCCGGTTATATAAAAGCTAAAAGTATTGCTTTTGGACTTTGTCAACTTGGTATTGGTTTTTTTGCTTTAACTTCTGTAATCCTTGCCCATAAAGTTGTAATCAGCTCCTACTGGCGCGTTGCGATAATGATTCTTCCGGCAACAATAATCATGGGTCTTACTTTTCCCCTTGTCGTGTCGCAAATTGCTAAAGAAAAATCGCTGGGCAAAGTCATAGGCCTTAGTTATTTTGGCAATACCATTGGTGCCATCGCCGGAGGCTTCATTGCCAGCTTCTTTTTAATTCCCACATTTGGTTCGTCCCAATCGATTGCCGTCCTGTCTCTTATAAACTTCGCCCTGGCCCTGGCCTTTTTATACTCACAAAAAGAAAATCACTCTTTCTTAAAATCCGCCGCTCTTATTGCAACCCTGTTTTTAATAGGGGCCAGTTCTTATTTAGTTACCCTAAAAAACGATCGCCTGTACCAAAAAACCAACGACTTCAATATTACCCATTCCAAATTAAGAGGCGATAACTATGCTTTTAAAGAAGACGAAGTGGCGTCTGTTTTTGGTTTTCGCACGAGCAAAAATGACGATCTGGGACTATTTATAGATGGCGTAGCAACTACCTCAAGAGTTTCAGAAACCAGACTAATGGCCCACATTCCAATCACCTTGCACAAAGATCCTCATAAAGTCTTAGTAATTGCCTTTGGGATGGGGACAACTTTCCGCTCGAGTTTAAAACAGGGAATGGAAACAGACGCCGTAGAACTTGTTCCGTCAGTCCCGGCCTTTATGCACTTCTATCATGATAATGCCCTCCAAGTGCTAAGCGACCCAAAAGGCAAAGTCATAATAAACGATGGCAGAAACTATGCGTTTCTAACTCACAAAAAATACGATATTGTCGCAATCGATCCGCCGCCGCCTTTTAATGCTGCCGGAACTTCCGTTCTCCACTCAAAAGAATTCTATCTTGACCTGTCCAAGCATCTAAACCAAGATGGAATCGTGGCTCAATGGATTTATTATAATGGTAGTACCAAAAGCGATATAGGAATGGCCATTAAAAGTTTCCTCGACGTTTTTCCATACGTTCTCGCTCTTCAAAAAACCGGCAGTGTGGGTGGCTTGTTCTTGGAGGGGTCATATAGTCCGATGGAAAGTGAAAAACTAGCTTCTCTTTTGAAGAACAAAGTTACCAATCAAGACCTGGGGGAAATTATCAGAATCGGTCCCGGCGAGGATCTTGCAAAACAAATTACAATTGAAATAGTCGGTAACCGCCAAAGTCTTCTTAAAGAATTTTCTAAAAGTCCGCCAATTACCGACGACAGACCCATGAATGAATATTTTATTCTTAGACAAAAATTTGCCCCCTCTCAAGTTTTAGTTGAACAAGCGTCTTTCGATTTTGTGGAGAAACTAAAAGCCGATTATCGTTCAGTCTCAAATCAATAACTGCGTTTCAAACAATATCACAGCTTTCCTTGACTCTGTTAAAATATACCAAAGGAGGTGATTTGAATGTTTGTATTACTAATTAGTGGAATGATGCGCGGTGCTAGTCAATCGGCTGTCGATTTAGAAGAACGTGGAGGTCTCAGAAATAACATGATGAACTGGGCAAACAACAGCCCAAGCGTTTTTTGGCTCCACTCCACTCTCGCCCTAATTACATGGATACTGTTCATTGCCGTCTTGGCTGCCCTCTTGCGCTTGCTTTGGAAAAAGGGGAATAAATAAATGCCAAAATATACATGTCCGATGCACCCGGAAGTTGCATCTTCATAAAAAGTAGCATTCCATCAATTTGATTTAACTGCTATAATATCCCATATAGGGGGATATATGGCATATAGACCAAAAGATACCCAAGAAAGAATTCTTCATAGATTAAAAATTGTCCAAGGCCACCTTAAAAAGGTAATTCACATGGTTGAGGCTGACCAGTATTGCATTGATGTTCTTCACCAGTCTCAAGCTATTCAGAAGGCCCTGAAAGAGACAGATAATCTGATGCTAGAGAATCATCTAAAAAAATGTGCAGCTGATGCTATTCGTGAAGGTAGACAAGACAAAGCAATATCCGAGGTAATAGAAGTTTTCAGGAAAAGGTCTTAAATATGAGTACAGATAAAATTATTGTCACAATCTTAGGTCTCGCTGGTATAGCTTTTACTTACTGGTTTTTCTTAATGAAAAAAGAGGAGGTGGTTTCTGTGACAGATAGCGTAGATATTATAGTTGAAGGAGGATATTCACCGAACACGATTTCTATCCCACAAGGAAAGACAACAAAGATAAATTTTACGCGTAAAGATCCTTCTAGTTGTTTAGAAGAAGTAGTGTTAAGTGATTTCAAAATTCGAAAATTTTTACCACTAAATAAAAAGGTAACTGTTGAAGTAACGCCACAAAAACCCGGGGAATATCCTTTTTCTTGTGGCATGAATATGTTTCATGGAAAAATAATTGTCGAAGATCCTGAGCGTAGCCGAAGGATTAAATAAATATGGCAGAAGTCAAGAAAACATTTTCAGTACAAGGAATGCACTGTGCCTCCTGTGTGAGACTTATTGAAAGAGCTCTAGCTAGAACTGATGGTATAGCAGAAGCAAATGTTAATCTAGCCACCTCCAAGGCCACTATTACTTATGACCCTGAAAAAGTGACTGACAAACAAATAGAATCATCTGTTGCCAAAGTAGGGTACAAGGCTATGGTCAGTGAAGAGGTTAAATCAGAAGAGCAAGAGAAAAAAGAAAAGCAAAAAGAGTTAAATGACTTAAGAAATAAAGTAACTGTAAGTCTTGTTGCTGGCCTTTTGATACTTTGGGGTAGCTTTCCAGGACTAATGGAAACAGCCCCTGCAATACTTAAAAACTTCTTTGTGCAACTTCTTCTTGCCGCACCAGTTCAATTTTGGGCAGGTCTAGGTTTTTACAGAGCAACTATTCCAGCATTAAAACATAGAACAGCCAATATGGATACCTTGGTTGCCATAGGTACAACAGTAGCTTTCGGCTATTCTGCTTTTGTCACAATTTTTCCCCAGATAGTTAAAAACATTGGCATAGATCCTCTTCCATACTTTGATGTGGCCACTATCATTATTGGACTCATTCTATTGGGTAGATATTTTGAAGCTAAAGCTAAAGCAGGTACATCAGAGGCTATTAAAAAACTAATAGGCCTACAAGCAAAGACCGCAAGGGTCTTGAGAGATGGCTCGCCTCGCTTCGCGGGCGAAGCGGGCAAAGAAGTGGATATTCCTATAGATCAGGTAGTAATTGGAGATATAATCAGAGTCAGGCCTGGAGAAAAAATCCCTGTGGACGGAGTTATTGTAGAAGGAGAATCAAGTATTGATGAGTCAATGATTACAGGTGAGAGTATTCCTGTTGATAAGACTAAGGGTGATACTGTTGTAGGAGCTACTATCAACAAATCAGGTACCTTTATTTATAAAGCTACTAAAGTCGGCCAGCAAACTTTGCTTGCTCAGATTATAAAACTTGTCCAAGAGGCCCAAGGTAGTAAAGCCCCGATCCAAAGAATTGCCGATTTAATTTCTTCCTATTTTGTTCCAATAGTCATCATGCTTGCCTTTGCCACTTTTGCCATCTGGTATATTTTTGGCCCATCCCCGGCGCTGCTTTTTGCACTTCTCAATACTGTTGCTGTCTTAATTATTGCCTGTCCTTGTGCTATGGGTTTGGCAACGCCGACAGCAATTATGGTTGGAACAGGCATTGGTGCCGAACATGGAATTCTTATAAAAGATGCCGAAAGTCTGGAAATAGCTCACAAGGTCAATACGGTTATTTTCGATAAAACTGGAACCTTGACTCACGGGAAACCAGAAGTAACTGACATCGTCATTGCGAGGAGTGGTAACGACGAAGCAATCTCAAAAAAGAGATCGCCACGCTTCACTCGCGATGACGTATTACGCTTTGCCGCATCCATAGAAAAAGGTTCGGAACATTCACTAGCTGAAGCAATTGTTCAAGAAGCAGATAAGCAAAAAATAAAACCTCACCCTGTTGCTAAATTTAAAGCAATTGCAGGACACGGTGTCGAAGGTTTTGTAGGTACTCAGCAGGTGTTCTTCGGCAATAGACGATTAATGGATCGGGAGAATATTTCTTACGCTTCCTATATTGATCAAATAGAAAGATTAGAAAGTGAAGGTAAAACAGTAATGATGCTTGCTCTCTCCACTCGTCATTCTGATCCGCCACCTGGCGGAGAAGAATCTAATCTTATTGGTCTCATTGCTGTTGCTGACATTGTAAAAGAAACCGCTAGAGAAGGGGTAAAAGCCCTCCAGAAGCTAGGGATAGAGGTAGCAATGATTACAGGAGATAACCAAAGGACAGCCAGTGCAATAGCTAGAAAAGTGGGTATTAAAAGAGTCCTAGCAGAGGTATTACCATATCAAAAAGAGGCGGAAGTTAGAAAAATTCAAAAAGAAGGTAAGGTTGTGGCAATGGTCGGTGATGGCATCAACGACGCCCCGGCACTGGCAGCAGCTGACATTGGTATAGCGATGGGGGCTGGAACAGATGTGGCAATAGAAGCAGCCGATATTACCCTGGTCAACAAAGATTTAAAGTCTGTTGCCCAAGCCATCAACCTTTCCAAAAAAACCATGAAAACTATTAAACTTAATCTTTTCTGGGCCTTCGGCTACAATGTGATCCTTATTCCAGTAGCGATGGGAATCTTATATCCTTTTTTCCATATATTACTTAATCCAATATTTGCTTCTGTTGCGATGGCAACCAGTTCAATTTCAGTCGTTTCAAACTCTCTGTTACTTAAAAGATATAACTTTAAGAATGTAAGGTAAAACGGGTTTTTAGTTGACAACTCTAGGCAGCAGAGTCTAAAATTTTAAAGAGATAAATTATGGGCAGAATCGCTAAATATCTAGCAATAATTATATTAGTTGCCTTTTCCTATTTGGGAATATTTGGATTGAATTTGAGCATGAAAATGGACAATGATAACCATGTGTCCAAGTGCGTTTTTATGCTGCAAGATTCTCGTCAATGCCAAATGAATATTTCTCAGCATCTACAAAAATGGCAAGAAATGTTTGTTGCAACAACATCTTCTGATTTTGTTTTAATACTGTTTGCATTGCTTTCCTTAGTCGCAGCCTATTCAATAATCAGATATTATACAGTTGATCCGCCAAAAATATATTTGTACCAACGTATCAAAAAAGAAAACGATATGATGAAATTGTTTGATTATCTTCTTCAAGCCATATCAAGTGGCATCCTTCAATCTAAAATTTACGCCTAAATTCTAAATAAAATTTATTTTAGTGCTTCTCGCACTAATTTTATTCACCTTATTTTTGTAGGGAAACATTATGATAAATAACCAAACAAAGAACATCATGAAAATTAAAATCACTATTATTGTGGCAATTCTACTTGGACTTACGGGAGTCTATATACTTAGTAAACAAGGGGATAACCAGCCGAAAACTACTGCGCCTAACTTGGTCCAGGAAGAATCAACTAGCGAAAATGCTACCTATGGTCACGTCCATGCACTTTTTGTAAATCCTACTGATAGTAGTCTTCTCCTAGGGACGCATGAAGGTATATTTAAAAGCACTGACGGCGGTAAGACTTTCAAAAAAGTAGATACAAAAGGTGATGTTAAAACCATGGATTTTATGAACTTCGCTTATGACCAAAGCAATAAAATTATTTTTGCAGGAGGTCATGATTTGGGGGTTATTAAAAGCACTGATGACGGAGTAACTTGGACTAAAACAGATTCAGGTATTAAGGGTAGTGATATTCACGCTTTGGCCATAAGTCCCTTAGACAATACTCGTTTGTTCGCTTTCTCCGTGGGAAGTGGAGTTTTTGGCACTAAAGATGGAGCAAAAAGTTGGTATCGGGTAGACGATGGACCAGATAATCCGTCTACACGGGCTTTTGGTTACATGGGAACACCTTCCGGCATGGACAGAAGTATGCAGACAGATAAAACTACCAATATCGGTTACTTGTGGGCAGGAACTGGTGGAGGTCTGTACAGCTCATTTGCCTGCTTCTGCGGATGGACCAAAACAACCGGAATCTCAGATAATACTACCATCTATACCTTAGCTCCAAATCCAGTTAATCGCTCCTCTATGTTTGCCGGAACAAAAGACGGGATTTTTAAAACGGCAGATGAAGGAAAGTCATTCACTCAAATAAATAGCGATATTAAAAATGTAGCTGCCATAGCTTTTGATGAGGCAAATTCAAAAGTAATCTACACTGCAACATCTAATGGTTCTATCTATAAAAGTGATGACGAAGGAAAGACTTGGAACAAGGTAAATGAATAAGCAAAGCTTTTCTTCCAATAAACTGTTTAATTCATGCAGACGATGCCTTAATCCTTGGATAGTTGGCATTATATTAGTTTTGGTTGTTGGCTTGATTATTTTTACTCCCATTATTGGAGTAGCAACACTTTTGGTTGCTCTCCCGCTTGCCGGTTGTACTGTAATGTGCGGCGCAATGGGTTATATGATGGTTAAGAGACCCAAGAAAAAATAATTACTAATAAAATAAACTATGGAAGAAGGAAAATCGCCCCTGGTGAACATAATACTCGCAACAGTTCTTATTTTTGCGGCCTTTTCCATTGGTTCACTTCGTACAGAAGACCAGTATTTGAAAAAATCCCTTGACAACCCTAAGGTAGTACAAGTTGGACAAACTGTTCCACAAGCAGCGGCCCAGAAGGAACCTGTAACCCAGCAGTTTATCAGCAAATTACCCATTAAAATACCTCGGGGAAACATTGGCTTAATGGGGATATTTTTAACAGGACTTCTTGTAGGTGGTCTTACTTGTATGGCTGTGCAGGGCGGTCTTCTTGCCGCAACGATAGCCGAGCGTGAGGAAGAAAAACTAAAAGAAGGTGTTAAAAAAGGGAATACAATACCAATTTTATCCTTCTTGATAGCTAAACTCACGGCATATACTATTCTTGGCTTTCTGCTAGGTTATCTTGGTTCGGCATTTCAATTGTCCCTTACGGCAAGAACAATTATGCAAATTGCGGTTGGTATTTTTATGGTCGGGACAGCATTAAATATTTTGGATGTTCATCCTATATTTCGTTACTTTGTGATTCAACCGCCCCGCTTTTTAACTCGACTTGTCAGAAATCAATCAAAGAGTAAAGATTTCTTCGCTCCGGCACTACTTGGAGCATTCACGGTATTTATTCCTTGTGGAACAACTCAAGCGATAATGGCATTGGCAATTGCTTCCGGTAACCCTTTACATGGTGCAGCAATTTTATTTGCGTTTATCCTAGGCACCTCTCCGATCTTCTTCGTACTTGGTTATTTTGCAACTAAATTGGGAGATGCCTTCCACCGACAATTTATGAGGTTTGCGGCTTTTTCCATTATTGTTTTAGCTATATTTAACATAAACAATGCCATGGCACTTACAGGAAGCAATTTTACTGTTGAAAAGCTGTGGACAGGGCTTTGGTGCGCTGTCACCTCTTGCAATTCAGTCGTTGAAGCGAAAGTAGCAGATAACACAACACAGGCTGTTAATGAGCCAACTATTAGTATCGAAGGTAGAGGCTATAATCCAAATAATTTGACAGTAAAGGCAGGTTCAAAGGTAACTCTTCATCTCGTTAATAATGGCGGCGTTGGCTGTACACAGGCTTTCACCATACCAAAATTTGGTATTCAGAAAATAATACCGCTTGGCTTCTCCGATACTGTACAATTTACAGCCCCCAGTCAACCCGGACAAATACCATTTATGTGTAGCATGGGAATGTTTAGAGGTGTAATAAACGTAATCTAATATGGCGCAAATTACCAAGAAAAAATTAAAGATAGAAGGCATGCACTGTACTTCATGTGCAATGAATATAGACTTCGATTTAGAAGATTTAGAAGGGATCAAATCAGCAAAAACCAGTTATGCCAAAATGGTCTGTGAAATCGAATTCGATTCGGAACAAGTCGATATTAGCAGGATTATAAGAACAATTAAAACAACAGGTTATAGCGTTACAGTAGATGAATAATGGAAAAAATAATTGGGTATCTGCTTGTAATCTTTATACCCGTCTTGATTGTCCTTTTGAATTTTAATTTATTAGTTGTCAATAAAAGTTTCTACAAATCGCTCTATCAAAAAGCCGGAACTTACCAAAATTTTAAAGATCAGAAAGTTGTGGATAATGCTACCGATAATTTATTTGGCTACTTTAGAGGGAAAAATAAACTCGATCAAAATTTTTTCTCAAACCAAGCAATTTTGCATCTATCCGATGTTAAATCGCAAGTTCGCAATTCGTTTTTTCTATTTTATTTTTCGGCATTACCAGTTTTAATCCTTTCCATGTTCTTAGTTTTAAAAAAGCAAATAAAAACTCTTGCTAACTCTTTTTTAATCTCCTCTTCTCTTACAATCATTTTCGTTATGGCTGCATCAATTGGTTTACTGAACGCTTTTGATAATCTCTTTATAAAATTCCATCAAGCTCTATTTACTAACAATCTTTGGCTTTTCCCGCCAGACGATAACCTAATAAAACTTTTCCCCGAGCAGTTTTTCGTGGAATTTGCCAATCAGTTGGCAGTCAACATTCTTCTTTCCTCTTCTATAATTGCAGCAACATCATTCGTACTAAAGAAATTGGCCCGATCCAAATACAAAATACTTAATACATAATACATAACTCATGCTTCCCAATTCATTTCCCCTCGGCCCTCTAATAATCCACTTCTACGGTCTAGTCATCGCCATTGCCATTATTCTGGGCTGGACCATCACCAAAAGACGGGCGCCTTTATCCAAAATCAAAGCTGATTTGTTTGATGACCCGCTTCTTCTCCTGCCGCTTATTTTCGGGATCATTGGCGGCCGTCTCTATCACGTAATTGATAAATGGGGTTATTACTCCCAAAATCCCGGCCAAATTTTGGCGGTAACAAATGGGGGACTGGGGATTTTCGGCGCGCTTGCCGGAATTTTTATCGGCTTTTGGGTCTTTGCCAAAATCAAAAAGATCGACTTTTTTAAATTGCTAGATCTTATTGCTCCGGCACTGATCCTTGGTCAAGCCATCGGCCGCATCGGTAATTTCGTAAACCAAGAGGGTTTCGGCCCGCCCACAAATCTTCCATGGGCAGTTTACATAGATCCGATGCATCGACCAGCTCAGTACTTATTCTTCACTCATTTTCATCCGACGTTTTTCTACGAAGCGGTTTTAGAAACTATCGCCTTTTTAGTCCTGATAAAAATGTCGGGAAAACTCAAACTTCCCGGCCAGACTTTCGGCCTTTACCTGATTCTCTATGCAGTCTCCCGCGCAATTGCCGAAAACTGGAGAATTGATACTGCAACTCTCGGAACAATTAAAGTTGCATATTTAATACTAATCCCAATTTTTATTTTCGGGTTCTGGTTGATAACCCGTACTAAATTGAAAAATTGAAAATCCATTTTTCTTTACTTTGCCTTTTGCTTTATAATTGCCCTATGCTAGAAAGACCTCAAAGGACAGCTATAGATGAATACCTCATGGGGAGAAGTTTATCTACAGAGGCTGCTGCCCGGAATGCTTTAATTTCTGTAAAGACTGACGCAGATTTAGATTCAGTTATAGAGGATGTTAATGTATCTGAACCTCGATGGTTTTTCTGGTCAGATCCGCCCCCAGACACTCAAGGTGTATTAGACCTTCCAGTTTTCGAAGCCTTAACGCGCTTATTTAGAAGGACGCCATTTTATCAAGATAAAGATGCGTTACACCCGGTGGTAAGTTTCCCCGACGATCATAGTGCTCCTTTAAGGGTTCATGTACGAAGAGTAGATAGCTATGGTCAAAGTTACCGAACAACGGTGTTTTTTGATATTCCCGATTTACACGGAGTACTAGAAGCAAGACAAGATTTAGAGCAAGCGAGAAGATTAGGATTATTGGGCGGAACAGCCGCGACATTTAGTATTACCAAGATAGATTAAGTGATAGCCGAGCGAAGCTATCTATACAAATTCACCGATTTATCGATTCAGCGATTAGCAATTTACCAAGTCATCAATTAACAATCAGCAATCAACAATCAGCAATCACTCTCTTGACACCAATTAGCACTCATGGTATGTTATCTGCTAAACACGTTCAGTTTACATGAACGTGTCTAATCCCCATTCGGATTAATCCGGGTGGTACAATAAAGACGTGGCAATATTTATAGACCAGCAAAAACCCAGAATTAAAAACGAACTTCCTATAGTTCCGCTTCGCGATACCGTTGTCTTTCCATCTTCCATGGTCCCAATTACCGTCGGTCGTCCCAAAGTCAAACTCGGCCTTGATAGTGCTTGGGCCACCGACCACCTGGCTGTTTTTGTCGCCCAGAAAAATCCCCGCATCGAAAACCCAGCCCCCAACGATATCTACTCTGTCGGAACTGTCGGTTTAATTCGCCGGCTTTGGAAAGTCGACAACGAATATAATCTGGCCGTCGAGGGCATCAGCCGCGTTTATCTTAAAGAATTTTCCCAAATCGATCCGTACCTTGCTGTCAAAGTCGAAGAAATTCCCGAACTTACCCAAAAAACCGAAGAAGTCGAAGCGCTTTTTAGAAATATCCTTGCCAAAATTAAAAAATTCGGGGAACTCGGCGGCACCCTTACCCTAGAATCATCCATCCACATTTTTTCAACCGACGACCCCAACCAACTTGTCAATATAGTTTCCGCTTCCATTGACCTAAAAACCGCCGACAAACAGCAAATTCTGGAGATGGTGGATACCAAAGCTAGGCTCGACAGGCTTTCGGAACTTTTAACCCGCGAAATCAGAATTCTGGAAATTTCCTCAAAAATCGACACCGAAACACAGGAAAGGGTTGGTAAAGTTACCAAAGAAGCCATCCTGCGCGAAAAAATGAAATCGATTGAAAAAGAACTGGGTGAAGACGAAGACGGCCAGGAAATTTCCCAGTTTAGGAAGAAAATCAAAGATGCCCAAATGCCAACTGACGTCAGGACTAAGGCAGACCGTGAACTGGTAAGGCTTGCCAAAATGTCGTCCTACAATCCCGAATCATCCTATATCCGCACCTACTTGGAATGGCTAGTCGACCTGCCTTGGCAAGTCAAGGACAAGAAAAAATCAACCGATGTCGATCTGGCCGCCAAAATTTTAGAGGAAGACCATTACGGTTTGCCAAAAGTTAAAGAGAGAATCCTGGAATATCTTGCTGTCCACAAGTTAGTCGGCAAAATCAAGGGTCCGATCCTTTGTTTTTACGGCCCGCCCGGCGTCGGTAAAACATCAATCGGCAAATCCATAGCCCGCGCCCTTGGTAGAAAGTTCAACAGGGTCTCTCTGGGCGGTATTCATGACGAAGCGGAAATTCGCGGTCACAGAAGAACTTATGTTGGCGCTATGCCGGGCAGAATAATTCAGGGCATTAAAAACGCCGGCACCAAAAACCCGGTCTTTATGCTCGATGAAATCGATAAAATCGGCACCGATTTCCGCGGCGATCCGTCATCGGCACTTTTAGAAGCCCTCGACCCGGAACAAAATAATTCTTTTTCCGACCACTATCTTGAAGTTGCCTACGACCTTTCCGACGTTTTGTTTATCGCAACTGCCAATGTTTTGGACACCATTCCGCCGGCTCTTCGCGACCGCCTGGAAGTTATCAATTTCCCCGGTTACACGGAAGACGAAAAGTTCCATATCGCCAAACGCTTCTTAATCCCAAAACAGCTCGAAGCCCACGGTTTAAGTAAGGAAAAGTTGGAAATAACGGATAGTGCCTTAAAAGACGTGATTTCGCACTACACTCGGGAAGCAGGCGTCAGGGAACTTGAAAGGGAAGCGGCATCAATTTTTAGAAAGGTGGCCAAAAAGCTGGCTACCACTAAGGCAAAGGCTAAGATCATCATCAGTCCAAAACAGCTCCATGCCTATCTTGGACCGGCTAAATTTACGAGAGCCATTGCTGAAGAAAAAGATGAAGTTGGAATGACAACCGGTCTCTCTGTTACCTGGGCCGGCGGCGAAATCCTCTTTGTCGAAGTAACGATCATGCCGGGTAAAGGTCAATTAATCATGACTGGTCAGCTTGGCGATGTGATGAAGGAATCGGCTCAAGCCGCACTCTCCTATGTGCGTTCCCGCGCCAAAGTTTTGGGGATTGGGGAAAACGTTTTTGCCAAAAGCGACATCCACATCCATGTTCCGGAAGGCGCCGTTCCTAAGGAAGGCCCGTCAGCCGGTATTGCCATCACCACCGCGCTTGTTTCCGCTCTTACCAAGATTCCTGTCCGCCGTGAAGTCGGTATGACCGGGGAAGTAACTTTAAGGGGTCGCGTTTTGGAAATCGGTGGCGTCAAAGAAAAAATTCTTGCCGCCCACCGCGCCGGTTTAACGACCATAATTCTGCCAAAACAAAACGGCAAAGACCTTGAAGATATTCCTAAAAATGTGAAGCGCGATATGCAATTTATCCTGGCGGAACATTTGGATGAAGTTCTCAAAGTAGCTCTAACAAAATCTCTTCCTAAAGAAAAAGGCGAAGAGCCCCAAAAGGAAAAAGAAAAAGTCGCAAAACCCTTCGCCGTCCCCCAACCGACAAACTAAATATCTTGCATTTTCCCAAATCTCTTTGTATCATTGCGGGAAAAGCGCACTTGCCCCTTGCCTGCTTTTTTAAAAACCTGCTTTAATTAATCCGTGATAAATCTCGATCCACAGCTTGGTCTGCCATTTGCTCTAATATCCTCCGTGGCGGCGATTCTCTACGGCGTGGCTACTTCGTTCAAAATCGTTTCCCTCCCCGCAGGTACTCCCAAAATGCGCGAAATTTCTGATGCTATTGCCGAAGGGGCCGCGGCTTACCTTCAAAGGCAGTACATGGTAATCGCCGCCGTTGCAGTCATCATTTTCGGCCTCATTTGGTTCCTCTTAACACCGCAAACCGCCGCCGGTTTCCTAATTGGCGCCGCGGCCTCTGCCGCCTCCGGCTTTATCGGCATGAATATTTCGGTTCGCGCCAATGTCCGTACAACTCAGGCGGCAAAGTCCGGTCTTGCCGAAGCTTTAAATGTTGCTTTTCGCGGTGGTTCAGTAACCGGGCTTTTAGTTGTTGGCCTTTCTCTTCTTGCCGTTGCCGGTTATTTTGGCGCCACTGGCGATCTTGCCGGTCTTATCGGTTTAGGTTTTGGCGGTTCACTAATTTCCATCTTTGCCCGTCTTGGCGGTGGCATTTTTACCAAAGGCGCCGATGTCGGTGCCGATTTGGTCGGCAAAGCAGAAGCCGGGATTCCCGAAGACGACCCCAGAAACCCGGCGGTCATTGCCGATAATGTCGGTGATAATGTCGGTGATTGCGCCGGAATGGCTGCCGATCTTTTCGAAACCTATGCCGTCACCATTATCGCGGCGATGCTTTTGGGTTCGCTCATTTTTAAAAACTCCATTGGTGCCATTCTTTATCCTATCGTTTTGGGAAGTGTTGGCATTATAGCCACGATTATAAGTATCTTCTTCGTCAGATTGCCCAAGAATAAAAGCATCATGGGTGCTCTTTACGCGGGCTTAATCGCCGCCGCCGTCCTGTCGATCCTTGGTTTTTATCCGGCAACACAGATTATGCTAAACGCCAATGGTATTTATGATCCTCTCAATATTTATCTCACCTCAATTGTCGGTATTGTCGTTACCCTCTTAATGGTTTTCATTACCGAATATTACACCGCCACTAAATATAAGCCTGTCCAGTCAATTGCTGCCGCTTCCCAAACGGGCCACGCCACAAATATTATTGCCGGGCTGGCTGTTTCCATGCGCTCCACCTTTTGGCCAGTTCTGGTAATTTGCGCGGGAATTCTTGTTGCTTTCGCCCTATCTGGAGTCTATGGAGTAGCGGTTGCCGCTACCTCAATGCTGTCACTGACCGGAATAATCGTGGCAATTGACGCCTTCGGCCCGATTACCGATAACGCCGGCGGTATTGCCGAAATGGCCCATCTGCCCAAACGGGTGAGAAATGTCACTGACCCCTTGGATGCTGTCGGCAACACTACCAAAGCTATAACTAAAGGCTACGCCATTGCCTCAGCTGCCTTGGCATCGTTGGTTCTATTCGCTTCTTATTCCCAGGAGCTTGCCGCGCGCGGTGCCGGCGTGCAATTCGCTCTTTCAGATCCGCAGGTTCTCGTCGGCCTGCTAATCGGTGCGTCCCTGCCATTTTTATTTGCCTCTTATGCCATGGAGGCAGTCGGCATTGCCGGTGGGGCAGTGGTAGAAGAAGTCAGGCGCCAGTTTCAGCAGATGCCGGGAATCTTGAAAGGTACCCAAAAGCCTCAGTACGATAAAGCCGTCGATATTGTTACCAAAAAGGCCTTAAAATTGATGGTCGTACCGGCACTTATTCCTATTGTTGCTCCCATTATTATTGGTTTCACTCTGGGGTCAAAGGCGCTGGGCGGCCTTTTAATGGGCACGATAGTTTCTGGGCTTTTTGTGGCCATTTCCATGACAACCGGCGGAGCCGCTTGGGATAATGCCAAAAAATACATTGAATCGGGTAAATTCGGCGGTAAGGGTTCCGACGCTCACAAAGCCGCTGTTACCGGCGACACTGTCGGCGATCCATATAAAGATACAGCCGGCCCAGCGATAAACCCCATGATCAAGATTATCAATATTGTGGCCCTCCTATTAATTCCGTTCCTGGTCTAGTCCCAGACTCTCGAGAAGACGTTAGAATCCACTACTGGACTTTGCTTAATTGTTTTTGGCAAGCATCAAATTTGTTTCGATTAAATTCCATAATACAAATAGCTCTCATGCTGCCATCTTCTTGCTCTGCATTTAAGACTGAAAGTGTATCAAAGACGCATGACGGGAAATCCTTCTTATTCCCCATGATTAGAATGGCTTTGTCTTTTAAAAACATTAAAAGTCCTGCTAAAATTAAATCTACAAAACTACTTGTGTTTTTATTGCCCTTTTTAGCTTGGTGGGCAAAAATTTTTGATAAAAGAAGCGCATTTTCTAAAAGTTTTGGAAAAACTTTCATATGGCTTTCTTGGCTGATATGACCAAAAATTGGTTGGGCAACAAATTTCTCTTTTAAGGCTCTGACCTCTGATGTAAAAACGTCCCTTAAAAACTCGAATTCTGTGAAAGGATGGAGATATATTCGTTTTTCTGAAAAAAGTCCGACAGTTCCCTTTAGTATATCTTCATCATAATAGAGTAACCCTGGAAAGTCATTATCAATAAGAGCAACCTTTTCGGACTGAATTATTTTAGAAGCATTACCATCAAAGAGCACTTGCATTCATTTCCATTTTTAATTCTTTCTCAAGTTTTTTATTACTTTTCATTATTCTAATCAATGCCGGTAAGATTTTTTTGCTATTGATTCTAGCCGATTTTTTATCAATTATACTCTCGTTTTTACCTTCGTAATTGGGTTTGGGATTTTTTGGTAAGTTAGTCATGGAGCAAAATTCCTTTCAAGCAAAGTATAACATAGATGTAAATTGGACTCCTGCCTAGCAATCAGGGTGTGGCCTGAGGACGTACATTAAATTTATCAAAATTGTTCGAAGCTAGTCCAAGCAGGTCGACTCTAATTAACTTTCTTCTAGTAAATAATCTTACTTGGTACAACCGCTGGTGAAGCCTCAATGAAACCGGGGGTTTTAGGGGCACTGTTGCGTAAATTTTCCTCCGGTGCCGCCGCGCCGCTGGCACTTTTAAACCGGTCGCGGATTCCCGGCCTAAAATTGTTAAGCGCCAAGATGGCATCAACAAATGCCGCCGCCGCCTCATTATAATTTTTGCCAAAATTGTGCCCATCAGCGAGCCCTTCAGACCTTTTACCAATTGCGAAAAATAATACCTCTTGACTCTTTAAATTTTCGGCAATTTCGCCGATCAAATTGGCTACGTCTTGGTTTTGGGATTTGGCGCGGTCAAGTCCGCCGGTCATTTCCCGAAGCTTACCCCCATATCGAATCATGTTGAAACTGGCGTTTTTAATATCCCCATTGGCAACCAGCAAGTAAGATTCTTTGAGTCGTTTTCCCGAAAGCGTCATATCAAACTCCGCCCTCTTGACACTTGACGGCGCAAAGGCTCGAAGAATTATTTCCTTGCCGGTAATAAAAAAATAAAAAGGGTTGGAAGGAATTATTCGCAAAGGCACAATTTTGGTTAGAGCTTCATTTATTTGCCCTTCCGATGCCCGCGGAAATTCAATCTGGTTGGCCGCGCCAACAGACGTCATTGAAAAAATAAGCAGCAAAAATGATATCAGGCAGACTAAAACTTTTTTCATTTATTTTATTTACTCCACCCGGAGTTGCGATCTGCAATGCAGATCCGCATTTTTCTGCACTTCTACTGAAATCGTTGTTTCAGTAGAGTTCCGAAAAACCGAACCAATGGCCAACTCTTGTGGAAGCACAAAATTACTTTGGACTTCGCCAAAATAATTTTGTGGCTCCAACCGGAGTCGAACCGGTGTTACATGGATGAGAACCATGCGTCCTAGACCACTAGACGATGGAGCCCCATTTAATCCTTCGGATTAATCCACATTATATAATCGAAGGCAGGCTAAGTCCAGAAATTTACTGTAAGGTTTATTACAGCTTTTTTATGCAAATTATGAGATCTTAATCTCAATTACAGGGCATGTTAATTTAGCCGGCGTCAGCTTGACGTCAGGCTTATTTTTAGCTTAGAATAAGCGTCCTAATATTCTCATGCCACTTATGGCTAAGAAATTTATATTAACTCGCGAAGGCCTGGATGAAATAAAACGGGAATACGATGAACTGGTCAAAGAGAGAAGACCAGAAGTTATCCAAAGGATCAAAAGGGCCAGAGAGTTCGGAGATCTCGCCGAAAATTCCGAATACGACGCCGCCAAAGAAGATCAATCTCTCATAGCAACCAGAATCTCTCAACTTGAAGACGTTCTCCACTCCGCCCAAATTATCCAAGTAGCCGAAAAAACCGATTTTGTTGTCATTGGATCTACTATCGTCGTCGAAATGAACGATGAAGTCCACAAATTTCAAATAGTTGGTTCCATGGAGGCTGACCCAGCTAATAAAAAAATTTCCAATGAATCCCCTGTTGGCAAATCTCTTTTGGGTCTCAAAGTTGGTGAAACAATCGAGATCGTCGTCGGGCCGGTTAAAAGTAGGGTTAGGGTTCTGGAGATATTATGAAGAACGGTTCAATTGTCATTTTTAAATCAAAGGCCGATTCGGGGCTAACGGCTTCTGAAAAGAAAGTCGTTAAAAAGTTAATTGAAGCCGCAAAAGCGATCGTTCCAATTTACCAAAAACAAGAAAATATTGCTCACTCCGGCGCAAACTTTTATCCTCACGATGCCACGAAGGAAGAAATTACTATTGCAGCCAAAGATGATCCAGATATCCTTTCCCCATACACCGTGGTAGAGAGGTCAAAAGATGGAAAGCTGAAAGCTATTCCATACCACATAAAATACAAAACCCAACTGGAAAAGGTTGCGGGTTTCTTAAAAGAAGCAGCAGATCTTACCAAAAATAGGGATTTTGCCAAAAGACTCCATACTCAAGCCAATGCACTGCTGGACGGAACCTACGAAGTAAGCGATATCTACTGGCTTACCATGAAACCTTACAAAATTGATATCGCTATCGGGCCAATAGAAAGGTACAATGACCAGCTGTTTTTCACCAAGTGTTCCTATCAGGCATGGGTTGGAATAATGGACGAAAAACAAACGGAAGATGCCGTCCGCTTTAAAGACTTTATTGTTAGCGCCCGAAGAAGAACCTTAACACCATCGGAAAAAGTAGAGTTAATAAATAAAATCCAGCTTAGGGTAGATAACACGCTCATCTTTTCAGGTCTTATAGCCCGCTTTATGTTCACAAGTTCCAATCTCCCAAATGATATAAAGCTGGTGGAAAGGTATGGATCTGAAATAACCATTTTCAGACAGTCATTTGACAAGAAATTCGATACCGAACATCATCCAATTTTTCATGCCATTTTTGAAGAGAAATTCCAGCAAGGATATCCCACCGAAGTCCTGCGCTTAGGGTCACTGCGAAATTCATATCTTCATGAAATTTCTCACCAGCTTTTAAGATACAGGGATGCAGAGACAAGACTTAAGGAATATTTCCCGGTTTTCGATGAACTAGCAGCTTCTGTGTTCGGCGTTAAAGCTTGTGGATCGTTGCTTTTAAAAGATGTTATTAGTCAGAAAGAACTGGAAGCAATTATGGTCATGTTTGTGGCTCGGGCTTTTTCTTGGTGGATTTCGTATCTTAAAGAACCAAGTGTTGTCCATTATGCTCAAGGTTTTGCCATAGCCATCAACTTCTTTTTGGAAAACGGGGCAATTATGGAGGCCAAACTCTTTTCCTGGCCAAACTTCAACAAAATGTTTCTGGCACTCGAAGAACTATCAGATTCTCTAGAGACTTTAATATCTATGGGAAGCTATCAAGACGCCAAGCATGTGGTCGAAAAATATGGCTCCCTGGAGATCTTCGAACGCTTCCGCCGTCAATTAAAGGTCATAATCGAAAATTAATATTCAAATTAATTATATGACCAAGCCCTTGAGGAAAATCCATCTATCGCCAAAAGACAAAAAAGTCCTGAAAAAATTTTTGAAAGAGGCTCAAGTAGTCATAAAAGGTGGATCCTGGGTCTCGTCTGCTGGACTAAAACTTAGCTCCTGGCTCGTAACCGAAAGACTTATATCAAAACCTGACTGTCTAAAACTTATCACTGAACAACTAAAAGATTTGATAGAACAAGAAAACATTCAAATGATTGCTGCTTGCTCAACAAGCGGTATTCCATGGGCGACCTTCATCTCTTACCGCTATAATTTACCACTTATTGTTTTAAGGAAGCGAAAGGAACGCCACGGTGAGAAATCGCTTATCATAGGTGATTCCAGAAAACTGGCGAACAAAAATACCCTTCTTGTAGATGACAATGTTCTGACCGGCAACTCAATGAGACTATTTTTCAACAGTTTAAAAAAGGAAAAAGTTTTGATAAAGAACATCTTCGTTTTTGATATCTGGAAAAATGCCGACACAGAAATGACCATAAGCAATTGGTTGCGTAAGAAGAAAGTTACTCTCTGGTATATCATGAGTTTTAATATTAAGGATTAAAAATGACAGCCGCTTCATACTGGATTGTTTCCACAACCTCAATTGACGGAAAAGTAAGAGGCGGCAAAAAAGGCCAGAGGCTCGCCAGCATCGTGCCTATGCCAGAAAAGGTTCTAGGGGAAATTCATAAGACAAGAGCTAAGTTTGATGCTATTATGGTTGGTGCCAACACCGTCAAAGCCGATGATCCCAGCCTAACGGTCCGTTATTTTAAAACTAAGAAAACTCCCTACCGTATCACAGTTTCCCAAAAAGCTGACTTAAACCCGAATTCAAAAATCTTTGATTCTTCGGCCAGAACTGTCCTGATTACCACCAGTAGAGCATCAAATACAAAAACTGTCAGACTCCGACAGAAAAGAGTAGTAATCATCGATACGGGGGAAAAAATTGACTTCGTCAAAGCCTCTCAAAAACTTGCAAAGCTGGGAATTAAAAAAATTATGGTAGAGGGAGGACCCATCCTTATTGCCAGCCTTTTAAAAACCGGTCTAGTGCGCGGCGTTACTCTTATTACCTATCCCATGGTTTTAAACGACGCCAAAGCACCACTTCTTTTTAAGGATGAACCTAGAGGGCATATTATCACCCTGCACTTGCAGAAGTGCTACCAAATTGAAGGATTTGCTTTCAGGATTTACGAGATTGATCAAACCTGACATGATTATCGCTCGCCTGTACTTACGGGAAAACTTGAAGAACCTCCTCTAAAGAGATATAATTAACCTCTGTAAAAATGGAGCAAAACTATGGTTTTTAAAGAAATAGGAGGATTTCTCGGCATTAGAAGCCGGGGAAGAAGAAGACTAACCCCAACAGGAGTAGACCAAGAGGGCGTAAAACCTATCACGATATTCGAGCGACCTGAATATCTCGATCTCGTTGAAGTTTCCGAAAAGATCTTAGACATGCTTAGGCTTGAACACCTCGTTGAAGGGCCGCAAAGGGGTTTGGTCGATTTCGACCTCGTCGAAAAGGACTCGATAAGCGAAAGAATAGAGGAGAATTTAATTAAATGGATTCAGAATAACCCGGGCAAGAAGGTAAGACAAGAATTTACCACAAGCCTAGATGAACTTGGACAAGAGGTAGCTAATCTCCCCGGACTCGGAGATGAGGATGAAGATGAAGATGCAGCAGACCAGCAGGAATTTCTATTACTAAAAGTCAAAGCATTGTCGACATATAATGCGGTTAAAGCCGGAAAGCAAATTCCTTTCAATGACTACATTGAGCTAACACAAGGTGTCATTCCCGAAGAAATAAGTGAAGAAAAACTAGGGGACCAAGTCGATGTTGTAAAACGTCTATGCGCGCGCCTAAAAATCGATTTTTCTAAAGAAGCGATACAAGATTTCAGAAAGAGTCAAGAAATACCTTTCGAACAAGTTCCCGATTTAATGAGGGAGACTGCCGAGGCTCTACTTCCGTACTTGGAAGAATTCTTGGGAACAACAATATCACCCATACCCTACAGGATCGAGCAAGAAGACCCGCCCAAAGACGAATATTGGTTTAATTGGTCGTCTGGAAGATATAATGATTTCGAGTTACTCATAAATCCTCACGAAAGACACGCCCATAAATTTACGCGCGGGAAGGTAGAAGCGATGGCGTCACACGAAATTTTAGGCCACCTTGCCCAGATGACACTTTGGCAAAGAGGCATCGAAAGCAAAAAGTTACTTCGTGGTTTAGGGGAAACCTCTGTAAACGACCCGGAACAAATTACAAATGAAGGAATTGCCGAGACCCTCCACAGGTTTGTACCTGGAATCATAAATAATCTCTCGCGAGCGGCTTTATTTGAATTGGAGATAGAAGGCTTAAGACAAATGGCATATAACAATGTGCACATAAGGATGAACTCGGACCAACCTCACAGCCGTAAAGGTGCCCACGATTACGTTACTCGCTTTGTACCTACTGAAACCATGGCTGAAGTCACAAGGCAGATGACAGAAAGAACAAAAGATGATTCCAGGAGAAGTTATCTATACGCCTACGGTGTTGGCTTTCTAAGACATAAAGAGTATGCCCAGATGCTTAATGTGGAAGGTAGGCGACAACTTTTAAGGCTCATTTACAGTCGGCCAATAACGCCACAACAAGAGCAAGATTTCGTTGAAAAACTTCTGGCAGATCCAGATGGTAAGTATTCGTCTCAAGCTGCTTAGCCTCGATTGATTAAATTTTCCTCTTCTCGTATACTCTAGCCATGGAGTCGCTGGAGAAATTACGCCAAAATCGCCTCGAAAAACTGGAAAAGATTAAAAAACTGGGCATTAACCCCTACCCCGCCAAAAGCGCCAAAAAACAAGACGTCGCTACTTGCCTCAAATCAGCAGGCAAGATTATCCAAACAGCCGGCAGAATTTTAGCAATCCGCGGCCACGGTGGCTCAAGCTTTATGGATTTGGTTGACGAGTCCGGCAAAATCCAAGTCTTCTTCTCCAAAGACAAACTATCAGCTATCGACTATGAACTATTAACTTTGTTAGATCTTGGTGATTTCATCCAAGTCACTGGTAAAGTCGGCAAAACTCAAGCAGGCGAAACAACAATTTTTGCAACCTCCGTCAAAATCCTTACGAAATCAACACGCCCTCTTCCCTCAAATTGGTATGGGTTAAAAGATGTCGAGGAAAGGACACGCCGCCGCTACCTTGATCTTTTAATCAACAAAGAAGTTAAAGAAGTTTTTGAAAAACGCTCAAAAATAATAAACGCTATCCGTAAATTTTTAATTGAAGAGAAAGGTTATTTTGAGGTTGAAGAGCCGGTTTTGCAGCCAATCTACGGCGGTACCCGCGCCAAACCCTTTAAAACCCATCACAACTCCCTCAACATGGACCTGTATCTGCGTATCTCCAATGAACTTTATCTAAAAAGGCTAATTGTTGGAGGCTTTGAAAAAGTTTTTGAAATCGGCCATACCTTTAGAAACGAGGGTATGGACAAAAACCATAACCCGGAATTTACCATGCTCGAAACCATGGAGGCCTATGCCGACTATCTCGACAACATGAATTTAATCCAAGAAATGTTTGAATATGTCGCCCAGAAAGTTTTCGGCACGACAAAAATAAAATATCAGGGACATCAACTGGAATTTAAAAGGCCTTGGCAAAGGATAAAACTTGCCGCCCTTTTTAAAAAATACACCGGCGTCCCGATTGAAAAAATCGATACGCTGGCAAAAGCGACTGCCCTTGCCAAAAAACTTGGAGTTGTTATCAAAGATTATATGACCGACGGAGAAATCCTTTTGGAAATCTTTGAGAAAAAATGCACCCATGAACTTACCCAGCCGACTTTTGTCTACGATTATCCTGCCGATTTTTATCCGCTGGCCAAAAGAAAAGCGGACGATCCGCGCTTTGTCGAAAGCTTTGATATTTATGTTGCCGGCATGGAAATGGGCACCAATTACTCGGAGCAAAACGATCCTCAGGCCCTAAAAGATGCCTGGCTTGCCGAAAAGCAAAAACAAGAGGCCGGCAATCCGGAGGCCCAAATTATCGATGAAGATTTTTTAGAAGCTTTGGAATTTGGCATGCCGCCGACATCCGGCATCGGCCCCGGTATCGACAGGTGGATAATGGTTCTAACCGATTCACCTTCAATTTCCGACGTCATTTTATTTCCGACAATCAGGCCGAAAAAATCATGAACAATGCAACTTTAAAAAAAATCCTCAAAGTCTTCCTAACTTTGCAGTGGGCCAAAGAATTGCCGCGTCAGGGTTTTATCGCCCTAGGTTTTAAAAGAAACGAAGCCGATTCTGTCGCCGCTCATTCTTGGACATGCGCTATGCTTGTCTATCTTTTGGCTTCGCAGATGAAAAAAGACGGCACCAAAATTGACGTCGATAAAGCCGTCAAAATGGCCCTTTTCCACGACATGGCCGAAACCATCGTCGGCGATGTCGGCACTTTTGTTAAAGGCATGGCCAAAGGTGCTTTTGCCCCGATCGAAGAAGAAGGTCTTAAGTGGCTTGTCAAAGATCTTCCATCAAATAAAGAAATCATCACTCTGGTGGAAGAATATATGGCCCGCAAAACTTTAGAAGCCCGCGTCTGCAAAGTCGCTGATAACTTGGATGCTCTTGCCCAAGCCAAAAGCGTGCCCGGCGCCCAAAGCGCGCTAAAGTATTTTAAAGAGGTTTATCACATCACCAAAATCCCCTGGCACAAAAGCGCTGTCGAAATGATTCTAAAAGACGAAGTCGAACCAGAACGTTCCTGGCAGAAAAACAGCCACTAAGATGCTAGACATAAAATTCATCCGCGAAAACGCCAAATTAGTTTCCGAAAAATCAGCCCAGAAAGGTTATTCGCCCAACATCAAAAAATTACTTGAAGTTGATGAGTCTCGACGCAAGTTAATAGAGGAAGTTGATAAACTCAGAAGCGATCGAAAGGCGGCAGCGGGGGAAAGAGACGAAGGAAAGGGCACTAAGGTCAAATCAGAGCTAAAACTTAAAGAAGACCAGCTCGAAAAATTAAACGAAGAATTTTATACATTAATCCGCGAAGTCCCAAACCTACCAAAAGATGATGTGCCCATTGGCCCCGATGATAAAAGCGATAAGGTTTTGAAAGAAGCGGGCAAAAAACCCAAATTCGATTTTGACCCCAAAGATCACTTAGAACTCGGAGTCGGCCTTGATCTTATCGACGTCGACAGGGCTTCAAAAACTTCCGGCGCAAGGTTTGGGTTTTTAAAAAATGAACTTGTTATTTTAGAACTGGCGCTCACAAGATTTGCTTTCGATCTTCTAACTTTGGAAGGGTTCATCGCCGTCATCCCTCCGGTAATTATTAATAAGAAAATAGCCGAAGGTCTTGGCTATCCTGAATACGAAACAGGCGAAGGGTATAAGCTGGACGATCAATTTTTGGTTGGCACCGCTGAACACTCAATTGTCCCCATGCACATGGACGAAACCTTCAAAGAAAGCGATTTACCAAAAAGATACGTCGGGTTTTCAACCGCTTTTAGAAGAGAGGCTGGATCATACGGCAAAGACACCCGCGGAATTTTTAGGGTTCATCAGTTCGATAAAGTCGAAATGGTCTCATTCGTCAATCCGAAAGACGATGATAAAGAACATCAATATTTACTAGCGCTTGAAGAAAAACTGGTAAGCGAGCTTAGCTTGCCATACCGTGTCGTGAATAAGGCAACCGGAGAACTCGGATTTCCGACCGCCCAAAAATATGACATTGAAATCTGGATCCCATCACAAAATACGTACCGCGAAACGCATTCTGCTTCCACTAATACAGACTTTCAGGCAAGAAGATTAAATATTAAATACCAAAGCAAAGATCAAAAAGGTTACGTCTATATTCTCAACGCTACGGCTTTCGCTATCGGCAGAACCTTAATTGCCATCATGGAAAATTACCAGCAGAAAGACGGTTCAATTTTAGTCCCCAAAGCCCTTCAAAAATACGCCGGTTTTAGCAAAATTCCTCGCTAAATTTAAGCTTTAATTCGAATCTAAAATTTGTCTTGACACCGGCTTTTTCATGGGATAATTTGGAATTAGAAATTAGAAATTATAAAAAAGCCTCCCATCTGCCGAAGGAGGCTTTTTTCTGATATAATCCGGGCTATGAATCTCGTATCTCTATTGGGTCTTGCTGGATCTTTTACAGCGGCCACGCTTTTTCTTCCGCAAGTCTATCAAGCCGCCAAAACAAAACACACAAAAGATCTTTCCTGGAATACCATTTATTTAGGACTAGCAAACGGCATTTTCTGGACAACTTACGGCGCACTCAAAGCCGATCCATTTATATACGTGACAAATTCAATTTTGTTCTCCGCCATCTTTATGCTTGCTGCTTTAAAAAAAAGATACGGTTGACATATGCGTTCAATTCTGCCGGAAGAAGATGAACTTAGATTCGTCAAAAAACGCAACCGCATAAAAAAACTTTCACCAAAAGTTCACAAGATTGCTCACGAATCTGGAAGGTCGACAAAAAGCCTATGGCGTCAAATTATAGAAAGGGTCAAAAAATAAATGTTTGGAATATTCGGAAAATTTTTAGATTCAAACGAAAAGCAGGTTAAAAACCTCCAGCCTATTGTCGATCGCGTCAACGAGCAGTCTAAAAAATTCCAAAAGCTAACGGACGCGCAGTTAAAAGCTAAAACGGCCCAGTTTAAACTGCGCTTAGAAAGAGGGGAGTCGCTCGATGAGATTTTGGCGGAAGCTTTTGCGGCTGTTCGCGAAGCCGCCGCCAGAACCTTAAACCAACGCCACTATGATGTCCAGATTACCGCTGGCATCGTTCTGCACCAAGGGAAAATTGCCGAGCAAAAAACCGGCGAAGGCAAAACTCTTACCGCGTCGCTCCCACTTTATTTAAACTCCTTAACCGGCAAGGGTGTTCACTTAGCAACAGTTAATGATTATCTTGCCCGGGTCGGTTTAGGCTGGATGGGACCAATTTATGAGGCACTTGGCGTTTCTGCCGGCTGCATCATGCAAGATGCCGCCTTTGTCTACGACCCCAAATTCACCGACAAAAAGCAAAACGATTGGCGTCTCCAGCATCTTCGACCTGTGGACAAAAAAGAAGCTTACAAGGCAGATATCACCTACGGTACCAACAACGAATTCGGTTTCGATTACCTGCGTGACAACATGGTTTGGGACCTTGCCGATATGAGCGGGCGCGGTCACCATTTCGCCATCGTCGATGAAGCAGATTCGATTTTAATTGATGAAGCCCGCACCCCGCTTATTATTTCTGCTCCCCAAAACCAGGCTTCTGATAAATATTTTCAATTTGCCAAACTTGTTGGCGAACTTTCCAAAGACACCGATTATGTTATTGACGAAAAATTAAAGTCGGCAAACCTTACCGAACACGGTATCAGCAAAGTCGAAAAACGCCTAGGGGTCGAAAATCTGTACGAAAAAGATTTCGGCACCATCCATCACATTGAACAAGCCCTTCGCGCCCGAACTCTTTTCCATAAAGATACAGATTATGTTGTTAAAGACAATGAAATAATAATTGTCGACGAGTTTACCGGCCGTCTTATGCCGGGCCGCCGCTGGTCAGAAGGTTTGCATCAGGCAATTGAAGCCAAAGAGGGTGTGAGCGTTCAGCAGGAATCACAAACTCTGGCCACCGTTTCTTTCCAAAATTATTTTCGCCTTTATGAAAAACTTGCCGGGATGACAGGAACGGCGGCAACCGAAGCTGAAGAATTCCATAAAATTTACGGCGTTGAGGTTATCACTATTCCCACCAACAAAGAAATGATAAGGAAGGACAATTCCGACATTGTCTACAAAACAGTCAAAGCAAAATTCACGGCAGCGGCAGCCGATATCGCCGAACACCACCAAGCCGGCCAGCCGGTTTTAATCGGTACAACTTCAATCGAAAAGAACGAGTTCTTAGCCGAACTTTTAAAAAGAAAAGGCGTCCCTCATCAGATATTAAACGCTAAAAATCACCAGAGGGAAGCCGAAATTATTTCCCAGGCCGGCAGACGCGGGTCGGTTACTCTGGCCACCAACATCGCCGGCCGTGGTGTCGACATCATTCTCGGCGGTACTCCGCCGACCGACAGGTTAGGCCATCCAAAACAGACCGGCCCGGAATTTAAAAAATGGCAGAAGGAACATGAAGAAGTTATTTCTCTCGGTGGCCTCCATGTCGTCGGCACGGAAAGGCATGAAGCGCGTCGTATTGATAATCAGCTTCGCGGCCGTGCTGGCAGACAAGGCGACCCAGGCTCAAGCCGATTTTACGTTTCCCTGGAAGACGATATTATGCGTCTTTTCGGCGGCGACCAAATCGCCAAAATCATGACTGCTTTCAAACTTCCAGAAGATACCCCGATTGAACACGGCATGGTTTCTAAGGCCATCGAAAACGCGCAAGTTAAAGTCGAAACTCACAACTTCGATATTAGGAAACATTTAGTAGAGTACGACGACGTCGCCAACAAACAAAGGGAAATTATCTATGGCATGCGCAAAGACGTTCTCCAAAGCGCGCAAGATAAAGAAATGGCCGTCAAGATGCGTGAAGAAGTTAAAGATAAAGTCGGAAGGGAAATCGAAAACATTGTCCTTTCTCAAACTGCAGAAGGCGCATCGCCCAATATTGAAAAAATTCTCCAGGATTTCTCCCTCATCATTCCTTTTGACGAAACTTCCCAGAAAAAACTTTTATCCGACGCGCCAAGAAATTCCCAAAGTCTAATCGAGTTTTTAAAAGGAGTAACAACTCAGGTTTATGAAAGCCGCGAAAAGTCTCTTGGAGAAAAAGTTGCCCGCGATATTGAAAAATTTACAACCCTTTCCGTCATCGATACCCTCTGGATTGAACATCTGGATAGTTTAGACGATCTGCGCGAAGGCATTGGTCTTCGGGCTGCCGGCCAGCGCGATCCTCTCGTCGAATATAAGCAGGAGGCCTTTAATCTCTTTGAAAAATTGGCCGGCTCAATTGATTTTGAAATAGTCCACCGAATTTTCAAAGTTCAAGTCCGTCAAGAGCCGGTCGTAGAGAAACAGGAAGAAAGAGGAATCGAAGTCCATGAGCCGGCCGGTTTGAGTGTTCAGCCACTCGAGACTCAAGAACCAGCAGTCGATCAGGATCCACTATCGATGTCAGATGACCAGCTCGAAGCCGAGATCGCGCAGCTTGAGAAAGAGCAAGGGGCTGCCAATCAACCATCCAATAAAGACCCAAATGAGATGACGGATGAGCAGTTAAATGCCGAAATTGCCCGACTGGAGGCTTTAGAGTCAGGTTCTCCTATTGCAAACTCCGATAATCCATACTCAAAAGCTCTAAAACCCAACCAGCCTCTTCGAGTTTCCAAAATTGGCAGAAACGACCCGTGCCCGTGCGGTTCCGGTCTTAAATGGAAAAAGTGCGGTCTCATAAACGCCCCCGAACATAAAGGATAAACTCCTAAGTTTTTGCTACAATCGAAGGAGTGAAAGAAAAAACCGTTTTAGTTATCCTGACAACACTTGCCTTCCTCTTTAGAGTCTATCTAATTCTTAGAGATTCCGTGCCCTTTGCCTACGATATGGGCCGCGACCTTCTGTGGGCCAAAGACATCAGCTTTTATCACATACCCACTTTAATCGGTCCGGCGGCAAGCATTTGGGGAATTTATTTCCAGCCATTTTGGTATTACTTCCTGTCTGTTCCGCTTCTTATGACACGCGGCAACCCTCTCTCTGCCGTCTACGCCACCGCTGCAGCAGTTTCGTTAACTGGAGCACTAGCGTTTATTTTATTTAGAAAATACTTGCCCAAAATCTATATTTTTACTCTAACAGTTTTACTACTTTTTTCATCAAATTTAATTAATATTTCTACATTTGCCTTTCATGCAAATCTTTTGCCACTTTTAACTCTTCTTACAACTTACTTCATTTTCTTATTCGTAGAAAAGCTCCGCTTATCCAAAGTTAAAAATCCCGTCTCCTTTCCACTGGCGGCGTTTTTTGTCAGTTTGATGTTCAGCGCAGACCCTGCCCCGGCAGTGGCCTTTACTGCAGTTCTGATTTTTTTCTTCTTTTATTTCAAAATTTATAAAGTTCCAAAAGCAATTATTAGATCAGGCGCGTTCTACATCGTCCCATTTGTACCTCAAATTCTTTTTGAACTTAGAAATAATTTTATCCAATCAAAATCGCTACTAGCTTATTTTAAAGGCGAAAATCTCTCACTTTCCGGTCAGCTGCCGATTTTAGAAAGAATTCCAAACCGGCTCTCAATATATTTTGACTTTTTCCAATCGAGCTTCGCGCCACAAAAATTGCTAGCAGCCACTTTAATAGCAATCACCATTTTTGGGATTTACAAATTTATAAAAACTAACAAGAATAAAAACCTATCTACCATTTTTAGAATCAATTTATACATTTTAGCTATCACCTTTTTGGTCAACACTTTTTTGATAACAGTTGAGATTAAAAACTGGTATCTTTACGGGCAGACGGTCAATACTGCATTCTTAATAGTTTTTGCTTTAATAGGGTTAAGATCCAAAGTTATAACCTTCATCTTTCTCACGGTATTTCTAATATCAAACCTTTTACCTTTTGCAAAAAGTGAGAGAATTCAAAAATCGATGAATGATCCGGCAACACTGACAAACCAGGAGAGAGCGATTGATCTAATCGAGAGCGACGCAAAATCTCCTTTTTCCGTTTACACTTACACCCCCTCAATTTATGATTTGAATTACCAGTACCTTTTCTGGTGGCAAGGGATCAAAATGGCAAAAGGCTTACCTGCCGACTTTGCCTATTTACCCGCCAAGCCGGATTATGTCAGAAATAAATCAAAATATTTCGTAAGTTTGGGGTCATCAAACACAATTTATCTAATCATCGAAAATGCTCAAGAGAACCAATTTTATACAAGTGCCGATTGGCAAACTAACTTTAACGAATATAAAATTGTTTGGGAGAAAAATATAAATGGGGCAATAAGAGTCCAAAAAAAAGTTAAGTGAAATTGACTTTCAAGCTCCTAAGCCTAATACTAAAATCATATGTCCTTCTTTTCCCAAAAGGGTTTTAGCCACCTAGTTGTTATAGTGGCAGTAGCGATTTTGGCTCTAGCCTTCTTTTTAAGCCCCGCCAAAAAATATCTATACATGGCATATCAAAATGCGGGTATGGCCCTTGGCTTAAATCTAAATAATATTGCCTCCGGCAGTTATGTGAATTTCATCAAATCTCAAAGCGGCCAGTATGAAAACGCTAGTACAGCAATTTGGCTAAACCAAAAGATTACTTACAATAAATTTCTTGCGGAAGTTAAGGTCTTAGGCGACCAATCTCCAGATCCAAATAAATGGATCGAAATTAATTTGTCCGAACAGAAACTCTATATGAAGCAAGGCGCCAGCACCATTGCCAGTTTCCTTATCTCCTCCGGTCGGTGGGCACCGACGCCAACAGGAACTTTTGCCATCTGGACAAAGTTAAGATATACCACGATGGCAGGCGGAAATCCGGCTTTAGGGACCTATTATAATCTACCCAATGTTCCTTACGTAATGTACTATTATCAAGGTTATGGAATCCACGGGGCTTATTGGCACAACAACTTTGGCCATCCCATGAGTCACGGTTGTGTCAACATGAGACCCGAAGAAGCAGGTATTGTTTACAATTGGGCAGACGTCGGCACCCGGGTAGTTGTTCACGATTAGAAAAAAGTGGATTTTTTAATAGTTCTTGCAGCCAAATATCTTTATCTAGTAATTATCATAGTTGCGACAGTTGCCATTCTCGTTTACAAAAAAACTTTTGTCAAAAGAAGCATCTTGAAATTAGCTGTCATTTCTCTTCCGCTGGCTTTTGTCATTGCTAGAATTTCGAGTTTTTTTATTTATACCAGCCGGCCCTTTGTTGTAGAAAACGTGAAACCTTTAATTGACCATGCGCCAAATAACGGCTTTCCTTCCGACCATACGCTTTTGGCAATGACTATTTCGGCGGTTTTTCTAATTTATGAAAGGCGGCTGGGAATTTTATTAACCGCTCTAGGTTTAGCCGTCGGCGCGGCAAGAGTTTTAGCCCGAGTCCACTGGCCAATTGATATTATGGGAAGTACCATTATTGCATTTTCCGCCGTCATCATAGCTTGGATAATATTAGAAAGGGTTAAGTTCGCCAACTCATTCATCGACAAAATACTTTCCAAGTTTAAAATATAGATAACTTGCTTCTAAATTTGCCTGCAAATTTATATCAGAGGAGCGCCTTCAGCTTTTCAGCTGAGGCGATCTGCTGATTAGGCCCGCAGTTTACGAGGACCGCAAGCTTCGCTTATAATCTCCCCTGTAATGGACAACCAGCAATTGCTTACAAACCTCGAAGAGAGGTTTGCAATCATCAAGAAAAATTTTGACGTTGATCTTCGGCAAAAAAAGCTAAGGGAACTTGAGGCACGTAGCGCCAAGTCTGACTTCTGGAATGATTCAGGCCCGGCCCAAAAAGTAATGAAGCAGATTGCCGAAATTTCGCAAGAGATTCAATCGGTTGGAAATCTTGCCAAAGAACTTACCGACACAAGATCAATGCTCCAGGTGACCCGTGATGATCCTCAAATGGAAAAGGAAATAGGAACGGAAATTAAAAAACTCACGAAGATTATTGACAATCTTGAAATAAAGATGTTTTTGTCGGGCGATCACGACGCGGCTTACGCCATCTTTTCCATCCACGCGGGCCAAGGCGGTACCGAAGCCATGGATTGGGTAGATATGTTATCCCGCATGTACCAGAAATACTTCACAAGCAAGAAATGGGATTTTGATGTTATTGATGAAATGCCTGGTGAAGAAGCAGGTTTCAAGACGGTGACGATTCTCGTCAAGGAAAATTATGCTTACGGGATCCTGTCAAAAGAAGCCGGCGTCCACAGACTCGTGCGGCAGTCGCCTTTCAACGCCGCGAGTTTGCGCCAAACGTCTTTCGCCCTTGTTGAAGTCATGCCGGAAATCGAAGAGACCGAGGGGATAGAAATCGATCCTGATGATATTGAGTTTGAAGCTTTTCGTTCCGGCGGTCATGGCGGCCAAAACGTCAACAAAGTCTCAACCGCCGTAAGGCTAAAGCACAAACCAACCGGCATTGTTGTTACCTGCCAAACCCAAAGATACCAGGCTCAAAATCGGGAAAACGCCCTAAAGCTTTTGAAGGCCAAGCTTTGGGAGTTAAAGCAGCAGGAAGATAAAGCTGAGTATGAAAAAATAAAAGGCGGCCATATAACTCCCGGCTGGGGGAACCAAATCCGCTCTTATGTCCTTCACCCCTACAAAATGGTTAAGGATTTGAGAACTCAATACGAAACTTCAAATGCTCAAGGCGTTTTAGATGGAGACCTGGATGAATTCGTAAAACACGAATTAGCTCTGCACTAGTGCAGCCTTGCTACATTTATGTAAACTGAACGTAACTTGCCCAATGAAGCTAAGTGATATATAATTTTAGGAACCTATGGACGAAAACCAAAACCCATCACCCATAACTCCAGATAAGTCGCCAACTGCAAACTCTTTTATCCCGGGTCTAAGAAGGGTGCCAATCAAACCTAAATTTACTATACCTGCTAAAATCGTGCCTATCTTAGTAATCATTATTGTGGTCGCAGCCGGTATTTTATCGGGTCTCATCCTTTCGTCAAGAAACAAAGCCCAAGCAGCTAAAGCTAAACCCGCTATAGAGGAGAAAAACCTAACCCTCGAGCAAAAGACGTCCTTCAATCAAACCTTCAGAGATCAGGCCGAAGGTGTTATCCAAAAAAATGATAAATTAGATAAATACGCGCAAGGGACACACAAACTGATTCGCCCAGGCGGGGAAAGCCAAACGGCCTATCTAACCTCATCCGTTTTAGACCTTGATCAGTATCTGGGCAAAAAAGTCAAAGTTTTTGGAGAAACATTTGGTTCTTCACAAGTGGGTTGGTTGATGGATGTCGGCAAAGTCGAAGTCCAAAAATAACTAGCCCAAACAATCTCTGCCTCATGATACAGTTCGAATCCGTAACTAAAAAATATCCAAACGGCCAAATCGCTCTGGAAGACATCGATCTAAAAATCGAAGATAGCGAATTCGTTTTCCTAGTTGGCCCCTCCGGCGCCGGCAAAACCTCACTTCTTCGTTTGTTTACCCGCGAGATCTGGCCAACGTCTGGAAAAATCTTGTTTAATGGTGAAGATATCCTAAAAATCCCCGCATCTAAAATCCCCTATCTTCGTAGAAAAATCGGAACCGTCTTCCAAGATTTTAAACTTCTTCTAACGCGGACCATTTTTGAAAATGTGGCCGTACCGCTTGAGGTCGTTTCAAAATCCGAAAAAGAAATAGAAGAAACTGTTTCAGGGGTTTTAGAAAAAGTCGGTCTTTTAGAAAAAGCCGACAGATTCCCCGTTCAGCTCTCCGGCGGCGAAATCCAGAGAACGGCAATAGCCAGGGCAATCGTTTCCAAGCCCCAGGTGCTATTGGCAGATGAACCGACCGGCGATTTAGACCCAAAAACAGCCACAGATATCGTTAAGCTTTTGGAAAAAATAAATGAAGAAGATAAAACAACAATCATTATGGCAAGCCACAACTCACAAATTGTTAATCATTTCAAAAAACGCGTAGTTTTCCTCAAAAACGGTAAAATAGAAGGGGACGAGAAAGAAGGCAAATATGAAGCAGATTAGAAAAACCGTCAAGCTCTTGCGCCGCAGTCCTTACCAGGCACTTGCTGCCGGTCTTGCCATGACCCTCACTTTTTTTGTCGCTTCTATCTTTGCGGTTCTTATAATCGGCGGCCAAATAGTTTTAAATTACATCGAGCAAAGGCCCCAAGTTATTGCTTTTTTCAAAGACGATGCCACCCAGACCAAAATTAACGATCTAATTGCTAAAGTAAAATCAACTGGTCTTGCCAAAGACGTTAAATATGTCACCAAAGAAGAGGCGCTGGCAATCTATAGGGAACGCAATAAAGATGAACCGCTTCTTTTGGAATCCGTTTCCGCCGATTTCCTTCCGGCATCGATTGACATCTCCGTCAATAAGGCCAGCGACATAGGCGGTGTTACCCAAGTAGTCAAAAGTGCGCCGGAAGTTGAACGCGTTATTACCCCTCAAAATCTGGTCGAACAACTTGTCAAATGGACAAGTACCATTCGTATCGGGGGAATTATCTTTGTTACAGCGCTTCTTGCTATATCCTTCCTTATTATAATAATGGTTGTTGGTATGAGAATCGCCTTGCGCCGCGACGAAATCTCCATCATGAATTTGGTTGGCGCCACCAAATGGTATATTGCCAAACCGTTTTTAGTGGAAGGCGCGATCTACGGCATTATTGGCGCCAGTATTTCAACATTTTTGGTTTATGCGCTCCTTTTAATTTATTCAAGGTCTATTCAGGATTTTTTAGGGCCAATCCAGGTTTTTCCTATTAACCCGCTTTTTTTCATTTATCTTTGGGTAGGAGAAGCGCTTCTTGCTGCAGCAGTCGGGGTTTCCGGTGCAGCAATAGCCCTTTACCGATACCTTAAGATTAAATGAAGAAACTTTTACTTTTCGCCTTACCAATATTCTTTCTGTCATTTTTTGTTTCCCAGGCAAAAGCCTTAAGTCTCCAAGATTGCGAAAACGGAAGCACAGATTCCGGGTGCGTCGACATACTTCAGAAAAAAGTTAACGACCTTTTCGCACAAGCCAACACTCTTTCCTCACAACTTGACCAATTCAACAGCCAAATTCTACTTACCCAGTTAAAGATTTCGGACGCCCAGGCAACTATTGATAAGCTCGAAAAAGAAATCGGGGCGCTTGGCGCGCGGATTGGCTATATTGCCACATCTGTCGGTAATCTTGAGGTCCTTTTAAAAAAAAGGATCGTAGCAACATACGAACAAAGCTATGTTTCCAATCTTGAAATTATCTTAACCTCAAGCGATTTTTCCGATTTCATATTAAAAGCCCAATACTTAAAGCAAGTCCAGGAAAACGACAGGAGAATTTTGGCAAACTTGCAGCAAACAAAGGCAAATTACGCAACCCAAAAAGACGACCGCGAAATTAAACAGGCCCAAATCGAAACGAGCAAAAAGAAGCTGGAAGCTCTGCAAGCAGATCTTAATAACCAAAAGGCGGCAAAACAAGCGCTTTTAAAACTCACTCAAAACGACGAGACTCGCTATCAACAGCTTTTAGCTGCTGCCCTCGCCGAAAAGAAAGCAATCTCGGCAGCCTTTTCCGACGCAGTTTCGAGGTTGAATAGTGGAGAAGGGGATGCTGTTTCTCAAGGTCAGACCATTGCCGTCATGGGAAACTCCGGCTATCCCAGTTGCTCAAGCGGCGCCCATTTGCATTTTACGGTTCTTAAAGACGGTGTTGCCCAAAACCCGGCAAGTTATATAAAAGATGTTTCTCCCGTATGGGATAATTCCCCAGATTCGTCTTTTGGATTTTCCGGTTCTTGGGATTGGCCGCTCTCAGGTCCCCGTATAACGCAGGGATTTGGTATGACATATTGGGCGAAACTCGGTTGGTATGGAGGCGGTATTCATGACGGTATCGACATGGTTGGCGGTCCAACAATAGTTGCACCAAGATCTGGAAAATTAATCCTAGGGTCGACTAAATGTGGTTCCAGCTCGTTGAAATACGCCGCCGTTAAACATAATGATGATCCGGGAATTGTCACCCTTTATCTGCATATTCAATAAACTTTCAAGGACTAAAGTCCTCGACTTCGGTCTCCAAGTTCACAAGAGCACAAGCGATTATAATTTGACAATAAATCCCCGAAGCCCAATGATTTAGTAAAGTGGCGAAACTTGTTGCATTAATAGTCGTTTTATCCCTACTGTTGATTTTCCCAAAATCTGCTTTTGCTGCTGGTTTCACTTTGTCATCAACCCAGACTTCCATTAATGTAGGCGACGAGTTTAATGTAAACGTAAATTTTTCAATAAACACTGCGAACGGTACCATTTATTATTTACGGGGAGTTTTTTATCAAGTCGCTGGAAATTACTGCGGCTATACTTGGAACGGAAACACTTGGTACAACGGTCCTTATACCGTAAATAACGGTTGGCAGCAATTGCTTGCAGTTACAGTTAATCAGAATAGTTGGTCTGGGCAATTAAAAGCAAAAATTGATCCCTCCGACGGTAATTGTCAGAATAGCGGTAATTATTATTTTAAAATCCAAAGATACACTAATGGTGGGAGTAGCAGCTTTGATGATCAAAATAGTTTAAGTTTAAATGTTTCTATTCCAACACCTATTCCCACCCCGACAAATACTCCAACTCCGTCGCCATCACCAAGCCCAACGCCATCTCCGCAAAAATCTCCAAGTCCTTCCCCTCAACCAGCAATTTTATCTACCATCAACCCCTCAACAAAGCCTCAAGCAATCGATCCGCCGCAAGTATTGGCCGAGTCCTCAAAAAGCGCTACACCATCGGCTAGTCCAACTCCGCCGCCGCCATCCAAGCCGGAAAGCTTTTTGGATAAAATTAAAAATAATTCCAAAACTGCCATAGTTCTTGTCGGCTCCGGCCTTATCTTAATCGGTTTATCATCCGCCTTTTATGTATGGTATTCTAAACTCCTGGGAAAAGGTCAAAGTGCGGAGAAAAATCAAAACGAAGATCAGTAGAATATCAAAATCAGAATACCAAACCCAAAAAACAGGGGAGAGCCTTGGCAAAATTTTAAAGGGAGGAGATGTCGTTGCGCTTTACGGAGATTTAGGTGCCGGCAAAACCGTTTTTGTCAAAGGCATTGCCAAAGGTTTAGGCATTAAAAAAAGAATTCTTTCACCGACTTTTATCTTTATGCGCTCTTATCCATTTCGCTCGGGGAATTTTGTTCATGTCGATCTTTACCGCGGCCAAAGTCTTGAAGATTTCGAAGCTCTAGGCTTTGAAGAACTGTTTTCCAAAAATAACATTGTTGTTTTGGAATGGGCGGAAAAAATTGGTAAAATGTTACCCCCAAAAAGAATTGATGTTGAACTCGAAAAAATCGATGAACAAACAAGAAAAATCACGATCAAAAGACCATAAAAAAGTCGAAGATCCTGAGCAAAGTCGAAGGGCGGCCGAGATTTTGAAAAATGGCGGCGTGGTCATTTTCCCAACCGATACGATTTACGGCATTGGTTGTCGCTATGACGATAAGAATGCTGTCGATCGAATCTACAAAATTAAGTCCAGATCAAAAAATCAACCGTTTCCTATTCTTGTATCAAGCATTGAACAAGTCAAACAACTAGCTACCATTACACAGGCTGCCCAGGAGTTGATAGAAAAATACTGGCCGGGTGGTTTGACAATTGTTTTAAATCCCAAAGAAGGAAGTCAAAAAATTGGCTTTCGCATGCCCCGTTCAACTTTAATTGGTTTACTTATCAATTTGTTAGGCAAGCCAATCATTGGCACCTCTGCCAATTTCCATGGACAAAAATCACCAGCATCATTTGAAGAATTGGACCCAAAAATAATCAAGCTTGCCGATTTTGCAATCAGGGGCAGCTGTAAAAAGGGAACTGAGTCAACGGTCATCGACGCTACAATAAATCCGCCCAAAATAATTAGACTTGGAGCTGTTAAAATAAGCAAAGCTTTTCTACGAATTAAATCATGATACTCACAATCGATTCTACTAGTAGAGAAAAAGTTACTGTTGCTTTAGACGATAAGAAAATCATTGAAGAGCAAAAACTCGGATCTCAAGTTCTGTTGCCGCTGATCGTCAAAATCCTTAAAAAGCAAAAAACCACTTTTGCCGATATTTCCGAAATCGAGGTTAACACCGGTCCAGGATCATTTACCGGTACCAGAGTTGGAGTGGCCGTTGCCAATGCCTTAGGCTTTGCCCTAAATATTCCGGTAAACGGTAAAAAAGGTAAAATAGCATTACCAAAATATGAAAAATCCAAATTCGACTAACATCACACATGTCATCCTGAACTTGTTTCAGGATCTAAAAAACAAATGAGCAGAATTCTTGTTACCGGCGGGGCAGGTTTTATAGGAAGTCATGTCGTCAAACTCCTTGCCGACCAAAATCATCAAGTTGTCATCCTTGACAATTTATCCAAGGGCCATAAAGAATCTGTTGACAGGAGAGCGAAGCTCATTGTTGGCGATATGGCCGATCCGGCCAAAACAAAAGAAGCACTGACGGGTGTCGACGCGACTGTTCACATGGCCGGCCTTATTGTAGTCCCAGAATCTGTCATTGACCCAATTAAATATTCCCAAAATAACGTTTTGGGATCAGTTAGTCTTTTTCAATCCATGAGAGAGGTGGGAGTTAAAAAAATCATTTTTTCATCATCCGCGTGTGTTTACGGTACTCCAGACAATTTGCCTATTAAAGAAGATGCTCCGCTTCGACCCGATAATCCTTATGGAGCAACAAAGGCCGCCATCGAATCTTTCCTTCAAGCGTACCATACCAATTTTGGTTTTGACGTTACAATTTTGCGCTACTTTAACCCTTACGGCCCAGGAGAAATGCATGACCCGGAAACCCATGCCATCCCCAATTTCATAAAAGCAACGCTTGCCAAAAAACCAATTCCTCTTTACTGGAAAGGCGAGCAAATACGAGATTTTATCTATATCGAAGACCTTGCACGGGCCCACACGGACGTTCTTAATTTAACCGGATTTAATATATTCAATCTCGGTACGGAAACTGGAGTAAAAGTAAAAGATGTCGTCAACAAAATTTTTGAAATCGCCGGTCGGGAAGTTCCAATAGATGATCTGGGCCAGCGCCCCGGTGACGTTGTCGCAAATTACGCCTCGAGCGACAAGCTCAAAAAAACCGTCGGCTGGCAGGCTAAAGTAAGCCTTGAAGAAGGCCTCAAAAAAACAATCGATTTTTTCAAACAAGTCGATCACTAATTTAGTTGAGACGAGAGACTTCAGTGTACTATAATTACCAAATCAATATATGAAAGGCGTAATTTTAGCCGGAGGTTTAGGTACTCGTCTTTATCCGTTGACCCACGCAACCAATAAACATTTGCTCCCTGTTTTCGATAAACCGATGATCCACTATCCAATTCAAACGTTGGTGAGTGCCGGTATCGAAGAAATACTTATTGTGGTCGGCGGCCCTCATGCTGGAGATTTCATAAGGGTTTTGAAAAATGGCCAGGATTTTGGCGTTAAACACTTGGAATATGCATACCAGGATTCTGGCGACGGGGGAATCGCCGATGCTCTTCGCCTAGCCCAAGACTTTGCCGACGGTGAGTCAATAACTGCCATTCTCGGCGACAACACAACAGATGCTGACATTTCCAAAGAGGTTAAAAGCTTCAGAGACGGCGCCCTGATTTTCTTAAAAGAAGTTCCAGATCCCCAACGTTTTGGTATTGCCCAACTTGATCCGAAAGACAAAACTAAAGTTGTAAACATTGCCGAAAAACCTCAAAAACCGAAAGGTAACTTGGCCGTTACCGGCGTTTATATCTATGATTCTAATGTTTTTCATCACATAGAAACAATCAAGCCATCTGCCCGCGGACAACTGGAAATTACCGATGTCAATAATATCTATATTAAAGAAGGCAACTTACGCTGGGCGCCTCTTTCGGGTTTTTGGTCAGATGCCGGAACCTTTGAAAGTCTTTACAGGACTAGCGTTTATTGGGCCAGAAAAAATCTAGGTAAAGAAGAAAAAGAACTGACAACCTTCTAAAGATAATATGAGTAAGATATTAGTCACAGGTGGCGCCGGATTCTTAGTCCTTATGAAGTAGTTATGGGTTTTGCAAAATACCCATAACAGCGCAATAAGGCGCAAAACGGAGTGATCAGTTAAATGCTCGGTAACAACTCGAAGGAATCGAATTATGGGTAAATTATTAATAACCGGGGGCGCCGGATTTATCGGCTCCAACTTCATTCACTACTGGCTTAAAAATCATTCCCAAGACCAAGTCATAAACTATGACAAATTGACCTACTCCGGTAATTTGGAAAATCTAAAAAGTATCGAGTCGAACAAAAATTATAAATTCATCCAGGGCGATATTGCCGACGCCAAGAAAATTAGGGAAGCCCTGGAAGGGGTAGATACTGTCGTTAACTTTGCCGCCGAAAGCCATGTTGATAGATCAATCATCGATCCGGCTTCGTTTGTCATGACCAATGTTGTCGGTACCCAAGTTCTCCTTGCAGCGGCCCGTGACACAAAAGTAAAAAGATTTCATCACATCTCGACAGACGAAGTTTTTGGAGCTTTGGCACTCGACTCAAAAGATAAATTTACCGAAACCACGCCTTATAATCCAAGAAGTCCATACGCCGCATCCAAAGCCGCCTCCGACCATTTAGTGCGAGCCTACTTTCATACTTACGATCTTCCAATTACCATATCCAATTGCGCCAACAATTTCGGCCCTTATCACTATCCGGAAAAATTAATTCCGCTTGCTATCACAAATGTCATCGAGGGCAAAAAGGTGCCAGTCTACGGGGACGGACTATATGTTCGCGAATGGCTTTATGTCGAGGACCACTGCACCGGTATTGAGGCCGTTTTAGAAAAAGGAAAAGTCGGGCAAACTTATCTAATCGGCATCGAGATGGATGTTCCAAACATCGAAGTTATTAAAAAAATCTTAAAACTCCTTGGGGCAAAAGAGGATCGCATAGAATATGTTAAAGATCGTCCAGGACATGATAGACGCTATGCTATTGATTCAACTAAGATAAGATATGAACTTGGCTGGAAACCCAAATATAATTTCGACGAGGCACTTGGCCTTACCGTTAAATGGTATCAAGATAACGTTTCTTGGTGGAAGAAACTCAAAGATAAAAGTTATGAAGACTATTACGAGAAACAATACATATCACGCTAGCGATATAATAATGTAATGAATTACGATTATTTAAATTTAGAAGACCAAAAAGATTTAATCGCTGGCGTTACTATTCGCAAGTTAACAGTCCATAAAGACGAATCCGGCGCCTTATTTGAAACCCTAAGACGCGATTGGCAAGATGTTTATAACGGTGATGATCTTGCCTTTGCCATGCAGTATATGTCAATTACCCCATCAGGGCTTGCGCGTGATGAAGATAAATGGCATGTCCACAAATTTCAAAAAGACCGTTTCATTTGTGCCTCAGGCAAAATAGTAACGGCGATTTTTGATCCGCGAGAAGGCTCACATACAAAAGACAAACTAAACCTTTTTGTAATGAGTCCGCAAAATGAAGAGGAAATGTATTTGCTCATTATCCCCGAAAATACTTATCATGGTTTTATGGTTGTCTCAAAAGAGCAAGGGTTTCTTTTGAACTTTCCTACCCAGTTGTATAACCCCCAAGATGAAGGCCGTATTCCAAATAAAGAGTTCTCCTGGGCAAAAGTCCGCCAAGATTTTGGCATAACTACTCATTCAAAATAATGGATAAAATCAAAATAGCTGTTATTGGTGCCTCTTCCATGGTCGGCTCACGTTTTGTCAAACTTTCCCAAAATAATTTTGAGCTAATAAAAACAGATCTTCACGGAGAAAACCAAATAGATATCCGGGACAAAAACTCCGTCGACAACTTTTTTAAAAATCACAATTTCGACTGGGTTATTCTCCTCTCTGCTTACACAGACGTTGACGGTGCCGAAAAACAAAGAGGGGACAAAACAGGTATTTGTTGGAAGGTCAATGTCCAGGGCGTAAAAAATGTCGTCGACGCTTGTAAAAAATACGGCAGGAAATTAATCTTCATTTCGACGGACTTTGTCTTCGAAGGAACACATGGTCCTTACTCCGAGGACACCCCCGCCGGTCAAAATCCTAAAAAGATTTCTTGGTATGGTCTCACAAAAGTCGAAGGCGAAAACATTATACTTTCCAACTTAAAAGACGCCATTATTCTGAGAATTGCTTACCCTTACAGAGGAAAGTTTGAAGAAAAAGACGATATCGCCAAAAGATTTTTGAAGCTTTACCGGGATAAAAAAATGTACCCTGTTTTTACTGATCAAATAATCACTCCAACTTTCATAGATGATTTGGCACCAGCCATAAAGCTTCTAATCGAAAAAGAATCAAAAGGAACATTTCATTTAGCAAGCCCTCTGCCTACTACCCAATTCGATTTTGCAAGGAAAGTTATAGAAACTTTTGGTGGAGATCCGGATTCTGTTCCTAAAGGCTCAATTGTCGAATTTTTAAAAAGACCTGGAGTTACCCCACGTCCTATAAAAGGTGGCCTCAAAGTGGAAAAGATTGAATCTTTAGGTTTCACCCCAACAAATTGGGATAGGGGAATCGAAATCATCCACCAACAGTCAAAAGGCCAATTGATTTAATAACCCCATTTTAGCTACAATATACGAGCCCGCGCGCGAAAGAAGCGGGTTTTTAAAAGATATGACACTTACCGTAGTGGGCGCAGGTTATGTCGGCCTCGTAACCGCAGCTGTTTTTTCAGAGTTAGGCAATAAAGTTTTTTGTATCGACGTCGATCGGGAAAGAATAGAAGGCCTCAAAAATGGTAAGGTCCCTTTCTTTGAACCGCAACTTGCCGAGTTTATTGCCCGCAACAGCCGTGAGAAAAGGCTTTCGTTTACCACAAGCTATAGCCAGTCTGTGCCAAAATCTCAGGCAGTTTTTATTTGCGTTGGCACCCCGCCAAAGGATAATGGGGAAGCTAATCTCACCTATCTTTTTTCTGCAGTAGAAGAAACAGCAAAAAATCTTTCCGGCTACACGCTAATTACCATCAAAAGCACTATTCCTATTGGGCATGAAGAGGATCTGGAATCTGCTGTCAAAAAACACGCGTCCGCCAAATTCGAGTTTGCCGCAAGCCCTGAATTTCTAAGAGAGGGAACAGCCATTGAAGACACACTCCATCCAGACAGAATCGTTATCGGCACAAGTAGCAAAAAAGCCCAAAAAATCTTACTGGAACTCCACGCCCCCATTTCCGGTGAACGTATTATCTGCGACATGAGATCAGCCCAGCTAATTAAATACGCGTCAAACGCGCTTCTAGCAACTAAGGTTTCCTTTGCCAATGCGCTTGCAATTATGTGTGAACAAATGGGGGCCGACGTTGAAAAAGTTTTAGCAGGGGTTGGTGCCGATAAACGTATTGGCAGGTCTTTTCTTTACCCCGGCGTGGGTTACGGCGGTTCTTGCCTGCCCAAAGACGTGCTGGCATTTATAACAATCGCCAATCGTTTTAACTACCAATTTGACCTTCTGCAGTCGGTCGACACCATCAACAACACCCAAATTGAACGCTTCATAGACAAAATAAAGAAAGCCTTGGGGGGGAATAAGGGAAACCTGGAGGGAAAAAATTTAGCAATCCTGGGTCTTGCCTTCAAGCCAAATACCGACGACATGAGAGACGCTCCCGCTATCAAGATAATAAACCGTTTACTTGACCTCGGCGCCAAAATTACAGCCTATGATCCGCAAGCTATGGGCAATGCAAAAAAAGTTTTACCCAAAATTAACTTTGCCAAAGACCAGTACGCAGCGCTCAGCGGTAAAGATGCCGCGATCCTTGTAACAGAATGGAATCAATTTAAGGAAATGGACTTAAAAAGAGTAAAAAAACTGCTTAAAAATCCTATCATTGTTGATGGCAGGAACGCCTTTAATAAGGAAAAAATGATAGAATCTGGCTTCAAATATGTGGGCATAGGTAGATGAAAAGAGCCTTGATCACGGGCGTTGCTGGTTTTGCCGGCAGCCACCTGTCACAGTACCTCGTATCGCAAAACATAGATGTAACTGGTTTTTTTCACCCCCAACATCCTATTCAAAATATCGGTGCACTAAAAGGGAAAATCAACTTAGTTGCCTGTAACGTTCTACAAAAAAAAGATATGGAGGACAAAATCGAAAAAATTAAACCCGACTACGTTTTTCATCTGGCGGCTTTCTCTTCGCCTTCCCAAAGTTTTAATGATCCTAAAAAAACGCTTAAAAATAATATTTTTGGTCAAATAAATCTTCTCGAAGCATTGGTAAAAATAAAATCGAAAGCAAAAATTTTGATTATCGGTTCTGCTGACGAATATGGCGAAGTTTCAAAAGAGCATTTACCAATTATTGAAGATACTCCTCTTTTGCCCGCTTCGCCATACGGTGTATCTAAAGTGGCTCAAGACCTTTTGGGTTACCAATTTTACCTGAATTACAATTTGCATATTGTAAGGGTGCGGCCCTTCAACCACATTGGTCCACGTCAAGCGCCGATTTTTGTGGTGCCCTCATTTGCTTCTCAAATAGCAAATTTGGAAAAAAATGGCGGGAGAATAATAAAAGTAGGCAACCTCGCAAGTTCTCGAGATTTTACAGACGTCCGAGATATGGTTAAAGCTTATCTTCTGGCCCTAGAGATTGGTACAAAAGGTGATGTTTATAATATAGGCTCCGGCCATCCCGTCAAAATTGGACATATTTTAAAAATTATGCTCTCTTTATCTAGTGCAAAAATTAAAGTGCAAGAAGATCCCAAGCTCGTGAGGCCGACAGAAATTTTTTATTGCGATTGTTCTAAGTTTAAAAAACAGACTGCTTGGCAGCCTAAAATTCCCCTCGAGACTACACTTTCTGATACAATAAACTACGAAAGAGAGAGGTTACATTTTTCACTTTAACTAAAAAATTATGGCACAAAAGCGTGCGCTTATTACTGGTATTACAGGGCAAGACGGCTCATATCTTGCCGAATTTTTGCTTTCAAGAAATTACAAGGTTTATGGTTTAACCAGGAGAACATCGACTCCAAATTATGAGCGTATTAAACATATCCAAGACCAAATAGAATTAATCCCTGGAGATCTTCTAGACCAGCAATCTCTAACATCGGCTGTTTTAACGTCAAATCCGGATGAAGTTTATAACCTAGCCGCTCAAAGCTTTGTTCAAACTTCATGGTCCCAACCCGTATTAACAGGTGAATTTACAGCTCTTGGCGTAACCAGGATGCTTGAAGCACTACGCCAAGCCAAACCAGATGCTAAATTTTATCAGGCCTCTTCATCCGAAATGTTTGGAAAAGCGCCCCAAACTCCTCAAAATGAAAATACGCCGTTTCATCCCAGAAGCCCATATGGTGTTGCCAAAGTCTATGGGCACTGGATTACCATAAACTACAGAGAGTCCTATGACCTCTTCACTGTTTCCGGCATTCTTTTTAATCATGAATCCCCGAGACGCGGACTAGAATTTGTAACCCGCAAAATTTCTCATTCTGTTGCCAAAATCTTTCTCAAGGAACAGGACTACATGGTTCTAGGCAATCTAAACGCCAAACGTGATTGGGGTTTTTCCGGTGATTATGTCGAGGCGATGTGGTTAATGTTACAACAGCCAAAACCGGACGATTACGTCGTAGCCACAGGCGAAAATCATTCAGTCAAAGAATTTGTACAAGAGGCTTTCAAAGTAATTGGTATTTCCAGTTGGGAAAAATACGTCAAAACCTCTAAGGAATTTATCCGTCCAGCAGAAGTCGATTTTTTGATAGGTGACAGCGCTAAAGCAAGGAAAGTATTAGGCTGGAACCCCAAAGTAACCTTCAAAGAACTTGTCAAAATGATGGTCGAAGCGGATATCAAACTTCTTGAAAAGAACCACAGATGAGGCTCGTTGTAAATATCCCCACCTATAACGAAAAAGAAAACATCGAGACATGTATTAAAAACGTTCTCGCCCAAGAAAAAAACCTAGAAGGAATTGATCTTCAAATATTGGTTTCCGACAGCCACTCACCGGATGGCACCGCAGAAATTGTTAAAAAAATTTCACAAACTAATCCAAAAATTCACTATTTGGATGTAAAAGAAAGAGGTTTGGGAATTGGTATTGTCAAAGGCCATAGATACGCTATCGACAAGCTAAAAGCGGATATCCTGGCTCAAATGGATGGAGACCTATCCCATGATCCATCAAGTCTTCCGCAAATGGTTACTGAAATTGAAAAAGGCTACGATCTGGTAAACGGATCAAGGATGGTCAAAGGCGGGAAAAATCTTTTGGGTTGGCATAGAAGGCTCTTTACAAAAGGATCGGCTCTTTATTGCCAACTTACGTGGGGAACCTTTAGCCTAACGGAGTATACAAATTCTTATAGAGTTTTCACTAAAGAACTTTTCCAAAAAATCGATTTTTCAAAAGTACCGTGGAAGTCCAAAACTTACATTATCCAACCGGCATTTTTATACGCAGCTATAAAGGTCGGGGCAAAAATAAAAGAAGTGCCGATTACTTTTCAGGACCGCAAAAAAGGTTATTCCAAAGCAAAGATTGTCGCCTATATATACGATGTTCTAAGGTTTGGCATAAAAGTCCGTTTGGAAAAATCTGCAACATTTATAAAATTTTTAATTGTCGGCACCATGAGTTATTTTGTCAATGCCGTCACGCTTGGTCTATTATTCCGCGGTCAGATTTATTCGCTAAAAGTTCTTGCAAAACCTTTTCTCTCGTTTATACCGGCAGAATCGGCCCCCAAAATCCTTAATTTTCCCATTGACAGATTGCTGGTAGCGTCCTTGATTTCCATAGAAATTTCCATCATTTTTAACTTTTTCTGGCACGAAAATTGGACATTCAAGTCCAGATCCCATACCGGTTCGGCATTAGGCCGACTTCTAAAATTCAATTTGAGCTCTCTTGCAAGTCCAGCTATTCAGCTTATTTCAATCCTGGTAACCGCAAGAGTATTCCATCAAAACGAACAGATTGGTCTGGCCCTTGGAGTTATTCTTGGCCTTTTTGTTAATTATGCCATCAACGTCCTTTGGATTTGGAAAGCCCATCCCAAGATCATTAAATAAGATGCATATTGGAAAAAAGAGATTAGAGTTTATTATCTTTGCCGCGGTCATTTTGATTGCAATCTTCTTCCGCTTCTGGCAGATTCGCGATTACGTTGTTTTCTTAGGCGATGAAGGCCGCGACATGCTTGTTATGAGAAATATGATTTTGGAAAAACGCCCCGTTTTCCTTGGCCCGACAGCTTCTGTCGGGGGTTTTTATCTCGGTCCGATTTATTACTGGATGGCGGCCCCGTTTTTGGCACTTTCCATGTTTGATCCGGTCGGCCCCTCCATTATGGTTGCCGCCTTCGGAGTTGCTACCGTCATCCTTCTTTACAAGTTTTTAAAAGAAGTGACTGGGTTTTGGCCAGCAACCCTAGCAAGTCTTCTCTATGCCACTGCCCCTTTGATTGTCCGCTACTCTAGATCCTCTTGGAACCCAAACCCTCTGCCATTTTTCGCCCTTCTCATGGTTTATTCCATATACAAAGGAATTCAGAGCGAAAAAGCCTCATTAGGCCCGCAGTCCGCTAGTAGCGGACGAGTACCGCATGGCCCTGTATATTTTTTAGTTTCCGGGTTATGTTTTGGGATAGCGATCCAACTGCATTATTTAGCAATTTCTCTGGTCCCAATCTCCCTAGCGATAATCGCCTTAAATTCAAATTTCAAAAGTTGGCTCAAAGCCATCAGTCTACTGTTCGCGGGTACCATTATCACTTTTTCACCGTTTTTAATATTTGAGGCAAGACATCACTTCCCAAATTTCATAACCATTTACGAATTCGTAACCCGTAAAACTACCCACGGTTATCAAAGCCCAAACCCTATCTGGGTCATTTCAAATTTCGGCAATATTTTCCTGGAGGATATGGCTAAATTCACTGGAACCATTTTTACTAAAATAGTTTTTTGGATTCTTGCCGCCGGTAGTATATTTACCCTTGCCAAAAATTGGCAAAACGCTAAAAAACGCCTGGTCTCATCAATTTGCGTGGTCTGGTTTTTGGGAGGTTTGGCTATTTTAAGATTCTACTCTGGTCAGATATTCGATTACTATTTCGGCTTTATGTTCCCGGCGCCGTTTTTCGCCTATGGCGTACTTGCAGGTGAGCATTGGCGAAAAAATATTTTCAAATTAGTTTTTATTTCCTTCACAATTTTTGCTTTAACATTATTTCTGAATAGAGGTTTTTGGCAAAATCCTCCTAATCGCTTAATCAACCAGACTCAAAGGGTCGCGGATTTTGTAATCCAAAAAGCCCAGGGTAAGCCTTACAATTTCGCTCTAATTTCCGAACACAACAGCGATCACGCGTACCGCTATTTTCTGGAAATTAAAGGCGCAAAACCTGTAGAATTAGAGACAGTGATCACCGACCAGCTTTTAATAGTCTGTGAATCAAAAAAATGCGCACCGCTTGGCTATCCCAGCTGGGAGATAGCAGGTTTTGGTAGGGGAGAGCTAAACGGCGAGTGGGAACTTCGGGATATTGGCATTAGGGTCATGCGTCTGACCCATTGGCCAGGCGCTCCTAACCCAGCCGGTAAACCCGCAGTCAAAGGAAGCAAATGATTAGGCCCGCAGCAACGTTCGAGAGAACGCTTGCAAGGACCGCATGGCACTGTATATAATCACCACCATGAAACTTCGGCACCTTACTTCCGCCCGACAATTTGATAAAAAAACTTTACAGACACTTTTTGCTCTCGCCGACAAAATTAGAAAGGGTAGTTACAACAAAAAAGCCCTCACGGGCAAGATAATGGCCACTCTTTTTTATCAGCCATCCACAAGAACCAGATTATCTTTTGAATCAGCGATGATTAAACTCGGTGGCTCAGTTATTACAACTGAAAACGCCAAAGATTTCTCATCAGCCGTTAAAGGGGAAACACTCCAGGATACTATTCGTGTCGTCAATTATTACTGCGATACTATTGTCATCAGGCATCCCGAAAGTGGCGCGGCCGACCTAGCCGCCCAATACTCAAAAATTCCCATCATTAACGCGGGAGATGGAATCGGCGAGCATCCAACCCAAGCCCTGCTTGATCTTTACACAATTTTCTCCAAGGTTAAATCGGAAAAGTTTACAGTTTCTATCTCCGGTGACCACGCCAATTACAGACCCAGCCATTCGCTTTCTTATTTACTATCACTTTACCCACAAATCAAGATAATTTATGTTTCGCCCAAAAGCCTTTCTATTCGCGAGGAACTTAGAAAGTATTTAAAAGACAAAAATGTTCAATTTGAAGAAACCGAAAATTTTATCGAAGGAATCTCTAAGGCAGATGTAGTCTACCAGACAAGGATTCCAAAAGAATATTTGGGAAAAGATTATAAAAAATATAAGGGCAAGTACATCCTCGATAAAAAAACTCTAAAGTTCGTCAAGAAAAATGCCATTATTCTTCATCCTCTTCCTCGCGTCAATGAAATAAGCCAAGAAATAGATAAAGATCCCCGAGCCAGCTATTTTGAGCAAGCCCAAAACGGCCTGTATACCAGAATGGCTCTCCTGCTTTATCTCCTCGGCCCGTCGAAAGTTTAAAAAACTTTTTTCGGGCTTTGACAAAGCCTAAGGCCAAAAGGGATAATGTTTTAAAATGTCTCCCAAACCGCATCTTTCAGTTATCATCCCGGCCTACAATGAAGAACCAAATTTCAAAAAGGGTCTTTTAGACGCTGTCCCCAAATATTTAGAAAAGCAAAAATACTCTTATGAAATTTTAATCGTAGACGATGGTTCGCTCGACCAGACGGCAAAACTTTCCCAGGACTTTGCCAAAAAATATAAAAATGTCCGGGTTATCAAAAATCCTCATCAAGGAAAAGCTGAAACGGTGAAAAAGGGAGTCCAAGAAGCAAGCGGTGAATACATACTCTTTACAGACTTTGATCAAGCGACACCAATTTCCGAAATCGAAAAGCTTTTACCATTTTTCCCACAGTATGATATCGTTATTGGTTCTCGTCAGCTTCCCGGTGCCAAGCGCGAAAAAGAATCGTTTCACCGTCATTTAATGGGTTTAGTGTTTAATATAATTGTCCAAGTAATTGCCGTTAGGGGGATTTGGGACACTCAAGCTGGGTTTAAATGCTTCAAGAAAGAAGTTGCAAAGGAGCTATTTGGACAGCTTAAAGTCTACGGAAAAGGCAAGCAGATTCAAGGGGCACTAGTTACAGCGTTTGATGTCGAACTTCTTTTTATTGCCAAAAAGAAAGGCTTCAAAATAAAAGAAGTCCCTATCGCCTGGCACGCTGTCGAGACAACGCGGGTCAGCCCGCTTAAAGACTCAGCAAGAATGTTCCGGGATGTCGTCAAAGTCCGCCTAAACGATATTAAAGGCGTTTACAGGTAAATTAAAATCTTCTAAATAGTAGAATTTCGCTTACGAAGTAAAATCAAGCCCTATTAGGGTCTGCACTAGGTGGATTTACAGGTACTGCTGGCGTTTTGCGAGGAGGAGTTGTAGTGAAGTAATTAGCACCCCAATCTTTCAGGGCCACAGTGATTACGCTCCCATCCGGGAATCCTGGTTCACCATTTGGCTGGTTATGAGTAATAACTAATTTTATTGCCTTAGTTTGGCCATTCTCGTCTAGCACATGTTGTGGATTAACCACGCAATCGGCCAATAATTTACTTTCATCGTAATCGCCCGCCCTTTTATATAAATCATCCACCGACCCTTCTTCTGCATAAACTTTCACGACTTCTTTCCAATCAACAGTGTTAAAGAGACGCGAGTCTGGACGTACTGTCATTACAACGCCAATGTTTTTATCCCCGATAATTGGCGTAACTAATGGGTCATAACGTAATTCTTCTGCCCACTGCTCAAGTGGATCTCTGAGGAAAGTCATTTGAATACCATGATCGTATCGATTCATAGCCTCAATTGTATAACCGTAGTTAGATGTTGGGTATTCGGGATCTTTGTCTACCACCAAGTAGTAGTCACCCGACTCAAAGACTGCTTTTTCTAGAAAGTTACCTGAATCTGGTTGGGTAACCTGCTCCCCACTCGCCGCGTATAGCTTTGAAGTTGCAAAGCCATGATCCTTTCCATTTGGAGCCCCATTGTCTTGCTTAATAAGAGCTTGAAGCTGTAGATCCGCAAACGAATCCCACCACTTAGGGTAAAATCTACGCCTGAGAAAGGTGGTGAAATTGTTGAAAAAGTTTAAGCATTTAAGCTTGGTTGAGCGAGAAATTCTGTATGGTGGG